>Ga0335078_10002138_pt1 | contig 29982 bp, 26 predicted proteins | sample Lox_Sample_32_FD_206711 | JGI IMG/M metagenome (GOLD analysis project Ga0335078, IMG submission 206711) | Soil microbial communities from Loxahatchee National Wildlife Refuge, Florida, United States - Lox_Sample_3.2 | ecosystem: Environmental > Terrestrial > Soil > Wetlands | place: USA...
TGGGTCAGGGCCACGGCGTGGAAGGTGCCCGCCGCCACCGGCCCGGGCACGCCCAGGCGGGTCAGGCGGTGGCGCAGCTCGCCGGCGGCCTTGCGGGTGAAGGTGACCACCAGCACGTGCTCGGCGCGTGCGGTGCCCAGGCGGACCCGCCGGGCGACCCGCCTGGTGAGGACGGTGGTCTTGCCCGACCCCGCCGCCGCCAGCACGCACAGGGGAGCGGCGTCGGTCTCGACCGCCCGGCGCTGGGCCTCGGTGAGGCCGTGGAGCAGGTCGGCGGGGGTGACGGCGCCGTCGACGGCGCCGGCGTTGGCAGGCACGGCGGCACGGTACCGGGGGGGTGTGACGACGCGGGGGATGGCCGAGCCTCCGGCATGGGCGGGCGCCGCGGACCCCCGCACTAGCCTCGCCCGGGTGCTGCGGTCGCTCGCCGACGGGGCGATGTTCGGCGAGCGGTGGGGTGAGGGACCGGTCGCCGTCGTGGCCCTGCACGGGTGGCGACGCACCCACGGGGACTTCGCCGCCGTGCTCGGACCGGGGGCCCCGGGCGGGCCCCTGCCCGCCCTCGCCCCCGACCTGCCCGGCTTCGGCGCCACGCCCGAGCCGCCGGCGGTGTGGGGCTCGGCGCAGTACGCCGCCGCCGTCGCCGGCGTGCTCGACGGCGGCGACGGGCCGCCGGCGGGCACCGGGGTCGTGGTGGTGGGCCATTCCCTGGGCGCCAGGGTGGCGGTGCACCTGGCGGCGCAGCGCCCCGAGCTCGTGGCGGCGCTGGTGCTGACGGGCGCCCCCCTGGCCCCGAGCGGGCGGCGGCCGAGCGCGCCGCCGCCGGCCTTCCGGGCGGCGCGCGCCCTGCACCGGGTGGGGATAGTGAGCGACGCCCGCATGGAGGCGGCCCGCCAGCGCCACGGCTCCGCCGACTACCGCGCCGCCCGGGGGCGCATGCGCGAGGTCCTGGTGCGCATCGTGAACGAGCGCTACGACGAGGTGCTCGCCGCCGTGCACTGCCCTGTCGAGCTCGTGTGGGGCGACGACGACGGCGACGTCCCCCTGTCGGTGGCCGAGGCCATCCGCGCCGCGGTGCCTGAAGCCCGCCTCACGGTCTGTCACGGGGCCGGGCACCTCACCCCCCTCACGGTGCCCGCCGCCCTGCGGGCCGCCACCGAGCGGGCGCTCGCCCGCCGCCCGTGACGGGCGCGTGGGGCGCACTGGCGCCGGGCCCGGTGCTCGCCGCCGCCGAGGCGGCGGCCGCCCCGGGCGGCCACGCCCTGCGCGCCGTCGTGATCGGCGCCGCCGTGGCGGCCAGCGCCCTGGCCGGCGTGCGCTGGCTGCGCGTGGCCCAGCGTGAGCACTACCTCCCCGATGCCGCCTCGCGCTTCGCCGTGCGGTGGTGGGTGCGCGTCCCGCCGAACCTGGCCGGGCTGGTGGTGGCCGTGGCCGGGCTGGTGCTCGCCGACCGCTTCCCGGCGGCGGGCTTCGCCACCGCCGCGGTGGTGGCGCTCGGCCCGGTGGGCCTCTCGCTGCGGGGCCGCAGCGCCCCGCTGGCGTGGACGCGGCGCCTGCGCACGCTCGGCGCCCTGTGGGCGCTGTTGGTGGCGGCCATCGTGGCCGGCACCACGGTGGGCGGGATCGGCCCCCTGGCGGCGGCGGCCACCGCCCTGGCCACCCCGGCGCTCGTGGACCTGGCGGGCGCCGTGCTGGCGCCCGTCGAGCGCCGGCTGGGCCGTCCCTACGTGAGGCGGGCCGAGGAGCGGCTCCGGCGGGTGCGTCCCACGGTGGTGGCCATCACCGGCTCCTACGGCAAGACGAGCACCAAGGGCTACGTGGCGCACCTGGTGGGCGGGGCGCGCCCGGTGGTGGCCAGCCCGGCGAGCTTCAACAACCGGGCCGGGCTGGCGCGCGCCGTCAACGAGCACCTGGCCGAGGGCACCGAGGTGTTCGTGGCCGAGATGGGCACCTACGGCCCGGGGGAGATCGCCGAGCTGTGCGCCTGGGTCCGGCCCGACGTCGGCGTCATCACCGCCATCGGCCCGGTGCACCTCGAGCGATTCGGCTCCGAGGACGCCATCGTGGCGGCCAAGGCCGAGATCCTGGCCGGGGTGTCGGCCGCCGTGCTCGTCACCGACGACGCCCGGCTGGCGCGCCTCGCCGACGAGTGCGCGCCGGAGGTGAAGGTGTGGCGGGTGTCGGGGCGCGACCCCGGCGCCGAGGTCGGCGTGGTCGAAGGCCCCGACGGGCTCACTGTCCACGTGGGCGGCGAGGAGATCGCTCGCGACGTGTCGCTCGAGGCCCGGCCGGGCAACGTGGCGGCGGCGGTGGCCGTGGCACTGCAGCTGGGGGTCGAGCGCGCCGAGGTGGCCCGCCGGCTGGGCACCCTGCCCGTGGCGCCCCACCGGCTCCAACCCGGCGTGGGCCCGGGCGGGGTCGTCGTCCTGGACGACACCTACAACGCCAACCCCGCCGGCGGGCGGGCCGCCCTGGCGGCCCTGGGCCGCCTCGGTGCCGATGCCGGGCACCGCATCCTCGTCACGCCCGGCATGGTCGAGCTCGGCCGGCGCCAGTCCGAGGAGAACGCCGCGCTGGCCGAGGAGGCCGCCGCCGTGGCCACCGAGCTCGTGGTGGTGGGCCGGACCAACCGCCGGGCCCTGGTCCGGGGGGCCGACGGCACCCCGGTGGTGGTGGTGCGCACCCGGGAGCAGGCCACCGCCTGGGTCCGGTCCCATGCCGGGCCGGGCGACGTCGTGCTGTACGAGAACGACCTGCCCGACCACTACCCTTGAGCCGCCCTCGCGCCCCCTCCGGCCCCCCGGCGGCGGCGCCCCCCGCCTGCGAGCCCGGGAGCACGACCGCGTGAACGCCAGCACCGCCAGGGTGGCCGTCGTCTTCGGCGGGCCGTCGCCGGAGCACGACGTGAGCATCCTGACCGGCCTGCAGGCGGCCCGGGAGCTGGCCGGGGAGCGGCGGCCGGTCGAGGCCCTCTACTGGTCCAAGACCGGCGAGTGGTGGCGGGTGGGCGCCACCCTCGAGGCCGCCGACTTCGTCGAGGGCGTGCCCCGGGGCGCCGAGGGGCTGCGCCTGGTGAGCGGCGGGGAGGGCGCCGGCTTCGTGCCCGCCGGCGGGCGGCTCGGGCGCCCCCGCCCGCTGCCCCTCGACGTCGTGGTCAACTGCTGCCACGGCGGTCCCGGCGAGGACGGCACGCTCCAGGGTGCCCTGGACCTCGCCGGGATGGCCTACACCGGACCGGGTGTGGCCGCGGCCGCCCTGGGCATGGACAAGCTGGCCTTCGCCGGGATGGCGGCGGCGGCGGGGCTGCCCGTGCTGCCCCGGGTGCTCCTGCGCCACGACACCGACCACGTCGGGTTCGACGGGCCCTACATCGTGAAGCCGCGCTTCGGGGGGTCGTCCATCGGCATCGACGTGGTGGAGGACCTGGCCACGGCGCGCGCCCGGCTGGGAGCCAATCCCCACCTGCGACGGGGCGCGGTGCTCGAGCCCTACCGGCCCGAGCTGGCCGACCTCAACGTGGCCGTGCGGGCGTGGCCGTCACCGGTGCTGTCGGCGGTGGAGCGGCCGTTGCGCACCACGGCGGCCGCCGAGATCCTCGGCTACGCCGACAAGTACGTGGGCGGCGAGGGCATGGCCAGCGCCCCCCGCCAGCTCCCCGCCGAGCTCGAGGCGCCGGTGGCCGCGGCGCTGCGCGCCGTGGCGCTGGCTGTGGTGGACCTGGTGGAGGTGCGCGGCGTGGCGCGCATCGACTTCCTCGCCGCCGGCGCCGAGCTCTACCTGAACGAGGTGAACACGATCCCCGGATCGCTGGCCCGCTACCTGTGGGTGGAGCCCGCCGTGCGGTTCATCGACCTCCTCGACGCCCTGGTGACCGAGGCCGTCGAGCGCCCCTCGGCGCGTCACAGCGCAGCCGGGGCCGACGGCAGTGTGCTGCGCAGTGCCGGCGGCATCGCCGCCAAGCTGGCCTGATCCCCTACGGGGGATCGTGTAACAAGCGGCGTCGGCCCGGCGCGCCTGGCTGGGCGTGGCGTCGCGAACCCCGTGTTGCGAAGGGGCCGGGGTTACGCTGGAGCGGTATGCCGTTCCCCCGCCGGCTGCTCACCGACGACGAGGAGGTGATCGTCGAGCTCCGTCCCCACTGGGCCTTCCTGGGGTGGGCGCTCGTGGTGACCGTGGCCACCGTCGTGCTCGCCATCGTCGTCGTGGCCAGCTTCCCCCACGCGCCCGTGGGCGTGCTCTACCTGCTGCTCGTGGTGGTGGGGATCACCGCCCTGTGGCTGACGGTCCGGCTGGTGCGCTGGTTCGCCACCAGCCTGGTGGTGACGAACACCCGCATCGTCCAGCGCTCCGGCGTGCTGGCCCGCAACGGCCTCGAGCTCCGGCTCGAGCGCGTGAACCAGCTCTCGTACCACCAGTCGCTCCTGGGCCGGTGCCTGCGCAGCGGCGAGCTGCTGGTGGAGGTGGGCGGTGAGACCGGCGTGGTGGTCTTCGACCACGTGCCGCGTCCCGCCGCCGTCCAGAGCGTGATCACCGAGCAGATCAACGCCGTGCACCGCGGCGTGGTCCCGGTGGTGTCGGTGGCGCCCGACGACCTGCCGTGGGATCCGGCCGAGCGGTGGCCCACCTCGAGCGACACGCCGCCGTCGGGGACCACGAGGGTGGGCCGCACCCGCGTCGCCGAGGGCACCGTGGCCGACCGCCTCGTCCAGCTCGACGAGCTGCGCCGTCGGGGCATCGTGAGCGAGACCGAGTTCGTCACCAAGAAGGCGGAGCTGCTCCGGCAGCTGTGACGCTCGGCGCCGGCGCCCCGTGTCCACCGCGGCCGGGCGCCCGCCGCGCCGCTCTCAGGTTGCTGCGTCGAGACGGGCGCCACCTGCGGCCCGCACCCGCCACGCCGGCGTGGGGAGCGAGGCCGGGTCGAGGGCCCCGGGCGCGGTGAACGCCACCGCGCAGCCCCCGAATCCGGCGCCGGTCAGGCGGGCCCCGTGGACGCCGGGTTGGGACACGAGCCACGCCACCAGGGCGTCGAGGGCCGGTGTCGACACCTCGAAGTCCTCGGCCAGGCTGCGGTGGCTGTCGGTCATGCAGGCGCCCGCGCCCGCCGGGTCCCCGCCGGCGAGCGAGGCGGCCATGGCCCGCACCCGGGCGCATTCGCTCGTCACGTGGCGGGCCCGCTTGCGCAGGACCGGATCGGCGAGCGAGGCGGCGGCGGCGGCGTCGGCGGAGCCGAGCGGCCCGATGGCGCGGGCGGCGGCCTCGCACTCGGCCCGACGGGTGGCGTAGGCGGAGCGGTCGAGGGTCCTCGACTCCCCGGAGTGGACCACCACCACCTCGGTGCCCTCGGGGACGGCCACGGGCGCCGTCGACAAGAGGGAGAAGTCGATGAGCAGGGCGTGGTCCGCCCGGGCCGCCATGACGGTGAGCTGGTCCATGAGCCCCGTCGGCACGCCGGTGGCCACGTGCTCGGCGTGCTGGCAGGTGCGGGCCACGGTCAGGGGCTCGCCCCGCAGTCCGAGGGCCAGGGCCAGGGCCACCTCGAGGGCGGCGCTCGAGGACAGACCGGCACCCGCCGGGACGGTGGAGCGCACCGATCCGCGGCCACCGTGGTCGGGGCGCACGGCGGCCACCACGGCGGCGACGTAGCGCGCCCACCGGGGCTCGAGCGCCGCCAGCCGCTGGGGGTCCAGCCCCACATCGAGGTCGACCTCGGCGGGCAGGGTCTCGCCCTCGGAGCGCAGCAGCACCCGACGGCCGTCGTCGGGGACGAAGTGCACCGTGGTCCCGAGGTCGATGGCCATGGGGAGGGCGAGGCCGCCGTTGTAGTCGGTGTGGTCCCCGATGAGGTTCACCCGCCCCGGACAGTGGGCCCGCACCGGACGGGTCCCCGCCGGCGGCGCGCTGTCGGCGACGTCTCCCACGGCGCGAGCTTGGCAGGACGGCGCCGGTGCGCGCGGTTTGACCCTGTCGGGGTCCGGCGGCCACCATCCCGGCATGGACCGGGTGGGGGCGGGACCCGTCGAGCTGTGCCGGGAGGTGCTCGGGCCCGACGACGGGGCCCTGATGGTGCTCGTGGCCGGGCTGGGCCGTCCCCTGACCGCCTGGGACGACGGGCTGTGCGACCTACTCGTGGCGGCCGGCCTGCGCGTGATGCGCTTCGACAACCGCGACGCCGGGTGGTCGCGCTGGCGGGCCGAGCCCGGGCCCTACTCGCTCGACGACATGGCCGACGACACCGTGGCGCTCCTCGACGACCTGGGCGTGGCGTCGGCGCACGTGGTGGGCACGTCGATGGGCGGGATGATCGCCCAGGTGCTCGCCTACCGCCATCCCGGGCGCGTGCGCAGCATGGCCTCGATCATGGCCACCACCGGCGCGCCGGGCGTGGGGGCACCGACCGAGGCGGCCCTGTCGGCCATGATGACCAGGATGGCGGGGGAGCCCTCGGCGTCGCGCGACGCCTTCGTGGCGGCCGAGCTGGCCGTCTACGGCGTGATCGGCTCGCGCCGATCCCTGGAGGACCAGGCGTGGCGCCGGCGCCGGTTCGCCGGCCTCTTCGAGCGCACCGCCGCCCCCGAGGCCACCAGGCGCCAGATCGCCGCCGTGGTGGCGTCGGGGGACCGCACCGCGGCGCTGGGCGCGGTGCGGGCGCCGACCCTCGTGGTCCACGGCGAGGTGGACACCCTGGTGACCCCGGGCGGGGGCGAGGCCACGGCCCGGGCCGTCCCCGGTGCCGAACTGCTGATGGTGCCCGACCTGGGCCACGAGATCCCACCGGGGGTGTGGCCCGAGCTGGTGGCGGCCCTGGTGGCCAACGCCGGTCGGGGCGAGGAGCGGGCGGGATCGGGGCGCGCCGGGAACGGCGCCTGGGAAGGGGTGTCGTGAGCGGACCGCTCGAAGGTGTGCGCATCGTGGAGCTGGCCGGCATCGGGCCGGGCCCCTACACGTGCATGTTGCTGGCCGACGCCGGGGCCGACGTCGTGCGGGTGGACCGGGCCACGGGGAGCCCGCCCTCCTCGCCGCTCACCGGCGGGCACTGGGACATCCTGAACCGCAGCCGGAGCTCGGTCGCCGTCGACCTCAAGCATCCCGAGGGCGTGGCCCTCGTGCTCGAGCTCGTGAGCCGGGCCGACGGCCTGGTGGAGGGATGGCGGCCGGGGGTGGCCGAGCGCCTGGGCATCGGCCCCGAGGCCTGCCTGGAGCGCAACCCCGGGCTCGTCTACGGGCGCATGACGGGGTGGGGCCAGGAGGGACCGCTGGCTTCCTCGGCGGGCCACGACATCGACTACATCGCCCTGGCCGGCGCCCTGTGGCCCATCGGCCGCGCCGGCGACCGCCCCGTCCCGCCGCTCAACCTGGTGGGCGACTTCGGTGGCGGTGGCATGGTGCTGGCCTTCGGGATGTGCGCGGCGTTGCTGCACGCCCGGCGCACCGGCCAGGGCCAGGTCGTCGACGCCGCCATGGTCGACGGGGCGGCGTCGCTCATGACCATGACCTACGCCTTCCGCCAGCTCGGGCTGTGGACCGAGGGCCGCGGCGTCAACATCCTCGACACCGGTGCCCCGTTCTACGAGGTCTACGACACCGCCGACGGCAAGTGGTTCGCCGTGGGGGCGATCGAGCCCCAGTTCTACGCCGAGCTCCTGCGCGTCCTCGGGATCGACCCTGCGGAGCTGCCCCCCCAGAACGACCGCACGCAGTGGGCCCGGACCAAGGAGCGCTTCGCCGCCATCTTCCGCACGCGCACCCGCGACCAGTGGGCCGAGGCGTTCGCCGGCACCGACGCCTGCGGCGCACCGGTGCTGTCCCCGTGGGAGGCCCACACCCATCCCCACAACGCCGAGCGCGCCACCTTCGTCGAGGTGGACGGGATCGTGCAGCCCGCGCCGGTGCCGCGCTTCAGCGCCACCCCCACCGCCGTGCGTCGCCCGCCGCCGGTGGCGGGCCAGGACACCGACGAGGCCCTGGCCGCCTGGGGCGTCGACCCCGAGCGCGTGGCGGCGCTGCGCGCCGCCGGCGCCGTCGACTAGAGCCCGCCGGGACCGATCCGCCCGGCGGCCCGCCGCCGGCGCTCAGAGGTTCACGACGGGGCAGGTCACCGTGCGGGTGATGCCCTCGATGAGCTGGATGTGGCTCACCACCATGCGCCCGAGGTCGTCCACCGAGGGTGCCTCGGTGCGCACGATCACGTCGTAGGGACCGGTGACGTCCTCGGCCGACACCACGCCGCCGATGCCACGCACCTGTTGGGCGACGTAGGCGGCCTTGCCCACTTCGGTCTGGATCAGCACGTATGCGGTCACCGCCATCGTGGCCTCCTCCGGTGCTCGGCCCGCTCCGTGGGCGGGCCTGGAAGCATCGTAGTGGTGCCGGGGTGCGACGACCCGGCCGTAGGCTGGCCGGGTGCCAGGTCGGGGGCGTGCGGCGTCGGCCCGCATGGTGCGGCAGGTGCGTGACGCCTTCGCCGCCCTGCTCGACCAGCGCACGCCGTTCGGCCGCCTGGCGCTCACCCACGTGGTGCTCACCGCCGGCGACACCCTGGTGGCCGTGTCCCTGGCGGGGTCGCTGTTCTTCTCCATCTCGCCCGACGCCGCCAAGGGCAAGGTGATCCTGTACCTGGTCCTGACCATGACGCCCTTCGCCGTGGTGGCCCCCCTGCTGGGTCCGATCATCGACCGCAGCCGGGGGGCGCGCCGGGCCATGGTGGTGGTGTCGGCGGCGTCGCGTGCCGCCATGTGCCTGGTGATGGCGGGCGGCCTGTCGAGCCTGCTCTTGTTCCCCGAGGCCTTCGTCATGCTCGTGCTGTCCAAGGTGTACCTCGTCACCAAGGGGTCGCTGGTCCCCTTGGTGGTGGGCGACCAGGGGACCGCCGGGGCGCCCGGCCCCGCCGCCACCGGCCCGGCGCGCCGCCCGGGCGGCGCCGCCCCGACGGCCCGGGCCGAGCGCGACCAGCTGGCCACCGCCAACGCCCGCCTCGGGCTCCTCGCCTCGCTGACGGCGTTCGCGGCCTCGCTGCCGGCCATCGCCGTGCTCGAGCTGCTGGGCGGGCCGTGGGTCCTGCGCATGGACATGGCGGTGTTCGCCCTGGGCACGGTGGTGGCGCTGCGCCTGCCCGTGCGGCGCGGCGCCCGGAGCGGATGGGGGGACGACGCCGCCGGGCCCGGGGCGCCCGCCCCCTCGCCGTGGCCCGGCGTGGCCGACGCCGGCCCGGTGCCGCACGCCGTGGCCGCCGCCGGCGGCCCGCGGGGGGTGGCGTCGCCCATCGGCTCGCTGGGGCCGTCGGTGACGACGCACCCCGAGGTGACCCTGGCCCTGACGGCCATGTCGATCCTGCGGGGCTTGGTGGGCTTCCTCACCTTCCTGCTCGCCTTCGCGCTGCGGCGCCTGCACACCGCCCACGTCACGGCGTGGCTCGGCCTCATGCTGGCCGGATCGACGGCCGGGGCCCTGCTGGGGGTGATCGTGGTGCCGCGCCTGCGCCGGGTGCTGAGCGAAGCGCAGATGATCGCCGTCTCGGTCTGGTCGGTGGCCCTGGCCGGTGCGCTGGCGGCCGTCGTGGGCGGGACGGTGATCCAGGTGCTGCTGTCGTTCGTGATCGGCGCGGCGTCGGCCGCCGCCAAGCCGGCGTTCGACGCCCTGGTGCAGGCGTACGTGCCCGCGCCCGCCCAGGGACGGGCCTTCGCCCGCTTCGAGACGCGCCTGCAGCTGGTGTGGGTGCTCGGGGCGCTGCTGCCGGTGGTGACCGACCTGCCGCTCGGCGCCGGGGACATCGTGATCGCCACCGTGGCTGCGGTCTCGGGGCTCTCCTACCTCACGAGCCGCCGGGCGCTGCGCCACCGCTGGGCGTGAGGCATCACCCCGTCGACCCGAGACGGTGCTCGAGCGCCTCGAGCTGAGCGGCGAGCTCGACCGGGAGCCGGTCCTCGAATTGGGCGTAGTGCTCCTTGATGAGCGGGAGCTCCTTGCGCCACAACGCCACGTCGACGCGCAGCAGCTCCTCGAGTGCGCCCTCGGCCAGGGCGACACCGTCGAGGTCGAGGGCCTCGGGGGTGGGGATGTGGCCGATCGGCGTGGCCTGGGCCTCGGCCCTGCCCGCGGTGCGCTCGACGATCCACGCCAGGACCCGGGCGTTCTCGCCGTAGCCGGGCCACAGGAACTTCCCGTCGGCGTCCTTGCGGAACCAGTTCACGAGGTACAGCCGGGGCAGCTTGCTGGCGTCGGTGGACTTGCCGATCTCGAGCCAGTGCGAGAAGTAGTCCGCCATGTTGTACCCGCAGAACGGCAGCATGGCGAAGGGGTCGCGCCGCAGCTTGCCGACGGCACCGGCGGCGGCGGCGGTGGTCTCCGAGGACAGGATCGAGCCCAGGAACACCCCGTGGGCCCAGTCGAGCGACTCGGTCACGAGCGGCACGGCCGTGCCCCGCCGACCGCCGAAGAGGATGGCGGAGATGGGGACGCCCCTGGGGTCCTCCCATTCCGGCGCGCACGCCGGGTTCTGCTGCGCCGGGACGGTGAAGCGGGCGTTGGGGTGGGCGGCGGGATCCTTGCTGTCGGGGGTCCAGGAGCGCCCCTGCCAGTCGGTGAGGTGCGCCGGGGGATCGGACATGCCCTCCCACCAGACGTCGCCGTCGTCGGTGAGGGCGGTGTTGGTGAAGATGCAGTTGGCGTGGAGTGTGGCGAGGGCGTTGGGGTTGGTCTCGGTGCTGGTCCCCGGGGCCACCCCGAAGAAGCCCGCCTCGGGGTTGATGGCGTAGAGCCGCCCGTCGTCGCCGAACTTCATCCAGCAGATGTCGTCGCCGATGGTCTCGACCTTCCACCCCGGGATGGTGGGGTCGACCATGGCCAGGTTGGTCTTGCCGCACGCCGAGGGGAAGGCACCGGCCACGTAGCGCACGTCGCCGTCGGGGGAGGTCAGCTTGAGGATGAGCATGTGCTCGGCCAGCCAGTGGTCGTCGCGGGCCATGACCGAGGCGATGCGCAGGGCGAAGCACTTCTTGCCGAGCAGGGCGTTGCCGCCGTAGCCCGATCCGTAGGACCAGATCTCGCGGGTCTCGGGGAAGTGGACGATGTACTTGCGCTCGGCGTCACAGGGCCAGGGCACGTCGGCCTGGCCCGGCTCGAGCGGGCTGCCCACCGAGTGCAGGCAGGGCACGAACTCGCCGTCCTCGCCCAGGACCTCGAGGGCGCCGGTGCCCATGCGGGTCATGATGCGCATGGAGGCGGCCACGTAGGGCGAGTCGGTGATCTCCACGCCGATGTGGGCGATGGGCGATCCGAGCGGTCCCATGGAGAAGGGCACCACGTACATGGTGCGGCCCCGCATCGAGCCCCGGAACAGCTCGGTGAGCGTGGCGCGCATCTCGGTGGGATCGCACCAGTTGTTGGTGGGCCCGGCGTCGTCCTTGCTCTTCGAGCAGATGTAGGTGCGGTCCTCGACCCTGGCCACGTCCCCGGGGTCCGACCGGGCCCAGAAGCTGTGGTGCCGCTTGGCGTCGTCGAGGCGCGTGAAGGTCCCGCTCTCCACGAGCAGCCTGCACAGGCGCTCGAATTCCTCGTCGCTGCCGTCGCACCACTCGACGCTGTCGGGGCCGGTGAGGGCGGCCACCTCCTCCACCCAGTCGAGGAGCTTGCGGTTGGCGGTGGGTGGCATGGTGGCGAAGGGTCCTTCCTGCCTCGGGTCCCGGCGTCGGCTCGGGCGCCCGGGTCGGGCTGGGCTGGGTGCGGTGGCGGCGCGGGCCAGCCGCGCCGCCGAGCTGGTCGGTCACTCCATTCGTTCGAGCATCCCAATGCTAGGCATTGGACGTGCGCCCTCCCAAGTCTGGCACCACCGCCCGTGGCCGGCTCGGGACGAGCCGAGGCCAGGGCGGTGACGGCGCCGCGGCCGACGATGTGGGGGGAGGGCCGGGCACGGCACCGGGACCCGCCGGTGGCGAGTTCGCCGTCATCGCCGGGCTGCGCGGCCTCCTGCCCGGCCCGCCCCCCGGCGAGACCTGGATCGGCGACGACGCCGCCGTCCTCGCCCCCGTGGCGGGGCCCCTCCTGCTCACCACCGACCTGGCCGTGGCCGGTGTGCACGCCGACCTGTCGGTCCTCGGGCTCGACGACCTCGGCTGGCGGGCCTTCGCCGCCGCCGTGAGCGACGTCGCCGCCATGGGGGGGCGGGCGCACCGCGCCGTGGTGGCGGTGGCCGCCCCCCCCGACACCGACCTGGTCCTGCTGTACAGGGGTATCGCCGCCTGCGCCGGGGAGCACGGCTGCCCGGTGGTGGGGGGCGACCTGTCCGGGGCCCGGGAGGTGGTCGTGGCGGTGACGGCCACCGGCCTCGTGCCCGAGGACGGGGGTCCCCTGCGGCGCGACGGGGCCCGGCCCGGTGACACGCTCCTCGTCACCGGGCCCCTGGGGGCGTCCGCCGCCGGACTGCGGGTGCTGCGCGCCGGCGCACCGGAGGCGCACCTGGTCGAGGCGCACCGCCGGCCCCGGGCGCGTCTGCGCGAGGGCGAGGTCGCCCGGCTGGCCGGGTGCTCGGCGGCCATCGACGTCTCCGACGGGCTGGCCGCCGACCTCGGCCACCTGGCCGAGGCCTCCGGGGTCGGCTACCGCCTCGACGTCCTCCCCGTGGCCCCGGGGGCCACGCCCGAGGAGGCCCTGGGCGGGGGCGAGGACTACGAGCTCGTGCTGGCCACCCCCGACCCCGACGCGCTGGCGGCCGCCTTCGCCGCCGCCGGGCTGCGGGCCCCGCTGCGCCTGGGCGTGTGCACGGCGGACGGGGCGCAGCGGACGCTCGCCGGCGAGCCCGTGCCCGCCGCCGGTTTCGAACACCGCTTCGCGGCACCCTGACCGGGACGACCGGGTTCCCGGGGAGGGACGAACCGGAACCGGCGCCGGGCAATACATTGGAGCCGTGCCATTCCACCGGGTGCGGGATCCGGAGCGGCTCCAAGCATTGATCGACGCCATGCTCGTGGTGGCGGGCGACCTCGACCTCACGGTCGTGCTGCGCACCATCATCGGGCGGGCGGTGGAGCTGGTCGACGCCCGCTACGGGGCGCTCGGGGTGCTCGACGCCTCCCGCACCGGGCTCGCCGAGTTCGTGACGGTGGGGTTCGCACCCGAGCAGACGGCCGCCGTCGGCCACCTGCCCGCCGGCAAGGGCATCCTCGGACTGCTCATCCGCGAGCCGCGGGCCCTGCGCCTGCGAGACCTGAGCGAGCACCCGGACCGCTCGGGGTTCCCCCCGCACCATCCGAGCATGCGGTCCTTCCTGGGCGTCCCCATCCCGGTGGGCGACGAGGTCTACGGCAACCTCTACCTCTGCGACAAACGCGACGCCGAGGAGTTCAGCGACGAGGACGAGGACATCGTGCGGGCCCTGGCCATGGCGGCGGGCCTGGCCATCGACAAGGCCCGCCTCTACGCCCGCCTGCGCGAGCTCACGCTCACCGAGGAGCGCGAGCGCATCGCCCGGGACCTCCACGGCCACGTCATCCAGCGCCTGTTCGCCGTGGGCCTGAGCCTCCAGGGCGCGGCCCGGCTCGAGGGCATGCCCGGGTCGGGCGCGCGCCTCCACGAGGCCATCGACGAACTCGACGGCACCATCGGCCAGATCCGCTCGACGGTCTTCGCCATGAGCACGCCGCGTCGGCGTCCCGGCGGCGGCGTCCGGGGCGACATCCTCACCGCCGTCGACGGTGCCACCGGCGGGCTGGCCGGGATCGAGACGGGGGTGGACCTCGACGGTCCGCTCGACGAGCTCGGGCCCCAGCTCGTCGACACGCTGCTCCTGACGGTGCGCGAGGCGGTGGCCGCCGCCGTCCGCCGCCCCGGTGTGGGCCGCGTCCAGGTCGAGGTGCAGGCGAGGACGGACTCGCTCGTGCTGCGCGTCCTCGACGACGCTCCCGGCATGGCGGCGTCGGTGGGCGACGACCGCGGCCTCGAGGCGGCTGCGGAGCGGGCCAAGACCCACGGCGGGTCCTGCGAGCTTCGCCCCCGGCTCCAGGGCGGGAGCGAGCTCGTGTGGCAGGTGCGCCTGCACGGCACCGGCGGGCCGCCGCCCGGCTGACCCCTGCGGGTGGCCCGCAGGGCGCCGGCGGTGCCGTCGATGGGAGAACCGGTGTGCTAGGCAGAGAGCGCGGACCTCGAGGAGGTGAGCGTGCCATGACGAGGGTGTTCCTCCTCGACGACCACGAAGTCGTACGGCGAGGCCTGCGCGAGCTCTTCGAGGCCGAGGACGACCTGACCGTGGTGGGCGAGGGGGCCACCGCCCAGGAGGCGCTGGCCCGGGTCCCCGCCACCCGGCCCGACGTGGCGGTGCTCGACGTGCGCCTGCCCGACGGCGACGGGGTGGAGGTCTGCCGTGACCTGCGCTCGGCCATGCCCGAGCTCAAGTGCCTGATGCTGACCTCGTTCGCCGACGACGAGGCGCTGTTCTCGGCGATCCTCGCCGGCGCCAGCGGCTACGTGCTCAAGCAGATCAAGGGCAGCGACCTCGTGACCGCCGTGCGCCGCGTGGCGGCGGGGGAGTCGCTGTTGGACCCGTCGCTCACCCGCCAGGTGATGGAGCGGCTGCGCGGGGAGAACGTCGAGGACGAGCGCCTGGCCCGGCTCACGGCCCAGGAGCGCAACATCCTCGAGCTCATCGCCGACGGCAAGACCAACCGCCAGATCGCCGACGAGATGTACCTGGCCGAGAAGACGGTCAAGAACTACGTCTCGAACCTGCTGTCGAAGATGGGGTTCGCCCGCCGCACCGAGGCCGCCGTGTACGCGGCCCGCCTGGCCGAGCGCAAGCACCACAACTGATCCCCTCGGGGGGATCGGTGGGGACCCAGACCGACGCCCCGACACGCCGACGTGCTGACGCGCTGCGGCGGGGCGCCTCGCAGACGCCCCGCCGCAGCGTGCACACAAGAGCCGTCGCCGGCTCCATGGTGAGACCGCTCAGATGGTCTCGGGGACCCGGTCCGGCACCCGGACCTTGGGGAACTCCTGCTCCTGGGGGACCCGGCGCAGGTGCACCAGGCCGGCCACCGTGAGCAGGAGCATGATGCCCGCCAGCACGAAGGCCACGATGGCGCCGACCAGGGCGATCTGCCCGAACTGGGAGAACCCGTAGGCCTCGAGGAGCAGGCCTCGCAGCGTCGTCCCCTGGAACACCGTCTGCACCTGGGCCTCGGCCGCGGTGTAGGCGGCGGAGCCCTTGGGCAGCGCCATGGCCTTGGTCGACAGCTGGGCGTAGGTCTGGCCTCCGCCGATCTCCTGGAGGTGCACGGCGATGAAGTGATCGGCGTACACCTCGGCCTGCGCCCCGGTCAGCAGCTGCTGCCCCGCGTACTGCGAGACGACGGGGATCATGCTCGGCGTGATCTCCGTGCCCGCCTTGGGGTGGGCGAAGGCGGCCGCAGGCGGGAAGGTGATCCGCTGCTCGGCCAGTTGGTTGTGGACATTGCTTTCTGCATAGCTGTGACCCCAGAGGCCCAGCGCACCTGCGGCGACCAGCACGACCACGAGAACCGCGCCGCCCGCTGTCAGGATCATGTCGAGCGTCTTGCGCCGCATGTTCCGCTCCTTTTCTCGTCTTGCTCTTGTTCGGCGGCCCGGGACAGTCCCGGGCTGCTGGCATCACGATGACGGTTGGGGCCATCGGGCTGGCAGAGCCGAAGGTCCTCCTCGCAGGTCCGAAGGTCCCAGGTGGTGACCGGGGTGGACGCTGCGTGAGGAGGCCCTGGTCACGCCTGGGAGGGTCGGCCGTAGCCGCGGGGGAACCACCCGCAGGCGGCCGCTGGTCGGCCGGTGGGCGGGGCCGGCCCGGCCGAGGCGGTGCTAGGCGAGGCGCCGGCGGTCGTCGGCGCGGGGGGCGGGGGCGACCCGCAGCGCCGCCCCGCCCACCCGGGCGCCGTCCGGGGTGACCAGCACGGGCCGGCACTCGACGGCGGCCACCTCGGGCAGGTCCTCGCACAGGCGCCCCAGGCGCAGCACCACGTCCACCAGCGCCTCCACCGCCGTGGCCGCGTCGGCGCCGGAGCCGGTGAGCAGGGGTGCACCGCGCAGGGAGAGCACCATGGCCCGGGCGTCCTCGTCGGTGTGCGGTGCCAGGGCGGTGACGTGGTCGCCCACGAGCTCGAGGGAACCACCCAGCCCCACGCGCACCAGGGGACCGAAGGCGGGGTCCTGGAGACACCCCACCACCATCTCCACCGGTGGGGGCCCGTGGGGTCCCGGTGCGCCGGGCCCGCCGGTGGCGCCCGGGTCGCAGGTGACGCCGTAGGCGCGCAGGACCGCTAGGGCCCGCTCCCCGGTGACCCGCAGGGCCTGGTCCGAGCCGGCCGCACCCTGGTCGCCGGCGGCGGCGAGGACCCGCCGGGCGCCGTTGGGGTCGATGCCCGTCAGGTCCACCTCGACGCCCTCGGGGCGGGCCCGCCAGGCCGCGTACTCGACCACGCGGGCCAGGGCGCGGGCCGCCGACTCCGGATAGGCGAAGCACGGCAGGCCCGCCGGGGGGCCGTCCCGGACCACGCCGGCGCCGGCGAGGACGCTCGTGACCACCGTGAGGTCGCGGCGGCCACCGTCCACGGCGGCGGCCACGGCGGCGACGTCGATGGCGGGGCGCAGCGGCGCCGCCGTGACCACGGCGAGCAGGGCGTCGACCTCCCCGCTGGCGGCCAGCACGTCCACGGCACGGCGGTAGTGCTCGGCGGTGGCGGTGGCGCCGAGGTCGACGGGATTGGCCACGGCGGCCACCGGGAGGAGGCGCGCCGCCAGGTCGTCCCGGGTGGCGGCGGACAACTCGGGCACCTCGAGGCCGAGGCGCACGCAGGCGTCGGCGCCGAGCGTGCCCGGTCCGGCCACGTCGCCGACCACCGCCACGCGCCGACCTCGGGGCAGGGGTTGCAGGGCGAGGACCGACGCCACGTCGAACAGCTCCTCGATGGTGTCGACGCGCAGCACCCCGGTGGCCCGGAACAGGGCGTCCACGGCCTCGTCGCCCGGCGCGCCGCGCCCGCTCTTGACGGCCACGATGGGCTTGGACCGGCTGATGCGCCGGGCGATGCGGCTGAAGCGGCGGGGGTTCCCGAACGACTCGAGGTAGAGCACCACGACGGTGGTGGCGGGGTCGTCCTCGAACCACAGCAGGGCGTCGTTGCCGCTCACGTCGGCCTTGTTGCCGAAGGAGACGAATCCCGACAGGCCCACGCCGCGCGCCACCGCCTCTCCGAGCACGGCGAAGGCGAGCCCACCGGACTGCGAGGCGAACCCGACGGGTCCGGCGACCGGCGGGTCGGGCGACAGCGTGGCGTTCAACGACACGGCGGGATCGGTGTTGCACACGCCGAAGCAGTTGGGGCCCACCACCCGCATGCCCAAGGCGTGGGCGGCGCGCACCGTCGAGCGCTGCAGCTCGGCCCCCTCCTCGCCCACCTCGGCGAACCCCGCACTCACGATCACGAGGCCGCGCACCCCCTTGCGCCCGCACGAGGCCACCACCGACGGCACGGCGGCGGCCGGCACGGCCACCACCGCCAGCTCGACCGGACCGGGCACCTCCTCCACCGTCGGCCACGCCGGGACGCCCGCCACCGACGACGCCTCGGGGTTCACGGCGTACACGGGACCGGCGAACCGGGCGCCGAGGATGTTCGCCACGAGCTGGTGGCCGACGGTGCCCACCCGGCGCGAGGCGCCGATCACCGCGATCGAGGACGGTCGCAGGAGGTGGTGCATCGAGCGCACGGCGGCCTGGCGGTCGCGCTCGTCGGCGGCGCGACGCGCCGCCGAGGACGGGGCGATGTCGAGCACCACGCGCATGACCTCGGCGTCCCGGCTGAACTGCCGGGCGAAGCCGGCGTCGCGAAAGACGTGCAGCATGCGGTGGTTCTCCGACAGCGTGTCGGCCACGAAGCGCCCGATGCCGTGGCGCCGCGCCGCGCTGGCCAGGTGCTCGAGGAGGATGGTGCCGAGCCCGCGACCCTGGAATTCGTCGGCCACGACGAAGGCCACCTCGGCGTCGTCGCTCCCCGGGGAGCGGTCGTAGCGGGCCACGGCCACGAGCGCCCCGGCCCGCTCGGCCACCAGGGCCACGCGGTCGGCGCCGTCGACGTGGGTGAAGCGCTCGACCTCGGCGTCGGACAGGCGGGGGTGGGGACCGAAGAAGCGCAGCACGATGCTCTGCTGGGACAGCCGGCCGTGGAATGCCCGCAGCGCCTCGGCGTCGTCGGGGGTGATGGGTCGCAGGCGCGCCGTGGTGCCGTCGGCCAGCAGGACGTCGATGTCGGCATCCGGGGCGTCGCCCACACCAGGCATTGTGGCCCTCCTGCGCCGTGCCCGGAGGGGATCGGGCCCGACCCGGTGGCGAAGCCGGGAGGAACCCGGGGCGCTCAGGCCGTGGGGGCCGCGCTCCGCCGGGGGGGCTTGGTCACCTTGCCGGCGCGGATGCACGAGGTGCAGACGTGCACCCGGCGGGGCGAGCCGTTCACGAGCGCCCGGACCCGCTGGATGTTGGGGTTCCAGCGGCGCTTGGTCCGGCGGTGGGAGTGGCTGAGGCGCATGCCGAACGAGGGGTGCTTGCCACACACTTCACAGACAGCAGCCACGGCGCGACACGCTCCTCGGGGTTCTGCGGACGGGCGCAAAGGTTAGCATCCCGCCCATGCAGACCCTGAGCCGACTGGGTCCGGCCGACCTGGCGGCGGCCATGGTCGCCTACCGGCACGCGCTGCGCGTGCACCAGGAGGCCATCAACGCGCTGAACGTCTACCCCGTGCCCGACGGCGACACCGGCACGAACATGGCGCTGACGCTGGAGTCGGTGGTGGCCGAGTTGTCCCAGCTCCCGGGGCTCGACGCCGTCGCCGGCGACGGCGTCGGGGCCGGTGGGCCCCGAACCGGGGGGGCGGGGGCGCCGCCGCAGGACGCCGTCGCCCGGCTGTGGGCCCCGGGATCGGCCCCCTCGGGATCGACGGGGGAGGGCACGGCTCCGCCCATGGCCGAGGTGTGCCGGGCCATCGCCCACGGCTCGCTCATGGGGGCGCGGGGGAATTCGGGGGTCATCCTGTCCCAGCTGCTGCGCGGGCTCACCCGGGTGCTCGCCGACGACGGTGCCCGGCCGGGGGGCACCGAGGTGGCCCGGGCGCTCCAGGCCGCCAGCGAGGCCGCCCGCCAGGCCGTCCTGCGTCCCGTGGAGGGCACCATCCTGACCGTGGCCCGGGCGGCCGCCGACGGCGCCGAGCAGTCCGTGGCGGCCGGGGCCGAGCTCCTCGAGGTGGTCGAGGCCGCCCGCCGGGCCGCCGCCGACGCCCTGGCCCGGACCCCCGAGCAGCTGCCCGTGCTGGCCCAGGCGGGCGTGGTGGACGCTGGCGGGGCCGGATACCTGCTCCTGCTCGACGCCGCCCTGCACGTGGTGGACGGGCGCGCCCTGCCGCCGGCCCCCGCCGTCACCGCCCGGGTGCGGACCGTGCCCGACGCCCTGCCCGACCCCGCCGCCGGCACCGAGGTCCGGGGCGAGGGCAGCGACCTGCGCTACGAGGTCATGTACTTCCTCGAGGCACCCGACGTCACCATCGGCGCCTTCAAAGAGGTGTGGGCGGGGCTCGGCGACTCGATCGTGGTGGTCGGCGGCGAGGGCCTGTGGAACTGCCACATCCACACCAACGACGTCGGGCCGACCATCGAGGCCGGGCTGGACGTGGGGCGTCCCCGGGACATCCGCGTGACCGATCTCGCCGAACAGGTGGAGGAGGAGCGCTGGGTGCGCGAGGGCGCCGTGTCGGGTGACCTCGAGGCGGCCGCCATGGCGATCCCGCCGCCTCGCACGGCCGTGGTGGCGGTGGCCAACGGCGAGGGGATCGGGCGCATCTTCCGCTCCCTCGGGGTCCACTTCCTCGTGGCCGGCGGGCAGTCGATGAACCCGTCGACGGCCCAGATCCTCGACGTGGTGGAGGCCGCACCCTCGGACGAGGTCGTCCTGCTCCCCAACAACGACAACATCCGCCCGGTGGCCATGCAGGTGTGCGAGCTCGCCACCAAGACCGTGCGGGTCGTTCCCACGAGCGGGATCGTGGAGGGCTTCGCCGCCCTGCTCGAGTACGACCCCGAGGCCGGGGCCGAGGACAACGCCCGTGCCATGGCGGGTTCGGCGCGTCGGGTGGTGGCCGGCGAGGTCACCCGGGCGGTGCGCGACGCCACCGGCCCCGCCGGCGAGATCCGTACCGGCGACTGGCTGGGGCTGTCGCGCGAGGGGGTGGAGGTCGTCGGCGAGACGCTCGGCGAGGCCACCTGCGCGCTGCTCGGCAAGCTGGTGCGCGACGACCACGAGCTCGTCACCCTCATCGAGGGCGACGGTGCGGGCCCCGCCGCCACCCGCCACGTCACCGAGTGGCTCGCCGAGCACCGCCCCGGTGTGGCCGTCGAGGTGCACCACGGTGGCCAACCGCTCTATCCCTACCTGCTCAGCATCGAGTGAGCCGCGCCGGCGCCTGGTCGGCCCCGTCCCCGGCGCTGCCCTGGGGCCCGGGGTGCCCCGCCGGCGCAGCGGGGACGGGGGACCCGGCCGGTACGCTCGCTTGTTGTGATCCCGGGAGGACCCAGGCCCCAGCCGGAGCGCCGGGCGTCGCGGTGACAGCACCACGGGCCGGGCGCGGCACCGGCGTGGTGGGCGAGCAGCCACGCCCCCCGAGACGGCCCGTCGCGCCCGGGGGGGCGCCGGTCGTGCCTGGCGAGGCCGCGCCCGGCGGCGGGGGCGAGGGTCGCACGCTCGCGCAGCTGGCGGCCATCTCGGTGCACGAGGTGCGGCGCATCGGCGAGAAGCGCGCCGAGGCCCTCGAGGCCCTGGGCATCAGGAACGTGCTCGACCTCATCACCCACTACCCCCGTCGGTACATCGACCGCACCCGCCAGGCCGACGTGGTCGGCATGCGCATGGGCGAGGAGTCCTTGGTGCTGGCCCGCGTCGTCCAGGCGCGTGCGCGGCGCACGCGCCAGGGACGGGCGCTCGTCGAGCTCGACGTCGACGACGGCACCGGCACGCTGCGGGTGACGTTCTTCAACCAGTCGTGGCGCGCCAAGCAGCTGCCGGTGGGCACCGAGGCCCTGTTCTTCGGGAAGCTCGACAGCTACCGGGGCCGGCGCCAGCTCACCAACCCCGTGGTCGACCTGGTGGGCAACCGCACCGGGCGCATCGTGCCCATCTACCCCACCTCCGAGAAGACCGGCATCGCCGGGTGGGAGTTCGGGGAGTGGGTGCACGAGGCGCTCCGGCGCTGCGGGAGCTTCCACGATCCGCTGGCCGAGCCGTGGCGCCGGGAGCTCGGACTGGTGGACCGCACCGCCGCCTTCTGGGCGATCCACGCGCCGGACTCGTTCCCCGACATGGAGCGCGCCCGGCGGCGCCTCGCCTTCGACGAGCTCCTGCGGCTGCAGCTCGAGGTCGTCATGCGACGACAGGCCCTCGAGCGCGACGCCCGGGGCATCCGCCACGCGCTCGGCGCCCCGTCCGGGCCCCCCGACCTGGTGTCCTGCTTCCTGGCGCGCCTGCCCTTCCCCCTCACCGCCGCACAGACGCGGGCGGTGTCGGAGATCGCCCGGGACATGGCCGGCCCGCTCCCCATGCACCGGCTCCTCCAGGGCGACGTGGGGTCGGGCAAGACGGTGGTGGCCGTGGCGGCGGTCCTGGTCGCCGTCCAGGGGGGCCACCAGGGCGCGCTCATGGCTCCCACCGAGGTCCTGGCCGAGCAGCACGCCCTGGGCGTGCGGGGGCTCCTCGAGGGGATGACCGTGCCCGACCCCTCGTGCCTCGGGGGGACCCGGCCGCTCGGCGTGGCCCTGCTGACCAACCGCACCCCGGCGCGCGAGCGGTCCCGGCTCCACGAGGGGCTGCGGGCGGGGGCGGTGGACCTCGTGATCGGCACCCACGCCCTGCTCACCGAGGACGTGCGCTTCCGCAGCCTCGGGGTCGTCATCGTGGACGAGCAGCACCGGTTCGGGGTCGAGCAGCGCGACGCCCTGCGGGTGAAAGGGCGCGACGCCGCCGAGGGCGAGGGCGCCGATCCCGACGTGCTGGTGATGACGGCCACGCCCATCCCCCGCACCGCGGCCATGGTGGTGTTCGGGGACCTCGACGTCACCGAGCTCGACGAGCTGCCCGCAGGTCGCTCGCCGGTGCGCACCGAGTGGGCCCGCACGCCTGCGGACGAGGAGGCGGCCTGGCGGCGGGTGCGTGACGAGGTGGCCGCCGGCAACCGGGCCTACGTGGTGTGCCCGCTGGTCGAGGGCTCCGAGCGCGTCCGGGCCACCTCCGCCACCGAGGAGCGCGACCGGCTCGAGGCCGGCGTGCTGGCGGGATTGCGCCTCGGGCTCCTCCACGGCCAGCTCAAGGCGGCCGACAAGGAGGGCGTCATGGAGCGCTTCCGCACCGGGGACATCCAGGTCCTGGTGGCCACCACCGTCATCGAGGTGGGTGTGGACGTCCCCGAGGCCACGGTCATGGTCGTGGAGAGCTCCGAGCGCTTCGGCATCGCCCAGCTCCACCAGCTGCGCGGCCGCGTGGGTCGCTCGTCGCGCCCGTCGTGGTGCTATCTCCTGGGCGAGGCCTCGTCGCCGGAGTCGGTGACCCGGCTCGAGGCCCTCGAGGCCTCCACCGACGGCTTCGCCCTCGCCGACGTGGACCTCGAGCTGCGCGGCGAGGGGACCATCCTCGGCACGCGCCAGAAGGGACGCAACGACCTCAAGCTGGCCTCGCTGCGCCGTGGCGACCGGCCCCTGGTCGAGGACGCCCGGCGCGTGGCCACCGACCTCCTCGCCGGTGACGCCGGCCTGGCGGCGTCGCCCCGCTTGGCGGCCGAGGTGCGGCTGTTCCTCGACGAGGACGACGCCGCCTTCCTGCGCAAGAGTTGACGCGCCCCGCCCGTGCGGTGGCGCGCCCCCGGGCGGCGGCGCCGCTGCGTGGGCGGCCCACCGCCCTCCGGATGGGCCGGGCTACGCTGCGGACGTGCGGGTCATCGCCGGCAGCCACCGGGGCCGGCACCTGCGGGGGGTGCCCGCCCCCGGCACCCGCCCCACCTCGGACCGGGTCCGGGAGGCCATCTTCGACGTCCTCGGCAGCCTGCTCGACCTGGACGGCCTGGCGGTGGTGGACCTCTTCGCCGGCAGCGGGGCCATGGGCATCGAGGCGCTGTCACGGGGGGCGGCGTCGGTGGCCTTCGTGGAGAGCGCGCCGGCCGCGCTGCGCTGCATCGAGGCCAATCTCGAGGCCCTGGGGCTCACCGGGCAGGCCCGGGTGGTGCGTGACGACGCCCTGCGCTTCGTGACGCGCGCCGGTGACTTCGACCTCGCCCTGTGCGATCCCCCCTACGAGTTCGACGCCTGGGACCGCCTGCTGGTGCCGCTGCGGGCCCCCTTGGCCGTGCTCGAGTCGGGCCGGCCCCTGGAGCTGCCGGGGGCCTGGGAGAGCATCAGGTCCAAGCGGTACGGCGGTACGCTCGTGACCGTGGTCCGATCCCTCGGAGCCCACCAGAAAGGGACCAGGTGACCGTCGCCCTCTTCCCCGGATCGTTCGATCCGCTGCACAACGGCCACGTCGAGGTGGTGGAGCGCGCCGGGCAGCTCTTCGACGAGGTCGTGGTGGCGACGCTGCGCAACCCGCAGAAGGCCGAGCCGCTGTTCTCGCTGTCCGAGCGCGAGCAGATGCTGTCGGAGTCCCTCGGCCATCTCACCAACGTGCGCATCGTCTCGGTGTCGACGCTGGTGGTGAACGTGGCCCGCGACATCGGCGCCACCGCCATCATCCGGGGCCTGCGGGCGGTGTCGGACTTCGAGAACGAGCTCCAGATGGCGCAGATGAACCGCCAGCTGTCGGGCATCGACACCTTGTTCATCCCCACCAGCTCGACCACCTCGTTCGTGGCCTCGCGCCTGCTGCGGGAGGTGGCCCGCTACGGCGGCGACGTCTCGGCCTTCGTCCCCGAGGCGGTCGCCCTGCACCTCAAGGGGAAGTTCGGCGCGTGAGCGACGACCCCTTCCTGGCCGATCCCCCCGAGGGTGAGGCGCCGGCCAAGCGCGACGACGCCGAGGGTCTCATCCAGCAGGCCATGGACACCGTGGCCACGGCGCGCACCATGCCGCTGTCGGCGTCGGTGCTCGTGGACCGCCAGGAGCTCGTCGACCTGCTCCAGGGCGCGCTCGAGCGGCTGCCCGAGGAGCTGCGCCACGCCCGCTGGCTCCTCAAAGAGCGCGACGAGTTCCTGGCCTCGCGCCAGCGCGAGGCCGACGTCCTGCTCGACGACGTGCGCGCCCAGGCCGAGCGCATGGTGCAGCGCACGGAGATCGTGCGCCAGGCCAACCAGGTTGCCCAGCGCATCCTCGACGACGCCCGCGAGGAGGCCCGCCGGCTCCGCCACGAAGCCGAGGACTACTGCGACCAGCGCCTGGCCTCCTTCGAGATCGTCCTCGAGCGCACCCTCAAGACGGTGCAGGCCGGCCGCGAGAAGCTCCAGGCCGTGCCGCCCATGCCCCAGGACGAGGAGCTGCGCGTCGGCCCCGACGCCACCGCCGCGGTGGCCGGCGAGGCGGGGTTCTTCGACCAGGACGAGGGCTGACCGTGGGGGCCCGACCCTTCGTGGTCCACGTGGCCCAGCTGCGCCGGACGACGGGGACGCGCTGGCACGAGGAGCGCCGTGGCGTCCTCGGGGGCCTCGACTGCTCGGGCAGCGCCGTGCCCGAGGGCGCCCCGGTCGAGGCCGACGTGGATCTCGACGCCGTGCTCGGCGGGGTGGCCGTCGAGGGCACCGTGCGGGCCCCGTGGGTGGGGGCGTGCCGGCGGTGCCTGGCGCCCGCCACCGGGATCCTGACCGTGGGGGTGCGCGAGCTCTACACCGAGGACGGCGACGGCGAGGAGACCTATCCCCTGCACGGCGACGAGCTCGACCTCGAGCCCCTGGTGCGCGACGCCGTGCTGCTCGAGCTGCCCCAGGCCCCCCTGTGCGGCCCCGACTGTGGCGGCCTGTGCCCGGTGTGCGGCGCCAACCGCAACGAGGAGGACTGCGGCTGCGAGGCCCCCCGGGACGTGCGCTGGGCGGCCCTCGACGCCCTGCGGGTGGCCGATCCCGATGCGCCCGCGCCGCCCCCCGAGCGCGGGCCGGGGACGCCGTCGGGGCCGGTCCGAGCGCCCGCCCCCGCCCCCCGCACCCGCCGCTGAGGGACCGGCCGGCCCCCCGGCCAGGGCCCCGGCCCCGCCCCCAGGGGCTATCGTGGTCGCTTCCCGAGCCGAGGTGTGAGCGTCGTGGCCGTCCCCAAGAAGAAGACGTCGAAGGCCAAGAGCCGGAGCCGCCGGGCATCGAACTGGGTGCTGCACCCCCCGGCGCGCAGCACCTGCCCGCAGTGCCATCACGCCAAGGTGCCGCACCAGGTGTGCCCGACGTGCGGGTGGTACAAGGGCCGGCAAGCGATCGAGATCGACTAGTGGCGACGCCTCGGCGCTCCGAGGCGTCGCCGACCGTCACGCTCCCCGTCGCCCTCGACGCCATGGGCGGCGACCACGCCCCGGGGGAGATCGTGGCCGGGGCCCGGGTGGCCGCCGAGGAACTGGGCATCCCCGTCCTGCTGGTGGGCCGGCCCGAGGAGCTCGGCGACACGGGCGGGCTCGAGGTCCTGGCGGCCTCCGAGGTCATCGCCATGGACGACGACCCGGGCTCCTCGGTGCGCCGCAAGAAGGACTCGTCGCTGGTGCGGGCGGCCGAGGCCGTGCGCGACGGGCGGGCCTCGGCCATGGTCAGCGCGGGCAACACCGGCGCCACCATGGCGAGCGCGCTGCTGCGCATGGGCCGGCTCAAGGGGGTGGCGCGACCCGCCATCGCCACCCCCATCCCCCAACTCGGCTCGCACCCCGCCGTGCTGCTCGACGCAGGTGCCAACGCCGAGTGCACCGGGGCCATGCTCGTGCAGTTCGCCCAGATGGGCGCGGCCTACGTGCGGGCCCGCTACGGCGTGGAGGAGCCGCGGGTGGCGCTGCTGTCCATCGGCGAGGAGCGCTCCAAGGGCAACCTCCTCGTGAAGGAGACCCACGCGCTGCTCGAGGAGCTCGCCGGCGTCACCTTCGTGGGCAACGTGGAGGGGCGCGACCTGCTGCGCCTGCCGGCCGACGTCCTGGTGACCGACGGCTTCACCGGCAACGTGGCGCTCAAGACCCTCGAGGGCGCCCTGCGGTTCTTCATGGACACCCTGCTCGAGGCCTTCGCCGCCGACGAGCAGGCCAAGGTGGCGGCCGAGGTCATGCTGCCCCGGCTGGCGCCGCTGGCGGCCGAGTTCGACCCCGACGGCATCGGCGGCGCCATGCTGCTCGGGGTGGACGGCGTGTGCGTCATCAGCCACGGATCGTCCACGGCCCGGGCCGTGGTGTCGGCGCTCGGCGTCGCCCACGACCTGGCCGGGGCGGGCCTCGTGGCCGGCCTGGCCCGGGCGGTGGCTCCCAGCTGATCCCGGGCCCGGGCTCTCTCGCCCTCCCGGGGCTCACGGCGCGCCCACAGGTTCCCACCCTCCGGGAAACATGCCCTCTGACCTGGGCTTTCACTGCCGGCAGGCCGCCGACCAGGTAGCATGGCGGGGACCATTCGACCCCGGGAGAGGCCGTGCCCGCAGAGACGCATGTGGAGAAGGGTCCCCTCGAGCGCCGGGAGGTGTTCGAGCTCATCCGGGACCAGCTGGCCGACATCCTGGAGATCGAGCCCGGATCGATCACGGAGTCCTCGTCCTTCGCCGAGGACCTCGACGCCGACTCGCTGGCGCTGATCGAGCTGGTTGAGGCGCTCGAGGAGGAGCTGGGCGAGCGCACCGTGGGCTTCCGCATCGAGGACGAGGACCTGGAGGACCTGCGGACGGTGCGCGACGCCGTCGACTACGTGGTCGCCAAGCTCGGGACGGGCTGAGACGACGAACGCTCCCCACGCGCAGGGCGGCGCCCCTGAGGCCGGAGCCGTGGCGGGCGGCGTTCCGCTCGCCACCCGGCTCGGCTGGGACTTCCGCGACCCTGCGCTCTTGACCCAGGCCCTGTCGCACCGCTCGTGGTGTGCCGAGGCCGGGGGCATCCCCTCCAACGAGCGCCTCGAGTTCCTCGGCGACGCCGTGCTGGGCGTGGTGGTGGCCGAGCACTGCTTCCTCGCCTATCCCGGGCTGCCCGAGGGCGCCCTGGCCAAGGTGCGGGCCGCCGTGGTGAACACGGCCGTGCTGGCCGAGGTGGCGGGCGAGCTCGCGCTCGGGGCCGAGCTCCTGCTGGGACGGGGCGAGGACAGCTCGGGCGGCCGGCACAAGGCGTCGATCCTCGCCAACGCCGTCGAGGCCGTCATCGGCGCCGTCTACCTCGACGGCGGCTGGGACGCGGCCCGCGCCCTGGTGCTGCGCCTGCTGGGCGAGCGCATCGAGGGGGCGGCGGCGGGGCCGGGCGCCGAGGACTTCAAGACCCGCCTCCAAGAGCTCGTGCTGCGCAGCATCGGCCAGCTACCCCGCTACGAGGTCGAGGGCGCCGGTCCCGACCACGCCCGGCACTACCGGGCCCGCCTGCTCGTGGCCGGGCGGGAGCTCGGGGCCGGCGAAGGGCGCTCGAAGAAGGACGCCGAGCAGGCCGCGGCCCGGGTGGCCCTCGGGGTGCTCGCCCACGAGGACGGCGCCGCCTCGCCGCCCGCCGCCGACCACGCCCGCGCCTCGCAGCCCCAGGGGGTGGCCGGTGCCTGAGCTGCCCGAGGTCGAGACCATCCGGCGCGATCTCGACAAGGAGATCGTGGGGCGCCGGGTGAAGAGCGTCGAGGTGAAGGGCAAGCGCTCGGTGCGGCGCCACAAGACCGGCGCCGAGTTCCGGACCCGGCTCGAGGGCTCGCGCGTGGCGTCGGTCCGCCGGGCGGGGAAGTACCTGCTCGTCGGGCTGGACGGCGACGACGTCCTCGTCGTGCACCTCGGGATGAGCGGGCAGCTCCTGCGGGCCAAGAGCGCCAAGGACCCCGTGGAGCGCCACACCCACGTCGTCATCACCTTCACCCAGGGGGGCCAGCTGCGCTTCGTCGACCCCCGCACGTTCGGCGAGATGTTCGTCACCACCGCCGACGAGCTCACCAACCAGGTGCCCGAGCTCGCCCACCTCGGCTTCGACCCCCTCGAGCAGGTCATGAGCTGGGCGCGCTTCGGGGTCATGCTGGCGGAGCGTCCCGTGGGCCTCAAGACCCTGCTCATGGACCAGAAGTTCGTGGCCGGCATCGGCAACATCTACTCCGACGAGATCCTGTTCGGCGCGGGCCTGCGCTACGACCGGCTGTCGGACTCGCTGAGCGCCCAGGAGGTGCGGCGCCTGTACCGCGCCATGGTCGAGACCCTCACCGAGGCGATCAAGATGCGGGGGTCGTCGCTGGCCGACGAGCAGTACCGGGACCTCTACGGGGAGACCGGGGACTACCAGGGCCAGCACCAGGTCTACGACCGCGAGGGCCAGCCCTGCCGGCGCTGTCGCAACCCGGTGGTGCGGGTCAAGGTGAACGGTCGCTCGGCGTTCCTCTGCGAGCACTGCCAGATCTGACTGCCAGACCCGACTGCCAGACCCGACTGCCAGACCCGACTGCCAGACCCGACTGCCAGACCCGACTGCCAGACCCGACTGCCAGACCCGACTGCCAGACCTGACTGTGGGGATCACTGTTGCCGGGCGCCCATCTGCTCGCGCCAGGGTGGCGCCGGCGAGCCCGGGACGGGCCGGTCGGCAGCGCCCTGCGGGCGTCTGCGCAGGCCGCCGGGTATCCCCGCATCTCGGGGGCCGACGGGTAGGGTGACGATCCAGTGTTCCTGAAGTCGCTGACCCTGAAGGGCTTCAAGTCCTTCGCCGATCCGGCCACGCTGGAGCTCGAGCCCGGCGTCACCGTGGTGGTGGGCCCCAACGGCAGCGGCAAGTCCAACGTCGTCGACGCGGTGGCCTGGGTGCTCGGTGCCCAGGGACCGCGCACCGTGCGCTCCTCCAAGATGGAGGACGTCATCTTCGCCGGCTCGGCCGACCGGCCCGCGCTGGGGCGCTCCGAGGTGTCGCTCACCATCGACAACCGCTCCGGCCGCCTCCCGGGCGGCCTGGCCGAGATCACCATCACCCGGACCCTGTTCCGCTCGGGCGAGAGCGAGTACGCCATCAACGGCCAGCCGTGCCGACTGCTCGACATCCAGGAGCTGCTGTCGGACTCCGGCGTGGGGCGCCAGCAGCACGTCATCGTGAGCCAGGGGCAGCTCGGCGCCATCCTCGACTCGAGGCCCGAGGACCGTCGCGCCGTCATCGAGGAGGCTGCCGGCATCCTCAAGCACCGCCGCCGGCGCGAGCGAGCCGAGCGCCGCCTGGCCGCCACCGAGGAGAACCTCGACCGCCTGGCCGATCTCCAGCGCGAGGTCAAGCGCCAGATCCGGCCGCTCGAACGCCAGGCGGCGGCGGCGCGCTCGCACGCCTCGCTGGTCGAGGAGCTGCGCGCCCTGCGCCTGTTCCTGGTGGGCGCCGAGCTGCGCGCCCTCGAGGAGCGCGGCGCCACGGCGGCCGCCGAGCGGTCCCGGCTCCAGCACGACGAGGCGTCCCTCGTGACCGGCATCGCCGAGCTCGACAGCGCCGCCGACACCACGGCCGCCGAGCTGGCCACCCAGCGCGAAGACGACGTCGTGGCCGCCCTGACCCGGGTCCAGGCGCTGGTCGAGCGCTGTCGCGGCCTCGACGGCATCGTCGCCGAGCGCCGACGCTCCATCGACCAGGCCCTGGAGGCCTCGGCGGACGTCGACGTGGTGTCCACCCTCGAGGCCGAGGCGGCCCGCCTCACCGCCGAGCTCGGCGCCGCCGCCCAGGACGACGCCGCGCTCGCCCCGCAGGCCGAGGAGGTCCGGGGTGCCGAGCACGCCCTGGCGCGCGACCTGGCCGAGCACGAGGCCTCGTTCGCCGACGTGGCTGGCCTGCGCGGGGCCGAGGAGGCCTTCGCCGTGGCCCGGGGCGGCCTCGGT
>Ga0335078_10002139_pt1 | contig 29981 bp, 26 predicted proteins | sample Lox_Sample_32_FD_206711 | JGI IMG/M metagenome (GOLD analysis project Ga0335078, IMG submission 206711) | Soil microbial communities from Loxahatchee National Wildlife Refuge, Florida, United States - Lox_Sample_3.2 | ecosystem: Environmental > Terrestrial > Soil > Wetlands | place: USA...
TGCCAACAGGCGTATCCACCAGCTATGGAATCAGATCAGTGAGCTGGGCTCGGATATGCACTCTCTGTCGCACCAACTGCACTCCTCGACCCTCGAAAACCTCGGACTGACCGCAGGGATACGGGCGTTTTGTCACGAATTCGAAGAACATCAAGGACTTCACATCACGCTCACATCGAGTGAGCTCCCGCGAACTGTGCCGCCAGACCTGGCACTCTGCCTTTTTCGCGTGGCTCAGGAAGCGCTCCGGAATGTTGTGCGGCACAGCGGAGCGAATCACGCGGACGTTAAGCTGGAATGGGATGGACGTAAGCTGCGCCTGGTCGTGTCCGATTCCGGAAAGGGATTCGATCCGAAATCACGCTCCACAAATGCAGGGATCGGCATTCGCAGTATGGAAGAGAGATTGCGACTGCTTGGCGGACAGTTGCAATTGCACTCTCAACCCTCGCATGGAACCAGGATCGAAGCCTCAGTTTTGCTTCCCAACCAAATAGCCGGGTAACCCCGGCTTCTAAGGCTTCTTGTCCGAGCCAGGAGGCGTGTAGGTCAGGTACTTTTCCATCGGGATGTCAAAGTACATCAGCTCCTGGCCGCTGCCGTTGGTTACGCCAGTGACATAGATGTGTGCCCCGTAGAGCGGCTGCGAGATGCCGCTGATGTCGAAGAAGACGAACCCCGCCTGGCTCTCGTGCGGAGCGACTGCCTTGGCTGCGAACATGGCGGCATTGATCTCATCGCGCTGGCCTTTCTTCACGCCTACTTTCTCGGAGCCAGGCACGGGAATAGGCAGAGGCAATCGGCTGGGCTGGCCGCCGTGCTTCGCATGCGAAAACCGGCGGTAGAGGTCGTCTTCGGTCGCCATCGGAATCTTGTCGCGGCTATGGGTGACGAGTTCCACCTGCATGCTCTCCAGCGATACGGGAGCATCGCCGTCGTTAGTGAACACGACGAACACCGGCAGGTAATCGCCAGCTGCGTACTTTATCTGGAAGATGGAGGCCTTGTCCGGCGTGTCGTAGGGATCGGCCGCAACGGTGAGTTTCTCCGTCGGGTGTTCATCGTGGGCGGGATAGGTCTTCGCCGGATAGACGTGCGGCATCTGGAATTCTTTGCTCTTGGCAAAAGCGAAAACGGAGACGAGGAGAAGCGCCAGAAGGATGCGGCGGCGGGACAAGTGCATAGGGCAATTATGCGGTCTGGAGGCGAAGGACGACAACTAAGCAAGGCTGGTGATATGGCGAAGCGAACGATTACTGCGAGCTCCAGTCGTCAGATCCGTCATCGAACTCGTTGGGCTCCCAGCGATATCTCTTGCCGTCGAAAAAGACCAGCGAGCTGAGCCCGTCGGTTTCGACGGTGGCGACTGCCGGAACGCTCCGCTTCTTCAGAGTGACCAGTCCCTGAGCGATCTTGGTGAACGGCACGTTGACAATCACCCACTTCGACTTTGGTGTTTCGCCCTTCCAGTCGTGGATGAACAGAATGCAGTGCTTGCTGCCATCGCTGAAGCCAGCCAGGTTTGTGGTGATCTTCGGATCGCCAATTCCGAAATAGCCGTCGTAAGGATCGATCACTGTGTACTTAAAGCCGGCCGATCCGCCGAGCGGGTGCTTGCTGAAGCCGACGATGGCGATATCTTCGCGACCGTCCGCATCGAAGTCGGCGTATATCGGAGGAAATTGGGGATCGACCTTGAAATCGGGGCCAAACTGCTTTTCCACCAGCGACTCGAGCGGGCTCTGCGGCTTGCCGGTTTTGGGATTAGTGGCGTCCTTGGCGGCCTGGGCCTCACGGGTGGTCAACTCCTGCGCGGCACTGGGAACAAGCGGAAGGCACAAGGCAGCAAGCAGGAGTACGATGCGGAACTGCATGCTGCTACTTTAGTCTGATTACAGCAGGTTGCAAGAGGCAGAACCGGGTCGAACAACAGGCCCTACGGAGATCGGAATGAAAGTGGCGGTAACAGGCGCGAGCGGACTGATCGGGTCGGTACTCGTCGGCGCGCTCGAGAAGGAAGGGTACGAAGTAATCAAGCTGGTGCGGCGCAAGCCGCAACGGGCCGACGAGCGCGAATGGCATCCCGGGGACGAACCGAACCCAGCGCTCTTCGAGGACGTCGATACGGTGGTCCACTTGGCCGCGGAAACCATCAAGGGGTGGTGGACGCGAGGGAAGAAAGAACGCATCCTCGACAGCCGCGTGCGCGGCACGGAGATGATCGCCAAGTCGATTGCGGCGACGCAGCACAGGCCGCGCGTGTTCGTGTCGGCGTCGGGCATCGGGTACTACGGCCATCGGAAGGACGAGGTCCTGACCGAGGAGAGCGAGAGCGGCAAAGGGTTCCTGGCGGAACTTGCCCGGCTGTGGGAGCGCGCCACGCGCCCCGCGCAGGAAGCGGGCGTACGCACGGTGCTGTTGCGCAACGGAATGGTCTTAAGCGGGCACGGCGGCGCCTTGCAGGCGATGGTCCCGTCGTTCCGCATGGGGATGGGTGGTCCGGTAGCCAACGGCAAACAATACTGGCCGTGGATTACCCTCGACGACATGGTCCGCGTGATCGTGTTCGCGATCGAGAATGAATCGCTCAGCGGGCCGGTGAACGTCTGCGCTCCGCAGCAGACCACGAACCGGGAATTCACCCGCGCGCTGGGCAGGGTGATGCATCGTCCTACGATCTTTCCGCTGCCGAGTGTGGTGGTGACGCTGGTGCTGGGCGAGATGGGACAGGAGGCGCTGCTGACGAGCACACGAGCCGAGCCGGCCAAGCTGAAAGCGGCCGGATTCAGCTACCGCTATCCGGAGATCGAGCCGGCGCTGGCGGCGGTGCTGAAATAAGCCGCTACTGCGAGAGCATGCGCTCGACGATCCGGAGCCGCTCTTCAATCGACTCGAGGGCGTCCATCATCTCGATCATGGCCTGGCTGACGTTCCAGAGGGCGCGGTTGTCGGCCGGAACGTCGCCGTTCGGGTTCGCCAAGGTAATCAGGTTCTGCCGCAGGCCCTTGGTGGCAAGATCATAGTTCGGAGCTTTCATAGCGCCGGGATTATACCCTGTGCAAAACCCGTTGCCACTATTTCTGTGCGATCCCAGAAACGAGCCCGGCCGCCGTTACCACCGTTGTTACCGTTCACATTCCGTTCATCGACGGCGCTACATTCTGAGTTGAGCCATTACACTGGCAGGTTCGCCATGCGACGCATTGCCATCCTCTACAACCCGCGCTCCGGACGTGCCAGTTCTCGCCGGAAGGCCGAAGTGGAACGCGCGGCCGCCGTCCTCCGGGCGCAGGGGCTGGAAGTGGTGGCCCAAGCCACGGCGGGCGCTCGCCGCGCCGACCGCCAGGCGCGCCAATTCATCGAGGAAGGCTTCGACACGATCGTCGCCTCCGGCGGCGACGGGACGGTTCACGATGTGCTGCAGGGGGTGGTCAACACCGATGCGGTCCTTGGGGTTCTGCCTCTGGGAACTGCTAACTCGCTGGCAGCCGACCTGGGGCTTTCAGGCAATCCGGCACAAATCGCCGCGCAGTTGCTCGCCGCCGAACCACGCCGCCTCGCTATCGGCCACATTGAGTACGAGCGTCACGGGGTACGCGAGTCACGGTATTTCACGGTCGCTGCTGGGGTTGGCGTCGACGCCGCACTGTTCTACCAGCTCAACGCCCGCTCGAAGCAGCGCTGGGGAATGGCCGCCTACGTCGGCGAGTCGTTGCGGCAGTGGGTCGTCCAGAAGTTCTCTCCTTTTCGCGTTGACTGGCTGGACTCCGATTCGGGCCAGAGGCGCAGCGCGGTGGTGACGCAGTTGCTGGCGGTGCGGATCAGAAACTTCGGTGGAGTTCTCAAAGAACTGGCTCCCGGGGCTGATCTCAACCATGACCAACTCCGCCTGGTGCTGTTTAAGACCGCGAGTCGTGCGCGCTACCTGCGCTTCGCCACCGGGCGCCTGATCGGACGCGACTGGACCGATCCGAATATCGAACTGGTCAATGCCACCGACATCGGTTGCTCTCCCCATGAGGTAAGTGACCGTCCGCGTCCGACCATTCACGCCGAAGCGGACGGTGAACTCCTGGGCCGAATTCCCGTGAAAATGAACATCATCCCCAAAGCGTTCAACCTGCTGATCCCAAAGAAATAGAGCCAGCGGGAACTTTCCGGCTGCGGCGGGCGTATTGAAAAGCAAGCCGTTCTCCGCTCGGAGGTTCCGATGAAAGCCGCGCGCGTTGCGTCCGTTGTCTTCCTGGTAGGTGTTTTTGCTCTCGTGCTGTACGCCGGGTGGGAAAAGCGCGGTCCGAATCAGTTCGAAGCCCCGTTCAACCCCGGCGGCAAGATCGTGCTCGACCTATCGGCCGGCGGATATCGCATCAAAGGCACGGCGGAAAACGTGATTCGCGTGGCACCCGACGAGAATCGCGCAGAGATTCACTGTCGCATGTCGGTCATCGGCGGCAACGCGAAGGTCTCGGTGGATGGCCCGTCCGACAATTTCAAAGCTACCATTTACGTGCCGCAGAGGAGCAATATCACGGTCGACCAGACACTGGGGGACATGGAAGTCTCTGGCGTTCACGGAAACGAGAACCTGTCGCTGGCGATCGGCCGCATCGAGGTGGAGGTTCCGGACTCCGATTCAACTCCGACGTTTGATGGCTCGGTGATGCTTGGCGGCCTGCGTGCCACCAACTGGCATGTCGAAAAAGGGGGCTTCTTCCGTTCGTTCTATGCCGACTCGAACGGCAGCCCTTACAGGATCAACGCCAGCGTCAGCATCGGCGACTTGGAAACTTCGTCCTTTGTGCCGAGTGTCGGCGTGTCACATCCGAAGCAGTCCGGAGACACTGATGAAGATATGCCCGACCAGGATTCCCAGGACGACTCCCATTGAGATTGGCGCAAAGCGGGATTCCAGCAGGTCGGTCATGACACCCGAGATGAAGACGAACGCGAACGGCAGCAGCATCAGGTAAAACGGCAGCGCACCCTGCGTGGGGAGGCCGATGCCGATCAGCAACAGCACTCCACAGACGATCAGCGGAGCCGCGGTCCCGAAGAAGCGGGCGCGCTTCCAGATCGCAAACGTTATAAGGGAGATCAGCAGCAGCGCGGTTGTAGTCGATTGCTGCCGTATGAAGAAGGTGGCGATCCACGCCCAGGTAATTGGCGCGATGTAGGCATTCGGACTGACATGGAACACGTGCGACGAGCGTATGCCGTACGCGAGCGCCGCCAAGTGAAATCCGAAGACCGCCCAGACAACGAGAACGCCAATAACACAGGCGGAGAGCAGGATCGCCGCAGCCGCGCCACGGCGCTCGGGCACCAGGTACCACATGAACGCGAGCGCCACCGGGACCAGCAGGATGACCGCCGCGTGCGCCGCAAAACCCACGCCCAGTGCCAGTCCCAGCAGCAGGATGCGTTTCCAGTTCCAGAGCACTACTTCGCGGGGGGCGTATAAGGTGTGCGCGACGCCGATGGCAGTGAAGATCACGCCGAAGGCCGCCCATCCGGCGATCAGCTCCGGCTGCACCATCGCGCTATGAATAATGAACCACGGCGAGAACGCGTAGAGGATCAGCGCGATGTAGCCCGCGACGTTGCCATAGAGACGGCGCGCAACGTACCAGATCGACGCGCCGTACAGCAATCCGATCAGCAGGAAAGGCAGGCGTGCCAACCATCGCCAGGAAGGCGGCGGCTCCTCGCCGGTCGGATGGCTGCCGAGAAGAGGCAAAGCGGCGAGCAGGCCGGTGATCGGAGAGACCTGGTCGTGGAACGATATTTCTCCGCGGTGCCACTGATGCTGGCCCTGCAGCACGAAAGCCACCTCGCGATCGGAGAGCGGCACCCGCGAACAAAACCACACGCACTGGCCAAGAAAGGCCAGGAGGATGATTCCGGCGATAAACTGAGCGCTCCCGAAGCGGTCGCGCGTAAAGAACGATGACATGGACTCCAACTTTGTATCATGGCTGTGGCTCGTGTGCGTGTCGACTGTATGAAACGAAAGCGCCAACCAGACCGCCGTGACAACCGCAGCGCTCGCCAGCGCGAGATCGCCGTCCTCTACGAAGACGACGCGGTCATCGCGATCGACAAACCCGCAGGATTGCCGGCCGTGCCGGTGGCAAAGAATGCGAAAACATCCTCGGCCTGGTCGCTGGTGGCGGCGGAACTGCGAGCGCGGCGCGAACGGGTATTCGTGGTCCACCGCATTGACCGGTTTACGTCCGGCATCATGCTGTTTGCGAAGACGGAACGCAACCGCGACGCGCTCGTCCGTCAGTTCCTTGAACACACGCCGGTGCGGGAATACATAGCGGTTGTCCGCGGACACGTCGAACCGGCGGAAGGCACGCTGGTCCACTATTTCCGCAAAGAAGGCCACTTGCAGAAGCTGAGTTCGCCGCGGGACAAGCAGGCGGCACGGGCCGAGTTGCATTATCGAGTCGAGCAGAAGCTGCGCGATGCATCGGTGGTTCGCGTGGCACTGGTGACCGGACTGCAGAACCAGATCCGCGTGCAGTTTTCGGTGATCGGCCATCCTGTGATAGGTGACCGCAAGTACAAGCCCGAAGAGGCAAAGGAACGAAGAATTGATCGCGTGGCGCTTCACGCGGCAAGGCTAGAGTTCATTCACCCGCGAACGGGGCAAGCCGTTTCAATCAACAGCGAGATACCGGCGGATCTGAAGTCGCTGGTGAAAGGGCTGGCGCGCTAAACCACGCCGTTACAGCTTTGCCAGCTTCTCTCGCAGTGCAGCTGCGGTGCCGAGTTGGAATTCCGGCTCCACAGTGGTTGCGATGCCCAATGCCTTCCAGTATGCGGCCCGCGCGCCGTCACGACGATTCAATGCTGCGAGCGCATCGCCCAATGCCTGGTTGGTACCGGCGTCATCCGGAGCGAGCCAGGCCGCCTGCTGCGCCTCCGCCAACGCTGCATCAAGTTGCTTGGCCGCGATGAGTTTGTGCGCATTCTGGGCGTGCATCTTGGCCGCTGCGAGCGGGATTTGGAAGTGTCCCTCAAAAACGAAGACGCCGTAGTCGATCACAGCCGTGGGCTTCAGATCCTGGAACTGTGCGTACGGGTTCAGCGGGCCGGGTCCGTACTCGAAGCCTGAGAGATCGCCTGCGCTGATCAGCACCGGCCCGTCGACCGCCGGTGGCACGTCCATATCTTCGGCGACCCACTGAGAATCGGCGGTGGGCAGCGGTTTACAGGGAATGCCATAGGAGCGGAAATCGACCACGCCCTGCGCGAAGTAGACGAACCAGCAGTCCTTCACGCCTCGGGCGTCGATGTACTTCTTCACCGACTTGAGCTGCTGTCCCCAGTCGGAGTTCGAATCGCTCAGTAACTTGTAGGTTTGCGACGGGCCGCCCCAGAGCTCATTCGCGTAGGCCATGTAGGCGGGATAGGTTCGCGCGCCTGAGATCACCTGGAAGACCAGCAAGGCGAGTACTGCGTACGTCCAGCGGCGATCGCGTTTCATGAGCACGTACGCAGCGCCGCCCGCGAGAATCCAGAAGAAGGGGTACATCGGCAGGATATGTCGCAACCCGATATTCATGCGCGAGAACATGGCGACGAGCAAGTAGAACGCCGGAGGAATAGTCAGGAACCAGATTTCCCGGGGGCCGCCGAGCCTTCGCGTCGCGATGGCTACCGCGGCTATTACCAGAAGCACCAGCAGCGTTAAGGTCGACTTGATCAGGAAGGCCAGCGGGAAGTACGCCACCACGCCGTGTGGATACACCTTGCCCAACAGGAAGCTCTGGTAGAAGTCGGACATGATGCGCACGTCGGCGAGCCCGTAGATGTAGGATTCGGGCAGCAGCTTCCAGCGCGCCACCGTCTGCAGCAGGTTTACTTCGTGGCGACGAGAGAGTCCCTGCACGAAATCGGCAAATGGCGGATTCATCCGGAAGCCAGGGGGCCGCGCGGAGTAACGGAATCCGTAGAAGGCCCAGAGGATCGCCACGGCGAGTACGCTGATCCCAACAAGTGCACCCAGCAATTGCAGCGCCTGTTTGCCGCGGGTCTCGCCGGTGTGGCGGGAGTTGCGCGCGATCTCCGTGACTGCCAGCATCACGAACATCGGGAAGATCAGGATCGCGGTGTGCTTGGAGGCGAGCGCCAGGCCAGCGGCGACTCCGACGATAAGAAGGCGCCCGAGCGAGGGAGCCTTCACGTAACGGTAGAACGCGTAGATCGAGGCGAGGATGAAGCAGGAGAGGCCAATGTCGGTTCCTAACACCGCACCGTGCGCCAGAATGTTTGGATCGAACACGAGCAGGGCGAGCGCGACGAAACCGGAGCCGGTGCCGAACATCTCGCGAGCGGCGAGAAACACGAACAGCGCCAGCAGCACCGTCAGCAGCGCAACGGCCATGCGCACGCGGAACAGCATGGCGTTGAAGTCGTTCTTGAAGAGGAAGTCCTTGCCGTTGAGAAACGCTTCGTACTTGAAGAAGCGGTCGTGTTGCGGAGGCATCTTCAGGTCCATGCGCAACAGCGGTAGTGCTCCCAGCAGCTTCACCAGCGGCGGATGCTCGGGGTTCAGCCCGAAGTCGCCGGTCGTCCACGACATGTATCCGGAGTAGATGTGGTCATCTTCGTCCCAGGTGATGGAGTTGCGATTGGCGACGAACGCCAACTGCACGATGAGCGCAAGCAGCAACGCGCTCACGCCAAAGGGAACGAGCCAGGGCCGATGAGGCCGGGTGGGAACCGAATCTGGTCTGTGGGGGAGGGCTTCCGTGGTGGTCGACATGGACACTCCAAAACGTCCTGAAGTGTCTACACGAATACGAGAAAGGATTGCAAGGACGTCAACGTGTCGCCGACTATTTGGCTACTCCGTCTCCAGCACCACCACCCGGTCCACCTCATCTGCCCTGGCCGCCGGAAGCTTCAACTGCAGGCCATATTGATCTTCGCGGAATTCCACGGGTGCGCCGCCGTCCATCAGTTTCGCCGACTTGACCTTGTGGCCGAGCGAAGGCAGCGATAGCGATGGGCCGTCCCAGTCGAGTACATGGACGTAAACCGTCTTGCCCTTTTGCGTCGTGACGCCCCACGCTCCCGGCGCAACGGGGCCGCCGCGCGTGCCGTAGATCGAATCGCCGTACTTCTCGATCCACGAGCCGATCGCGCGCAGCCGCTCAACAAACTCCGGCTGGATGACTCCATTCGGCATCGGGCCGACATTCAACAGCAGGTTGGCGTTGTTGCCGGCGGCAGTCACCAGCAGGCGAATCAGGTCGGGCACCGACTTGTACTTCGAGTCGCCGATGTTGAAGCCCCAACTATTGTTCATCGTTTCCGACATCTCGAGCGGCAACTGGCCGACGGGTGCTCCGCCGAAGCCGGTGGTGTTCCCGCCGGGCAGATCTTTCTCGAATGTCTGGACGTCTTCGCCCGGCATCGGCGTCTTGTGGTGGTTCGGAATGATCAGCGCCGCCGGTTGTAGCTGGTGGATGAGTGAATACGTGCGCTGCAATTGCCAGTCGGCGTCGGGCTTGTCCCACATGCCGTCGAACCAGATGCCGCCGATCGGGCCGTAATTGGTCAGCAGCTCGCGTAGCTGCGCATTCATGAAGTCGAGATATCTATTCCAATCACCGTGCTCAGGACGGCCGGTGTGGCGCCCGGTCCAGCCTCGCGGGTAGTAGTCGGGGTTATGCCAGTCGAGCTGCGAGTAGTAGAAGAACAGCTTCAGTCCTTGCTTATGACACTCATCCGCCAGTTGCTTGAGCGGGTCTTTGCCGTAGGGCGTGTCCTGCACGATGTTGTAGTCGGTTTGTTTCGTTTCGAACATCGAGAAGCCGTCGTGATGGCGCGCGGTGATGGTGATGTACTTCATGCCCGCGGCCTTTGCCAGCGCCACCCACTTAGCGGCGTCGAACTGCTGCGGATTGAAGTTCGGCGGCAGCTTCTCGTATTGCACGACGGTCAGCGGGCGCTGTTCCATCACCCACTCGCCCGAGCCCAGCAGGCTGTAGACACCCCAGTGGATGAACATGCCGAATTTGGCATCCTGGTACCACTGACGCGCGGCGAGGTTTTCAGCGGAAGGCTGATAGGAAGACTGAGCGGAAGCTCCAGCCACAAGTGCCAGAAGGATGAGAACCACTAGTTTGCGGATCACGCTCCGCATTATCCCTCATTACCTCGGTCACTCAGTAGCCGCAACCTTGCGCTCGGTCCGTCGTATTATCACTTGTTCAATAAGGTGCAGCTTTGATTGACCGCCTGCCGTTAGTTGCAGTACCTTGCGAGACACCAGAACTTGAGAAAGCAGGCGAGCCAGCGCCACGCTGTAGGAATTCCATGCCTGACAGGATCGGTCGCTACGAAATCTCCGAGGAACTCGGCAAAGGCGCCATGGGCGTGGTGTACAAGGCCGTCGATCCCAACATCGGACGTCCTATCGCGCTGAAAACAATGCGGGTCGATGTTTCCGGCGGCGACTCCGAAGACATGCTCAAGCGCTTCCAGAACGAAGCGCGCGCAGCCGGCGTCCTCAATCATCCGAACATCGTTACCATCTACGACGCGGGCGAAGATCAAGGCATCTTCTACATCGCCATGGAGTACATCCCCGGGCGCACGCTGGCTGATCTGCTCAAGGAAGTGCACGTCGTCTCTGCCGAGCAACTGGTGAACATCGGCACCCAGATCTGCGCCGGGCTCGATTACGCGCATACGAAGGGCGTCATCCATCGCGATATCAAGCCGCCGAACATCATGATTGCCCCCGACGGGACGGTAAAGATCATGGACTTCGGCATCGCCAAGGCCGGAGCCAGCCTCACCCACACCGGCGAAGTGCTCGGCACGCCGAATTACATGTCGCCCGAGCAGGTGAAGGGCAAAGACCTCGACGGCCGCACCGACCTGTTCTCCACCGGCGTGATTCTCTACGAGATGGCGACCGGGGAGCGCCCGTTCAACGGCCAGAACGTCACCACCATCATTTACAAAATCATCCACGAAACGCCGGCTGCGCCGCGCGAGCTTGACGTAACCATCCATCCCGGGCTGAGCATGATCATCGCGAAGTGCCTGGCGAAGGACCCGGACGATCGCTACCAGGTGGGTGCCGATCTGGCGACGGCTCTCAAGAGCTACAAGATTGTCGCTGTCCCTGAGTCGCGTGGGGCGGTCGCTCCGATGGTTTCGCCTTCCGCGACAGCCATTGGTACGCGCGCAATTCCAATTGCGCCCCCCACCCAACTTCGCACCGCAGCTCCCGCCGCAGGGCTGGCCGCTGCCGCCGCCAAAGCCGCTGCGGTAGATACAACGCCGACGGAAGTCATCAAGGTCAAGCCGCAGACGCTGTCGGTCCCCAAGCCCGCGAGAACCACCAGAAAAATCAACATCGCTATTCCGGCGTGGGTCGTCCTGATTCTCGTGGTTTTGGTCGGCGGAACCGTCGCTCTGAAGAGGATGTCGCAGCATCAGGCGCCCACCGCAATAACCGTGCCGCCCGCACCGTCTTCAACCGAGGCCGAAAATACGGTTGCGAATTCTGCCACGCCGGCAGAGAAACCGCCCGCGCCGGTGCGTGGTCTCACGACATCGATGCCGAAAGAACACGCAGCAAAGCCTACTGCCGCGGTTCAAGGTGTTGGCGAACTTAGGGTCACCTCAAATCCTCCAGGCGCGCAGGTCGAAATCGATGGCGTCTCGCAGGATTATTACGTCACTCCGTTTAACGCGCCTCCGATGAAATCGGGCATGCACACGGTCCGGGCAACGGCACCCGGTCTTGCGCCGCAGGCCCGGCAGGTGGAAGTCATCGCCGGGCAGAAGGTCACGCTCGATCTCCAACTTACCGGCGACAAGGCTATTTACAACATCGCGAGCACTCCCTCCGGAGCCGACGTCATCATCGACGGCGTTCCGAGCGGCCGGACTACTCCTACGCAGATGGCGTTGACGCCGGGCCAGCATCGAGTCACGCTCCGCCTCGAAGGCTTCTTCCCGGCTGAAACTTCCACCGATGCCGCGGCCGGACAGACGCTGAACGTTTCTCCCATGCTGCACGCCAGGAACTCCACCGAGATCGGTTCTCAGCCACCGCCGGAGTCGCTCGGGATTGCCGCGCAGGGCGGCGGCAATCTCCGCCGCTTCTACCAGGAAGGCGAAATCCCTGCTGGCATGGGCGCCATCCAGATTCGCACCCGCCCGAAAGGCGCCAGCATCATGGTTGACGACCGCGTGCTCGCGAAGGGAACGCCGTTCAAGTTCCCGCTTCGCCCCGGCAGCTATCTGATTACGCTCCAGAAGGATGGGTTCCAGCCCGTCAAACGCATGGTGCAAATTCAACCGGGCCAGCAACTGGAAATCGATGAAATTCTGCCGCCGCAAAGGTAAGATCGTGCGATGGCGCGGCTCATCATCAGTTCTCCCGATGGCAAGCGGGGCGTTTTCGAGATAGGCAAACCGGTCATCACCATTGGCCGTGGCAGCGCCAACGATCTCGTCCTGAACGATCCCAGCGTCTCGCGGTTTCACGCCGTTCTCAAGAAATCCGCCAACGATGAAGTCTTCATCGCCGACCGGGGCAGCACCAACGGCGTGCTGGTTGAGGGGCTGCGCATCGCGGCCGAAACTCCCATCGCCAGCGGCGCCAAGGTCAAAATCGGCATCTACGACCTGAAGCTCGAGGCGATGCGTGAAGCGTCGCGCGACGCCGCTCTCGTCGTACAGAAGGCGGAAATCCCGTCGGCCCTGCGTGACGTGCTGGCCGGCAAAGCGATGCCGCAGCAGACGCGGCCGTCGATCGTCGTCGGCGACAACGCCGCCCTTCGCGATCAGCTGTCGAAGCTGTCCAAAGAGAACTTCCTGCTGCGGATGCTTTTCGACGCCGGCAAAGTGCTGGCGGTCCATCGCACCGTGCCCGCGCTCGTCGGCGAAGTGTTGCAGCTCACGTTTCGCATCGAAGGCGTGCAGCGCGGGTCGATCATGTTCGTCGGCCCAAACGGCGAAATCACGGAACAGAGCGAAGTCCGTTACCGCACGCCGCCCAAAGACGAGCAGCCGCAGATCACCTTCAGCCGGGCCATCCTGCAACGCATCATGCAGGAGCGCGAGCCGATTCTGGTCACCGACCTGAGCGCCGACGATCGCTTCATCGGCAGCGAAAGTATCAAGGTTTCCGGCATGCAGTCGGCGATGTGCGCACCGCTCGTCAGCCCGAATACCGGTACCGTGCTCGGTGTGCTCTATGTCGATAACCTGTCGAAAAGCTCGGCGTTTTCGCAGGAGGAGCTGAACGTCTTCGCGGTTGTCGCCACCCAGTCTGCCGCGGCCATCGAGAACGTAATGGCGCACAAGCGCATCGCGGAGCAGGAAGTGCAGCGCCAGGCGCTGTCACGCTTCCTGGCGCCGGAAGTGGTGGAACTGATCGCGTCGAATCCGGAAGGTGTGCGGCTGGGGGGCGCCAACAAGAAAGTTACGGTGCTCTTCTGCGACATCCGCGGATTTACCTCGATGTCTGAGACCATGCAGCCGGAGAAGGTGGTTGAGATCCTCAACGAATATTTTTCGCGTGTCACCGACGTCATCTTCGACCACGGCGGCACGCTCGACAAATACATCGGCGACGCCGCCATGGCCATCTTCGGCGCGCCATTCTCGAAGGGCAACGACGCGTCCAACGCTGTCGACGCCGCCATCTCCATCCAGTCGATGATCTCGGAACTCAATCGCGATGCAGCTGATCGCGGCCATCCCGAGCTGAAGATCGGAGTCGGGATCAATACCGGCGTGGTTACGGCGGGGAACATCGGGTCAACGAAACGCCTCGACTACACCGTCATCGGTGACGCCGTGAATCTGGCCTCGCGGCTCTGCGGCCAGGCGAAGGCCGGCCAGATCCTCGTCAGCGAATCGACCGCCGCCGAGCTTGGTCAATCGTTCACGATGTCGGATCTGCCGCCCGTGACGGTGAAAGGGAAGTCGCAGCCGATCAAGATCGCTGCCGTCGAGTGGCAAGCGAACGTGGGGGCGTAGCTCAAGGTCTGGGGTACGAAAGCGCAGTGGACACCCGACTCTGAGTACTTTGTTTACGCCTCGAAAGCTCTGGCGGCCATTCAGCTTGGCATTCTCCTGTTCAATACTTCAGCCGAAGGAGCGGCAGGATTGCCAGCCTCGACGATGCGCTGAAGGATGCTGTTATGAATCCTCAATTTCTCCCTTCAGGCTCCTGACAAGGTTACCGTCGATCTGTACTTTGCGAGGAGGATTTCGTTGTCGACGCTCGCTATAAGGAAGAACTCGATGAGGTAGTGTTTCGTCGCCTGCTCATCATTAGCGGAAAGACCGCATAACATGTTGTACACTGCTCTCGCTCGCTCGATCTCCCGTCCCGCATGAAATCGCTTTTACTCTTCGTCGCTCTGCTTCCGTCTTTGTCGTTCGCTCAATCGAATCCAACCTGGCGCTCGTGGAATCAGTCGGTCGAACCGTTTCGCATCGTCGGGAACATCTATTACGTGGGAGCGAGCGACATCTCGTCCTACCTGATCACCTCGCCGCGAGGGCACATCCTGATTGACGGCGGCTTCGTTGAAACTGCGCCCATGATCCGCGACAACATTCGGCGCCTCGGATTCAAAGTCGAGGATGTGAAGATCCTGCTCAACAGTCACGCGCATTTCGATCATGCGGCTGGGCTCGCGCAACTCAAGCAATGGACCGGAGCCGAGTTTGTTGCCAGCCGCGCCGACGGCGACCAGATCGCCCGCGGCGGGCACGACGATCCCATGTTCGGCAACCGGTTCACTTTTCCACCCACGCACCCGGACCGCACGATCAGCGACGGCGATATCGTCACCGTTGGTGACACAATCCTGACCGCGCACCTCACGCCCGGTCACACCAAGGGATGCACGACGTGGACTACCGACGCCGTTGAGAACGGACATCGCTACCACGTTGTGTTTCTCTGTAGCGTCTCTGCGCCTGGATACAAGCTGGTCAACAATCCGAACTACCCGAACGTCGTCGACGATTATCGCCACACCTTCACTTACCTGAAGACGCTGCCCTGCGACGTCTTCCTCGGCGCTCACGCGTCGTTCTTTCGCATGCAGGAGAAGCGCGCAGCCGAGAAAGCCGATCCCACGCGCAATCCGTTTATCGATCCGCAGGAGTTCCGCCAGTTTGTCGACCGCGCGCAACGCGACTTCGAGGCGGAACTGAAGCGGCAGGAGCAGAAGCCCTGAGCGATTCCTGAATTGCCACGTCCGTCTCGGTAGCTTAGTTATGCACGTGCGGGCTCTGCGCCGGATTGGGGTGCGCGGTGTGCGCCACGGCCGGTTTCGCGACGGTGACATCGAACGCAATGGGCACCGTTGACGGCGGATAGCAGGCGCGGTTATCGCAAGCCTGGTAGTGCAGGTTGCCGTGGACGCGATAGGTCCCGCGCGGCGTGCTCTTGGCGGCCATAACGAGTCCGTTAACGGTGATGTCACCGGTGTAGACGCTGAGCTTCGTGTCGGGATCGAAAGGGAAGCTGATCAATTCGCCATCCGGGTAATGCAGGCCAGCGACGGAGACGTCCGTCGGGACGTCGAGCGCGAGCGAGGTCGGGATGTAGAGCTCAGACGAGGGCGTGTGCGAGTTGATGTGGTAGCCGGGCAGGACGCGGAACATCATCTCGATCTTAGCCTTCCCACCTTGCGAGACCGTAACCTTGGCGATGGGCGCGGCCGTCACCTTGGGCGTTCGGGTGCCGGGCATCTGGGCGAAGGCACTAGTGGCGAGCAGCAGAAGAGCGACTGAAGTCTTCATCATGAGTATTCCGGTTACTGTAACGACGCGGTCTTGGTCGGCGTCCCAGACGAGTTCAGCGCCTCTTTGATTCCGTCCTCGATCTCACCGTGGCTGACCAGTCCGGCAACGACCTTCACGATCTTACCGTTGCGATCGACGTAGAACGTCGTGGGCAGGCCCTCGACTCCGCCGTACTCGTCGGCGACATCGTCATTGCCGAGCACCACTGTGTAGTCGATCTTCATTTCCTGCGCGAATTTGGTAACGGTGGCTTTCCCGTCGTCGTCCATCGCGACGCCGAGAATCACCAGTCCCTGCGGGCCGTATTGTTTTTCGAGATCGATGAACCAGGGGATTTCAACCTTGCACGGACCGCACCAGGTAGCCCAGAAGTTCAGCAGCACGGCTTTGCCGCGGTAATTGGAGAGCTTCACCTTCTTGCCATCGAGCGTGGTGAGGGTGAAGTCGGGGGCGATGGCTCCTACGGCATTGCCTTGCTGCAGGCCCGCTATGCCCGTGGACTGCTTATGCATCCGGCGGGCAAAGATCACCATGCCGATCACAACGACGATAACGACGACCAATACCAGGTTATTGCGCTTCACAACGAATCCTTTACAACGAGAACCGATTGAGGAACGAGAAGTAGCCCGACAGCATCGTAAGCCGGCGGGTGAGAACGAGCAGGCCAATGGCGATTAGCAATATGCCGCTGATGACCTCGACCGTATGCAGGTGGCGACGAAAACGGGTGTAGAACGCCAGGAAGCGATCGATGCCGAGCGAGGTCAGCAGGAACGGCACGGCGAGCCCGGCGGAATAGATCGCGAGCAGCCCTACGCCTTTGCCCACGGTGCCTTGAGACGCCGCCAGCGTCAAGATCGTCGTGAGGATGGGGCCGATGCAGGGAGTCCATCCGAAAGCGAAGGCGAACCCAACGGCGAACGCGCCGAACGCGGAGCTGGAGCCCTGCACGTTGTGCATACGCTTGTCGGCGTAAAGATATTTGATCTTCAGGAGGCCCGTCAGGTGCAGGCCGAAGATGATGATGACCACGCCCGCGACGTAGGTGAGTTCGCGGCGATATTGCGCCGTCAGTTGTCCCAGCGTGGTGGCGGCGGCTCCGAGCATGATGAAGACAATGCTGAAGCCAAGAACAAACATCAGGGAATTGACCATCACCCGGCCAAGCAGGCGCTGGTCATTGGCGGACTCGGCCGCCGAGGCGCTGGTCCCGGAAATCAGGGAGACGTAACCTGGCACCAGCGGCAAGACGCAAGGCGACAGAAACGAGATGATGCCGGCGACGAACGCCGCGATAGGAAGAGGTGCTCCGGACATTGCCCTTTATTCTAGCAACTCGGGCGTTTCCCGGCTGCCAGTTAGCCAGTATGTAGGAAATGATGCGGGATGGGCGTTGGCGTTACAAAAGTTGGATTAGCTGTTGCCGAGCACCTGGTTGGCATCAGCCGCGGCGAACTTCTGGACCTGGTCTTGGCCGTTCGAGACGTACCAGTCGCGCCATGCACCGGCGTCATCGGGCAGGTTCTGCTCAGTGATTTCGCGCAACGCCTGGTAGGCCCAGGTGCGCGTCTTCGGATCGGTGGTCGTATCGGAGACAAGGTCGATCAACCCAGGGACACCGTGCATACGCTGTACGCGCGTCAGCATGCCTGACTTGGCAAGACTGCATCCGGCGCGTTCGCGCACGGTCTCCGACTCGTCGCTCTTCAAGATGGCGACGAAATCGCCGACTGTGCGGTCGGTACCGACCAGCGCCAGGCCCTCCACGGCCCAGATGCGCGTCTGCTCATCGGGATCGTGGGCCCAGTCTTCGAGCGTTGCCACGACTTTGTCGGTGGACACACCGCGATTGGCCAGCATGCCCAACATCCAGGCGGCCCACGGACGAGCGGTGGTGTCGTCATTGGCGTGGTCGATCATCTGATCGACGACCATGGGGTACTTGCCGACATCGAAGACAGCGATGTTGACCTCGATAGCTGCAGCCCGCACTCGCAGGTCATTCGAATAGAGCGCGGTCATCATCAGGTCGTTCCAGTTCTTGCTGTTCTGCAGGTGGCCCTGCCACGAAGGAAGCAACTGCGCGATCATCTGCGTCGAGCCTTCGTCGTGATTAATGGCGTCGCGCATGAGCTCTTCCATTTGCGTTTGGGGTTCCTGCTTGGATATCCATTCGCGCTCGTGCTCGGAAAGCACCGGCTTTGCGACTGCGACTGGATTGGGCGCACTTACGGGCATGCGGTTGCCGGTAATGGCGTGCCAAACCTGCTCGACGGCCTTGGTCCGCGTGGCAATAGCGAGCAGAACAATCAAGAGGGCACAGGGGATCAGGAAACGGCGAGCATTGGACACTTCGTAAACCGGGCCGGTACTGGGACCTGTGCTCATGCCGCAAAGTGTAGGTCCACTTGGCCAATCCGCCAAGGTGACGGAGGTCAATTACGCGGCTTGGACCTTGGTGTAAGGCCTACTTCGCGGGAACGGGTGTCCGCTTCAGGCGCGGAACAGCGATCGGGTTCAGGCGCAGTCCGCTCCAACCCTCGGAAATGACAATGGAGTCGCCGGGGTTCTGCGGGTCGTACTTAACCGACGATGGTAGGCCAATCTGGCAGGTGTGAATGTCGACGAATTGGCGGAGATGGGTGATGTCCTGCGAAGCTTCGTAGGAGACGCCCGACACGTCGTATCGGTAGATGAGCAACTGCACCGGATTGGCGTTGCCGTTCGTAACTTCCTGCGCGTCGATCACGGTTCCGTCGATGATGCGACCGTGGGTGCTGATGCGCTGGCGGCGCTCGCGCTCAAGTTGCTCCGGCGTTTTGCGGTGGCCCCGCAGGATGTAACCGACACCAATCGCCGCAATCGTGGCCGCGCCGACCACTACCGGATATAAACGAAGGGCACTCATCTTCGATCGTCCAGGTCACTGGCTCGGCATCAACGTACTATGCCGCGCGAGGTACTTGCATCAAGCTTATTGCCTAGTTAAGAAAATAGTAGAGGAAATTCCATCGAAGTGCGCGCAGAAGGGTGACTTTGGTGCCTTCCCGTGCAACGGCCCGCGGCAGAATGGCTGGCGTATAATTCGCGGTCCGCTGAAATGCCTAATTCCTGCAATGTTTTCAAGAGGTAACCATGCGAGGTGGTGTGCTGCTCTTCTTGTCGTTTTCTGCTCTGTTGCTGGTGCAAATGTTGGTTGCGCAGGAAAAAACCGAGTCGGGTCCACCGGTCGCGAAACGCGATGACGTCACGGAGACCATTCACGGTGTAACCGTCGATGATCCGTACCGCTGGCTGGAAGATCAGAACAGCCCGGAGACGCGTGCATGGATCAACGCAGAAAACAAGTACACACAATCGATGATCGGTGACCTGCCGACGCGTCCATTCATCGAGAAGCGGCTCGGGGAGTTGTTGAAAGTGGACAACTACAAAGAAACCTTCGAGCGTCACGGACGAATCTTCTACGCCGAGCGCAAGGCGGACCAGGATCAGTTCGTGCTGATGATGAAAAAGTCGGCGACGGCCCCACCGGAAGTGCTGGTCGATCCGCAGCCCATGAGCCCCGACCATAGCACGAGCGTTAACTTCTCCGATGTGTCGGAAGACGGCACGCTGATGGCGTATGGAATCCGCAAGGGCGGCGCCGACGAGACGGAAGTCCGCTTCATGGACCTCAACACCCGGAAGGAGTTGCCGGACCATCTTCCGGCGGCACGCTACTTCGGATTCCAGATTGTGCCCGACAAGTCGGGTTTCTACTACGACATCATGACTCCCGACGGCCCGCGCGTGCGCTGGCACAAGATGGGCACCGACATTAGCAGGGACCAGGAGATTTTCGGCAAGGGTTATGGCGCTGACAAGATCATCTTCACGCAGCTTAGCGACGACGGACGCTGGCTGCTTTCGACTGTGCTGTACGGATCGGCCGCCGACAAGACGGAAGTCTATTACCTCGACCGCAATGCAGGCGGCGAGATGAAGCCGCTGATTCACGATATCGACGCGCGGTTCTATGTCGCTGTCGGCGGCGACCACGTTTACGCTCACACGAATTGGCGCGCACCGAACGGGCGCGTGCTCGATATCGACCTGAAGCATCCCTACCGTGGGAATTGGTTCCAGATCATCGCGGAACAGAGCGACGCCGTGATCGAACGCATGCACCTCGTGGGCGGCAAGATCGCCATCGTCTATCTGAAGAACGTGGCATCGCACATTAACTTCTTCACTCCGAACGGCCAGCCGGCGGGCGAGGTCAGTTTCCCGGCGCTCGGCACCGTGGGTGAGTTCAGCGGCGAGTGGACGAGCAAGCAGGCGTTCTTCGACTTCAGCTCGTTCCATATCCCGAAAACGATCTACCGCTACAACGTGGATACCAAGGCCAAGACGGTGTTCGCGAAGGTGAACGCCCCCGTCAATCCGGGCGACTTCGACCTGAAGCAGGTGTGGTACCAGTCAAAGGATGGAACCAAGGTGCCGATGTTCATCCTGTCGAAGAAGGGGATGAAGCTGGATGGCGCGAATCCTGCATACATGACGGCCTATGGCGGGTTTACCGTTTCCGAGACTCCGGCATTCTCGCCGACGGCCGTGCTGTGGGTGGAGAATGGCGGCGTGTTTGCACTGCCGAATCTTCGCGGCGGCGGCGAATTCGGCGAGGAGTGGCACAAGGCCGGCATGCTGGAGAAGAAGCAGAACGTCTTCGACGACTTCTTCGCCGCAGCCGAATACCTCATCGACAACAACTACACCAACCGTGACAAGCTCGCGATTTTCGGGCGCAGCAACGGCGGCCTGCTGATGGGTGCCGCCATGACGCAGCGGCCGGACCTCTATCGGGCGATCGTCTGCGGGTATCCGCTGCTTGACATGATCCGTTACCAGAGATTCCTCATCGCCAGGTTCTGGGTCCCGGAGTACGGATCGTCGGACAATGCCGAACAATTCCAATACCTGATGAAGTATTCGCCGTACCAGAACGTCCACAAGGGGACGAAGTATCCCGCGGTGCTGTTCATCACCGGCGATGCTGATACGCGCGTTGCTCCGCTGCACGCGCGCAAAATGACCGCGGAGATGCAGTGGGCGCAGGGCGCAGACAAGCCTATCCTGCTCCACTACGACACGGAAGCCGGCCACTCGGAAGGGCGGTCGACGAAGAAGATGATCGAGGACATGACAGATGAGATCAGCTTCCTGTGGTGGCAGTTGGGCGTTAAGCCAGCTGAGGCAGCATCACAGGCTCCAAACAGCAAGCTGCGGAAGCCCAAGACCAGGCAGAACTGAGCAAAAGAGCCCCGGCTGTTCCGGGGCTCTCATCACGGCAGCCTAAACTCTATCGTTACAAAGATTACCTATTCCTGGCCACCTGTCTGCGCGTCAATCCTGATCTTCTGGCCGCCTTCACTCTTCAGTTGTCCACGAACGTCGTTAGGCTGCTGGAACAGAAATTCATTCCCCATTCCCTGAAGCCGCACGCTGTCGAGGTAGTACTTGCCGTTGAGTTGGTCGATGGCAACGTAGCCATGATGGTTCAGATGCGTGCCCATATTAGGAGCCAGATCGCCAGACAGCGTGGTTCCGATTGTTTTCCCGGTGTCGCCGTTAATGATCGTGAAGATCGCAGGATCGGTGGGATTCGTCATCCGCTGAAACTTGTAATTGCCGGGCATGAGCGTCAGGCTGCTGCTGACCACGACTGGATCCGTGAAATGAACAAAGAACGTGTCGGGCATGGGTCCGGCTGCCCAGGCCATCACCGTTGCCAGAATGAGAGTGCCGAGTCCTAAGAACCACTTGCGCATCGCATTTCCTCCTACCGTTGACAGGTAAGATGGCTCGAAATGTCACTGCGTTGGAAGCGAGCGTGTCGGATCTGTGACTCTGGAGTGAGCTGCTACTCCAGGTCCCGCCAGTTCTGCCCGATGCCAACTTCCACCAGCAACGGCACGAGCAACGGGTGTACTTCCTGCATCTCGCGCTGCACAAGCTCTCGCATGGCATCGAGCTCGGCTTCCGGAACTTCGAACACCAGTTCATCGTGGACTTGCAACGTCATACGTGACTTGAGCTCGCGTTCTCGGAGTTGCTGGTCGATGCGGATCATCGCCACTTTGATCAGATCGGCGGCCGTACCTTGCAGCGGCGTGTTGACGGCGGTTCGCTCGGCGAATCCGCGGAGGTTCGCGTTCTTGCTGTTGATATCGGGAATTGGACGGACGCGGCCATGCAACGTGCGCACGCGGCCTTCGCGGCGCGCCGCCTCCAGAGTGCGATCGATGAACGTGCGCACGCCGCGGTACTTCTCAAAGTAGGCGTCGATAAACCGCTTGGCTTCCTTCTGCTCGATGCCGAGCTGTTGCGAGAGGCCGAATGGTGAGAGTCCGTACACGATGCCGAAGTTCACGGCCTTGGCTCGGCGGCGATGCTCAGCGTCGATCATCAGCGGCGGCACGCCGAACACCTGGGCGGCGGTGAGCGTGTGAATGTCGTCGTTGCGGCGGAACGCCTCGACCAGTAGCGGATCTTCGGAGAAGTGCGCCAGCAGCCGGAGTTCGATTTGCGAGTAGTCGGCAGAGAGCAGCACGCATCCGGGCTCGGCGATGAACGCCGCGCGAATCTCGCGCCCCAGTTCGGTGCGAATCGGGATGTTCTGCAGGTTCGGGTTCTTCGACGAGAGCCGGCCAGTCGCGGCGTTGGTCTGGTCAAAAGTGGTGTGCAGGCGCTGCGTGCACTGGTTCAACTGCTGCGGCAGCGCATCAACATAAGTGGACTTGAGCTTCGAGAGCTGCCGGTATTCCAGCACCAGGCGCGGCACTTCGTGCTCGGCCGCGAGTCCTTCGAGGACATCGACCGCCGTCGAGATCGTCTTGCCCTTACCATATTTCACCGGCTTGGGCAGGTTCATTTTGTTGAACAGCACGTCTCCAAGCTGCTTGGGCGAGTTGATGTTGAACCGCTGCCCCGAAAGTTCGTAGATGCGTTCGGCAACGGCGTTCGCATCGCGATCCAGCCGCTTCGACATGTCGGCGAGCACATCGCAATCGATCTTCACCCCCGCTTCTTCCATCCGCGCCAGCACGGGAACGAGTGGCAGATCGATCTGCTCGTAAACCTTCTTCAGGTCCGATTGCGCGACTTCCTCGCGAAGCGCAGCGGCCAGCCGCCCGGTCAGATCGGCTGCCTCAGGCAGAGATCCGCTAAGCTTGACGTTGAATTGGCGCAAGGCAACTTCCGCCAGCGAATGGCTTGGGTACGTGGGATTGATGAGATACGAGTACAGCATCGGATCGTCGGCGACGCCAGCGAGCTCAAGCCCACATTCGCGAAAGACGTGAGACGCCGATTTGAAATCGTGCACCGCTTTGGGAGTCTTGCTGTCGGCCAGCGCCTTCTTGATCGCTTGACCGGCCGCACTGTCATCGAGCGGAACGGTGAGCGCCTTGCCGCTCGCGGCGGAAATGGCCACGCGCTGAAGCTTGGGCGCTTCCGGCTGCGGCGCGTTCGTGAGCGACAGCTGCGATGAGTTCTCGTCCTCCGCCTCGTCGGTTTCTTCTGCAGCGGCGGTAACGCCAGTGTTCTCAAGCGCGATGGCCAGAACGCCAGTCCTGCCTTGCGCTTTCAAAACGCCTTCCACATCGCCCGCCGCCTTTGCCTCGCCGTACTCGACCTCACTCGCATCCACCCCGGTGACGAGATCCTTCAGCAGCGAGGTGAATTCGAGTTCCGTGAACAGCTCGCGCAGGGCGAGCGCATCCGGGTCGCGGGCGCGCATAGGGTCGGGCTCGAAACTGATCGGCGCATCGCAATCGATGGTCACCATCTGCTTCGAAAACAGTATCGTGTCGCGATTGTTCTGCAGCGACTCGCGATAGCTCTTCTTCTCCACCTCGTCGGCGTGGGCCAGCAGGTAGTCGAGCGAGCCGAAGCGCTGAATGAGATCGACGGATCCCTTGTCACCGATCCCGGGCGCGCCAGGGATGTTGTCGATCGAATCTCCACGCAACGCCATTACGTCGATCACACGCTCGGGTGGCACACCGAGTATCTCTTCGACCTTGCGAGCGTCGCAGATCAGGTTGTCCTTCGGCGGATTCAGCACGCAGACGCGCTCGTTTACGAGCTGCAGCATGTCCTTGTCGCTCGATACCACGTACACAGGAAAGCCCTCGTCGGCACCGCGTTTTGCCAGCGTGCCGATGACATCGTCGGCCTCGAAGCCGGAGATCTCGAGTATCGGAATGCGATACGCTTCCAGTGCCCGCCGGATATACGGCACTTGTTGCGCGAGATCGGCTGGCATCTCCGCACGGTTCGCCTTGTAGCCCTTGTATTCGATCTCCTGGAAGGTCTGCGTCTTCAGGTCCCACCTGCGGACCGAGGTGACCTCTTTCGCCTGCGTGTCGCGGAACGTCGGCCCGGCCGTGTCGAAGATGGCAGCGATGTACTCAGGATTAAAGTCCTCGCGCAGCTTGCGCAGCATGTTGATGAACACGTAGCTGGCGCTGGTGGGAACGCCGGTTTTCGTCGACATCGGCCGCTGCCGCGCCATCGCGTGATACGCGCGGAAGATGAACGAGTAGGAATCGATGAGGAACAGTCGACCTCTGTGATCTGGATCCTCAGGCCCTTTGGCGACGTACGCCGGCACGGTCGCCTGCGGATCGGCTGTCGCTACGGCGTCAGAATTCTCGGGTTTCTTCTTCGGCGGCAAGACAGAAGTTTAGCAGCCCCGACGGTCTTGGGGCGCGCCCCATGCAATCGCACCAGGTCAACTCAGCAGCTTGCGCAGGTAGTCGTAGCTGATGCGCAAGCTCTCGAACACCGGTCGATCCGTCTGGTCCTGCTCGACGAACATGTAATCGACGTGGTTCTTCTCCGCTTGCGCGAGGATCGCTTTCCAGTCAATCGTCCCGCTGCCGACTTCCGTGAAGTGTCCCGCCGCATCGTTCAGCTCCTGTGAGGGCGGGAAGCCCGGCTTGCGATCCTTGAGGTGCAGCATGCGGATGCGTTCCGGGTAGGCTTTGAGCATCTTCAGCGGATCGCGCCCTGCCTGCGTCATCCAGTAGCAGTCCATTTCGATAAAGACGTGCTTGGCGTCGGTGTTCGCCATCAGCGTGTCGAAGCCGGTGGTGTTGCCGTACTGATGGAATTCGTAGTTGTGATTGTGAAACGCAAATTTCATGCCGCGCTTTTCAACTTCGGGCGCCCACTTGTTGAACTGGTCGGCGGCTTTCTTGAAGCCGTCGAGGTTCCACATCGATTGCGGCAACATGGGGCAAACCATGTACTTCAGGCTGAGCGTGGCAGCGTAATCGAAATGAGCCGCGAAGGTGTCGTACTCGAAGTGTCCGCTGGGAATGCCGAGCCCGTTGTCGGTGATCAACTGGCGCAGATCCTTCGCCGAGTAGCTCTGGTAAAGACCGCTGTAGGTCTCGACTTCCGTGTAGCCAATCTGCCGGATGGAATGCAGAACTTCGGGCAAATCGTCGATCTGGCGGCGCACCGTGTAGAGTTGCACGCCAAGCGGCTTCGCGGAAGCCGCGAAAAGCTTGCTGGTGGAAAGTGCCGCCAGGGCCGAAATGGACACCTTGCCGAATTCGCGCCGGTTCAACATGGCCGGGAGCATACTCGCTTCACTTCGCAGCCCGCAAGTGACAGTGCGGCAGAAAACCGTTATTCTGGCGGGCCATGAGGACCTCCTCCGTCATCTTCGCCGCTCTTCTTCTGGCCGCAACCACCTTTGCCAAAAATACGAAAGAAGCGAAGCGCCCGGCGATTACCGGTATCGCCTACGTGCGCGTTTACGCGAAAGATCCGGCGGCCTCGCGCACCTTCTACACCAAGGAACTGCTACTGCCGGAGACGAAGTGTCCCGAGCCGGACTGCGCGCGCTACCAGGTGGGGAAAAACCAGTACGTCGAAGTGGTGCCCGCTGGCGACAAGCCGGACGGGATGCAAGTAGTGGCCTTCCGTACCACCGACGCGAAGGGACTGCTGCAGTATCTCGCCGCGCACGATCAGAAGGTGCCCGACAAGGCAATGAGAATGAAGGATGGCAGCCTGGAGTTCGAGATCGTCGATACCGAGGGCCATCGTCTCGCGTTCGTGCAACCCAAGCGCGATTCTGATCAGCAAGGGGCCATCTCGCACCGCATGATTCACGTCGGCTTCATCGTCGACAATCAGGCAGACGAGGACCCGCTCTTCCGCGACCTGCTGGGATTCCGTCCCTACTGGCACGGCGGCATGCACGCCGATCGCACCGACTGGGTTTCGCTGCAGGTTCCCGACGGCACCGACTGGCTGGAGTACATGCTCAACATTCCGGCGAACCCAAGCCATCGCCTGATTGGCGTGGAGAACCACTTCTCGCTCGGCGTCGTGAACATGGACACCACTGAAGCGGCGCTCGAGAAGACGGGCTGGAAACCAAATAAGGACGAGCACAAACAACTCGGCCGCGACGGCAAGATGCAGTTGAACGTGTTCGACCCGGATGACGTGCGCATCGAGTTCATGAACTTCGCGCCGTCGGAGAAGCCCTGCTGCTCAGAATTCACGGCCAGCCATCCGCAGCCGTAACTAGCCTGACCAATGGGTTCCATCAAACAAAAAAGCCGCCACACCGGCGGCTTTTCAACTCATCGTCTATCTGCTATCTACTGCGCCAGCTTCCGCCGGATCGCACCCGCACATGCCAGAAGACCGAAGCCAAGCAGCACCAGGCTGTCGGGTTCGGGCGTTACGAGCGTAAACGAACCTCCGTCGCCGTTGCCGTTGTTGACGACGTTGAGCGTCAGCGTCGTGAATGTGCCCTCCAGTTCCACCGAACCGTATGCCGATCGGTCTCCAGTCAGCAGCGGCGGATCACTGGGGTCTTGACCCACTCCCAACGGATTGGCATCTGAGATGACATCGCCAACCACCTGCAGGCCATCGCCTCCGCCGCCATTACCACTCAACAGAATGAGCGACATCGCGCCGCTGGCGGTGATTTGCATTTCATCGAGGTTGGCCACGTCTATGATTGGATTCGTGACAGGCGCAGAAAACGTAATAGTAATTGTCGCCGGGTTGATGCTTCCCACGAATGACGTGTAGCCAACCCGATCGGTGAGAGCAATGGTCGGCGTGTAGACCGTGCTGTAACTGAACTGCGGCGAACTGTTGTCGATCGTCGACAGCTCCCACGAATTCGTGGGCGTAGTGGGCGTGTTTAATACGAATCCTGGACTGGAGGTCGTGATCGCTCCATTGACCGTGACTCCGCCGAGGGTACCAACGAAGCTCCCGTTGCTCCCCCCGGTTATCGAGGTGAGGTCGAGAAACGAATAGGCGAACCCGGAACTGGTGGCGCCCAGTGTGAGGCAGAGCGTCAACAGTACCGCTTTGGCACAAATCGCTTTCATTTGTCTGCTTTCCAGCTGAGATTTAGTTACCCCGGAGACGTGGCCTGGTGAAAAGTTGAGAGAGTCTGCGTTTGCCCGGCAGGATTGTCAAGATGATAGAGTTTGCATACCAGGTGCAACATTTTGCGGTTAAAAAGCCGCTCTGGCAGCGGAAAATAGCTTGGAAGGCAAAACTTATTCACTTCCTGGAAGGAGTGAGCCAGACCTACTTCACCACCGCTCCTATCTTCCCCTTCGCCACCCGCGCCGTGATCTCGTCTCCTGCCTTCACCTGCGCCGCGTCTTTGACCAGTTCGCCCTTCGCATCGAAGACGAGCGCGTAGCCGCGGTCGAGAATGTTCGTCGGCGAGAGTGCTTGTAACTGCGCCGTTAGGTGATCGAGTCGCGCTCGGCGTTGATGCAGGACGGTTCGCATCGAGGTCTGAATGGCGGACGTCTGTGTATCGAGCTGCCTGTGGAAGTAGGTGAGGCGTAGCCGCAGGTCTAGATGTTGCAGCCGCGTGGAGGCCACATCCAGCCGCCGCAGTTGAAACTGGACCGCCTTGCGCTCGGCGTGGGCCATGCGAAAGACCAACTCGTCCACGCGCTGCTCGCGTCGCCGGATTGCCTCTCTCATGCGCGCAAACGCCCCATGCTGCAACAGTTCCGTGAGCCGCAGCTTGATCTGCTGCAGCTGGTATCGGGCGCCACGCGCAAGACGGCGGCGCAACGTCTCCACCTGCTCCTCCAACTGGCGTTTCGATTCGATCACCAGCTCGGCAGCCGCCGATGGCGTGGGTGCGCGCAGGTCGGCAACGAAATCGGCGATCGTGAAGTCGGTTTCGTGCCCGACGGCCGAGATCAGCGGAATCTCCGACGCGGCGATCACACGTGCGAGTGCTTCGTCGTTGAACGCCGCGAGGTCTTCGAGCGATCCGCCACCGCGCGCGATCACGATCACGTCGACGTTCTTCGCGCGATTGAAATGGCGAATGCCTCCGGCGACCTCGGAGGCCGCACTTTCGCCTTGAACCTGCGCGGGGTAGATCTGCACCCCGACACTCTCGTGCCGCCGGCGCAGGATGTTTAGCATGTCCTGCAGCGCCGCCCCGCGCGGCGATGTAACTATTCCGATACGCCGCGGCAACCGCGGGATCGGCTTCTTGCGCTCGCGATCGAACAGCCCTTCGGCAGCGAGCTTGGACTTCAACTGTTCGAACGCGATCTGCAGCGCGCCGGCGCCTTTCGGTTCCAGGTATTCGGCCGAAAGCTGCAGTTCGCCACGCTGGTCGTAGACTGTGACCCGTCCGCGCGCGATCACCTGTAGTCCGTTATCGGGCTTGAAGCGCAGCAGGCGCGCCTGCGTCCGCCACATCACCACTCGAATCTGCGCGCCATCATCTTTTAGCGTGAAGTAGAGGTGACCTGATTCCGCTGGGCGGTAGTTCGAGATCTCGCCTTCCACCCACACGTCGGTGTACTCGCGCTCGAGCTGCGTACGGATCGCCGAGACCAGATCGCGCACGCCAAAGATGCGCCGCGTCGGCTGGAACAGCAGCCCCATTTGTTCGCCCAACGACATCGAGGTCAGTTTAACCGATGGCTCGTGCCTGCCGCTGCTCCGGCACGGTGATCGCGTCGCCGTTCCGCGGAACCACAAAGTTCAGGCGGCGCTCGCGGGCAAGTTCCTCGATTCGTTCACGCGGCTCGTACTGCGCCTCGTCGGCCAGCGAGAACGCTTCGTGGTGGATACCTATGCTCATGTCGGGATCAAGTATTTCGTGCGCGCGGACAGCCTCGTCCGGATCCATATGCACGGGACCCATGAACCATCGTGGAGCGTAGGCGCCAATGGGCAGGAAGGCGAGGCGGAATCGGCCGAAGCGATCTTTCACCTGCTGGAAGTGTGGGCCGAAGCCAGTGTCGCCGCCAAAGTAGATGTTGCCGCCGAGAGTTTCCAGCAGCCAGCTGCACCAGAGCGCACGGTCGCGGTCGGCCATGCTGCGTCCGGAGAAGTGCTGTGCCGGAGCGCAGTGAACGGTGAGGTTAGCCGAGTAACGCTCGGATTGCCACCAGTCCAGAATGTGCGGCCGCCTCATGCCTATCTGGCGGAGGTACGGTTCGTTGCCCAGCGCCATGTAAACGCGAGGTGCGTGCGCCTGCTGCAGTCGCCTAAGAGTAGGTGCGTCCATGTGGTCGTAGTGATTGTGGCTGAGCAGCACGATATGGATGGGCGGCAGCTTGTCGAAGTCCACGCCGGGCTGGCTAAAGCGCCGGGGTCCGGCGAACGAGAACGGGCTGGCGCGCTCCGACCAGATCGGGTCGGTGAGAATGTTTACTCCCTGGATTTGAATCAGCACCGTCGAATGGTTCACGAACGTGACCAGCACGCCGTTACCCTCGACGATTGCAGGCGGCAACGAAGTGCTTGTGCGAAGTTCGGGCTTCCATTTCGCCTGGTTACGGGTCAGCATCCAGCGCAGCAAGGCACCAACCCCGCGCTCTGGCGGTGCATTCGGGGTGAAAAACTTTCTGCCATCGAAGTGGTCGGAAGACATGAATTCTGTTTGGATGTCCGCGCCCGTTCGCTTGATTTAATTTCCGCCGATCAAATCCGCCGGGAACTACCAAAGCAACCCGGCTATGATGGTCATCGACATGAGCGCAACTTTGCTTGAACCCACACCGCCGCGGTTGCGCCCTTCTGGGATACGCATTCTCTCGGTTATTAGTTTCCTGATCGGGGCGTATTTCCTCGTCAGCGCTGCTCTT
>Ga0335078_10002140_pt1 | contig 29966 bp, 18 predicted proteins | sample Lox_Sample_32_FD_206711 | JGI IMG/M metagenome (GOLD analysis project Ga0335078, IMG submission 206711) | Soil microbial communities from Loxahatchee National Wildlife Refuge, Florida, United States - Lox_Sample_3.2 | ecosystem: Environmental > Terrestrial > Soil > Wetlands | place: USA...
TCCTCGCGGGGAAGGGTAGCCCCGGAGTTAGTCTCGCCGTAACGGAGACAGGAAAGAGGTGGGTGTGATTTCTGTTGTACGATCGTTCGCGAATGGACGGCGCAACGTCCTTCCGCTGCTGACTTTAGCGCTCGTGCTCGGGATGTCGATCCCCAGGGCGTCCGCCCAATTGACTTTGGGCACGATCTTCGGGAGTGTTCGCGACCCGCAAGGTTCCGCGGTGGTAGGCGCTACCATCAGCCTGGTTAGCGAAACCCGCGGCACGAAGCTTCCCAACGTGGCGTCCGCCACCAATGGCGATTTCGTCTTCCCCAACGTGGCGCCCGACACCTACACCATGGAGGTCGCCCAGAAGGGTTTCAAAACGCTCAAACGGACTGCCATCGCGGTGGGCCCGGGCGACCGCGTCGGCCTCGGCACCCTTACCCTTGACGTCGGCGCCACTTCCGAAGCCGTGACCGTCACCGCCGAAGCCACTCTTCTGCAGACGCAGAGTGCGGAACGTTCCTCTACGATCACCACAACCGAGGTCACGAACATTCCGCTTCTGACCCGTACTTTCAGCAACTTGATCTCGGTAGTTCCGGGGGTGACCGGCACCGCCCAACAGCCCAGCCGGGTCGGCGACTCGAGCTCCTATTCGGGCGGCAACGGGAACGTCATGATGGACGGGGTCTCCACCATGGATTCCGGCAACAATGCCCTCGCCATTTCGGTGAACACGGAATCGGTCGAGGAGATCAAGATCATGGTGTCGAACTACCAGGCCGAGTACGGCCGCAACAGCGGCGTGCAGTTGAGCGCCGTCACCAAGAGCGGCACGAACCACTTTCATGGCACTGGTTTTATGATCATGCGCCAGTCGGGGTGGAATGCCAGGAACAAGGTTGACATATTGAACGCCAACCCCAAGGCATACATGCGGCAAAAAGACCTGGGTTTCACAGTTGGGGGACCCGTCGGCAAGCCCGGGCACAACAACAAGCTGTTCTTCTTTTACAGTCACGAGTTCGACCCCCGCCGGATGACCGTGACGGGCGGGAGCGTCGTCAACTACCGCTTTCCGACCGCGGCGGAGCGCACCGGCGATTTTTCGCAAACGGTCGACAATAACGGTAACCCGTATCCCTACATCAAGGATCCGCTTTCCACCAACCCCTGCTCGGCTTCCAACACCTCCGGCTGCTTTGCGAGCGGCGGCGTTCTCGGCAAGATTCCATCCGATCGCCTGTACTCCCTGGGGCTGAAGATTCTCAGCTTGTACCCCTTGCCGAATGTGACTGCGACCAACCTCTCGTACAATTACACGGAAACGCTGGCTCCCCAAAATATCATGTCGCAGGAGCCGATCATGAAAATCGACTATCAGCCCTTTCAAAAGCTGAGAATCTCCGGAAAGCTAACCCTGTGGGAGCAACCGGCCACTTTGCAGCAGGGCACCCTCCCCGGGTTTAACGATACCCAGGTGTACAAGAAGTGGTTCTACATGTGGGCCAGCACGATCTCCTACAGCCTCAGCCCGACCACTTTCGTGGAGGGGACCTTTGGCCGCACGCGCAATGACCTGGCTGGCTGCTTTGGGCCCACGAATGGTGTCGCGCCGGGCTTCTGCACCAGCTCTCTCCCCATGGACAGTGTGGCTAGTCTGTCGGGATCCGGACTGACGGCTCTGCCTCAACTCTTCCCCAATTCCGGCACGCTCAACACCAGCTACTACGCCTACCAGGCCATGCAATCAATGAAGCCGCCCATCTGGGATGGGACCAAGATGAACCTGGTGCCGTCCTTCAGTTGGGGCGGCCGCATCGCCAACGCGCCTCCCAACTTCCCCTTCCCTGGCTGGCTGAATACCAACCAGAACAACGACTTTGCCCTCAGCTTCACGAAAGTGAAAGGCAGCCACACCCTCAAGGCGGGCGTTTACTACACGCACAGCTACAAGGCGCAGCAAACCCTGGCGGGGACGTGGCAAGGCGCCGTCAGTTTCGCCAACGACACCAACAACTCGCTGGATTCCGGCTTTGGCTATGCCAATGCGGCGCTGGGTGTCTTCGACTCGTACAGCCAGTTGAACAAGTATGTGGAGGGAAATTACGTCTACGACAACGTCGAAGCGTTCATCCAGGACAACTGGAAGGTGAACTCCAGGCTCACGCTGGACATCGGCGTGCGCCTCGTCCACGAAGACCCGCAACACGATAAACTGGGACAAGGCGTGAACTGGCTGCCCGATAAATGGACCCTGTCCAATGCGCCTCTCTACTACTTGCCGGGTTGCGCGACGACCGCGCCCTGCAGCGGCTCGAATCGCCAGGCGATGAACCCGGTCACCGGCGCGCTGCTGGGGCCCAATACCGCTGTGGCGATAGGTACGCTGGTGCCCAACACCGGGAATACCCTCGACGGCATCTATCCCTCGGGAACCAACCCGGTGCCCGCCGCCACCTACTACTGGCCGTGGCTCCGCCCGGGACCCCGTTTCGGAGTCGCCTACGATGTCACCGGCAGGGAGAAATTCATTATCCGCGGCGGCGCCGGACTCACCTTCGACCGCCCCTCCGGTAACACCGTCTTCAGCCTGATCTCAAACCCGCCTAACGAACTGAGCGAAACCTTGTATTACTCTCAGTTCCAGACGATGGGTGGACTCACTACCTCGAGCGCCCCCAACCTCAATGTTTACCAACTCCACAGCGGGCTTCCCAGCACCTGGAGCTGGAGCGGCGGCGCGCAGTATATGCTGCCCCAGAACACCATGCTCGACGTATCCTATACCGGCTTGCACAGCTACAACATTGTCGAACAGGTCAACATCAATACCGTCGATATGGGGGCGGCGTTCCTGGCGGCGAACCAGGATCCGACGATCACCAGCGCGCTTCCCGGCGGAGCCGCGGTAACCCAAAACATGATGCGCTCGATACGGGGCTACGGCAGCCTCAACATGATGATTCCCCGTGGGTGGATCACCTCGCATACGCTGCAGATTGCGTTGAATCACCGCTTTGCCCACGGTCTGCTATTCGACGTCAACGACACGATCCTGCTCAAGCGGGCAGCCGATTCCGGGGCGCGCATCCAACACGACGCCAACGGCAACTGGTCCTATCGTTCCGACCAGAGCCAAGCCGATCAGCTCTTGGCGGATTACATCCCCACCCGGCACACCTTCAAGGGCGATTTCGTGTACTCTATCCCGGCCCTCCAGGACGTCGGCACTGGTGCCGCCAAGGAGGTAGTGAAGGCGGTGAGCAGGGATTGGCAGCTCTCCGGTATCTGGAGCGCCAACACCCCGACCGCTTATACGGTCAGTCCGAGCTTCCAGAACGGCGCCGGCAATCAGAACATCACCGGCTCGCCGGATTACGGCGGGCGCGTCCGCATTGTCGGCAATCCCGGTTCGGGATGCAGCAGCAACATCTACCAGCAATTCAATACGTCCGCCTTCGCCCCGCCGCAGGTCGGCAGCGTGGGGCTTGAGTCGGGGTCGGATTACTTGCGAGGCTGCTGGTACCAACAGTTCGATCTCGCCTTGCAGCGCGAGTTCCGTTTTGGCGAGACACGGCGGCTTTCCTTCCGCTTGGATGCTTTCAACGCACTTAACCAGTCCCACATCACCGGGCGGAATACGACCTATCAAGTGGCGAGCACCACCGATTCGACGATCGTGAATCTCCCTTTCGATTCCAACGGCAACCTGCTAACCTCACGTCTGAAACCGAACAATTCGGGCTTCGGCCAAGCCACCACCTGGCAGTCTGCCCGAACCCTTCAGGCGTGGCTCCGGTTCACCTTCTGAAGACCGTGCACAAGTGATGATCCGCACTGCGGACAGCCGCCCGAGATCCGGGCGGCTGTCCACGTTTCACCGGCCGTCCCAGCCTTCATCTCCTCAAAATTCCAGCTAACTCCCTGGGTTAACGGTTAAGGGCTGAGCCACCCCTGCCGGGTAACGAAACATTTTATTGGCCTTGGAACTTTCCCGCAGATAAACCTAGACAGCCGTTACGGGATCGACTAGCATACTTCCAATTCGGAACTCGCTAAAAGAGATCCAAATAGTTGACTTTAGGGGGACCCGATCTGGGGCCGAACTCAGGGAAGCGAACTCACCAAACGGAGTGTGAAGAAAAATATGTTACGCAATGCCCTTGCTCAACCGCCGATCACCGGACGGCGCACTGTCCTGGCAGTGCTTGCATCTATGTCTCTTCTCGGGATGTTGATTCCTCAGGCGAGTGCGCAATTGGCGACAGGAACCGTTGCCGGGACCGTAGTGGACCCGGCAAAGGCCGTCGTAGCTGGGGCCGTCGTCGGCCTGATTAGCGAAAGCCGAGGCACACGGCTGGCCAACGTGATTACCAATGCCCAGGGCGAATTCGTGTTTGCCGACGTGACGCCCGATACCTACCGGCTGGAGATCTCGCAAAAGGGCTTCAAAGTTCTAAAGCGCTCCGGCATCTCCGTCAGTCCTGGCGACCGCGTCGCGCTCGGCGCGATTTCGCTGGAAATCGGCGCGGCGACCGAGACCGTCACCGTCAGCGGCGAGGCCACGCCCCTCCAGACGGAAAGCGGCGAAACTTCCTTCACCGTTACCCCTGCCGAGGTGCAGAACGTGCCCTTCTCGAACCGCGTTTGGACCAACCTAACCGCGCTGGAGCCGGGAGTTGCGAGTGGCAGTGGTTATCGTATCGGAGATATGCAGGCATATGAATCGGGCAACACGAACGTGATGCTGGACGGCGTTTCCGCCATGGACACCGGCGAAAACGCCGGAATACTGGCGGTGAACACGGAGTCGATTGCCGAGGTAAAAATCCTGGTATCCAACTATCAAGCGGAGTACGGCAGGTCCGGCGGCTCGCAGATGACGGCGGTGACCAAGAGCGGCACGAACCAGTTTCACGGAACAGGCTTCGCGCTCGCGCAGCAGTCGGGATGGAACGCTAATGGCATGACGAACAATCTGAACGGTGTTCCCCGTGCCTATCTGAGCGAGAAGCAGGTGGGCTTTTCGGTGGGCGGACCGATCGGGAAGCCCAATCACAACAACAAGCTGTTCTTCTTCTTCGCCGACGAGTTCGACCCCCTCTCCAGGGCCGGCTCCATAAATTTCTACCGCGTGCCGACTGCGTTGGAGCGGCAGGGCAATTTTTCGCAAACGACCGACAACAACGGAAACCCGTACCCTTACATTAAGAACCCGCTTTCGAGCAGTCCCTGCCAGGCTGGCAACACGGCCGGCTGCTTTGCGTACAACGGGGTCCTGGGCGACATTCCCCCGTCTTCTCAGTACGCCCTCGGGATGGCCATCTTGAATCTGTATCCAATGCCGAACGTGACCACTCCCGGCCTTCCCTATAATTACGAGGTCCCGTTCCCGTCGCAGTCCGTCATGTCGCAGGCGCCGGATATGAAGTTCGACTACCAGCCCACCACTAAGCTGCGGGCGTCGTTCAAATTAGACCTGTGGCACCAGCCAAACACGGTCGTCGCGGGCCCCATCCCCGGGCTTTACGATTCGCAGCAGTACAAATCGTGGTTCTACGTGTGGGCCAGCACGGTCACCTACACTCTCAATCCGACGACCATTTTATCGGCGACGTTCGGCGCCAACCGGAACGACTTCGCGGGCTGTGTCCTGTCGGACGGGAACGCGGCGCCGACCTTCTGCACCAGCGGCATCCCGACGGACAAAGCCTCCAGCCTGGCCGGAGCCGGGTTGAGCGGCTTGCCGGAGCTCTATCCCAATGCCGGCACGCTGAGCCCAAGCACCTACGCCTACGGGGCGTTGCAGGCGCTGAAGCCGCCCATCTGGAACGGAACCGAAATGCAATTGGTGCCGAGTTTCTCGTGGGGCGGCCGGGTTGCCGACGCGCCCCCGAATTTCCCGTTCCCCAGCTACCTGAACACCAATCAGACCCACGACCTGAACGTAACCCTCACCAAAATCAAAGGGAGCCACACCTTGAAGGCGGGCTTTTATTGGGACCACAGCTACAAAGCACAACAAGCGGGGCAAAATGGAAATGTCTGGCAAGGCTCGATCAGTTTTGCCAACGACACCAACAACCCGCTCGACACCGGCTTCGGCTTCGCCAACGCCGCGTTGGGCGTTTTCGATTCCTACACACAGCAGTCGCAATACGTCGAGGGCGATTTCGTCTACAACAATTACGAAGCTTTCGTCCAGGACACCTGGAAGATCAATTCCAGGCTCACGCTGGACTACGGTTTACGCCTTGTCCATATGTCGCCGCAATATGACGAGGGAGGGCACGACGTGAACTTTGTGGCCAGCTCTTGGAACTTGGCCAATGCGCCGGTCTTCTATACGGCGGTTTGCGCCGCGGGGGTGCCAGCCCCCTGCACCGGCTCGAACCGGCAGGCCTTCAACCCGCTCACCGGCCAGTCGCTGGGCCCCAACACGGCGTCGGCGATCGGCACGCTGGTATCGGGTTCGGGCACTCTGACCGACGGCTTGGCTCAGGCCGGGCATGGCGGGGTGCCGAAGGAGGACTACTTCTGGCCGGCGCTCGAACCGGCGCCGCGTTTGGGCATCGCGTATGAGCCGACCAGCTCGCACAGGGTCGTCCTGCGCGGCGGCGTAGGCATGTTCTACGACCGTCCCGCCGGCAACACCATATTTTCGGACGTCGCGAATCCGCCCGTCGCGTATGCCCCGACGTTGTACTACGGCACGTTGCAGACCCTGAACAGCCCCGGCCTTTCGACACTGGGGGCTTCGAGTCTGAATCTCTACCAGCTCAACAGCGGGTATTCGACCGTGGTGAGCTGGAGCGGCGGCGCGCAAGTGACGCTGCCGCAAAACATGATCCTCAACGTTTCCTACAACGGCGAGCATGCCTATAATATCCCCGAGGCTGTCAACATCAACGCGGTCGATTTCGGCAGCGCGTTTCTGCCGCAGAACCAGGACCCGACCGTCACCAGCACTCTGGCCGGCGGGGCGGCGGTGAGCGCAAACCAGATGCGCGGCTACCGCGGGTTCGGCTCCATGACCGACTTGCTTCCGCGAGGCTTTAGCAACGCCGACTTTCTGATCTTTGGGGTCCAGCGCCGCTTTACCCACGGGCTGGCATTCGGGATCAATGACACCTGGCTGTTGCACCAGGCCCAGCCTGCCGGGGCCCGGCTGCAACACGCCGCGGACGGGACTTGGTCCTACCGCTCCGATCAAGCTGAGGCCAATCAGCTTTACGGCGACTATGTCCCCACCGCGCATACGTTTAAGGGCGATTTCGTGTTCGCGATCCCGGGGTTGACCAATGTCGGCTCCGGCTTCGCGGGCAAGGCAGCCAGGCTGGCGACCAGCGGCTGGCAGCTGTCCGGTATCTGGAGCGCAACCAGCCCGACCTCATATGCGATCGGCACGAGCTTCCAGAATGGCGCCAGCACCACTACGAACATCACGGGCTCGGGCGACTACGGCGGGAATGTCAGTCTGGTTGGCAACCCCGGCTCGGGCTGCAGCGGCAACCTCTACCAGCAGTTCAACACCGCGGCCTTCGCGCCGCCGGCGGTGGGCAGCGTGGGCCTGTCCTCACCCCAATACCCCTACATCCGCGGCTGCTGGTTCCAGGACCTCGACCTCTCCTTGCAGCGTCAGATCCGGATCAAGGAGCGCGTCACGCTTTCGATCCGGCTGGACGCTTTCAACGCGATGAACCAGGACCACATCACTGGCCGCAACGCGACCATGCAGGTGACCAGCCCCACCAACGCAACGATTGTCAATTCGCCGTTCGCCGCCAATGGCACCCTGGTCTCCACCCGCGACCAGCCCAAGGACGCCGGTTTCGGCATGGCTAACGGGTTCCAGTCGCCGCGAGGCCTCCAGATCTGGGCGCGGGTCACCTTCTGAAGGACGCTGCCGTCACCGCCTCAAATGGGGGGCATCGCAAGCGTTCACAAAAGTGGTTGGGGCCTCCTGGAGCCAGCAATTTACCATGGGCTGCTTGGATGAACCCCAGCAAATACGGTTCTGCCGCGGAGGGACTATGTCGAATAGACTCGTTTTGCTTTTGTTGAGCATTTCCATCGCATCGGCCTTTGGCCAGCAGGCGCCCGCGGGCGACCGCCCGGCCTATCTGAATCCCGCGCTGCCGATCGACCAGCGCGTGGATGACCTGGTCTCGCGCATGACCGCTGAGGAGAAAGCGACCCAGTTCAGCAGTACTTCCGCCGCCGTCCCGCGGCTTCAAATTCCCGCATATAACTGGTGGAGCGAAGCGTTGCACGGCGTGGCCAATCAGGGAATTGCGACCGTGTTTCCGCAAGCCATCGGCAACGCCGCCACTTTCGATGAACCGCTTATTTTCCAGATGGCGACCGTCATCAGCACGGAAGCCCGCGCAAAGTACCACGAATATCGGCGAAGGCAGGCGGATACGGCCGCGCAGGGGCCCGGGGCGAATCTGCCGGGCGCCGGATTTGGTGTGCGCCCCGGGCCGGCCGGCCTGGATTTCTGGTCGCCCAACATCAACATCTTCCGCGATCCGCGCTGGGGCAGGGGACAGGAAACCTACGGCGAGGATCCGTTCCTCACCGCCCATATGGGAACCGCTTTTGTTCGCGGCATGCAGGGCGACGACGCGAAATACTTCCGCACCATTTCCACGCCCAAGCACTATGCCGTGCACAGCGGCCCTGAACCGGCGCGTCACACCATCGACGTGAAAGTTTCCCTTCACGACGAAGAAGACACCTACCTTCCGGCTTTCCGCCAAGCGGTGGTGGAAGGCAAGGCCGATTCGGTGATGTGCGCCTACAACAGCATCAACGGCGAGCCGGCATGCGCCAACACGTTTTTGCTTCAGGACACGCTTCGCAAGGCGTGGGGTTTCTCCGGATACGTGGTTTCCGACTGCGGCGCCATCGGCGACATCAACCGCAACCACAAATTTGTGCTGAACCTTCCGGACTCGGCGGCGATCTCGCTGAAGCGCGGCACCGATCTGGATTGCGGCGCCGATACGCAATCCTACGCCACGGCTCTCACGACGGGATTGATCAGCGCCAACGAGGCCGACATCAATCTCAAGCGGCTGTTCCGGGCGCGCTTCCAACTCGGCATGTTCGATCCGCCCGCGATGGTCAAATACACGCAGATTCCATTTTCGGAAAACGACAGCGCCGCGCACCGCGATCTGGCGCGAAAGATCTCGCGCGAGAGCATGGTCCTGCTGAAGAACGACGGTCTGCTGCCGCTCAAGGCGTCGGTCAAGAGGATCGCGATCGTCGGTCCGCTGGCCGATTCCATCCCGGCGCTGGAGGGTAACTATAACGGCACCTCGTCGCATTACGTGACCCCGGTGGACGGCATTCGCAGGCAGTTCGGTTCCGCCGAAGTGACCTTCACGCCGGCCACGAGGTTCCTGCGCAACCCCATCGCGATTCCCGCGTCGGCCTACCACACCGAAGACGGCAAGCCCGGGCTCACGGCGGTGTTCTTCAAGAACAAAGACCTTTCCGGCTCGCCGGCGGCGACGCAGGTCGAAGCGCAACTGGGCTTCGGGGGCAGGGGAGGCGGAGGTTTCGGAGGTGGGCGCGGCCGCTTGCCGGAGGGCATCGGGCAGGGCGAGTTCTCGGCGCGGTACACCGGGTTTTTGAAACCCGACGAAACCAACAACTACACCATCTCGATCGCCGGACAAGGCGGTGTTCGCGTGTGGCTGTACGGAAGACAGATCATCAACGACTGGGTGGAGCGCGCCGCGCCGGGCCGCGGCGTCGCTCCGGATCCGGCCATGGCCGCCGCTCGCAGCACCGAACTGAAGCTCGAAAAAGGCAAGGATTACGCGCTCAAAGTGGAGTTCTTCCATACTCCGCCTCCGCCCGCCGCCGATGGCGGCCGCGGCGGCCGTGGTCCGGGCGGCGGTCGCGGAGGCTTCGGCGCGGCGGGACCGACGCTCTCCTGGCGGGCCGGCACGAACGACGTCGATAGCGCCGTGGCCGCGGCCAGGCAGGCCGACGTGGTGGTGGCCGTGGTCGGGATCACCAAGGAACTGGAAGGCGAGGAGATGAACGGCCGCGCTCTTCCCGAAGGCTTCGTGGGCGGCGACCGCACCACGCTGGATGTTCCCAAGGACGAACAGGCGATCCTTGAAGCCGTCAAAGCCACCGGCAAACCGCTGGTGGTGGTGCTGATGAACGGCAGCGCCCTGGGTGTCAACTGGGCCAATCAGAATGCCAACGCTATTCTTGAGGCCTGGTATCCCGGCGAGGAAGGCGGCACGGCCATCGCTGAAACGCTGGCCGGCGCCAACAATCCCGCCGGACGTTTGCCCGTCACGTTCTACAAGAGCGTGAACGACCTGCCGGCCTTCGACGACTACTCCATGAAGGGCCGGACTTACCGCTATTTCGAAGGCCAGCCGCTCTATCCGTTCGGTTACGGGTTGAGCTACTCGAAATTCGCGTACAGCAACGCCAGGCTCTCGACTTCGACCTTGAAGGCCGGAAGCAATCTGCAGGTGGACGTCGATGTCCGGAACACCAGCAGCGTCGCCGGCGACGAAGTGGTGCAGGCGTACATCGTGTTCCCCAAGCTGCCGGGCGCTCCTTTGCGCGCTCTGCGCGGCTTTCAGCGGCTGAATGTCCGGCCGGGCCAGACGCAGCACGTGCGCCTGACGCTCAGCCCGCGCGACTTGAGCATGGTGAATGACGAAGGAACCCGGCTGGTGGCCGCGGGCGCCTATAAGCTGTTCGTGGGCGGCGGCCAGCCTGGAACCGGCGCGTCCGGCGCCGAGCTGTCGCTGACGGTCCAGGGCGAGCAGAAGCTGGCCCGGTAGCCACGGCCAGCCATACGAGAGTCTCTTCCAAATTCTTCCCCATCGGCGGGCAAACCGAACCTTGGGAGTGTTCCGCTCACACTTACGGGACCGTCACGCGGCCCGGGATCCAAATTTCGAATGCGTCACTGGCGTCCCTTCCGCCACTTCGCTTTGCATGATCCCGGGTCCTAACCACCGCCGGTTAACCGTTAACCGAATCTCGCGCCAAACCCTGAGCATCCGCTCAACCTTAAGATTCTATTGGGCTGACTGTCCATATACCGTACCAAACGTAGTCCGTCGAAGACTGGCATGCTAGGCTCGTGTGCCTTCGAAGTTCGGTGTTGCCGATTCCGGGGGAGACCGCCAGTGGGAGCCGATTACCAGGGAGTACCTGAAGACAAGACATGAATCTCGAAGAAGTTGCACGACGTGCTGGAGTTTCGCTTGCAACCGCTTCCCGGGTGCTTAATAATGCTCCGCGTGTGAAAGACGCCACGCGCGTGCGGGTCATGTCGTTGGTCGAGAAACTCAAGTACCGTCCAAATCTTCACGCTCGCTGTCTGGCTGGAGGAAGGAGCCGCAGTATCGGGGTGATTGTCTCGAATATCGAGAATCCTTTTTTCCGGGACATATACACAGCCGTTGAAACAGCCGCACGTGCCGAAGATTACGAGATCTTCATGGCTAATACCGACTATCGCCCGGACCAGGTGGTGACCAGCGTGCGATCCATGATGGGGCGGCGGGTGGCCGGACTGGCGGCGATCGTGTCGGAAATCGATCAGGAGTTGGTCGGGGAGTTGAACGGGTATGGGATTCCGGTGGTGTTCTACGATGCAGGCGCTCCGCTTCAGAACATCACGGTTATCCGCGTGAATTACCGCCGCGGAATACAGAAGTTGACGTCTTACCTTCACAGCCTCGGGCATCGACGGATGGGAATCGTCGGACATCACGCCCAGCTGGCACAGATGAATGAACGCCTGGCAGTGGCGATGGAAATCGCAGCCCGCTATCGTGACCTGGTGGTCGAGACCGCAGCCGACGTGGACAGCCTTCAGGGCGGACGCTGCGCCGCGCGTAGATTGCTCTCCGCGGACCCGAGGCTGACGGCGATCCTGTGCGTGAACGACTCCATGGCGGTGGGAGCCATGCGTGAAATTCGCGATCAAGGTCTGCGTGTTCCGGAAGACATTTCGGTAACCGGATTTGACGATGTCGAACTTGCACAGTTCTGCTATCCGGCTTTGACATCGGTTCGTATACCGCGGGACCAGATTGCGAAGGAGATCTGGGGCGCCATCGTTCCGAGCGAGAGAACGAGGCCCGGTCACGAAATCGTGATCGAACCCGAGCTTATCCTCAGGGAATCAACAGGGCCCGCCGCCAGATCCTGAGGCAGGGAAGCTCCCGGGCGGTGGCGCCATAGCCCGCGACCTCCGGTACCGCGATGAAGCCTCTGGCGACGAGTCCGCCCCCAGTTCCCTTTTCTTACCAAGAGCAGGCTGCGCGACCAGTTCGCGCAGCCTGCACACACAACTACCAGGTCACTTTCGCCACCAACTGCACCTGGCGAGCCGAATTGGTTTGCGCCTGCCACTTACCCCAGTTGGGGTTGCCGAGAGTTGTCGCGCCGCCCAGGGGACCGAACCAGGTGCGATTCAAAATGTTAAACGCCTCGGCACGAAACTCCAGGTGCGCCTTTTCTTTAAAGCTAAAGGTCCGCGATAAGCCAGCCTCCTCGTTGAATTGAGGCCAGCTGCGGAAGTCCGGGTTGTAGCGGGTGGAGTTGCCGAACGAGGTTGACGATTGCGCCGGGAAGAAGGACTGGGGTTGCAGATAACTGTCCTTGAAAGGATCGAATTTGCCGGAATAGGGGAGGGTCCAGCCTTGGTACGTGGTTATGGTTGGAGTGTTGCTGAATTCGCCGATGGGGAAGCTGACGGCATTGGTGCCGATGTTCATCGGCAACCCGCTGGCGTAGGTTTGTATGCCGGAGACGCGCCAGCCGCCCACAATCGCGCTGAGTACACCACCATTCCCCAGGAAATGCTCTCCTTTTCCGACGGGAAGCCGGTACACCCACGAGACCTTGAAATTGTGGGTCTGATCGTAACTGGCAATCGATTTGAGGAGCCTCAAATTGTTCATGTCGCCATAGAAAAAGGTGGCGAGATAGGCTGTGTCCGTATCGTCCAGGATCTTGGAGAAAGTGTAGGAAGATTGGACGATCAACCCATTACCGAGCCGCTTGTTGAACTTGACGATTGCGGCGTGGTAGGTGGAATGGCCAACCCGATCGCCCCCTCCGTTGCCGGTATCGATCGTCCCATATTGGGGATAGGGCCGATAGGCTTGCGAAACGGTCGCTCCGGTGCCCCACACCTGAGTGAAGCTTTCGCATTCGCTCGAGGAGCCGGCGCCGCAGGTCCATGGCAGGACGGCCCCGGCGGCGATCGCCGTGGAAGAAGTGATCAGCGAGCTCAGCGCCGTTCGTCCGGCCGTCGTGAACGGATTCAAGGAGGCAGGCAGAGAAGTGAACGGCACCTGGTTGTTCGCCAGGTAGTTCGAGGTGACGTCGCTGGCCAGCGTTCCCACGTAGCCAACCTCGATTGACATGGAGTTCGTAATCTGCCGTTGAATATTGAACGAGTAGTTCAGCTCGGCGTCCGATCTGTCCGCATCGTTCCCGTTTCTGCCGTAGGACGGCGCATTCATGCCGACGCCAACACCAGGGTCGATGTTGGGCAAATTCAGATTGACCCCGGGGCCTTGCGACAGCACGTACAGAGGATTCAGGCCGCCGCTTTGGTCGCTGACCGTGTCCCGGATGACGAAGCCAAGCTGGTGAGAGGACTGCCCGATGCCGGCCAGCGGTCCGAAGGTGCGGGCGGCGGCGGCGCGGATCACGGTCTTGTTGTTGATCGCCCAGGAGAGACCGAGACGCGGCCCGTAACCGCCCCACCAGTTGGAGATCAGCGAGTTGCTGCCCACCCGGCCCTGGCCGGCCCCGGCGAATTCGGTGGCGCCCGGAATCCCGCCCGCGACCGGATTCGACTCGGTATAGTTCAGAGTGCTCAAGCGGCCGTCAGGAGCATACGGCGCCACATTCATGGTATAGCGGAAGCCGATATTCACCGTCAGGTTGCGGGTGACCTTCCAATCGTCCTGGACAAACGCCTGGTTCGTCTTATAAACGACCAGAAGGTAGCGCGGCGTATCCATGTTGAAGCCGCTCACCTGCCCCAGCAGCATCGACGCAAAGCCGCTGCCGCCGGCCGCCGATTCGGCCTGACCAGGCCCGTTCGCCAGGCTGGCCGTGTTGTGGGAACTGAACGTGACGCCGCCGGACCCGAACTGCATTCCGAAACCGTCGTAGTGGCTGTTGCCCAGGAAATAGCCAAATTTGAAGGTATGCGCGCCGCGGATCTTCGTCACGTCTTCGTGCAACTCGAAGACCTCGCGGTCGGAGCCGTTGGGGCCGTTGTTACCCCAGCCGGTGAAATCGCCCGTGCTGATAATGGGAAAATTCACGCACAGGGCAAAGCCCGGCAGACAGATGTTTTTCCCTTTCCATGTGCCCGAGGGCACCAGGAGGCTGAGGCCCTGGCTCATCGTCGAGCCTTCTTCCGTCGCTTCGCCCTGGGTGTGATCTTCCCGGAACCAGTTGAACCCGCCGTAGAGGCGGCTCACGAGGGTCGGAGTGATCGTGTAATCCCAAGTCCCGCGATACACCTGTGTCGCGTTGTACCCAAAAGTACCCGTGCCCAGCGGTTCTGCCAGGCCAGAACAACCGGCCGGCCCGCACGTCGAGAGATCCCGATAACGGTTCATCAAAAACGAAATGTGGTGCTTCGAGCCGACGCTTTGATCGATCTTGGCGCTCCACCGGTTGTTCGGAGTGATGCTGGTGCCCGTGTCGTTATAGAAGTTGTTGTTCAGGTACCCGGACGTCCCCGGCACGATGCCCGGACGGTTGGGAGTGAGAATTGTCGATACATAGTTCAGGACCGGTACGATGGTTGGATCGAATCGCGAAATCGGAATCTGGTTATTGGGGAACGGGGTCCGGGTGTACGAGCCGTTCGCCAACTGGCTCTGCGATGCGGGATCGTATATCTGGTACATCACCCCGCTTCCATTTACCCACTGGGACAGGTCGCCTTTGTAAAATGCCGGCGGCGGCACGCTGTAGTAGGTGCCGTTGCCCGCTCCCACGCGGTTCCGGAAGCCTTCGTAGGAAGCGAAGAAAAACGTCCTGTTCTTACCGTTGTACAGTTTGGGGAAGTAGACCGGACCGCCGGCCGTAACCCCGAAGTTGTTTTGCTTGTAGATGGGCCTCACGCTATTGAAGAAACCCTTGGCGTCGAAGTCCTGGTTGCGCAGGAACTCGAAGGCGCTCCCATGAAATTGGTTCGTACCCGATTTCGAAACGAAGCTGAGCGTTCCGCCCGAGGCGTTGCCGGTTTCGGCTTTGAAGCCGCTGGCTTCCACGGTAAATTCCGTGAGAGCTTCCACCGACGGGCTATTCATCGCGGCTGCGCCGCCGTTGCCGGCGTCGCTACCGAGTTTGTCGCCGGCCAGCGATGCGCCGTCCAGCGTGATGCCCACGGTGTCACTGCCGCCGCCGATGCGGAAGGTGCCGGCCCCGTTCACTTCCCCCGTGGTGGATGCCAGGTCGAAGGGGCTGCGCGAATTTCCGTTCACCTCCACCGGCAGCGCATCCACCAGCGTATTGGGCACCTCCGTCGCGACCCTGGCGTTCTCGGTTTGCAGCACCTGCGCGGTGGCGCTGACCTCGATGGTCTGTTGTGCGGTGCCAACCTCGAGTTTGACGTCCACACGCGCCGTACCCCCAGGGGTGATCACCACGTTTCCGGTAGTATGCGTCTTAAAGCCGTCCTTCTCGACCCTCAGCATATAGGTGCCGACCGGCAAAGAGGTTACCGTGAAATCGCCCGCCGTGCTGGAGGTCGTTCTATATAAAACGTTAGTACTTGTCTGAATCGCGGTTATCTTGGCCCCGGGCATGACGGCCCCGCTGGCGTCGGTTACGGTTCCCGTGACTTCTCCTCGATCCCCTTGGGCCAGCAGTTGCACGGTGCTTGCCGCCATTAAAAGGATCAAACTGAGAAACATCCGTTGTTTGGTTCTCATCTGGGTCTGCTCCTTCGGTTACACTCTCTTAGCCTGGAGCCCGCGCACCCGGCGCGGACCCATCCCCAGGACTCATCAAAAACGCCCGAGTCTGCGCGAGGCGGTCTCGAGGACAAGCCAACCGGCTCCGCATCCTGCCGATTACTTAATGGATTTGCCCCAAATACCCCGAGTCACAATCTGCCATCCCATCCCAAACCGCTCGCCCGTCGCTCCGCTGGAGAGCGATTCGCGGTGTACGCGCTTGCAAGAATACGCGCGGCAAGTTTATCGCTGAACCGAGCCAAATGCAACGAGTTTTTAAGTGGATCTCAACATCGGGAAGTTCAACGTTCTAACTTGGGAAGGCTTTGGCATTACTGAAGAAAGCGGTTACAGGTATCTCTTCAGCTTCGAGTCATCAACATACATCGGGAAAAACTACTTAGAGCCGGACGAGCCGGGAAGCCAGGAAATGGCCTATGCATGAAAGCGGTTCCGCTCGCAAGATGTTACATCTATTCGGCGATTCCGCCCAGCGCCAGGACAGTTTCATGGATTCCTCTCCGCGCGTAGTCTCTCGACTATTTGCCGCACTACGGGATCGGGCCGGATGCGGAGAGCGGCCTCATATTCCGCTATCGCCTCCATCAGCCGGCCGGGAGTCTGCGCGAGCGCATTGGCGAGATTGACGTGGGCTTCCACCAGATTCGGTTCGGTGCGCAGGGCCGATTCAAACTCGGCAATTGCCTCCGGCAAGCGGCCGGGAATGCGCGCCAGCGCGGTTCCCAGATCGTAGTGGGCTTCCGCGTTATCAGGCCGAATCCGCAGCGCACGCTGATATTCGGCAATCGCCTCCGATAGACCCGCCGGCGTGGTCGATAGTGCGTTGGCGAGGCTGATATGCGCGCCGGCCGAATCAGGTTGAATGCGCACAGCGGCGCGATACTCGGCGATCGCCTCCGACAGCCTCCCGGGGAACGTTGCAAGTGCATTTCCGAGATTGGTATGCGCATCGGCATGGTCGGGGTCGATTCGCAGCGCCGTTCGGTATTCGTCGATCGCTTCCGCCAGTCTGCCGGGCAGACGGAGCAGCGCGTTCGCCAGATTGTAGTGAACCTCCGCGCTATCCGGTCGAATCCGCAGCGCCGCCCGGTACTCGGCGATGGCCTCCGGCAACCGGCCCGGCATGCGCGCCAATGCGTTGGCCAGGTTATTGTGCGGTTCGGCGCGGTTCGGGTCGATCCGCAGCGCCGACCGGTATTCAGCGAGCGACTGCGGAAGCCCGCCGGGAGTGGCCGACAGTGCGTTGGCCAGGTTGTTGTGCACATCCGCATGATCGGGATCGATCCGGAGCGACACCCGATACTCGGCAATCGCTTCTGGAAGACGTCCGGGCAGGACTTCCAGCGTCTTGGCCAGGTTATAGTGCGCCTTGGCGCTCTCTGGACAATTATTCACCGCGCTGGTCCAGAGGCTGAGGTCATCCTGCCAGTCAAAATTGCGCGCATAGGTCCGGGCGGCGAGCGCCAGGCACAGCACTCCTAATCCCGCCCAGGCAATTCGCGCCATCGCCGGGCGGCGCAGCGAGTTCCGCCGGCCAAGCGCAAAGATCGTAGCCACCAGGCATCCCGCCAGACCCACCGCGGGTAAGTAGAGAAATCGCTCGGCCATGATGCTGCCGATGAACAGGAGCAGATTCGAAGTGGGCGATACGGCAACGAAGAAGAACGCCAGAAAGAAAATCAACGGCTTTCCGGCACGCTGTCCGCGCACAGCCCATATCGTCGCCAGTAAGCCGGCGCCCACACAAACCGCGAGCGCGATAAGCGCCTTGGCATCTTCCCAATTTGCCCCCCAGGCGAACAACGGCACCGCGTTGTAGGAATAATCCGCCGATAACCGGGCCGGCCAGAGAAACAGCCATAGAAGCTTGCCGATGACTTTGACGGCAGTCAGCCGCGCTGTCCAGAAGCCGGCATGCACCAGCGGATTATCGGCAAACGGGATGAGCATCGGCAGGTGCAGTTGGCCGCGCAGATAGAGAAACGCCGCCAGCGGCAACGCCGGCGCGCCGTAGGCCGGAGCGCGCAGGCGCCACGTCGTGTGCCCAGGCCAGGCAAGGTCGTATAGCAGCATGATGGCCGGCAAAACCACGGCGCTCTCTTTCGATAGAATCCCGACCGCCTGGGCGGCGGCGATACCCACCAGCCATGCCAGCCTCCGTCGTCCCGCGGCCGAAGCGCCTCGAACGTGGCACAGGAGGCCCGCCAAGACCCCGAAGGCGGCCAGGAGATCAGCTCGCCCCACGATATTCGTGACGGATTCGGTGAGCAGCGGATGCAATCCCCAGATCGCCGCCAATGCCCAAGCCGGCGCAGCCTCTCCGAAAATCAGGATGCCGAGCGCATACACCAGTGCCACGTTGACGGCATGGATCGCGAGGTTGACCCAATGATAGCCCGGTGGACGCGCGGCATCGCCCAAAACCGCGTAATTCACCAGATAGGTGAAAGTCGTCAGCGGCCGGTACAATCCCGCGGTGGTGTTGGTGTAGCGATAGCCTCCCCTCAGAATGGAAGCGACGTTTTCGAGCGTGGCCTGGCGGATACGCGGGTCCTGCCCGATGACCGACGCATTGTCAAACACCAGACCCGAGTGGAAAGAGTTGGAATAGGCGATCAACAGCAGACCCCAAATCGCCAGCAGCCGCCACCCGTGGCGCCGCCAGTTCTGACGCTCCCCGGCCTCGACGGGCTGCTTTGCCGCCGGCGGTAACGCTTCCCGCGATCTCCGCCGTGTACCGGTCTTGCCCACTTGTCCCGCCAGTATAACTCCGCCCGGCTTACGCGACGTTCCCGCCGTGGACCTTGCCAGTACAGGTGGACAGGATTCTTCGGGAATTTTGCGCATTCTTCATTGCGCATTACGCATCATTGCGGACGGGCTCCGCTCTCTTCAACGGCTGCGGCCCGTTGCCGAACGGATTTGCCGCGTCGCGCTACCGCTGCCAAGCGATTCCAATGCCCCGTCAAAAGCATCCGCCAACCCTGTGAGCCAAGGCGAACGGGCGGGAGCACCACACCCGCCGCCGTCAGACTGAAATCCTCACTGGGCCGCGCAGGCGTACGAACTCGCCGATCCGGGTGGCCCGTTGGAATACTTGGGGTACTGCGGATAAGAGCACATCGGCATGCCGCGCTCGCCCGCCGTGACAATGACCGATTTGCCGGGCGATTTGCCATTCTCCACCCAGTCTACGATCAGGCCGAGGCGGTCGTAGGCGTTGGGGATCGGCTGCACTGCAACCGGCTTGCCGTCACCGTCGGTGTTGTATGTTGAGCCGTTAAGCCCGTGGCCCGTCTGCGGCAGCACGAAGAACCGGGCAAAGGCGTCCACCGCGGCGCGCCCCATCTTGTCGAGAACCGACTGGTAGTAGGCCAACTGGGCGCCAGGCGATGCCAGCGTGTCGTTGGTCCCGATCACCACGATGAGTTTGCCGCCGCGTTTCTGGAACGCACTCAGATCCGGATTGGTGGAATCGATGATCGCCGAGAGTTCCACGCGGCGCTTGTTTAGACCACCGCCTTCGACGTAGTCCAGAGGATTCGCCGTCAGGTCCCGCATGAGAAAACCGGTCACTCCGAGAACGCCGAGATGGCCATGTACCGGCGCGTTCTCCGCCGCGCCCTCCTGACCGCGATAACGCACGCCGGCGATCAGCCCGCTTCCCGAAGGATCCGTATTCGGAACCCACATGCCGAAACTCGTAACGCCGTTAGCCAGCGGCGTGGCGAACGCGTAGGGCGAGTACACCATTTTCAACGTGGCGATCTGGCCATCGGTGAGGCAGGCCGCGGCGCTGGTGTCCTGCGGATTCGCGTCTGTATTCTCCGGGCAGCGTTTGGCACTCCAGGGGTTGCGGTTCGGATCTCCCTGCTTCACGTCGAAAATGGCGCGGCAGGCCATGTAGTTGTTGATCACGCCGTCTACAAGACCGTCGAGTTTGTCGCACTGGCGCATGAACTCGCCGCGGATGGCATTGACCTTGGCGGGCGTGACCCAATTGACCAGCGGCTTCTCCTGGATACGGATCAACTCCGGTGCGAGCATCAAGGTGGAAAAGTTGAGAATCGGGACTTCGGCGGCGATGCCGTCGTAATCGGCGGGGTAGCGCTGCGCCGCGGTCAGGGCTTCGCGGCCGCCCTGCGAACTGCCGAAGAAATAGTTGTAGCGCGGGCGCTCGCCGTAGGCGCGCTGGATCAGAACCATGGCGGCATCGTGCGTCTTCTTGAGCTGCATGTAGCCGAGATTGGCGATGGCCTCGTCATTGAGAGCCCATTGATCCGCGGCCGGATTCGGGGCGCCAAATCCGGCGGGCATCCCGCCTCCCGGCGCGCCGCCGCGGCCCGCTGCGCCGGGCATACGGACGCCCCCGCCAGGCATTCCGAAGCCGCCCATTTGGTGGCCCGAATCGCTGCCGTAGGTGGCAAAACCCTGGGCGAGCAGCGGGGGCCGGCCACGCCCGACGCCACCGGTCAACATCGGGATCGAGCCGTTCATGCCGCCGCCGCCCAGTTGCGCGCCGCGGCGCAACCAAGATGCCGGCAACGCCACGCCGAAATGGATGGGCCGCGCCGTGGAACTCTTGTCCACCGGCGCCATGCTGCCTTCCACACTGCAATACGCCGGAGCGTTGGCGGTTTCCGCGCGCCACTGCGGCGCGTTCAAGGTGACCGCCGAGACCGGCTCACCAATGGCGCCAGCCGGAATCTCCGAGCCGAGCTTTGCTGCCGTGCAATCGGCTTCGGATATGGTTTTCGGCGCGGGTGCCGGGGCCGGCGCATTCCCGGCCTGCTGACTGTACAGCTCGAGCGCACAGGCCATCGAGGCCGCGACGAAAGCGAATCTGACGATATTTCGGTATCGACTCATGGGAACGACTCAACCTCTATTTCACACCGCCAGGACGGTTCTGCACAACCATGCGGCTTCGCGAGTTGCTCGGTGCTAAGCTGGGGGCTTCGCCTCAGGCAGGCGAAAGCGCTCATGACACCAGCCGGTTGTTGTTTTGCCTTGTTCACCGCTCTTCTCGCCAGCCGAGCCGGCCTAGCCAATAGCGCCGGTCTCCATGGCGACATTCATCGGCTTCACTTTGCCCAGAGCCGGCAGGTTGTCGAGCATCAGGTTGGCGCGGCCCATTTCGATCCACACGCTCTGGTCCTCTCCGCCGCCGTACCGCAGATACGGCGCCGGGTAGCGCGCCCGCCGGCGGCGCGGCGAGGAACTGGCGCGGCTCCTGGAGCGCCTGCCGTGCGCCGCGGGTCCATTTTGAAATTGTCGGATACTACGAACCACGGAGGTCAACGCGTATGAAACGAGCATTGGTTCCTCTCGCATTCCTGGCCATCTGTGCCGCTGGAGATTGTCTGGCTCAACCTCCCGGGGCCGAGAGCGGCCGGGGACGCCCGGCGGCTCCGCCTGACAATGCTCCCCGCACGCTCACGCCCTATTTCACACCAGCGACGCCCGCCCCCAAGGCGCCCGACGCTGACGGCTTCCTTCAACGCTGGCTACTTCTGGAGCCGATCAATAAGCCAAACCGCACGAATACGGTTTTTACGGACACCTACGTCCGGAACGCCTTCAACACCGAGTACTTCCCCAACCAGTTCACGGCTGTGCCACACGACGGCGACAGGGTCAAGGTCGGCGATCAGGAACTCACGTGGCATGCGCTCGATTCCACGGGTTTCAACGTGAAGCTTTTTCGCTTCGCCTACGGGCTGAACAAGACAACATACGGCGTCATCTTCTGGGCCGTAACGGTCATCGACAGCCCGCGTGAGATTGAGAACGCCCGCATGGCCGTCGGCGTCAACGGGGCGTCCATCTGGTGGCTCAACGGCAAGGAGGCGGTCGACCTCTTTACCGACCGGCGAATGAAGATGGACGACTGCGTATCCAAACGGCTCACGCTCAGCAAGGGGCGCAACGTGGTTCGCGGCGCCGTCATCAACGGCCCCGGCATGAGCGATTTCTGCGTCCGCTTCATCGATGAAAGCGGTGAGCCGATCAAGGACATCACCATCAACCTGGCTGGTGCGGGGAAATGACGGGTTGTCCTGTTTCGCGTTCTATCGTCTTCTTCTGGGAGCTTCTATGAAATCTGACTTTCTGGTAACAGCGGTTCTCCTGGCTGGGGCAGTTCCTGTCCTGTTTGCGCAGGCTCCGGCGCTGAACGGTGAGCCCTACATTCACGATCCTTCGACCATCGCATTCAGCGACGGGAAATATTTTACGTTCGGTACCGGCGGAGGCGGCCTGATATCCGAAGACGGCTGGACGTGGCACGGCGGAGCCCAGCGTCCCGGCGGCGGCGTGGCCCCCGACGTTATCAGGATCGGGGATCGCTACTACATGGCTTATGCCAGGGGAGGCGGCGGGATGTCCGGCGGTCACGCCAGCAATGTCTACGTCATGTGGACCAGGTCGTTGGATCCCGATTCCCCTGACTTCAAGTTCAACGACGAAACCGTCGTCGCCTCGTCCGACGGCGTCGAGGACTGTGATGCGATCGATCCTGCTTTCCTGCTCGATCCCGCCACTGGCCGGCTCTGGCTCAGCTACGGAACCTATTTCGGCTACATTCGCATGGTCGAGCTCGACCCCAAAACGGGAAAGCGGATGGCCGGCAACCAAGCCGTAAATGTCGCGATCGACATGGAGGCCACCGATTTGCTCTATCGCGACGGCTGGTATTACCTGCTGGGTACTCACGGCACGTGTTGCGACGGCGCCAACTCCACGTACAACATTCGTGTGGGCCGCTCCCGAAACGTGCTCGGCCCCTACGTGGATAATATGGGCATCCCGCTGCTCAAGGGCGGCGGCAAGCTCGTCGCCGCGGCCAGCGGCCGTTTCGTGGGGCTCGGCCACTTCGGCAGGCTGGACTTGGGCAATGGCGTGGAGAAATTCTCCTGCCACTACGAGGCCGATCTGGATCGCGGAGGCCGCAGCGTGCTGGACATTCGCCCGCTGCTTTGGAAAGAAGGATGGCCCGTCGGCGGCGACAATTTCTGGGGCGGCACGTTCGAGATTCAGTCCGAACGGAGCGGCTTCGCGCTCGAGTTGGCGGTGGACTTCGTGCGCATGGCCGGACGCGGCGGCGGATTCGGAGGTGGCCGCGGCGGACGCGGCGGCGGCGTTGGCGCTCCCCCAGGAGCCGCTGTGCCTCCCGCCGCGGGACGCGGGGCCGGGACTCCCGGCTCTGCTGCTTCCGCAACCGCCGCGCCCGCGGTGCAGCCGATTCAGGGGCAGCGGCTCTACGACGTATTACAGGGCTGGCCGACGGGAAATATCGACCTGCGCATCGGCGACTACATGATGCGGCCCCATCAGGAGTGGACGATCACACCCGTCCCCAACGCCGGAGGCTATCCGGGATCACCCTATTTCAAGATCCAGATCGCCGATACCGATCGCAGCCTGGCGGCCGCCGAAGGCAATGAGGTGGTGACGGTTCCCCACTACACGGGCGCTCCGGAACAACTCTGGCGCATCGACCAGTTGACCGACGGCACATACCGCATCATGCCCAAGGCGGTGCCGAATTCCACGGAGCCCGTCGCTCTGGTCGCGATCGGCGCCAGCACGCCGACTCTCGCCAAGTTCGATCCCAAAAGCGACAAGGGGCGCTGGAACTTCAGGAAGCCGTAAGGCCTGCAGAGGTCGGAGTCGGCGATTGCGGAAGGAAAGGCGAACTCTGGTGCCTCGTTGCTCATCGGAATCGTGAAGCGCTTCGATGTGTGCCAATCCGGAACCTCCCAGGCGGCTGGGTCCGCTTCCGGCAACGCCCTCCCACCGGCCACAACTCCGGCGAGCGGTACCATCGACAAAAGAGGGGAACCGTGTCCATCGAAGCTGATCTGCTGGGCGCATTCGAAGAGCACTCGCCTGATCAAATTCGCGAGTTGCTTGCCGCGGGGGTCAGCGCAACCGAGCCCATCAATGGCACACCGCCGATCGACTCGCTTATCGGGATGTACCTTCGATCGCCGCGATTCGCCGAGTGCTTGCAAATCATGCTGGGCGCCGGCGCTAGCATAGGCGATCCGCTGCTCCAGGCGATTCTTCTTGACGACGACGCGGGACTTCGCGGCCTCGTGGCCAGGTCGCGCCAATGCCTCACTAAGAAACTGAATCTATTGAGCGCTTTCACATCCTGCCGCGGCGTGTCGGCCCTGCACGTTTGCGCAGAGTTCAACTCCCTACGTTGTGCGCGAGTTCTCCTGGAGAACGGCGTCGACGCAAACGCCCGAGCCGATCAGGATTCAGATAGCCTTGGAGGACAGACTCCCATCTTTCACGCGGTGAATAGCATCTTCAACTATTGCCGGCCGACGATGGAGATCCTGGCCGACGCGGGCGCTGATCTGGACATTCGGGTGAAAGCCCTTCTCTGGGGGGAGTCGATGACCTGGGAGACGGTGGTTTACGACGTCACTCCGATATCCTACGCTCAGTGCGGTCTGTACCGGCAGTTTCATCGGCGCGAGCAGCACGTTTACAGCAATATCGAATACCTGTATCGCAAGCGCTACGGAAAGGATCCCTCTTTGCGGAACGTCCCCAACAGGTACCTCGAACTCGGCCATTAGCGCCGCCCGAAAAGGAGGAGTCGCCCGAAAGCGGCTTGCCGATCACCTTATCCCGGCGAGAAGGCGCGATAGGAACCATCCCGCCGCATCATTATCGAGATTACGATGCCAGCCAGCTCCGCATTCGCGTATATACCGCGGGATGATCGAGCAGGTCCCAGTGATTCAAGCCGTGACCGACCCATTGGTTGCGTGGGGCGAAAGCCAACCCGAGGCTCGGATCCCGGTGCCGGCCCAGCGCGCTGTCCACAGACACCAAACCGTCTCCGATGGCGCGGTTGCGACCAATGGCCGCCGCAACCGTAAAGCATCGGACCCGTTTGGGCAACGGCACAGGTTGCCGGCGGTCCGGCGCGTGCCGAAAACGGTCGCATCCTCTCCAATCGTCGTCCAGCAGGTAACCATAGCGGAGATCGGTGATCCCGGCACTGCGGATACTCGCGATGCGCGCCAGGGGAGCGCTGTAGCGGCTCAAGCTCAATCCGATATTTACCAGGTTCCCGATGCGTTCCAGCGCGGCGCCATGGTGAGGCGTACCCAGAAAGACGAGCTTTCGGACGCGTCCCGGCCAGCGGTGGCCCGCCGCCGTACCGTATCGGTACGCGCTGCGGGATACGAGTCCGCCGCTGCTGTGGCCGACAATCGCTATGTCCCGCACCGGCAGGGGCCAATGTTGGAGAAGAGCTTCCATCAGCTCGGCGAATCCCCGCCCATTGGTGGAGATATGCAAGCCGGTGTTATAGTGCAGATGCACCGGCGTCCATCCGAGTTCTTCCGCCAGGGCCGCTGCGTGATCGCGACCGCGGCGCGTCCATTGCAGGTCATTCATGCAGAGGCCATGCACCAGGACAAGAACCTTCGCGCGGGGCCGCCGGATGGCGGCCTGAAGATCTCCGCGCTTCAGTGAAATCGGCTGGCCGCGCCGGCGCAAACGCATGGTTATGGCGAGCGGGTTCCGGGTAGCGGCAAGATGATCGCCGAAAAGGCCGTTCACGGCCGCGAGCATCGCTTCCCGTTCCGGCGAAGGTTGAATTTCGCCGGCCATTCCGATAAGAGGAGTGATGACGGCGTCCATGCCGTGACCAACGAGCTTAGCGATGGCGCGCACCGGCGCGTAAGCCGCGCTCACCACGCCAGCGAGCGGGTTCCCGGCAATCGTCTGGTGCATTGCCTCGACAACCCCGGCGATTCCGGCGGTGGCATCCACCGCCAATCGGCTGAAGCCCAAGATATCGGCGGGAGTCATGGAGCGAACGAAGTTCCCCTCTGCTGCGTCCATTGTAGGCTAGCACCTTCCCGCGCACAGTTTCAGGCAGGAGACCAGACCGGATCAGGCTCTGAAGCCTCTCCAGCGGGATCGTTCCTCCGCGGGCGAGGGACGCCGCCGGGGAGTCTTGCGCATCTCGGCCCGTTTGGCTTCCGCCAGGGAGCGGGCATTCACGTAGGCGCGCAAATCCTCGACGGTAAGCTCGTGGGGGCCGGCAAAGTTTCTTCCCAGGTCTGCCACGAGTTTACTCGAGCAGAGAGACAGCCCTTCCTGGATCAGCACGCCGTGGGCGCGGAACAGCGATAGATCCGCGGTGACGATGAAGCGTCTGGACGGTTCGCCCTTCTCCACGACGTCGAACTGGTATGCCCGTGCATTTTGTCGCTGCTCAAATCCCAGGTATCTGACTTCCATTTCGCCTCCCTTCGGAATTGGCAGCCAGGCCCGGCACAGCCTGAATGTCAACGGCTACACGTCGGTGGTTGGTTCGGCTGTCGGCGAGGAATCGGGCCTGCTCTCCGGAGTGTCGCCCGGCGAGGTATCGCCCGCCGAGCCCGCACGATTCTGTTTTCGCTGGAGCCGACGTTCGGCCTTTTCCTTTTGCCTATCCAGCCGCCGCATTTCCTTTTGGCGCTTCTTAAAGGTTTCCATAAGTCCTCTTTACAGCCCCAAACCGGAACGGCCACACTCGCCCAGGCGAGCCGATATATAACCTACCAGCGGGGCTCCCGCCGCCGATGGCCGCCGCCTTGGGGGCCGCGCGAGAATCCACCACGCCCGCCTTCAGTCTTGGGGCGCGCCTCGTTGATGTTGAGCGCTCGACCTCCCAGGTCGGCGCCATTCAGAGCCGCAATTGCCCGGTCCGCCTCGGCCGCGTCCGCCATCTCGACGAAAGCGAAACCGCGCGAACGCCCCGTGTCGCGGTCGGTGACCAGGTTCACACGATCCACCCTTCCGTACGGCTCGAAAAGCGCTCTCACCGACGACTCGGTAGCCGAAAAATCCAGATTGCCTACGAAGATGTTCTTCACGTTGTAGCTCCTTCTGTCTTTTAATTGTGCAAGCTAAACGAGGCAAATCGGAACGGCCAAGTTCTGGCAGGAACTATCAAAAGGCACTCCTAATGATATCACTCGGGGCGACGCTTCAGTCCTTCGCGCAGGCTCCCCCGGAGGCTACGCCGTGCGCCGGATGCGCCTTCCGCGCCCGGGTGCAAAGGACTGCCACCGCGCGGGGCGCTGCGAAACAGTATGGTCCCGCACTTCCGCCACCTCGCCCGTTTCGGTATATCGGGTGAGACGGATCGCCAGCTTTCGTTCGATGTCAGCTACGCTGCTCCGCTCCAGGCACGTTCCGAAGGTGGATGCCGTTCCCCGAGCTCCGGCCCGACCCGTGCGCCCGACGCGGTGAATGAAGTCCTCGGCGACTTGCGGCAAATCGTAGTTCACCACGTGCGAGATCCCATCCACGTGGATACCCCGGGAGGCGACGTCGGTGGCCACCAGAACGCGATAAGAGCCGGTTTGGAAGCCGCGAAGAGCCTGGTTGCGCTGGTTCTGGCTGCGGTCGCCATGAATGGCGGCGGTCCTGACTCCCCCGTCGGCCAGCCTTCGAGCCAGCCGCTCCGCGCCGTGCTTTGTCCGGGCGAATACGAGAAACGAGCCGTCGTCCTGCTGCAGAAGACGATGGAGGAGCGCGAGCTTTTGGTATTGCTCCACTTCGTAAAACCGGAGATCGATCTGGCCGGCGGGCTTCGTCGTGGAGCCGACCTCGATTCTTACGCCGCGGGGGACGTGAGTGTCCACCAGGTGCCGGACGGAGCTTTCGATGGTCGCGGAAAAGAACAATGTCTGCCGTTGGGCCGGAAGCGCGGCGATAATTCGTTCGATGGTCGGGAGAAAGCCCATATCGAGCATTCGATCCGCCTCATCCAGCACCAGGATCTGTACGCGGCCCAGGTTGACGAGCCCGCGGTTGAGAAAGTCGTACAAACGGCCGGCGGTGGCGATCACCACTTGTGCTCCTTTGCGAATGGCCTGCAATTGAGGCTGCTCGCTCAAGCCGCCGACGACCGCGGCGGCACGCAGGCCGGTGCCCGCGGCCATTTTGACGAATGTCTCATTGATCTGCAGCGCCAATTCACGCGTTGGGCTCAGAATGAGGCTGCGAATGCCGGAGGAGGACCCCTGGCTGGTGAGCAGTTGGATAACGGGCAGCACGAATGCGAGGGTTTTGCCGGTTCCGGTTTGTGCGGTGGCGACAAGGTCTTTTCCAGCCAGTGCCGGTCCGATCGCTGCAGCCTGGATCGCGGTCGGCACATCAAAGCCGTTTCGTGACAGGTTGGCGTTCAGCAGCGGGGAGAGAGAGAATTCAGAGAAAGTTTTCATTTTTAAACGTGTGAGGAAGGAAAATCGGCGAACCGCCTACCGGTGAGGGGAGAAAGCTGGCAGATAAAACTTCGAACTTCTCTTTCACAATACCATAAAGGGAAGCCGCGTTGCTTCCGCACTGGATTTGGCCCGAGACCGACCACCTTTGGGACCGTGTGGCGACGCGTCGCGCGCCTGACGCATCGAACGTTGACACTGAGAGACGTGCTAGACTCAAAACGGCCTTGAAGTCCTCTCGCGTCGTTTGACTCCGCCTGACGTGCTCGTGAAGTTCAACGTGACCTCGGCATGATACTCAACCGATAAGGCAGGAAAGCAGGGATTCCAGAAGGTGAGGAATTGTGAAAGAAACAGGCACGGTAAAGTGGTTTAACGCGGGCAAAGGTTTTGGCTTTATCCAGCGCGAGAATGGCGAAGACGTTTTCGTCCATTTTTCCGCCATATCCGCCAGCGGATATCGGTCGCTGGAGGAAGGGGCACGGGTCTCGTTCGTTGTGAAGAAGGGCCCGAAGGGTTTGCAGGCCGAAGACGTTAGTCTGGCTTAGGGCAATCCGACTCGCCAAGAAGCGGCGGTGTCCGCTTTGACTTGCCGTTCTGAACGCCTCGCTGCCAAGTACAGGGCCAGGGACCATTAACCGTTCACGGCGGCATTCCATCCGGCTGTTGCCCTGTATAACAGGAGGTTGTTCGTTGGCTGAAGTTCACATTCAAGATGGTGAAACGCTGGAAAATGCGCTACGGCGTTTCAAACGGAAGGTTCTGCAAGAGGACATCATTAAGGAAGTCAAACGGCACGCTTTTTATCTGAAGCCCGGCCAGAAGAAGCGTCTCAAGTCCGCCTTGGCACGCAAGCGCAACCGTAAGAAGCGCAATCGCGACAGCGCACTGGAGCAAACCCGATAGTAGTCCAATACTAGGTCTCGGCCGAAGTCTTCGGAGGAAGGGCGGCGCGGGGCGGGTACCACCGCCACTGCGGGACTGCCTCTATAGGAGGCAGGGCTAGAGTTTGAAGCGTCTCCACGAGGCCGATCCGTGCTCATGCTCTACGGCAATTGCGGCTCAACCCGCCCAAGGGCCGCATCGTCGCCAACTCCAGTTGTTCGGCCTCACTCTCGTCCAGATCCCCGATCTGAGCCTGCAACGCCGATTTGGGTATGGCGCATCTCGAATGCGAGCGCGACGGAGTCCTCGGGTGGCGCGCCACCTGGAGATGAGATCAACGCCGTCCCGGCGAGGTCCGCGCGGTCAAGATTTGTGGTGAGAGGAACGACCAGAACCGATTGAAGCACGCTCGCCAGCGTATCGCTCTGCCAGATTACGACGGGCCTGCGCCCGGTCTGTTCCCGAGGCCGCCAAGCGCCGAGGTCCGCCCACCGGACCTCTCCTCGCTTCAATGGCGCTCCGCGGCGTCGAACGAGTCTGTAAGCCATCACCGCCGCCAGCAGTTCCTTGTCCATCATGTCCTCGGAATGAGCGCAGATACGTTGCAAACGCACGGTCTGCTTCAGGCTGCGCAGATCGGTTTCGATTCGCCACCGGTGGCCATACAACTCCACCACCTTCCCGGCCGGCAACGCGGTGGTGGTGAACAGATAGAGCCATTGTTTGTGTCGGCCGCGCCCCACTCGCCACGCGATCAGGCGCCCTTCGATACGGGCCTCCGCCGGCCAGGGCCGCGGTTGTGGCGGCTGCCCCTTCTTCCGACCATCCCACC
>Ga0335078_10002141_pt1 | contig 29956 bp, 28 predicted proteins | sample Lox_Sample_32_FD_206711 | JGI IMG/M metagenome (GOLD analysis project Ga0335078, IMG submission 206711) | Soil microbial communities from Loxahatchee National Wildlife Refuge, Florida, United States - Lox_Sample_3.2 | ecosystem: Environmental > Terrestrial > Soil > Wetlands | place: USA...
GCGTGCCCTCGACGGCGTGAGCTTGCGCCTGGCGCCCGGGTCGTTCACGGCGGTGATGGGGCCGTCGGGGTCGGGCAAGACGACGATGCTGTTGTGCGCGGCGGGACTTGACCGCCAAAACGAGGGCCGCGTCCACGTGGGCGAGGTTGCGCTCGATCGACTGTCGGAGCGTCAGCGAGCGAAGCTTCGGCGCGAGCGAATCGGGTTCGTGTTTCAGTCGTTCAACCTGCTCGAAGCGCTCACCGCCGAGCAGAACGTGACGCTGCCGGCGCGTTTGGGAGGGAAACGGCTCGCGCGCAACCGGGCGCGCACGGCTTTGGCGCGCGTCGGTTTGGAGGAGAAGGCGGGACGTCGTCCTGCTGAGCTGTCCGGCGGCGAGCAGCAGCGCGTCGCGGTGGCGCGCGCGCTGGTCGGCGAGCCGGATGTGGTGTTCGCGGACGAGCCGACCGGTGCTCTGGATCTCGCGAGCGGCCGCGCGGTGCTGGACGCGCTGCGCGCTGCGGTGGATCAGCTTGGCCAGACGGTGTTGATGGTCACCCACGACCCGCGGTCCGCCGCGCGGGCCGACCGGGTGGTGTTCCTCGCCGACGGACGTCTCGTTGGCGAGTTGCAGCAGCCGACCGCCGATCAGGTCGCTGACTGGATGGCGACCCTGGAGGGCTAGATGCTGCGGCTCGCTGTGTGGACCGTCCGGGCGCGGCGCGCCTCGCTGGCGGGCGCATTCATCGCGGTCCTGCTCGCGGTCGCGCTGACGACGGCGTCCGCGGTGCTGATGGCCTCCGCGCTGCGGGCACCGGGGCCGGGCCCGTTTGCCGCGGCCGACGCGGTGATGACGGCCCATTCGAAGATCTGGATCGGCTACGCAGCCGACCAGTACACGGGCGTATTTCCCGCGCCGCGGCTGCCGGCGACGACTGTGGCAAGCGCGAGCGGGGTGCCCGGCGTGGCGCGCGCGGTTGGCGATGTCAGCTTCCCGGTGGTTGCCTTTGACTCTGCGGGCCGCCCGGTCGAAGGGAGCAGCTGGGGCCATGGCTTCTCGAGCGCCTCGCTGGGGCCGTACCGCGTGTCGGGCACGCCGCCGGTCAGCGCGCATCAGGCGGTGATCGCGAGCTCACTCGCCGCGGAACTCGGGGTCACGCGCGGAGGATCGGTCCGGATCAGCACACCGAGCGGCCTGGGAGTCTTCAAGGTCACCGGCATCGCGACCGGGCCGGCCCAGGACGAGCATCCGATGTTCTTCGCCGACGCGGCCGCGCCGACCCTGGCCGGCGCGCCCGGCTGGGTCAACTCGGTCGCGGTCATCGCGCGGCCGGGCGTCGAGCTCGCGCGGCTGCGGGCGACGCTCGCCCATGACATCGGTGCGGGGGTCGTGGTGCTCGACCGTGCGCATGCGGCGCAGGCCGATCCGGGTAGCGTGGTGGCAGCGGACAGGTCCGATCTGACGTCGTCGCTGGGCGTGATGGGGGCCGCTGCTGCGGTGGTCGCCCTGTTTGTGATCTCGAGCACGTTCGCGTTCGCGGTCGCGCATCGCCGGCGCGAAACCGCGGCGATGCGGGCGCTCGGCGCGACCCCGGGACAGGTGCGAAGGCTGGTCGTCGGCGAGGCGTTGCTCGTCGGCTTGGTCGGTGGCGTGGTCGGAATGGTGGCGGGAGTGCCGCTCGCCGGCTGGATCGCCAAGCTGCTCGTGCAGCACGGGGCAGCCGCCAAGGGCTTCGCTCCGTACGTGACCGTGGCGGCGCTGCTGATCGCGCTGCTCGCCGGCCTGCTCGTCTGCGTCGTTGCGGTAATGGCTGCCGCCTGGCGAGCCAGCCGTGTGCCTCCAGCCGAGGCGCTGCGCGAGCAGCGGACCGGCTACCAGCGCCTCGGCGTGGCGTGCGGGCTGGCCGGCGTCGCGTGCATCGCCGGCGGCGTGGCGATGCTCGAGGTGTTCCACGGCACATCGGCGCTGGTATTCGCGTTCCCCACCGCCATGTGGTTCTTGTGCGGCGTCGCCTTGCTGCAGCCGCTGGTGCTCGGCGGCCCAGCGGCGCTGCTCGCGCGACCACTGCGGCTCATGCATGGCGCGCAGGGACTGCTCGCCAGCACCGCGATGTCGGCGTCGCGTGCCAGGGCAGGAGCGATCGCGATGCCGATCGTCCTCATCACGGTGCTCGTCGGCACCGGTGTGGTCTTCCAACAGACCGACGCGGGGTTCACCCAGCACGTCACCCGCCAGCGCGTCACCGCCCCGCGGGTGCTCGTCGCATCATCCGGCGCCGGCCTGCCACCCAGCACCGTCGCGGCCATTCGCGGGCTGCCGGGCGTACGCGGAGCAACCGGGACGCTGGCCACGCAAGTCTTCCTGCTCGACAAGGGACTGACCAACAACGGCGACCCGCGCCCCGCGGCCGGGCTCGACGGCGGGCGACCCGGCGCGACACCCGGGCTTGACCTCGCCCTGCGAACCGGATCGCTGGCCAACGTTCACGGCGACACGATCGCGATCGCGTACTCGGTCGCAGCCCCCGCGCACCTTCACCTCGGCCAGCTGCTGCACGCCAGCATGATCGACCTCAGCCGAGTCACACTGCGCATCGGCGCCATCTACGACAACGCCGCCGGGCTCGGCGACATCGTGATGGACCCCAGCCTCGCCCAAGCCCACGCCACCAACAAGCTCGACAACACGATCTACGTCACCGGCGGCGCCGCCGCCGACCGAGCACTGGCTCGATACGCCCTCCTCCACCCGGACGTCGCCGTTCAGTCGCGGGCACAGTTTCTCGCGGACGTCAACGGAACCACCGTGAACGCCAGCTGGGTCGCCTGGATCATCGCTGGCCTCGGCGCCACGTTCGCCATGCTGGGACTGGTCAACATGGTCGCCATGGCCACCGCCGTGCGCGGCCGCGAGCTCGCAAGCATCCGCCTACTCGGCGGCACCTCCGGCCAGTGCCTCGGGATCGTCACGCTCGAAACCGTGATCACCGTCCTGGTCGGCCTCGCCGTCGGCATCGCAATCGTCCGAGTCTCGCTCCTAAGCGTGCCGCTCGGTCCAACCGGTATGCCCGTCACCGGCATGTCCACCCTCGCGATCCTCGCCGTCGCCGGGGTCGGCCTGCTCGGCATCCTCGCCGGGACGCTCGCCGGGATCGGCGCGCTGCGCGCTCCGCCCGCCTCCGCAGTCCGAGTAGCGGCCTAGGCCCACGATGCTGAGAACCACGACTCATCCTGTTCACATGCCGCGAGTTTCCGATGCCGACCTCCCGACCCACCTCGAGTTGGCCCGCCCCGCCGCCGAAGGTGCACTCAAAGCCGTCAGCGCAGGCCTTGTCAACCTTCACACCGACATCCTGCCGCTCGAACAAGCACCCGAGGCGCACCGCCGGATCGAAGCCGGACAGGTGAACGGGCGAATCTTGCTCGCCCCGTGAATCGCAGGATCCGCGACTGCGGATGCCCGTCTGAACGTGAAGGCAGGACTCACCGAACGCACCAGGTTCGACTAGCGCTTGGCCACGGCCTCAGTTGTCTCGCCGCGGCTGGCGGACGACTGCTTCGACCCAGCGATGCACAAGCGGGGTCGGTGGTGCCGGCGGCAACCGCCGCGCTACTGCTTCTCGCCGGCATCGGCCGGTCCCTCGGTCCCCGGAGCGATCGTCCGGGCTCGGCCGTCCGCTGGATCGCAATGCGCGAAGCGCAATAGCCGCCGTCGTGGAGCCGCTCGTCACTCCTTCGCCACGGATGGCGTCGCGCGGGCTCGCTCGCGGGGATGCACCGCATTGGCCAGGGCGATGGCCAGCGCCGGCCGGTGTCGCGAGGCGGACCTGCGTATTTGAGGAGCAGGCCCGACCGGACGGCGCGCTGCGCAGCCGCTCCAGGAGCACACCCGAGCACCTCGCCGCCGACGCCGGGCGGAACCTTTTTGTTTGCCCGCAACGAAGCCGGTCCTCTCGCTGGCTCGATCCGCCCCGGCAACGGCCTACTTTCCAGGCTGCGCAACTCCCGGGACGCGAGCGGTCCCGCGCTCTTCATGCTTGCCGAGATCGGCGCCGTCGTCCACGGCGTCAAGTCCAGCGAATTTCGATTACCCGACGTGACTGACGAGCTGACCCGACCGACCGGCACCTCGTCCTGCGGGGACACGCCGCTACCGCACGCTGCGGGAACGCGGGCTAGCGTGTCACGACGGTGTAGGTCAGGTGCGTCACCCGAGACGATGCGTCCGTGCGAGCCTGGTCCAGCGCGAGGCGGTCCGGGTCCACGCGATCGAACAGGCGGATGCCAGTGCCGAACAGCACGGGCGCGAGCGTAATCGAGAACTCGTCGATCAGGCCACTGTCCAGGTACTCCTGGATCGTCTCGGCGCCACCGGCGATGCGCACGTCGCGGTCGCCGGCGGCCTGGCGGGCCTGGAGTAGCGCGCTCTCGATGCCGTCGTTGACGAAGTGGAAGGTGGTGCCGGCCGGCCGCTCCCACACGTCACGCTTGGTGTGGGTGACGACGAACACCGGGGTGTGGAACGGGGCCTCCTCCGGCCATGCCAGCTCGCCGGCGTCGAACATCCGCTTGCCCATGACGCTCACGCCGGTGCGCTCGTACGTCGCCCGAGCGATGTCGTTGTCGAGTCCTTCCTCGCCGCCCTCTCCGAGCTTGAGGTTCTCCCTGAACCATCGCTGCGGGAACAACCACGCCTGCAGTTCCGACCACTTGGTCATCCAGCGCTGGACCCTCGGGTCGTTCTGACCGTCGGGCGAGAAGACGTGCTCCACGGGCACGGCCTCCGGCGCCATGAAGCCGTCGAGCGACATCGTCACGCTGAAGAACACCTTTCCGGCCATCAGCCCTCCGCTTCCTTCGGTGTGGTCTCGTTCCAGGTGAGTTCGGCGACGTAGGCCGCCAGGTTGCGCAGGGTCTGCTCGCCGCCCTCGATCGCGTGGTATCTCTCCACCGCCTCCTCACGGAGTTCCTTGGTGGGGAACACCGCGCGCATCACGATCCGGGTCTCCTCGCCGGCCAGCTCGAAGGTCAGAACCGACTCGAAGGCGTTCGGGTCATCGCGGGACTCGCCGTGCACCAGCGCGATCCGCTCCGGCCGCACGATCTCGGTCCAGGTGATCCACTCCTGGTAGTCAGTCCCGTCCGGCCCGTGCATCACGAAGTCCCAGACCCCGCCGACGCGGAACTCGAAGGACCGCGTCGTGGTCGTGAACCCTTCCGGTCCCCACCAGCGCGACAGGTGCCGGACCTGCGTGAACGCCTCGAACACCAGCTCCCGCGGGGCGTCGATGGTCCGGGAGACCACGATCTCGCGGTCCGCGGTCGTGTGGTCAGGCTCGCTGCCGCTACTGGTCGTCGTCATCCGGTGGTTCCTCCCTGCCCTGTTTCAGATTTCGCACGTACTCGTCCAGCCGGTCGAAGGTCTCGTTCCAGAATTCCTCGAAGCCGCCCACCCACTCGTGGACCGGCCGCAGCCCGCGGGCGTCCAGGGCGTACAGCCGCTGCTTGCCCGCCCCGCGGAACCGCACCAGCCCGACCTCGCGGAGCACCCGTAGATGCTTGGACGCCTGCGGCTGGGTCATTCCCAGGTCCCGCGCCAAGTCGGTCACCGGCCACTCGCCGCCCCGCAGCAGCATCAGGATCTCCCGCCGCTGCGGCTCGGCGATCGCGTTGAACGCGTCCGAGGTCGTCGCCGCTCGTGCCATGGCAACATCATATGCCTATATCGGAATGTGTCAACACCCGACCCGTTGGAGGACGCGGGTCACAGCGAATATGATCGTCGCGTCGGCCAGCTGGTCGGCCGCGATCCGGCTGGCGAGTCCGCGTCAGCGCGGGCATCGAGCGGCGCCGGGCTGGGTCGAGGAGCTGCTCACATCCTCGACGCCTGCCAACCGCGGTCAGCCCAGCCGGATCACTGGCACCGACGGGGCAGGTCTATACGTCCTTGCCCGCGAGGAGTTGGACGGTGACGATGTCGGGATCGTTCGTCAGCAGCTTGCGTCCCTCACCAAGCACGAGCGCGGCGGCCGGCCCGTTGACGTGTCGTTCCTGCGCCGCTGCATCTCCATAGAGGTCGACGACGAAGAATGTGTTGGGGTCTTCGGAAGCCCGCACACCCATCCACGGTGTGGTGCCTGGCTCGGGTTCGACGAGCGACTGGGCCTCTGCGAGGATCGCGGCGAAGCGCTCGGCCTCCTCAGGCTTGGTGCTGAAACGGATGACCATCCCCGGTCGTGACATGGCAGTGCTCCTTGGTTGGTTGAGGGTCGGCGCCCGTCGAGCGCCAAGTGCGCACAACCTACGTCAGCACTCGCGTCCCGATGCGACACATCAGATACCGTATGCGACATGCTGATCGGGGTGGTCGCGTTTGACCATGGATTCGACTCCGCATTGACGACGGTTTGCGACGTCTTCCGCGTAGCCGAGGCGCTGAGGCCGACGGTCGATCCGTCGATCCCGCCAATCGCTACCACAACGGCCGGGTTCGCGGCGACAGTGCGGACCGCAGCGGGGCTGCGGGTGCCGATCGAGCACCGACTCGACGAGCGAGGCACGGAGGCCCTGGACATGCTCATCGTTCCCGCACTGGACGCGCTCGACGCTCCGGCATTGGAGAGCGCTCTGGGACGTCGCGACGTACGCGCACTGCGCGGCTTCTTGCGTGACATCGGCACGCAAGATGGCGTTAAGTTAGCCGCCGCCTGCACTGGGACCTTCGTTCTTGCTGAGGCCGGGCTGCTCGACGACCGCCGCGCCACGACGACGTGGTGGCTTACCGGGTTCTTCGCCCGCCGCTACCCCCGAGTCCAACTTGACATGACACGCATGGTCGTGGCCTCGGGATCAGTCACCACCGCGGGTGCGGCGTTCGCTCACATCGACCTCGCTATCAACCTGGTATCCCGCCTCAGCCCCGCATTAGCGGATGCTGCTGGCCGCCATCTTCTCGTCGATGAGCGCCCGGCACGGAGCATCACTGCAGCCCTCGGCCACCTCGCAGAAACCGATTACCTCGTTACCGCCTTCGAAGAGTGGATCCGCGCCCATCTGGCCGAGGCCATCGAGATATCGCATGCGGCGGCCGACCTCGCCGTGACCCGTCGCACACTCGAGCGTCATGTCCGCGAGCGACTCGGCCTCTCCCCTGCAGAGGTGGTCCGTCGTATGCGCCTGCAACTTGCCCGCCACCTCCAACGCACCACCGAACTCTCCACGGACGCCATCGCGCAGCGCACCGGCTACGCAAACGCCTCCTCCTTGCGGCGCGCACTTGCGAAATCACCAGGCTGACTGCGGTCCACACCCCGGACCGATCACGGCCAAGGCCCTCAATCATCCACCCCTTCGGTCGGGCTCGGGCTCACCGGCGGATTCTTCTAGTTCTTGCGTACCTCGCTCGGAGCGCAGTCAAGAGGCCTGGCTTAGTCCGGGTCATCATCATTCTGAGGTCCGATGTAGTCGCTCTTGGCGAACCGTTACTGCGTTCACGGGACGTACGACCAGTGCGCGTATCAGCGTGGTGGCGACAACCCTCCTGGAAGACAGTACGTGCATCAGTCCGGGCGGTCACTAGCAAGGCCTAGGCCGCCTCGTGGCCAGGCATCCCATCGGAGGAAACATGTCGTCAACATCAGAGAGCATCTCTCTCACCCGCCGAATCCGTGGCGGACTCGTGATCGCCGTCGGCGTGCTCGTTGCCATTGCGGTGGCTGTCACGCTCATTGCGGTCACCGGTTCAAAGAGTCGCGCCCAGCGGACGGTGAAACCCAACCTCGAGTCGGTCACGCCGACCTTGTCTTCCATATTGGCGTCTCTGCCTCCGCAGGAGCGCCAGTACGTGCTGGCTATCGCGGCGCTCAGTCCCCGCCAACTCGGGGCGGGCTACGGGACCGGCCCAGCCGCAGCCGTGGGCAAGACCGCGTCGAGCGGAAGGGTGCAACCAAACCCCGATCAGCAGGGAATCACATCGCGTAACCTCGAACTGGTGCGCAAGGTGCTGCCCGGCTGGCGCGGCGAGGAGCTGCCCGGCTGGCTCCTCCGGTAGCAGTCGGAGGAATCGAGCGGAGTCAGGAATTTCTGGCCGCGCCGCCACCTAGGATCGTTACTCCTTCAGTGGTCGTTGGACGTGAGCCATGCGTCCGAGCTGTCGAGAGCCCCGGTTCGACCGGGGCTCTCACACGTTCCCGCCGGGAAGAGTGGCAGGGTCCCGGTCGTGGCCCACGTGATCCACGGTGCAATGCCGACTGACTGACAGTCAGGCGGTCGCCGGTACCAGGGGGCTCGACAGCAAGGTCTACCGGGCGCTTGCCTGCTACGCCTTCGATGAGACCGAGCGCTGGCCGTACCACCAGTACGTCGCCGACGGCGTCGGCGTTCGCCGCGAGACCGTGAACCGATCGATTCAACGTCTACGTCGAGCCAGTATGGCTCGGGACAAAGGACAAACGCACGTCACTGCTCGATGGCTGGCTGTACAACGTTTAACAAATGCTCGCGGACTACCACGTCAGCCCGCTGACCGCGGAGCGGATCACCCGACGCGACGGATAGACGCGTTCGTACGTCAACCGCGGCTCTCCATCTTTGAGCACACGCGCTTGCTTTGCTACTGGCCCATTCTCGTTTCGGGATTGCGCTTCGGCGACGATCCGCGCGTCAGCAGTTGCCGGGGTCGGCGGATTCGCCGAAGCTCGGACTGGATGCGGCCAACCGCGACGGAGACGAGGCGCTCGGCCAGAGTTTGCCGCGGCTGTCGGCACCGCCATCGGCGTCCGCCCTACGCGAACGGCAGTGTTGGACTCAGGCCGTCTGACCATTCGTTGAGCGCACGATCCGGCCGATGAGGATCAGCGTCGGTGTAGCCGATCTTGCGGAGGTGCCCGCCCGCAAACTCGAGATCCGTCGAGGCGACGCATGCGTGACCTGTGGTGACAGACTGGCCGCCGGCACAACTGCGTGGTGGGACCCGGAGGCGCGCACCATCACCTGCACGCCATGTCGGGACGGCGCAGCACGTCGCCGATGTCGGCTCAAGCCCCGCTTCAACTGGGCGATCCCGGGGCGAGCTTGATGCGCGAGCACGAGCGCCGTCGGCGCAATCGCGAGCAGCGCACGCGGGAGGCTCACCCCCGCGTCGGCGGACTGCTTCTCGCCCTCCAGAACGCGCCGCAGCATGAATCCGCCTTCCACCAAGGTGCGCTTGCCGAACGGGCGGTCGCTGACTCGCTGATGATCCGAACCGACTCGGACCGCATCATCACGCTGCACAACCGCCGCATGCCCGGTGGCGACGGAGATATCGACGACCTCGCCATCGCACCGACCGGCGTCTGGGTCATCGACACCAAAGACTGGAAGGGCAAGGTCGAGATCAGCGCCCCCTGGTTCGGGACGCCTCGGCTCCTGATCCGGGGGCGCGATTCCACCAAGCTCATCGACGGGCTCGAGCGACAGATCGCCGCTGTCCGCGACGTGCTCGATCAGAGCGGCCATGATCGGATCACGGTTCGAGGCGCTCTCTGCTTCACGAAGGCCGACCTCCCGTTCCTGAGGACCCAAACCTTCCGCGGCCATCTCCTTCTTTACCGTAGGGCGCTCGCCAAGCGGCTCAACGCCGACGGTCCCCTTTCTGCGGCGAGCATCGAGCAGCTCGCGCGACACCTGGCAACACTTCTTCCTCCCGCGCGCTAAACGCCAGCCGCGGCGGTCACGCGCAGCTCCGCGAACGACGCACGTAAGGAGCAGCTTCCGACGATGCCCGCCCGCTCCTAACGGCATCGAGCCCACGTCCGCGACCGGGGACGCTCAGTCGCGGGATCGAGATGCTGCTCGCCGAACCTCGTCGCTGCCCGCCGCGCGGGCAGCGACGCCTCGCTGCCGTGGCGCCGTGGGGATTGCCGCGAGTTCCGGTGTCCGGCCAAGAGGCGACGGAGCGTCGAAGGCTTCCGCTGCGCGCCGCCTGAAGATTGCTTTCAGCGCCTCGCCGTCGTCGGCGGGCAGCTTGTAGGCGACGTCGTGCTGGCGAGCCTTCACAGTCACGAGCCTAGTTCCGCCTGGGCTTAGGGCCGTGCTCGAGAACGATTGGATGCGAACATACGGCAGCTCCCAGGCGATGGAGAAATGCTGCTGATCGGGCCGCACCGGCAGTTCGCTGGATGGTTCAGCCAGGAGAAGATGTGTCTTGGTCGCAATCAAGACCGGATGGACGTAGGCTCCCAGTCGGGCGCGTTTCGGTGAGGTGACGGCGGACCTGGTCGCGCTCACCGGATGGGCGAACAACGCACGGTCCTCCACCTCGAGCGCGCGGACGACCTCGCGAGCGTTTGGTACGTAGCGCTTCTTGACCAAACCGGTGAGCATCACCAAGGGCAAGATGGGCAGAGCCAAAATGAGTATGAGCACAACGACGAGCACACTCCACGGAAGCCAGAGCCAGTCATACCACGTTAGGCAGTGTCTGCCGAATAGGGGTTTGAGCTCACGAATCGACTTCTTCGTACGCCGTACAGCCTTGCGTGATGGCTCGGCATCGTGTCCCCCTTCGGCCCCTTGCCGCGCCGAGTCAATACCGCTGAGCCAGCGCGAGGCAGTCACACCGAGCTGGAGCGGGCCGCTGTCCGCGAGCGCGTCGGCCAACTCGTCGAGTAGCTCGCGCGTCGCACTCGGGACTGGCGCGCCCCTCTCAAAGGCACGCTCCGCGTGGCGCAACCCGCCGAGCACTGCGTTGCCATCGCGCACATCGATCACGAACGGAAGCGTCGCTGAAGCACGGATCGATGGCTCGTAACCATGGTGTCGCAATCGACACCTAGTCCCACCCTCTGCGGAGTTGCCCTAGCACGCTCGGTTCCCCGTGCAGCCGCCAGGCAGTCCATTCGCACCGGATGGCGGGGACGGCTGCGAAGCGCACGCTCGCCCGACGACAGCTCTACCGAGCGCCCAAGCCAAGGATGCGAGCGCTTGGGCGGTGCTGGGCCGAACCAGTGACCTCCTGCCTGCAAGACAGGGCAGTGAGCCGGGGCGAAAAGACCTCTACTCTGCGATTTGGCCGGGCGCAGAACAATCCCTGCTCCGACTTCGCCATTCAATCCACGGGCGGCTGGATGATGCATTCGCCGCGCCTCTGATGTCCTTCGGGCGTCAGGCGTCAGCGACTGTGACGTTCTCCGCACCGCACCACGTGAGGCGACGGCGCTTCGACGTGCGCGATTAGCGCTGCGTGAGACTACTTCGACTCGCCGAAGGCAAATTCGACCGCGAAGACATCCGAGCGATTCCAGCACAGATGGCCGAACTCGCACCGGGCTTGGGTCACGTCGCCGTCACTGTCAATCGGGCGTGCATGCCCATCTTCAGATGGCCCGGCATCGAACAGTAGAGCTCGTACCGGCCTGCCGTCAGATGCCACGTCGCCTGGCTCACATGACCTGAGAGCGTGATCCTGACCTCGTCGAGCACCGGACCGATCATCTGCCCGCGAGCGTCGAGCTTGCGGATCCGCAGATCGTGCGCGTCCTGACCTCGGTTCCAGAGCTGCACGATCACTTTGCCGGCCGGCACCGAGGTGCGGGACGGCCACAGCGACCATTCCTGCGCGTAGACGAGCAGGTGCGCGGGAGCCGCGGCCGCGGCCGCTGTGGCGGCGACGCCAGCGGGGAGTGCGGCGGCGACGGCACAGACAAACGCGACGAGCAGACGCTTCATGCCAGCAGTTGGTAGCGCGGGAACTTCCCGGCGTCAGGGATCACGGCGGCGGCCTCCTGACCGAACCATTGCTCCAGGAGCGAACAGTAGACACCGCGGTAGTCGACGTTCTCCTGCTGGTTGCCGTTGCTGTCCAGCTGGTTGAGCGGGGCGAACTCGCCGATCATGCCTCCGTTCACGCGGCTGCCGATCAGCAGCGAGGCGCCCGCCGCGCCGTGATCGGTGCCATCGGAGCCGTTCTCTTCGGCCCGCCTCCCGAACTCGGACCAGACGTGAACAAGGACGCGGCTGTCGACACCGCGCGCCTCGAGGTCCGCCTGGAACGCGGCGAGCGAGTCGGCGACCAGTTTCAGTCCTGCGTCGAACGTCTGCGCCTGCCCTGAGTGGGTGTCGAACTGGGTGTCGGTCGTGAGCGCGACGCAGCGCAACGGGACCCCGGCCGCGATCATCGCCGCAAGCCCAGCCAGCCGCGCCGGCAGGTCCCCGGTTGAGGCGCTCGGATAGGTGACTGCGCTGCCATAGGCGGCGCCGGGGTTCGCGCTCGTGCCGGACGGGCCGGTGGGATTCGAGTTGGTGGTACGGAATGGCTGGAGCGTACGGCGTACGATGCCGACCTCTGAGGCCGCGCCGGCAACCTGTGCGATCGCAGGGTCGCGCGAGTGGCGCTGCGCGTCTCCGAGTGCGGACGCCGAGTCCAGCGCCCACTCGGCCGCGTTTCCCCAAACGCCGCTCAGATAGACCGCGAAGTTATTCGGCTGGTCGATCGCCGCCGTCGGATTCTTGGCGGTGGCGAGCGTTGGATTGATCTGGCCGTCCATCGACAGCCCCTGGAATGGATTGGCGGGGTTCCCGACCACGTCCAGGTACCGGCCCATCCACCCAGTGAGGAGTGACGTGTCGGTTGCTCCCACCTCCCAATAGTGACGGGAGGTGAAGTGCGACATGTCCGGGCTCGTGTAACCGATCCCAGGGAACACGGTGACCTTGCCGGCGTCGTGCAGCTGTGCGAACGATGCGGCCGACGGGTGCCAGGTGAGGCTTGGGTCCTCGCGGAACGGCGCCCCCGATCCTGGGTCGACGGCCAGGGTCGGCCGGAGCTGCCGGTACAGCGGATCCGTCGCCGGCGCCAGCAGCGACAGCCCGTCGAGGCCGCCCTGCATGAACAGCGATACGAGGACCGGGCTGTCGACGGGCTGGAGCGCGGCCGCGCGCGCGATCCCGTCACCGAGCATTCGGTTGGTCAGGCCGAGCCGCTCCGCGCCGTAGACAGTCATCACGCCGCCGAGCGCGCCGGCGAGGAACCGGCGGCGGTCGATCCCGGCGCCGGCAGGGATCGGCATCCGCGGGTCCCACTCCCGCGCCACTGGGAGCTTGCCGCTGCCGAGCACGCGGCGGATCGCCTGCGCCCGCGAGAAACCGTCGCAATGGCCCTCGGGGGCGCCCGGCGTGCGCCGATCGGTCATGCGGTCATCCAATCCGGGGTCATCGGGATCAGGTTCCGGAGCGCGTTCTGCCGCAGCTGACGGAACTCGACCTGCTGCCAGGGCTGGTTCTGGCCGCGTGCGACCTGGCGGCCGAACGCGAGCAGGTTGTGCCGTGCGGTGTCCGACAACTGCCGCCCGCCCCAGAAATGGATCGCGTGCTCGTAGGCCTGTTTGGCGTTCTCGGTGATGCCGTATGGGTATGTCTTCCCACTTAAGGTGTGCTTTTGGAGTGCCACGTCGACTGCCTCCAACCGCCCCGCCCAGCGCGACGTGTCGAGCCACTGCGAGTAGTTCCACCCCGACACGTTCGGCGGCTGGAACAGGACCTGGCCCGTGAGGCTCGCGATCCAGGCCCAGCTGGTCGTGGTGATCGTCTGGCGACTCGCTCGGAGCAGCCCGGCCGTCCACACCACCGGCGGGGTAACCAGCCGCGGGCCTTCGTAGAACAGCGGGTGGCGGAGGATCGCCTCGATCAGCGGCCGGATCTCGTGGCCGCTTGCGACATAGGCATGCTCGAGTGCGCGGGCGACGCCCTTGGGAATCGCAGCGCCGACGAGGTAGCCCCACAGCTTTCGGACGAGGAACGACGGATGATCGGGGTGAGTGACCGCCAGCCGGCAGCTGTCACGCCAGTCGAAGCGACCACGGTGGCCGAAGATCCGCTTGACCCCGTAGTCGTGCAGCTTCGGCTCGAACCGGAAGTTGACCGGGCCCTGCCCCTCGTCCCAATCGTTGGTCCAGCCGGTCAGCGCCCGCGCGTTCTGATGGACATCGGCCTGGTTGTAGCCGCGGTCGGCACCGAGCGTAAACAGCTCGAGCATCTCGCGGGCGTAGTTCTCGTTCGGGCTGTCCTTGTCGTTGGTGTTGCCGTTGAGCCACAGCAGCATCGCCGGGTCGACGGTGACACCGAGCAAAAGCTGATGGAAGTTACCCAGCGCATGGCGGCGCATCATCCAGTTCTGCCTGATCATCAGACGTGCGCTCGAGGCCTCTTCCGATGTCGCGAACCAGCTGTGCCAGATCAGCGTCATCCGCTCGATCAGTGGCTGGTTTGACCGAACCATTCGGTCAAGCCACCAGCAGTGGTCATCGCCCCACGTATTGATCGGGTCGAGCGGGTTACCGTGATCGTCGTGCGGGGCAGGCCCGATCAGCCGAGCGGGTCCCCGCGGTCGCGTCAGCGAGGCGACCGCGGCCTCCATGCCGACCCGCGCCAGACGCTCGGCCTCGCCCGGACGTGGCCCGAAGCCCGCCCGCCACAAGAGTCGGGTGGCCTGCTCCTCCGCAAACGTGCCGCGATATTCGGCGATCGGCGACGAATTCAGAAGAGGCAAGCTCAGTTCCGGTTCTGTTTTTGCCACGCATCCGCGTTGCAGATGTGCACTGTGTCGGACCGCGCGGACGTGAGCATAGGGATTCTCCCGTCAGCTGGACGCATGGCCCGCACGCCTGTCGGCGAAGAGTCCACCGGAGCGAGCCGGCAAGCTTCGGCCGGTTCCTGTTCCGCCGGCGGGACGGGCAATCAGCTGACAGCGCCTCGCGATCCATGCGCACCGGCCGACGGGGCTGCGACCGCGTCGATAGGCGTTATGCGGCCGATTGACCGCCCCTGCGGTGCCGATCACTCCGCCCCCGCGCCGCACCGCACCCACGAGGTCGCCAGGTCGAGTCCGGCTAACTCGATCCAAAAGGCCGCTCCGAATCCGAGGGGTTTCTTGATTCTCGGACGGCGGTCGAACGTCCCGGTTACTGAACTCGCATCGGAATCGCGCATCGAATGAGCGCCCTGTTCGACGGACAGCGTCCCTTCACCTTCCCGCCGAGCGGCACCGGCGAATCCGCGCCGGACCTCCCGGTCAGCGGGGCGACCTACTTCGGCTTCCGCGCTAGGTAGCTCTGGCCGGGGTGCAGGACGATCGTCTTGTGGTGGACGAAGTCGTTGACGCGCACCGAGTCGGTTATGTCCCGGGTGAGCGTGCCGTCACACCGGTCGGCGATCGACCAGATCGTGCCGAGCACCGTCGCGGCGCTGTATCGCCCGCGGGTTTGGAATTTCCCGTGCGCACTCGCGTGTAATAGTTGAAGCGTGCGACTCGAACCGGCGGCCGCCGAGGCGTCGAGCGCCTTGTGCGACTTGCACTTGGAGTAGGAGGGCGCGCCCTTGAATGCATTGTTGACCAGCGTCAGGGTCGTCAGGCCCTTGCTTGGCCCAACTTTCGCCTGTGTCACCTTGAACACGGCGCCGCCGAACCTGCCGGTCTGCGTCTTCTTCTTGCTCCCCGTTGCCGTCGTCAGCGAAAGCGTCCCGTGAAGCGCGTCGACCTCGGTGCCGGACCGGATCTGCCTCGCGCCGGTCAGTGGCACCAACCGGCCGTTGGTCAGCACGAACACTTTGCCGCTGACCGGCGCGGCGTTCTCCGTCCTGCCCAGCACCGGCGCCGGCGGCTTCGGAGCCTGCTGAGTCCTGAACGTCTGGTCGGGGCCGAAGGTCACTCCGGCGCTGTTCGTGGCCACCAGCCGCACGTGGTAGAGAGCGTTCGGGATCAACCCAGTGGCGCTCGCGGTGAGCGGGTGGCCCGCGAAGTCGGACCCAACCGGCTGATCGGAGGTCCGCTGGTCATATAGCGGGCCCGCGCTCGCGCGCAAGCTCGGATCGAGCCCGTACTCAAAGTGTGCCGTGGCCGTGAAGCCGTGGGGATAGACCGAGCCCGCGAACCCCACCGCACTCGGGCCGCGGACGGTCGGCGGCAAGGAGGTCAAAGCGGGGGAACCCGAGATATCAGTTGGAGCGCTCGTCTGCGAGGACGACCCGGCCGCGTTGGTGGCGGTCACCTGGCACCGGTACTCGCCGGCTGAGCTCGCGAACGTCGAACTTGTCGTGGCGCCGGCGACAGGGGTGCCGTCGAGCATCCACTGATACGCAAGGCTCTGCGGCGCGCGGTACAGAAAACCGCTCAGCAAATCCGCTGTCCAAGTTCCTGGGCCGCACGTCAGCGTCTGGCCGATCCCCGCGCTCCCCGTGACCTGCGGCGAGCCGGCGCCGAGCGGCGCGCGCAGGAGCGCGACGAACCACGGGTCGGTCTCGCCCGTGTACAGGCTCTGCGCCGGCGCGGTGCCGTCGAGGCTCCCGACCCGAACCGTCCCGAGATTCCAGTTGGTCCAGTAGATCTTCCCGGCCGCAGGATCGATCGCCACGCCCCCCACATCGCCCTCCCCCGTGTACAGGCTCGCGGCGCCCGTACCGTTGAGGTTCCCGACCCGGACGGTGCCGGCGAACTCGTTGGTCCAATAGAGCTTTCCCGCGGCCGGATCGATCGCCAACTGGGTGGGATAGTTCTCATTGGTGAACAGGGTCGCCGCACCGGTGCCGTTGAGATTCCCGACGCGAATCGTGAACGTGTCGTAGCTTCCCCAGTAGATCTTCCCCGCCGCCGGATCGATGGCCACCCCGACCGGATAAGACTCGTTGGCGAACAGGGTCCTGGCACCGCTGCCATCGAGGCTCCCCACCCGGATCGCACCGCTTCCGGACATCGCGTTCGCCCAGTAGATCAACCCGGCGCTCGGATCGATCGCGACACCCGACGGTTCGCTCTCGCCCGCATACAAGTCCCGTGCCCCCGTGCCGTCCAGGTTGGCAACGCGAATCGTGCCCGAGGTCGTGTCGGCCCAGTAGATCTTCCCCGCCGCCGCGTCGATCGCGACACCGTCCGGGCTGCTCTCGCCCGTGAACAGACCATGTGCGCCCGAACCGGCAAGGTCACCAAACCGCAGCCCTCCCGCGCCCGTGTAGCTCGTCCAATAGATCGAATCGGCGGCAAAGGCGGCGGACGCAAACCACGCCGTCGCGCACATCACTAGCGCCAAGGTGCAGCCGAATATCGTGCCCCGATGGAAAACCTGCCTCATAGCCCCCGTCCAGATCCCGTGCTTGGCAATAGCCTAACGGTCGCACGTCCGAAGCTGCAAGCGGCCGAGGGAGCAGGGGTAAAGCCCCGGCCTTCACAGATGACCCGCCACGCCGAGGGCGGGGCCACGGTCAGCAGCCCCGCGCTACTCGTGCGAACTCAAGCTTGTGACGAGGAGAGGATCTGGCTGTGGAGGTCCAGCAGCCGGGGCACGTCGCCGGCGTCCGCCCGCCCCATCCCGCATTCGGTGCAAATGCCCCAGTGGCGGGCGCCGCCGGGGGAGTTGATCAGCACGGCGTCGATCTGCTCGATCTGCTCGGCGGTCGTGCCGGGCGCCTGGTCATCGGGGTGGTACGGGACGAGGGCGAAGTAGAGCTCGGTCTCCGGTCCCGTTTTCAGGCCGCCGAGGGGTTCGAAGTAGGCGATGTCGCTGCGGCCCTGCGGCACTGTGAAGGAGACGAAGTTGAGCGGGCGCTGCGTGCCCGAGGTAACGGCGTTTACGAGGTCGACCTGCATCTGCAGCGACTCGGGCTGCTTGAAGTGCTCGTGGCCGTAGTCGCCGTAACAGAGGTGCATGCCGACCGGGACGTCGGCGGGTACCTGCTCGAGGCAGCGCACCAGCCCTGGCGCGATCTGGTCCATCGGCACCTTTGGCCCCATCGCTCCCTCGAGCGCGCCGAACTCGACCGCGACGTCCCACTGGACGGCGATGCGGTCGTGCGGCAGCCGCTCGAGCGCGGTGGCGAGGTCGGCGAACAGCGCCTGCCCGTAGGAGGGCGCGATCTTGGGCAGGTCGTCCGGCGCGATCGTCCCCGCCATCGAGGCCAGCGGTGTCGGGTACTGCAGCTGGAAGCGGACGTCGGCCGGGATCGTGCCCTCGTTCTGCAGCCGCTCGAACGTCGCGAACGACTCGGTGTACTCATCGGCGTAGCCGAGGTTGGGCCAGTTGATCATCTCGGCCGACGCGCCCTCGGTGAGGCGGAGCTGAGGCGACGGCGGGGCATCCTGAGCGGTCTCGTAGGCCCGCCCGACCGACACGGTCTCGAACTCCGGCATCTGCTCGAACTTCTGGATCTGGTAGTTGATCCAGTAGCCGCGGTCGCCGGTCTCCCCGTCGGTCATGCGGCGGACGCCGTTCGGGATCCGTGAGCTGATCTCCCGCATCACGGTCTCGGCATCGGGCAGATTGACCGAGCCATTGAAATGAACGGCTGTGGGTGGCATCGCAGGTCCTCTCGGTGGTGTCTCCGCTCTCCACCCCGTTCATATCACGCCCGGGACGCCCGGGTCTGCGGCGCACCGACAGCCCCGGCGCCAGCCCGACTCACCAGCCGTCGCGGTGCACTACCTCATCGAACGGCCGGCGCTTCAAGCGGGTGCCGGGCCGCAGCGGCCGATCCGCCGGGTAGCCGAGGTCGATCACGAACGCCACGAGCTTGTCGGGCGGAACGCCGAGCACCGACCTCGCCAGGTCCTGATCGCCCACGGCCGAATGGCCGCTCCCGATCCCCTGATCGGCGGCGGCGATCATCATCTGCATCGTCGCCTGCCCGATGTCGAAACGGTTGCGCTCACGGACGCGGGGCTCCTGCTCGTCGGAAATCACCATCGCGATCGCGGCGGCGGCGTTGGCGATATGCCCGCCGCCTCGCCACACCGTGGAGAGCTCGCGCAGCAGCCCCCGGTCGGTCACGACGACGAAATCCCACGGCTGATTGTTCTGCGACGAGGGCGCGATCCGGCCGGCCTCGAGCACGCGGTCGAGGTCGGCGTCGGGGATCGCTTGCTCAGCGAACTCGCGGACGTTGCGCCGAGCGGTGATGGCGTCCCAGGTCTCCATCTACAGCCTCCTCACTATGCGTCCTGCTCGTTTTGGATCCGGCCGCCCATGATCGGCGACCACTCGCGAAGCGTACGTTCTCCGCCAACCCCCTCCGCCACGTACGGATCGGCCTCGAGCAGGTTCTCCACCGAGGCGGAGTCGGGGGCGCTGTAGACGATCAGCGCGCCGCTGTCATCCGCCCACGGACCTGCCGCGACCAACGTGCCCGGCGCACTGACGTACGGCGCCCCGATCAGCGGCGAGCTTGATCGGCCAGGACGCTCTTGGCCGCTTCGCGGAGCGCTTCCCACTCGGTCAGCTTGACCCGCGGCCGTCCGGGAGTCGAGGCTTCGCCGGCGGCGGTCTCGATCGCGTTGATCGCCTCCCAGCCCTCCCACGTGACGGCGTGCGGGCAGTGGGTTGCGATCATCGCCTCGATGTCGTCCGAGACCGGCTCGTTCAGCCGGCCGGCGACCGCGTCCTCGAGGATCTTGTCGACGGTGTCCTGGGAATCCTTCTTGTTCGTCCCGATCACTCCGGACGGGCCGCGCTTGATCCAGCCGGAGACGTACTCGCCGATCTGCTGGGCGCCGGCAGCGTCGCAGACCCGTCCGGCCTCGTTGTGGATCAGACCACGGCGCTCGTCGAACGGGATCCCGGCGACCGGCACGCCCGTGTACCCGATCGAGCGGAACACCAGCTGAGCGGGGATCTCCTCGAAGACGCCCGTCCCGCGTGCGGCCAGCGAGCCGTCCTCGCGCGCGACGATCTCGTTGTTCTCGATCTTGACGGCCCGGACGTGACCGCCTGAGTCCCCGAGAAGCTCGACCGGCGAGGCGAGGAAGCGGAAGCGGACGGTGATCGGCTTGCCGGTGCTCGGCCGGGCGGCGTACTCCTGGATGATCTCGACGTTGCGACGGCGGGTCTTGTCGGCTTCCTCGAGGGCGACCGCCGACAGGTCGTCGAGCTCGGCGCCGATCACCTCGACGTCCCCGCGCTCGAGCTCGCCCATCTCGAGCAGCTCGGGGTTCGTGAACGCGGCCTGGAGCGGGCCGCGGCGCGCGAGGATCGTGATCTCCTCGATCCCGCTGGCGCCCAGGACCTCGATGGCGTGGTCGGCCGTGTCGGTGATCTCGAGCTCGGAGGGGCCCAGCGCGAGCATTCGCGCGACGTCGATCGCGACGTTGCCCGCTCCCACGACCACGGCCTGCTTGGCCTGCAGATCGACCTCGAGACCCGAGTGGTCGGGATGGCCGTTGTACCAAGCGACGAACTCGGTCGCGGCGTGCGAGCCGTGGAGGTCCTCGCCCGGGATCCCGAGACGCTTATCGGTGGCGGTACCGATCGTGTAGAGGACGACGTGGTAGTGCTCGAGCAGCTGCTCGCGGCCCAGGTCCGTGCCCAGCTCGACGTGGCCGAAGAAGCGGAAGCGCTCGTGCTGGGACGTCTTGTCGTAGGCCCGGGTGACCGACTTGATCTTTGGATGGTCCGGCGCCACGCCCGACCGCACAAGCCCGTAGGGCGTCGGCAGCCGGTCGTAGAGATCGACGGCGAACTGCGGCTCGGCCACGGTCAACAGCTGGGCGGCGGCGTAGAAGCCGGCGGGTCCAGCGCCGACGATCGCGACGCGGAGAGGAGTGCTCTCGCTCATACATATTTGACATTAGCCGACCTGCGCCGGCGCGCTAGGCGACGCCGACTGGCGTGCGCGTTCCGTCGTTCCCGAGCGCCACCCGAGCCCTCGCCGTCACCAGGTGGTAGAGGATCAAGAGCTGGACGAGCGCGAGCGACTCCGATCGGTAGAGCTCGGTGCCGATCGTGAACTCCCCGAGCCGCCGGGCGCGCAGGTGCGTCGCGAAGTGCATGCGCGCCCAGATCGCCTCCTCGATCGCCTCGGCGTGGCCGGGATCCATCCGCCCCGGTATGCGCAGGATCCGCTCGGGGGTGCCCTCCACGAGCTGTAGGCCGTCCGGCTCTCCGTTCACGAACGGCATCAGGTCCGGGTGCGGCAACCCATCGCGCAGCGTGAGCTCGGCATCGAGGTGCGTCGGATCATCGCTGTCGACTCCCTCGCGGGGCAGGAACGACACGAGCATGTCGGCGTACCGGCGCTGCGGGCGGATGAACGCCTCGGAGTCCGGCTCTCGCCGGTCGAGCTCAGCGAGCACCTGGTCGGTCGTGTACCCACGCCGCGAGCAGTCGCGCTGCACCTTCCACCGCCGGCGGAGGTCCTCGGGCGGGCTCAGGTACACCCGCACGTCGTAGATGTCGCGCATCTCGGGCAGGAAGTAGCCGAGCAGCCCCTCGATCACCGTGAAGCGCTCGGGCTGGACGTACACCGGCGGACCGAACGTACCGTCCTGGTGACGGTAGACCGGTTTGAGGATCGCGTCTCCCCGGCGGAGGTGAACGAGGTGCTGCGCGATGATGTCGATGTGGTTACTGTCGGGGTGCAGCGGGGTCACACCCAGCTCCGCGCGCTGCTTGCGGTCATACCGGTGGTAGTCGTCGGTGCAGATGTGGGCGACGTTGTCCTCGCCGAGCACGCGCACGAGACCGCGGGTGATGGTTGTCTTGCCGGCCGCCGAATCGCCGACGACACCGAGAATCACGGGTCGGGGCATGGCGTCAGCTCGTCGCTTCGAACACGCTGCTCCTGAGGATGTCCTGCGCCTCGATCCGCACGAGGTCGCCGCGGCCGGGGGCGTGGCCGTCCTTGATGTCCTCGTAGACCCGGTTGGCGTGGCGCAGGCGCGCCCGTTCGATCGCGTTGCGGACACTGCGGGCATGCGCGAATCGCGGTTGCGCGACGCGGCGCTCCAGATAATCGCGAAACGCGTTCTCGGCGTCCTCGCTGAACTCGTAGGACTCCGCCTGCAGCATCAAGTGCGCGATCGCCACCAACTCGTCGATGGTGTAGTCCGGAAAGTCGATGTGATGCGCGACCCGCGACGACATCCCGGGGTTCAGCCGGAAGAAGTCGTCCATACGGTCCTTGTAGCCGGCGAGGATGACCACGAGGTTCTCCCGCTCGTTCTCCATCACCTGTAACAGGATCTCGATCGCCTCGACGCCATAGTCGCGCTCGTTCTCCGGGCGGTAGAGGTAGTACGCCTCGTCGATAAACAGCACGCCGCCGTACGCCCGCTTGAGGACCTCCTTGGTCTTCGGCGCTGTATGCCCGACGTACTGGCCGACAAGGTCATCGCGCGTGACCGCCACAACGTGGTTGCGCTCGATGTAGCCAAGGCGGTGGAGGATGTCGGCCATCCGCATCGCCACCGTCGTCTTGCCGGTTCCGGGGTTGCCGGTGAACGACATGTGGAGCGTCGGCCGGCCCGCGGTGAGGCCGGCTTCGCGGCGGAGGCGGTCGACGACGAGCAGCGCCGAGATCTCGCGGATCCGCGTCTTCACGGGTGTGAGGGCGATCAGCTCGCGGTCGAGCTGATCGAGGACGCCCTCGATGTCGAGGTCGTACGTCTCGGTGTCGGCCGCCCCCCGGGTTGTCGGGTGCTCGAGGACCGTCATGCTGCCGACGCCCCGTTCTGGTGGTAACGACTACCGCGCGGCGCATCCGCGGCATACGGATGTAGGGAGTAGCGCTGTACGCGGTCGTGAGACTCGGTCCGGTCCAGACGGAAGCCGGGCTCGTGGGCCGGCCGGTGGACGATGAAGCTGAGCGCGGTCGTCTGGCGGCCCTTGCTCGAGTCGTAGGCGATCAGCTTGATGTACTCGTCCGGGTGCGCCTCGCGGCAGGCGCGAACCTCGCGCAGAACGACGTCGGTCTGCTCCACGGCGAAATCGAACAGCGGCGTGCCCCACATGTCCCAGTATGGGCTCCGCGGATGTGGATCGTCGGTGTGCTCGACCGACATCGCCCAGCCGTGATCGAGGGCGTAGCGGATCTGGGCCGCGATCTGCTCGTCGGTGAAGTCGGGCAGGAACGAAAACGTGCCTTGAGTAACGCGCATATTCGAGGGCCTCCAGGTTCACGCGAGTGTGGGCGTGACCACGTAGTCGGGAGTGTCAGTGGACTGAAAGTCGAACGTGACGTCCTTCCACACCTGCAGCGCGGCGTTCAGCTCAGGACACCCCTTGGCCGCCTTCTCCAGGATGTCGGGTCCTTCCATGTAGTAGTCGCGGCCCTCGTTGCGGGCCTGGATCATCGCCTCCACCGCGACGCGGTTAGCGGTGGCGCCGGCGGCGATCCCCATCGGGTGCCCGATCGTCCCGCCGCCGAACTGAAGGACCACGTCCTCGCCGAGATAATGCAGCAGCTGGTGCATCTGCCCGGCGTGGATTCCGCCGGACGCGACCGGCATCACCGCCGGCAGCGACGCCCAATCCTGGTCGAAGAAGATCCCGTTCTCGAGGTTTTCGGGAACGTAGTTGAGACGGAGCGTGTCGTAGTACCCCTTGATCATCGCGGGATCACCCTCGAGCTTGCCGACGACGGTTCCGGCGTGGATGTGGTCGACGCCGAGGAGGCGACACCACTTGGCAATCACGCGGAATGACACACCGTGATTCTTCTGGCGCGTGTAAGTGCCGTGGCCGGCGCGGTGCAGGTGCAGTATCAGACCGTTACGCCGGGCCCACTTGGACATCGACTGCATCGCGGTGTAACCGACGGTGAGATCCATCATGATGATCACGCTGCCGAGCTCCTTGGCGAACTCCGCGCGCTCGTACATCTCCTCCATCGTGGCCGCGGTGACATTCATGTAGTGACCCTTGACCTCGCCGCTCTGGCCCATCGCGCGGTTGACGCCCTCGATCGAATACAGGTAGCGGTCGCGCCAGCGCATGAAGGGCTGCGAGTTGATGTTCTCGTCGTCCTTGGTGAAGTCGAGTCCGCCGCGGAGCGCCTCGTACACGACGCGCCCGTAGTTCTTCGCGGACAGTCCGAGCTTCGGCTTCACCGTCGCGCCGAGCAGCGGGCGCCCGAACTTGTCGAGGTACTCGCGCTCCATCACGATCCCGTGCGGTGGGCCCTGGAAGGTCTTGACGTAGTGCGGCGGGATGCGCATGTCCTCGAGCCGAAGCGCCTTCAGCGCCTTGAACCCGAACACGTTGCCGATGATCGAGCTCGTCAGGTTCGCGATCGACCCCTCCTCGAACAGGTCGAGGTCGTAGGCGATCTTCGCGATGTACTCGCCCTCGCGCCCGGGCACCGGGGTGACGTCGTACGCCTTCGCCTGGTAGTTCTCGTGCGCGGTCAGCCGGTCGGTCCACACGACGGTCCACGTGGCGGTCGAGGACTCGCCGGCGACGGCGGCCGCGGCCTCCACGGCGTCGACGCCCGGCTGCGGGGTGATCCTGAACGCCGCCAGGACATCGGTGTCCTTCGGCTCGTAGTCCGCGTTGAAGTAGCCCATCTCTGCGTACGGTGTGACTCCGGCGGCCCATCGGTCTCTCTTGTGGGCGATGGCGGCTGACGTGGGATTCATTTTTCGGTGGTCGCCTTTCGGTCGTGCTCGCCATCGAGCCTAGGGGTCCGCTGGCATAGGCGTCAAGTGATGATTCCCGTGATTGGATAGGCGGAAAGTTATGCTTCGGTGCTCCGAGGTCCCGCTGCCCGTGCATAGGGACCCCTCTTCTAGTCCACGGGATTTCCCTATGGCTTTTCGATGCCGCTGCCCGTAAGTTGCGCCCGTGATCGACGTTGCCCTGAGTCCGGCCGACCTGCGCCCGGCGCAGCTGGCGGTGGTCATCGATGTGCTGCGCGCCACCTCGACAGCGACCCAGGCGCTGGCGAGCGGCTATCGCCGGGTGCTGGTTGCCGAGTCGATCGACCGGGCGCGCGAGCTGCGAAAGCCGGGGCGCGTGCTCGCCGGCGAGCAACAGGGCCTCAAGCCCCCGGGCTTCGATCAGGGCAACTCGCCGGCCGAGGCGACCGAGCTGCGTGGCGACGAGCTCGTGCTCGCGACGACGAATGGCGGGCCCGCGACCGTCGCCGCGACGCGCGTCGCGCCGCAGGTCATCCTCGCGTGCCTGCTCAACCTCGACGCGTCGATTAGGACGCTCCGGGCCTATGCAGGCGACGACGTCCTGATCGTGTGCTCGGGCACGGATGGCGCGGTGGCGCTCGAGGACGTGTACGTCGCGGGTCGTCTCAGCGCCGCGTTCCCCGGCGAGCGCACCGACGCCGCTCGCGTCGCCGAGGCCGTGGCGCGCGCTTTTGCGACGCCGCTGGACGCGCTCGCCGCGAGCGACGACGCCGCGAGGCTCCGGGCCGTGGACCTGGTCAAGGACATCGCCGACTGCGCGGTGGAGTCGGCACTCGAGCTGGTGCCCACCGTGACCGCCGCCACCGACGGCGTCGCCACCGTGACCGCCGGCGCCGACGGCGTCGCCACCGTGCACGCCCCCGGCGGAGCCGAGCCCGATCCGGTGGTTGACCAGGGCGATACGGTCGGCGTCTGATGCCTCGCCCGATCCTCCTCGGCATCGTCGGTGACTCGGCGTCGGGCAAGACGACGCTGACGCGCGGCCTGGTTCGGATCCTCGGCGAGCACCAGGTGACGCACATCTCGGCCGACCACTACCACCGCTACGACCGCAAGCAGCGGACCGAGCGTGGGCTCACGCCGCTGCACCCGGACTGCAACTACCTGGACATCCTGGAACAGCATCTGGCGCACCTGAGGGCGGGAGAGCCGATCATCAAGCCCGTCTATCGTCACCAGGACGGGACGTTCGCCGCCGCGGTGTACGTGCGGCCGGGGCAGTTCACGATCGTCGAGGGCCTGCTCGGGTTCCACACGTTGGCGATGCGCGAGACCTACGACGTCCGGGTGTTCCTCGACCCGCCCGAGGATCTGCGCCGCAAGTGGAAGGTCCAGCGGGACTGCTCGCGCCGCGGCTACACCACCGACCAGGTGCTCGAGGAGCTCGACCGTCGAGAAGCCGACGCCGAGGCCTTCATCCGCACCCAGCGGCACCACGCGGACATGGTGATCTCGTTCACGCCGGGTGACCGCGGCGACGCCGAGCACCTGGACGCCCGGATCGTGATGCGGCCCGGAATCGTCCACCCCGAGCTCTCTCCGGTGATCGACCCTCGCGGTGGGATCTCGCTCGTCGCACGCGGCCCCGAGACCTCACTCTGGGTGCCGGGCACGATCTCGCCCGAGCGGAGCGCCGCGATCGAGGAGGCGGTGTGGGACCGGATGCACTTCGCCAGTCACCTGCGCACCGAGCGCCTCGGCGAGTTCACGGTGGGCACTGCGCTTCATCGATCTGAGCCCTTGGCGATCACTCAGCTACTCGTCCTCTACCACCTCGTCACCGCACGGGCCGCGATCGCCCTGGGCGCGGAGCACGCCCGCGTCGATCTTGCGCCATCACGAAGCTTGTGAACAGCTCCACCGCCGGCCGGACCGGGCCGATCGCCGAGCGGAGCAGGAACCACGGTCGCGCCTCGGGTCCGCCGTCCAGACGAAGCTGACCCAGCCACCCGGACTCGAGCTCGGCCTCGACGGCCGCCCTGGACAGCAGTGAGATCCCGAGCCCAGCGCGGGCGGCCTGCTTGATCGCCCCGTTGGAGCCGAGCGTGAGCGTCTTCGGCTTGAGGCTGTGCTCGGCGAGGAACTGCTCGTTGAGCGCCCGGGTTCCGGAGCCTGGCTCCCTCAGCAGCCAGCGTCGATCGGACAGCTGTTCCGGGACGGCGGGACCGTCGGCCGCGGCCGGATCGTCCGGCGCGGTGATGCAGACGATCTCGTTCTCCATGAACGGCTCGGCCACCAGCCGGTCGTCCCCGGGCGGCTTGCCGGTGATGGCAACGTCAGCCGAGTGGGTCGACACGCGTTCGAGGACCTCCTGGCGATTTCCGACGACAAGCGTGAGGTCGATGTCGGGATGTTGCTCGGCGAACGTGCGCATCATTCCGGGGACGAACGATTCCGCCGCGGTCGTGACCGCCGCGATCTCGAGCCTGCGCGCGGCCACGGCCCTCGCCTCGCCCGCCGCGGATCGGCCCCGCTCGAGCAGGCCGAGCACGTCTGTGGCGTAAGGGGCGAAGGCCGCGCCCGCCGGAGTCAGCCGGATCCCCCGGCCCGCGCGCTCGAAAAGTTCACAGTCGAGCTCACGCCCGAGGGCGGCAAGCGCCGAGGACACCGAGGGCTGCGTGACGACGAGCTCGTCGGCGGCCGCGGTTACCGAGCCTCCCCTGATAACCGCGAGGAAGGCCGTCAGCTGCGTGAGAGTTATAGCCATTTGTCTGGGAGTAAAGCGAATGGCATAGAGTCTTGTAAAGGTAAGTCCGCACGTCCGGCGCATCGAGCGCGCGTTCACACAACCTTTAGACCCGGGAGGCCGGCCTGCACGTTTCCTTCACACCGGATGACCACACTCGATTGTGGAACATCACAAGGAGTGCAGACCATGACAACGACAACGATTTCCTCGAAGCTCCACCGCCACGACAGGTCCCAGAACGGCCGGTCGTTCGGCGGCTCGGCGGCGCTCCACGCGCGAGTCGCGATGAAGCGCGATGCGCTCACCCGTGAGCTCGCCGCCGGCGCACCGCCGGAGCTGTCGCCCGAGCTCGGGCTGCGCGCGTCGCAGCTGGTCAGCCCCCGCGCCCGCCGGCAGGTCGCGCGCACGTGGCGCGGGACGCTCAAGGAGGCGCATCAGCCGCCCCTGGCCCGCGCGTACTTCTCGATCATCCGCCGGCGCGCGGTGATCAACGCCGAGGAGGCGATCAACGCGCTCATCGCCCGCTTGACCAGCGGCCGGCCCGTCGCCCCCGAGGGAATGGCGAGGCTCTACCGGCTCATGACCGACGGGATGGAGAGCCCGCTGTACGCGCCGGCCGAGCCCGGGACGCTGCGGCGCCAGATCATCCTGGCCACCCAGGCGATGGACCCCGAGCGGCCGGAAGAGCTCGCCCTCGCCGCCTGAACTTCGACCCCACCCCGGCAGAACCGGCGCGGGCGCGTCACTGAGATGTGGCGCCCGCGCCGGCGCCGGTGGTCGGCCACGGGCGTCCGGATCGCCAATCGTCCTCTGAATCGATAAGGATCCGCGATGTGCGTCGCCTCCTGATCCTGGCCTCGATCGCGCTCGCCGGCTGTGGCGTGGCCGGGCAGACCCATCCCGGCGCGGCGCCGAACACGTTCACGCCGAGCGCCGTGCACCCGTCCGACCTGGCGATCCACAAGATCCGCCACGTGGTGATGATCGTTCAGGAGAACCGCTCGTTCGACTCGTATTTCGGGACGTATCCGGGGGCGGACGGGATCCCCGCCACCGACGGCCATTTCACGATCTGCCTGCCCGACCCGCTGACCGGAGGGTGCGACCGGCCGTTCCACGACCCGTCGCTCGTCAACGGCGGCGGTCCGCACGGCGAGGGGTCGGTGATCGACGACATCGACGGCGGCAAGATGGACGGGTTCGTCCGCGAGTCCGAGAGCCCGGGCGGCCGCGGGTGCGGTGGCTTTGCGGGAGTGTGCAGCTCGTTCGCACCCTCGGACGTGATGGGCTACCACGACGCCCGCGAGATCCCGAACTACTGGACGTACGCCGAGAACTTCGTGCTCGACGACCACATGTTCCAGTCGGACGCGTCCTGGAGCCTTCCCGCTCATCTGTACGAGGTCTCAGGGTGGTCGGCGCGCTGCTCGGTCGCCGGCGACCCGGCGAGCTGCGTCAACGACGACGAGCTCGGCGGCTACCAGACGTCGGACATCATCGGGGTCGGGACGAGGGGGCGCAACGCCGCCAAGCGCGTGCGGCAGCTGCTGCGGAGCGCGCGTCGGCGGCTGCGGATGTGCCGGTTCGCGCAGAGCCCGGGGTCGACGAGCGGAGGCGGCGCAACGGGATCGCCCGGCAGCGGCGGCACGACCGGCTCGAGCACGCGCTACTCCCCGGCGGTCGCGCAATGCCGCCGGAACGTCAGGGACCAGCTGGCCAAGCGCCGGGCCACGGTGTCCCGCCAGGTCTCGACGACGTACAACTACGCGTGGACGGACATCACCTACCTGCTGCACAAGTACGGCGTCAGCTGGGGCTACTTCATCACTCCGGGCGGAGAACCCGATTGCGTCGGCGGCAACGCGAACTGCGCGAGCTCGCCGTTCAGCGTCGGGACACCCGACATCTGGAACCCACTCCCGTCGTTCACGGACGTGCACCAGGATGGCCAGCTGGGCAACATCCAGGACGCCGCTCACTTCCTGAGGGACGCCCGCGCGGGCACGCTGCCGGAGGTCTCGTGGATCGTTCCCGATCAGCAGCACTCCGATCATCCGCCGGCGAACATCGCCAACGGGCAGGCCTACGTCACCAATCTGATCAACACCGTGATGCAGGGTCCGGATTGGGGCTCGACCGCGATCTTCCTGGTGTGGGACGACTGGGGCGGGTTCTACGACCACGTCCTGCCGCCGGTGATCGACCAGAACGGGTACGGCTTCCGGGTGCCGTCGCTGGTGATCAGCCCCTACGCGCGACGCGGGTTCATCGATCACCAGACGCTCAGCTTCGACGCGATCAACAAGTTCATCGAAGACGACTTCCTCGACGGTCAGCGCCTGGATCCCGCCACCGACGGCCGGCCGGATCCCCGCCCCGACGTGCGCGAGGACGCCGATCAGCTCGGCGACATCACCGCGGACTTCGATTTCAACCAGGCCCCGCAGCCGCCGCTGATCTTGCCGCTGTACCCGCCTCCGGGGCCGCCGTCCACCCCCGGCGGCTGACCACGCGTCAGCGGAGGATGCCCGTGTGCCCGAGTGAGTAGCGCCCGGGCTGCGGCCAGACGCACAGTCCGTGGGGACCGTCGCCGACCGGGATGGCCGCGCGGAGGTGGCCGTTGCGGGTGTTGATCGCGTAGACGACCGCGTTGTAGCGCCCGCTCAACCAGAGGGTGTTGCCGTCGGCGGACACGCCCCCCATGTCGGGGCTGGCCGGTAGCGGAAGCTGCCAGGTGTGGATCACGCGCCGCGTGCGGAAGCTGACGACCGAGATCGAACCGGCCTGGCGATTGGAGACGTACATCACCTTCGCGTCGCGGCTCGGGTAGAGACCGTGGGACCCCGCGCCGGTCT
>Ga0335078_10002142_pt1 | contig 29952 bp, 29 predicted proteins | sample Lox_Sample_32_FD_206711 | JGI IMG/M metagenome (GOLD analysis project Ga0335078, IMG submission 206711) | Soil microbial communities from Loxahatchee National Wildlife Refuge, Florida, United States - Lox_Sample_3.2 | ecosystem: Environmental > Terrestrial > Soil > Wetlands | place: USA...
GACGTGAGCGCTCCACGACGTGAATCGCGGGAGACCAGCATGCGCCTGGCGCGACGTCTCGCCCTGGCCGCCGCCGGAGCCGCCCTGACCGGCGGGGCTGTAACCGTTGGCCCAACCGCCGCGTTGCCAGCCGGCGCCGCGTCGGCTGCTGTCCATGCGGCCCTGGCTTCCCGCGTGACTCCGACGGCTCACGTGGCCCCGGCCGGCCGGGCACCGGCGCCGGGCGGGATCCAGGCGCAAGGCGCTGCGCTGGAGAACGCCGCGACCGGTGCGCTGCTGTGGAGCCGCGGTCTGGACACCCGGCGCCCGATCGCCAGCATCACCAAGGTCATGACGGCGCTCGTGGTGCTCCGGGCCGGCCAGCTCGGCCGGGTGCTCACCGTCCCGGCCTCGGCCGTGTCGTATGTGCGCGCCCACGACGGCAGCACCGCGGGCCTGCGGGCCGGCGACCAGCTTACGGTGCGGCTGCTGCTCGAGGCCCTGCTGGTCCCGTCCGGCTGCGACGCCGCATACGTCCTGGCCAGCGCGTACGGGCCCGGCCAGACAGCGTTCGTAGCGAAGATGAACGCGCTTGCCGCGCAGATGAAACTGGGCCGCACGCACTTCGCCGACGCCGGCGGCCTCCCGGTGCCCACCGAATACTCCACCTACTCAACCCCCGGCGACGTGCTGGCGATCGGCCGCGCGGCCATGACGGACCCGGTCTTCCGTGCCCTCGTCGGCCAGAGCGTGTACCGCGTGGCGGCCGGCCCGGGGCACCACGCCTACATCTGGCACAACGACAACATGCTCCTCACTGCTTACCCTGGCGTCATCGGCATCAAGACGGGCTCCACGGCCGCAGCGGGCTACTGCCTGCTGTTCGCAGCGCAACGCGGCCAGGTCGCGCTCATCGGCGTCGTCCTGGACAGTTCGAGCGTGGCCCGCGGGGTGAGCTTCAGCGACACAGAGCAGCTGCTCACCTGGGGTTTCGGATGAGCGACGCGGCCGCCGCGGACCGGGTGAGCCCGGGGGAGTTCTTCCGGCCGGCGTCCGGATAGGCAAGATCACCGGGCGTCGGGCGCGTCGAGCACACGATGCCCGACAGCCTCGGCCGTCGCCGGTGTGCCACAGTGCCTCCTCTGTGCCATAGCGCCTCCTCACTTGCCGATTCCGGGGACACTCTGGTCGGATGGCAGATGATCAGCATGTTCGTACCCATTTCAATACACCGCGGAGGGCCAATGAGCGGCCGCACCAAGATCACGCTCGATGAGTCGGAGATCCCCCGGCAGTGGTACAACGTGATCCCCGACCTGCCCGCGCCGCCGCCCCCGCCGCTGCATCCGGGCACCCTCCAGCCGGTCGGCCCGGAGGACCTGGCGCCGCTGTTCCCGATGGCGCTCATTGCCCAGGAGGTGACGGCCGACTCCTATGTGCCAATCCCCGAGGAGGTGCTCGACGTCTACCGGCTGTGGCGGCCCACCCCGCTGTACCGGGCGCACCGGCTGGAAAGGGCGCTGAACACGCCCGCGCGCATCTACTACAAGTACGAAGGCGTGTCCCCGGCCGGATCCCACAAGCCGAACACTGCGGTCCCGCAGGCGTACTACAACGCGGTCGAAGGCACCCGGCGGATCACCACGGAGACCGGTGCCGGCCAATGGGGCAGCGCCCTGGCCTTCTCGTGCGCCCAGTTCGGCCTGGACTGCGAGATCTGGATGGTGCGGGCCTCCTACGACCAGAAGCCGTACCGCCGGACGCTGATGGAGACCTGGGGTGCCACCGTGCACGCCAGCCCGTCACGGGAGACGACGGCCGGCGCCAAGATGCTCGCCGGCGACCCCGATTCACCGGGCAGCCTCGGCATCGCCATCAGCGAGGCGGTTGAGGCGGCCGGCGGCAGCGCGGACACCCGCTACGCGCTCGGCAGCGTCCTCAACCATGTCCTGCTGCACCAGACGGTGATCGGCGAGGAAGCCCTCAAGCAGTTCGAGGCGGCCGGGGAGACCGCGCCTGACCTGATCGTAGGGTGCACCGGCGGCGGGTCGAACTTCGCGGGCCTGTTCTTCCCGTTCCTGCGGGAGAAGCTGGCCGGCCGGATCAGCCCAGTCATCCGCGCGGTCGAGCCGGCCGCATGCCCGTCGTTCACCCGCGGGCAGTATGCGTACGACTTCGGTGACACGGCCGGCTTCACGCCGCTGCTCAAGATGCACACCCTCGGGCACGACTTCGTGCCGGACCCGATCCACGCCGGCGGCCTGCGCTACCACGGCATGTCGCCGCTGCTCTCGCACGCATACGAACTGGGGCTGTTCGAGGCGGTCAGCATGCCGCAGCGGGAATGCTTCGCCGCGGGCGTCGCCTTCGCCCGGGCCGAGGGCATCGTGCCCGCCCCGGAGCCGGCGCACGCGCTCGCCGCGGTGATCGAGGAGGCCCGCCGGTGCGCCGAGACCGGGGAGGCCAAGGTCATCCTCACCGCGCTGTGCGGGCACGGCTTCTTCGACATGTCCGCCTACCAGCGCTACCTGTCCGGGGAAATGGAGGACTTCGACCTCCCGCAGGACCGGATCGACGCCGCGCTGACCAAGCTGCCGGTCCTGGCCTGATCACCCGGGCCTGGGTCTCAGCAGATCGTTTACACCGGCCCGGGCCGCTGGTCAGCCGGCTCGGGCCGGCGTAGTTCACTGGCACCGGCCGCCGGTGCGTGCCGCGCGGACGTGCCGAACAGCAGCAGCCAGGCGCCGGATCTCCGTACGACGCGATAGGAGCCCGCACACGCCGGTCTTCTGCATATCGGACGAATGCCGGCCAGAGGCCAGCCCCGATCGGGGATGGTTGTGTCCTGTACAACTGAGATCAGGCCGTGACCTACCGGGAGGTGCCGTGAAGGGAGACCGGGTCGAGATCGTGATCGATGCGGGCGAGGGGACCCGGACCTACGAGGTGGTCGCGACCAAGGCGGGCCGTCGTGTGGACGTCGCCAGCCGGCGGGGCGTCGTCGAGGTCAGCGAGGTGACCCGCAGCGGGACCCCGGTGCGGACGGCCCGGTTCATGGCCAGCCGGATCCTTGCGCTGGTCGAGCATCCCGCCACCGACCGCGACGAGCCGCCAGCCGCCGCGTCTGCGGGGGGCCGCCCGCCCCGGCCCTGACCGAGACCGTAACCTCGGGACCGCCCGCGCCGCTATTCCCGGGAGCCGCCGTGGACCTGGCCGATTTCGACGCACTGAGCTTCGACTGCTACGGGACCCTGATCGACTGGGAGGCCGGGATCATAGCCGTGCTCGGCCCGTGGGCGCAGGCCCAGGGCCTGGGCCTGAGCGACGAGGCGCTGTTGGCCGCCTACTCCGGTCACGAGGCCCGCGCCGAGGCCGAGCACCCCGCTGACCGGTATCCGCTCATCCTGGCCCGCAGCTTCCGTGACCTGGGCCGCGAACTCGGTGCGAACGTCACCGAGGAGGACGCGGGCCGGCTCGCGGGGTCTGTCCCTGCCTGGCCGCCCTTCAGCGACTCCCAGGCCGCCCTCGCCGCGCTGGCGGAGCGGTACCGGCTGATCATCTTGTCCAACGTGGACCGGGATTCGTTCACGGGCAGCAACCGCCGTCTCGGCGTGTCGTTCATCAGCATCCTCACCGCCGAGGACATCGGCTCCTACAAGCCCTCACCCGGTAACTTCGCGGCGCTGCTGGCCGAAGCCGGACGGCTCGGCATCGGGAAGGGCCGGCTGCTGCACGTCGCGCAGAGCCTGTTCCACGATCACGTCCCCGCGCAGCGCGCGGGCCTGCCCACCGTCTGGATCAACCGCCGCCACGACCGGCCCGGCTGGGGGGCGACCCCGGAACCCGATACGGACGTCACCCCGGACTGGGAGTTCGCGTCGATGCAGGCCTTCGCCGCGGCCGCGGCCGGCTGAGACCGTCGGCCGCTGGGCCGCCACCGCAGGCCGGGCCGGGCCACCACATGGTCTCCGCCCACGGCTACGCGGTGCTGCACCTCAGCGGGTTCCTGAACCGCGTGGCCAGGAGCACCGGCGACGTCGCCCGCGCGGCCACCGCGCTCAGCCGCCTGCTCGCGACGGCCGCTCAGGCCCAGCGCGCGAATCCGGAGAACCGGAGGACCGCAGGGAGTACGGGACCGGAGGGCCCGCGAGCGGCTAGCTGACCGCGCTCACGATGTCGTCCAGGACCCGTCCCAGCTCGGTGCGGAAATCGGGGTCACCGACCAGGCCGTCCGGCCCCACCGCCTGGCGGGGCAGCGGGATTCGGCGGCACGCCTTCTCGATGACCCCCGCGCCGACGTAGCCGAGCACGCTGGCCACCGACTCCTCCGCGCCCGCGCCCCGGCCTGGGGCGGCCACGTTGATCCACGCCGTGGGCTTGCCGTACATCTCGCCGCCGCCGACCGTCCAGTCCAGCAGGTTCTTGAAGCTGCCGGGCAGGCTGCCCGCGTACTCGGGCGTGCAGAACACCACCGCGTCCGCCGCCGCGATCTGCTGCCGCAGGTCGCTGGCGGCCGGCGGGAGCGGTTCCCGGTCGTCGTCCGGGTTGAACGCGGGCAGGCTGCTCAGGCCCTCGTACAGCACGGCGGAGACGGGGCCCTTCGCCACGGCGCGCATCGTCCGCAGCGCGGCCGTGTTGGCCGAGCTGCCGCGCGTACTTCCCGACACCAGCAGAATGCGCGTCCGCCGACGTCCCGCTGCCACGGTTCCTCCTCTTCCGGGCGCTAGCCGTTACCTGCCCCGCACCGGCCAACTATGCCGGATCCCGTGCTGTTCCGTACCCCGGCGCCGCAGGTTCCCGGCCGGCCGGCGGGCGGCGCCGCCGGCGGCGACCGCCACAGGTGCCGGCTGTGGCGTTACCTCTGGCAGGTGTTGGCGCCCGGCCGCGCGCAGCGCCGAAAGTGGTCGCGTCTGACCGCCGCACTGGGAGGTGGCTGTTCGTCGGGCCGAAGCGGGCCCAGGCCACGGAGGACACAGATGCGGACCCTGCCCTTACGCGTACCATCTCCTGGACGCGGCCCCGGTCGGCTGCCCCGGCGAGTCTCAAGTCAGGACGAAAGACTCTCGCAGGTACGGCCTTTTGGACTTTGCCCGCTGCGGGTTCCCTTTATCTCATTGCCAATGGCGACCATTCGGCGCGGGAGCCGGAAACGTGCTTCTCACCGGGTCGGTTGCGGTGATTGCACAGGCGAGCGAGGGAGGCGCACGCCATGGGCACACGAGGGAAGCTGCCGCGGAGGCCATGGGAGTTGGCCTTTGCGGAAAAGTCAGTATTAGGCCCGCGCGGCCATGGGGCCGCGCTTTCCGGGGCACCGCCACCGCGAGACTCCTGTCTGAGTCACGCTTCGCCGGTGCTTCCTGGGCTTTTCGGTGCTGTGGTGGGACGCCGCGGCGGCCGCCAGGCGGGGGGCAGGACAGCCGACCGCCAGGCGGAGGCGAGGGGAAACGCGCCCGTCGTGGTGACCCGGCTCGGCGGCGAGCAGCACGTCTTCCCTGTGGGCAGGACCATCCGGGTCGGCCGTGACCCATCGGCGGAGCTTCCTTCGGCCAACCCACTGGTGTCACGGCATCACGGCGTCATCGTCTCCGACGAGCGCGGCGTCACCTACACCGATGAATCCCGGCGCGGCACGTTCCTCGCCGGCAAGCGGCTGCGCGGCCCGTTGCGGATCACCCATTCGGTGATCTTGCACCTTGGAGACCAGGCGACCGGCGAGGAACTGGGAATTACGCCCCCGCTGACGGGCGCCCAGATCGCGCGAAACCGGCGCAGGAGCACCCTGAGTGGCCGGATGCTCACGGGCTCAGCGGCCGCTGCGGTCGTCGCGGCCGCGGCATTGTCGGCGGGCCTCCTGCTGCCCGGCCACCCGGAAACCGCACGGAACACCAGCCCGCCCAGCGGTAGCCTGTCCCCTGCTGCGCTGCGTCATGCGGAGGCGGCTACCGTCCGGCTGCTCATCGGCTCGCAGGCCTCGTTCAGCGGCTGGGGCTCCGGAACGCTGATCAGTTCGGACGGACTCATCCTCACCAACGCACACGTTGCCGAGCCGGAGGCCCCAGGTGCCGCGGTGGCGGCGGGGCTTCCCGCCGGCCAGCTGGGGCCCAACCCGCCGTTCCTCACCGTGGAACTCACCACCGGGCAGTCCTCAGCCGTCACTGCCCGCTTTCGCGCGAGGCCGGTAGCCGTCGACGGCTACCTGGACCTCGCGATCATACGCATCTATGCCACCAGCAGCGGGCGGCCGGTCGCCCCGGCCGCACTGCACCTGCCCTACCTGACTCCGGGCAACGCCGGCTTACTTCAGCTCGACCAGCCGGTCACCGTGCTCGGCTTCCCCGGCGTCTCCGGATCCAGTTCGATCACGGTGACCAACGGGGTGATCTCCACCTTCGTGCCCGACCCGCTTGGGCATGTCACCGACCCGCGATTCGAGCTGGAAACCACCGCCCGGGTCGCCCACGGCGACTCGGGCGGCGCGGCAATCGACAACTCGGGCCGGCTGATCGGCGTGCCAAGCCTGGCGATCCCCGGGGAGGGGGATGACGTGTCCTGGCGGCTGCGCTCGGTCGCCGCGGCGAAGCCGCTCATCGCCGCGGCGCGCAGCGGCGCTGCCTACCGGAGCACGCCGCTTGTCCAGCTGACCGGTTCGGAGCAGGTCATCGCAGCAGGGGTCGGGACCACCGCGGAGCAGGCATGCTCAGGCAGGCCGGTGGTCGCCGCGGCGGCGGTGCCGTCGGTCACGTTCGGGGCGGCCTACGACGGCTTTCCCCGGGGTCTCGATATCGCAATGCTGATCCGCCTGCCTGATGGAACCGCATTGGCCGGCCCTCTTGGCGGCCTTCCGCAGAGTACGGCCAGTGCTAGCGGTGGCTGCTTCTCCTACAGCCTCGTCGCAAGCCAGCTCGGTCTTGCATCCGTGCCCAACGGCACCTACCAGGTCCAGCTCCTAGCCGGCCCGGAACTGACCCCGGTCAGCGCGCCGGCCGAGGTCAGCGTGGCCGGTGACACGCAGCCACCGGTCACCGGCACTCCGAAAACGTCATAGCGGCACACCAGCCCACGGGCGGCGTTGAGCGCTAACTCTCGAAGGGATTACGATCATGAGCCAGCCGCAGCCGCCACTTGATGAACAAGGCGAGGCCCACGAGGCACTGAGCTCAGCGGTCGCCAATTACGGCCAGCGCATCCTCGAAAGCCCGCAGATGCTCGGCAACGTGGTCACCGACCTCCTACCGGATCTGCCCCGTGAGCAGAGCCTGCTCATCGCCGCGGCAGAGGCGGGCGTCGCGGCCGATCTGAGCCAGCATGTCCGGAACCAGAACCTCGACCCCGGCACCTCGGTGCAGCTCGCCGCGCACATGCTGGCCGATAAGAAAGCCATCGACGCGGCGGCCAGCGTGTGGGTCACCGCCGAGTACGCCAGGGCGCTCGGTTACGCCGTCCCCGTGTCCATGCCGCCATCAGATCCGGCCGCCACGCTGCCCCAGATCCCGATGAACGTGCCGCCAAGCCCGGTGTCCGTGCCGCCGTCCGGTCTCGGGGCCGCACCGCCGTCCGGCCCGGTGTCTGTACCGCCGTCCGTTCCGGTCTCTGGGCCGCTGTACGCTCCGGTCTCTGCGCCGCCGTCCGGTCCCCCGGCCGCACCGCCGCCAGGCCTCTGCGCCGCAGCCTGGCCCGGTGTCTGTGCCGTCATCAGGCCCGGTGTCTGTGCCGTCATCAGGCCCGGTGGCTGAGCCGCCACCGGGGCTGGTATCCGGGCCATCAGCGGCCGGCCCGTCGGCACCGCCGTACGGCGGCGGGGGGGGCGGCACGGCCGTGGGGCCGTGGCAGGGATGGGGCGGCCCCGGCGTGCCCGGCGGGCCGCCGACGCCGCCTGGCGGCGGGAAACGGCGCAACCGGGCCATCATAGCCGCCGCCGCTGCCGTCGCATGCGTCCTCGTTGTCTACGTGATCACGGCCGGCGCCACGCATACGTTCCCCTTCGCGCACACGGCTATGAAGCCGCCCGCCCCGACGCCGAGTCCGACACGACCGCACACTCCAACGCCATCGCCCAGCCCGACCCTGGCGGCGGGCGTGGCCGATCTCAAGCAACTGCTCCCGGGTGATCTCGGCGGCACGGCAACCCAGTGCCAGAGCATTAAGCCGCCCTACAGCTGGAAGATGCCCGGCCTGGTTCAGGCGCTGGGCTGTTCCGATCCGGACCTGCCTGGCGGGATAGTCATAGCCTACCAGGTGGACAGCTCAGCTGACTTCCTGACCTCCTGGCAGAACTTTGACAAGTGGTGGAACTTTGATCCAAGCTCCGCCGGGAATACGTGCCCGCCGTCCGGCAGCAACGGTGAGGGGACATACGGTTTTTACAATAGCTACTTCCCGTCAACCGACAACCAAGTTGTGCAGTGCCAGTGGGTCGGCCCGAAAGGCGACAAGCCCGCTTATGCGTGGGCATACCCGACCGAGGATGCCTTTTTCCTGGCCGTAGGCGCTGAGGGATCCGCCTTTCCCGCCCTGGATAACTGGTGGACGAATCACTCGCTGCCGGCCGCATCCCCCAGTCCGTCAGCATCATGATCGCCCGGCGATGACCGCGCCGCGGGCAGAGGAAGAAGGCCGCCATGAGTAACCCACCGATGACGGCACAAGCGCCGCCCTCACGCATGCCCGGCGGGGGCATTTCCCGGCGCCCCCTCCACTTCATTATCCTGGCGGACTGCTCGGGAGGGATGAAGGGCGAGAAGATCCAGGCGCTCAATTTCGCGATTGCCGACATGATGCCGCACCTGGCCGCGTGGGAACGCGACCAGGAGCAGGCGCAGGTGCTGGTGCGGGCGGTGGCCTTCGCCACCGAACCGCGCTGGCACATCCGTGATCCCGTCCCGGTCGCCAAGATCCGCTGGCGGCCGCTCCAGCCGGTCCCCAAAGGGCTGACCAACATGGGGCCGGCGTTCGCCATGGTCGCCGGGGCACTGGCACCCGGCCGGCTCGAGCGCAGAGCCCTGCGGCCAGCCTTGCTCCTGATCACCGACGGGATGTCCACCGACGCGCCGGGCGCCCTGCGAGCCGGGCTGGACGCCCTGATGTCCCAGCCGGCCGGTCGGGCAGCGCTGCGGCTGTCCTTGGCGATCGGCCGGGACGCGCAGTCGGATGCGCTCAAGGACTTCATTGGTGACCCTGGCGTCCCCGTGCTGGTGGCCGACAACACCGAGGACATCGCCGACCGCCTGGTGGCGGCGTCGCTTGCGCTGTCGAGGATGTCGGAGGCCGGCGCCGACCGGAGCGCGCTGGCCCGGACGCTGCTGGGCCCCGCGGGTGTGCCCCGGGCGATCTTTGAACAGGACACGATCGTCTGAACCGCCATGGCCGACTCTCAGCTCCCGCCATCTGATCCCCAAGCCGCCGCCGGGGGCCCGGGCCTTTGGCATGTCAGCGCGGGAAGCGCCCGCGGAACGGCGCACCGTGCCGCCGGCCTGCCGAACCAGGACTCCGTGGCCTGCCGCACGGCTGCGGCCGGCGGCGGTATGACCGTCGTGGCGGTCGCGGACGGACACGGCCATTGCCGCCATTTCCGGAGCGCGGACGGATCCGCCTTGGCGGTGGCGGCCGGCTGCCGGGTGGGTTCCCGGCTGGCCGCCGACCTGGCCGGCCAGGCGGCCCGGGCCGGAGCCGAGGCGGCCGTGCGCTCCAGCCTGGATGCCCTCGTCCGGGAATGGCATGACGCGGTCGCCGGGCACCTGGCCTGTCACCCGTACACGGCCAGGGAACAGGCCGCGTTTGAGATCACGGGAGACGGCGCCGACGTTCCCTACGGCTCGACACTGCTGGTGGCCCTGGTCTGCCGGCGATGGCTGGCGTGCGCGCAGATCGGCGACGGAGATTTCCTGGCGGTCCGCCCTGGCGGGGAGTCCGTCGTCCCGCTGCCGGGTGATGACCGGCTCGACGGCCTGCTCACCACGAGCCTGTGCCAGCAGAATGCGCAGGCGGCGTTCCGGATCGGAGTGCACAACCTCGGCGAGGTCCCGCTGCTGGCCTTGCTGCTCGCCACCGACGGGTTCGGCAACGCCCAGACGGCTGACCCCTGGCAGCCCGGCGTGGGCCGGGATCTGGCCGAGCTGGCCGCCGAACATGATCATCGCTGGTTCGGCGACCAGGTACCGAAGTGGGCTGAGCGCTGCGCGTCCGCCGAGGGCAGCGGCGACGATACGACGATCGTCCTGCTCCTCAACCCGGGCGCGATGGCCCTGGCGGCGCAGGCCCTGGCCAGCCAGCGCAGCGTCGTCACCAGCGGAACCGCCGGTGACGACGGCACGCAGGAGGAGGGAGCTGAGCAATGATGCCGCTGCAAGCCGGGCATACGCTGCAGATGGAACGCGGCGGCGCCTCGCTGATCGTGGAGGAGCGGATCGGTGAGGGCGGCCAGGGCGTCGTCCACCGAGTCCGGCTCAACGGCGTGCCGTTCGCCGTGAAATGGTACCGGGCAGGCCCGGGCACCGTCGCCGCACGCAAGGCGATCGCCGCGCTCGTCGAACGCGGCGGCCCCCCGCACCCCGCCTTCATCTGGCCAATTGACCTGGTCACCTCCGCGAAGCTGCCTGGCTTCGGATACCTGATGCAGCTGCTGGACGCGCGCTTCATCTCACTCGCGCACCTGCTCAACGAGGAGCTTCAGCCGTCGTTCCGGGCGATGGCCCACATCGGGCTGAACCTGGTCGATGCGTTCGCCGCACTCCACGCCTCGGGCCTGTGCTACCGGGACATCAGTTTCGGCAACCTCCGCGTCGATCCGCGGGCGCGCGAGGTGGCGATCATCGATGTCGACAACATCGGCGTCGATGGGGCAAATGCCCTAGTCAGGGGAACAGGGCCGTTCATGGCGCCGGAGATCCTGCGCGATGAAACGCTCCCATCCACCGTCACTGACCTGCACTCCCTCGCCGTGCTGCTGTTCTACCTCTACATGCACGGCCACCCGCTGCTGGGCGCTCGCGCGGACTCGTCCTATGCCTGGGACGGCGCCCACATTTCGGAAACAGAGTTGCTGGTCCATAACTTGGGCTTTAACCCGCTGTTCGTTTTCGACCCCGACGATCCGTCGAACTCACCGGTGCCTGGTGATCCGGTGCTCACCTGGTGGCCCATTTACCCCGACCAGTTCCGCCGGGTGTTCACGCGCGCCTTCACCACCGGATTGCGCGACGCGTCGTTGCAGGGCCGTATTATTGAGGGAACCTGGCGGCGGGCCCTGCTCCGGGTCAGCGATTCCGTGTCAGCGTGCCCGCGGTGCCGTGCGGCGGTCTTTTGCGACCCTGGGCAGCCCGCCCAGCGCTGCTGGGACTGCCAGGCAGCGCTGCCCGTCCCGCCCCTGCTCTGCCTGCCCGGGGGAACGCTGGTCCTCGCGGAGGGTGCCGTCGTCACCCGCCATCACCTCTACCGGGATCGTGACTACCGCACGGCACAGGCGATCGCGCAGCCACACCCACGCCAGGCCGGCAGTCTCGTCCTCCGGAACCTGGCCGCGAAACCGTGGCTGGCAACTCCCTGCGCGGAGGAGCCCAAGACCGTTGCTCCCGGCCAGCGGCTGGCGGTGCGGCCCATGGACATCGACTTCCAGGGCGTGCACGGCCGCATCGTGGTGCGGGACGCTGCGCCGGACCTCACGTCCCCGCCATATCGCGGTGACGATGCGGATGAGGACTGCGTGCGCTCATGACCTCGCGTGTGCGGTGTCTTCTTCATCCACTTCTGACCGCCACCGCCGGGACGGCCGGTCATAGGAAAAAGAGCCGGATCGGTACCCGGACAGGTCGAGGGCAGGCAGTTGCTCCCAGGCTTCATCGGGCAGGTCCGGCGCGACAACGATGCGCACCCCGGTGAGCGGATCTTGCAGAACCAGAACGGGCGGGCTCCCCGCCGCGGGCGCGCCCGCGGGCTGGCGGCGGCCCAGAAGGCGCCTGGCCGCCCGGACGAACGTGCCGTAGGCATCGTCGGCGATCTTCGCGCCGATCACGGACAGGAAGGCCTGCAAGGGCAGGGAGATGAGCAGGAGCCAGGTGAGGGCCTGCACGTCCCGCCGGGCGGGAACAACCCGCACGCGCGCCGCGACTCCGCACGCGGCGAGCGCAGCCAGGATGAGCTCCTCATCGTCGGCCCCAACCCGGCCGTCGTGAAGCACGTCCGCCGCAACGGGGGGCTCGCTGGCCTGGTCCGCCGCGGGCGGCATGGGAGTCTGGTCATTCATCGCCGGTCTCCGCAAGCTGCCACAGCTGGGCACACGTGTGACGGATGACCGTCGCGAGCTGGCGCCCGTCCGGGCTGAACACCGCACGGTCCACGATGCCGTCGTGCGGCAGGGCGAGAAGCTGCCCGCCGGTGGCGCTGTCCCACACCCGCGCCGTCCGGTCCGCGCCGGCGCTGGCCAGCAGCCCGTCCGGGCTGAAAGCGACACCCAGGACCGCATCGTCGTGCGTCAGCACGAGAACCTTCCGGCCGCTGGCCGCGTCCCATACGTGCGCCTTCTTGTCCCCGCACCCAGTGGCGACCAGCCGGCCGTCCGGGCTGAATGCGACGCCGTACACCTCGCGACCGTGCGGCAGCGTGAGCAGCTGCCGCCCGGAGCCGACCTGCCAGACTCGCGCGGTCCCGTCGAAGCTGGCAGTGGCCAGCAGCCGCCCGTCCGGGCTGAACGCCAGGTCATACACCATTCCATCATGCCTCAGCGTCTTCAGCCGTCGTCCGCTGGCGGCGTCCCACAGCTGTGCCGTCATGTCCTCGCCCGCGGCGGCCAGCAGCCGCCCATCCGGGCTGAAGGCGAGATCTTGCAGCTGGGTGTCCGACCAGTTTGCCCGGATCCTGAAGCACCTGCTGCCGGTGGCCGCGTCGCAGATGATCGCGGTTCCGCCACTGCTTCCCGTGGCCACGCGACATCCATCCGGGCTGAAGGCGACCCCCCGGATGACGAACTCGGGGTGCACCAGCGTGATCCGTGTCCGGCCGCTGGCAATATCGATGAGCCGGGCTGTCGTGCCTGATGCGACGGCGAGCGTTGCACCGTCCGGGCTGAAGGTGACGTAGCCCGCGTGCTTTGCGAGAGGAATGGTGTGAAGCAGCACCTTCTCGCTGGCCGGCGGTGGTACGCCGTGAAGGCGTGGCGAGGCCTGGCCCACCGGTTCCTGACGGGCGGCGGCGATTAACCCGCCCGGGTCGCCGAATCCCGGGTCGGGCCATTGGCGTGCCGTGGTGCATTGTGCCCGCCCTCCGGGATAGTCGAAGATGGCGGCTTCCGTTGAGCGGAGATACAAGACGGGAGTGCCCCACTCCAGCGTGCCCGGCAGGGTGATCCGCACGGCGTGCCGTGCCTCGGTCACCGCGGCATCGACCGGCAGGCGATCGGCCAATCCCTCGTAGAAGGTGCGGCTGAACTCAACCGCCGCAGGGTCCGTGATCGGGAACTGCATGGCCAGAACGGATGGGATTCCCCGGCGCAACAGCGCGCCCGCTACGCTCGAGAACGCGTCCAGCGCACTTGCCTGGGCCGTGTCGCAGGCGTTCAGCACGACAAGCCGCACCGACGGGTGCTTTTCGACCAGAAGCGCGAGGTCGCTGGCTGGAAGCCGGTGTGAGCGGCCATCCTCGCCGGCCAGCACCAGCACGCCCTCCCCGGCGAGGCTGTCGAATCCGCCGTGCCCGATGAAATGCAGGACATGCCAGGGGCCTCCATGCCGCAAGGCGACGTTGAGGTCTCGCCAGCCCTGTCCATCAGCCCACGCCAGCTGAACCCCCGCCAGCGTTCTCATCGCGGCCGCGAGGCGGCGCCGCTCATCGTCGGCGGCAAGCTCGGCCTGATCGCCGGGACTGGCCACCATCCCAAGCACCCGCAGCGGACCGGTTACACTCAGTGCCCGCACCGGCCGCAGCACCTGGGGGCGTCTGATCAGCGGCGTGCTCAGGCACACGTAGTCGTCCTCGCCGGGATCGAACAGAAACTCCCACGGCAGGCAGGCCAGCTCCGGGGGGGCGATGCGCAGGATGATGCGAAGCTGCTCACCGCTCATCGCAGCCTGCTGGCGAGACGTCATCAGCAGGCTGTGCACGTCCTCGCTGACCAGCGCGCGGAACAGGAGACTCCCCAGGTCCCGTACCGGCCGCTCCTGCCCGGACAGCCCGCGCCGGACGGTCGCTGACGAGGCAATGACCGCTTCAGGGGCGCGGGCGGCGAGCGCCTTTAACTCCGGCGCCAGGCGCATGGCCGCAGTCGCCTCACCCCCGCCCGGCGACCGCACCGTGACGACATAGCCGTGTTCCCCCAACGCGGCCACGTCGATCTCGAAATCGAGCACCATCGGCACCCCCACTGCGCGCCGCCGGGCAGCAGCCCACACGCTACCTCAAGGCTATTTTAGGCCATTTCCCGGAAACGCCCCATGACCACGTCTGCGGTCCGTTCCGAGACGACGGAGGCCGTGACGACGTGGACGAATCCCTGCGCACCTGACGCTCAAGGTCTTCCACGCGGCCGCCAGGCGCCCGGCCTGCGCGGTCAGCTCTGCGATCAGCCGGTACGCCTCGGCCAGCCGGGCCGCCATCTCGGCGGCCGGCTGCGCGCTGCCGGACGGCCCGCACGCCAGGTCGGCCACGGGACCGTCCGGCAGGTCCATGGCCAGGGCGCTCGTACGCAATCTCCGGGCGCCCTCGCCGCGCCGGGCGGCGGTCACGTAGATTTTCTGGCGGCAGCCATTGCAGGCCTACCGGAAGATGGGACATCTGATGACGAGTGCTGATCTGCTGACCGATGGGTTCGGCCGGGTGCACGATGTGGTCCACAGCGCTGTCGATGGTCTGACCCCCGAGGAACTGGGGTTCCGCATCGACGGGTCGGCGAACTCCATCGCCTGGCTCGTCTGGCACCTGAGCCGCATCACCGACGACCACATCGCCGACGCGGCCAGCAAGGAGCAGGAGTGGGTGGCCGACGGCTGGATGGACCGGTTCGGCCTGCCGTTCGGCCCGCACGCCACCGGCTACGGCCATGGCGGCGATGACGTGGCCGCGGTCCAGGTGAAGTCCGGGGAGATCCTCACCGGGTACTTCGACGCCGCCAACGAGCAGGCCCTCCGCTTCGTGAAGAACCTCACCGACGCGGACCTGACGCGGGTCATCGACGAAAGCTGGACCCCGCCGGTCACCCTTGGGGTGCGCCTGATCAGCGTGATCTCCGATGGCCTGCAGCACGCCGGGCAGGCCATGTTCATTCGCGGCATCATCGAGCGCCGCTAGGCCGGGGCCGGATTTGAAGAAGCCGAGGGGCGCCGCCTCTGAGCGTCCCGGAGGCGAGCGGGTGGCACCGCCGAGGGTCGCCTCCGGGCACCCCGGAGGCGAGCAGCTAACACTGCCGCCGGACGCGCTGGTGGTGCCGCGCTTCGCCGGGCCGGACACGTTCGCGCGGCTGCCGCGGCTGACCGACGTCGGGACCGCCGCGGTGGCCATCGCGGGCATCCCGTTCGACTCCGGTGTGTCCTACCGGCCCGGGGCCCGGTTCGGCCCGGCGTCGGTGCGCGCCGGGTCCAAGCTGCTGCGCCCCTACCATCCCGGGCTGGGCGTGGAACCGTGGACCGGGCACCAGGTCGCCGACGCCGGTGACCTCAGCGCGAACCCGTGCCGGGGCACGGGGCGGCGGGCGGCGGGAGGTACCTGCTCACCGGGCACAAGTGGTTCACCTCCGCGCCGATGAGCACGATCATCAAGCGGATCACCCGGTCACCGCCCCCGGCTGACCGCCGGACGGCGCCGGGCGGTTAGGGTCGGCACATGGCTGCCGACGCACCGACCATCCTGGCCACCTCCGGGGGGCTGCGGGCGGACCGGCGGAACTACTTCGCGTTCGGCCCGCTGCTCAGGTACGCGATCGACCTGGCCGGCGTCAGCGGGCGCGTGCCGCGGGTCTGCCTGGTCGGCACCGCCGACGGCGATCAGGCCTGGTTCGCCGAGTACTTCCACGAGGCCGGGCGGGCGGCCGGCGTGATCACCTCCAGCCTGCGCGTGTTCACGATGCCGAACGTCGCGGACATGGCCGGGTTCGCGCTGGACCAGGACGTGATCTGGGTCAATGGCGGCAGCGTGGCCAACCTGCTCGCGCTGTGGCGGCTGCACGGGCTGGACGAGGTGTTCCGCCGGGCCTGGCAGGCCGGGGTCGTGCTGGCGGGCGTCTCGGCGGGCTCGATCTGCTGGCACGCCGGCGGCACCACCGATTCGTTCGGGCCCGACCTGCGGCCCGTCACCAACGGCCTGGCGTTCCTGCCCTACGCCAACGGCGTGCACTACGACACCGAGGCGCAGCGGCGGCCCATGTTCCACCGGTTCATCGCGGACGGCACGCTGCGCGGCGGTTACGCGACCGACAACGGGGTCGGCCTGCTGTACCGGGGCACCGAGCTGGCCGAGGCGGTCACCGAGATTCGCGGCAAGGGCGCCTACCACGTCACGCTGGCCGGCGCCGAGGTCCGCGAGGAACGCCTGGAGCCGAGGGTCCTGCCCGGCAGCGCGTGACCCGGGCGGTGCCTGACCAGCCAGAAGGACCGTCTGCCCGGATCCGTGACGGACCGTCATCGCCGCGGCCCGGGGCCGGTGCGCGGCGGCCCCCGCGAGTACCCGGAAGGGGCGAGCAACTGTTACTCCCCGAGTATGCGATAGAATGCTTGAGTGAACTTGAAGGAGTGGGCGCGGCAGCAGGGTGTGCATCCTGTGACCGCGTACCGCTGGTTCCGGGAAGGCAAGCCGCCGGTCCCCTCGCGACGGCATTTCGGGTGTGCGTGACTGACTGACTACTACTTGACTGACTCTGTACGCTCGCGGGGAACCGTTGCCCCCCCGCAGCGTTTCCCAGGTGCGCCGGAAACGTTTGTCAGGGATACCCGGCGGCATGCAGGGCACCGTTGCAGGGCACCGTTTCGCGAGGAGGACCGAGCCGGATGATCCCGCTCCGCGGTGCCCTGCGGCTGATCCCGCTGCGCGGAGCGCTGCGGCGCTGCGGCTTCTTCATCGCCGCGGCCGCCCTGGCGGCGGGCGCCGCGGTCGCGCTCCAGCCACGCCAACCGGCCGCGTCCGCGACCAGCTCGGGGTGGGCCGAAACGTGGGCGGCGGCGCCGGTCAAGGCCACCCGGGAGGTCATCAACCGGGGCTACACCGGTTTCAGCGACAGCACCGTCCGCAACGTCGTCTTCACCAGCATCGGCGGCAGCGAGCTCCGGATCCGGCTGGGCAACCTGTTCGGCACCCGGCCGCTGGACATCGGTCAGGCCAGCGTGGGGGAGGTGGCGAGCGGCGGCACGCTGAGCGGGCCCGCGTTCCCGGTGACGTTCAACGACAGGCGTTCCGTGGTGGTGCCGCCGGGCGGGGAGATCCTCAGCGACCCGGTGCCGATGTCCGTCTCGCCGCTGGAGGACATCGCGGTGTCCATCTACCTGCCCGTCCGCACCGGGTCCGCCACCTACCACACCTTCGGCCAGCAGGACACCTACCTGGCGCCCGGCGGCCACGTCAGCGACATCAGCGAGGCGGCCTTCACCGCCCGGACCACCTCCTGGTACTACCTCGACGGAGTGCAGGTGCTGGGTGCCTACAAGCGGGCCGGCGTGGTGGTGGCGTTCGGCGATTCGATCACGGACGGGGTCGGTTCCGGCGTCGGCGCCAACGACCGCTGGCCCAACTTCCTGGCGCGCCGCCTGGACGGCCAGTACGGCGACGAGGCCCCGGCCGTCCTCGACGAGGGCGTCGGCGGGAACCGGGTGCTGAACAACTCGGCGTGCTTCGGGCAGAGCGCCCTGAACCGGTTCAGCCGGGATGTCCTGGACCAGCCCGGCGTGCGGGCCGTGATCTTGCTCGAAGGCATCAATGACATCGCCTACAGCGAGGACGCCGACATCGGCTGCGAGGCACCGAACACCGACGTGAGCGCGGCCCAGATCATCGGCGGGTACAAGACGCTGATCGCCGCGGCGCACGCGCACGGCATCAAGATCTTCGGCGGCACGCTGACCCCGTTCGGCAGCGCCTCGTTCTGGTCGGTCGAGGGGCAGGCCAAGTGGCAGGCGGTCAACAGCTGGATCCGCACCAGCGCCGCCTTCGACGGTGTCTTCGACTTCGCCCGCGCGGTCGCTTCCCCGGGCAACCCGGACTACCTCAACCCGCGCGATGATTCCGGTGACGGCCTGCACCCCAACGACGCCGGCTACGCGGCGATGGCCAACGCCATCAGCCTGAACCGCCTCACCCAGTAGGCCCGCGCCGCCGCGCCGCCGCACCGGCCCGGCGACCCGGCCCGGCGCATCCGGAGTACGGTCGGACCAGAGGGAGGCGGCATGCGTACCGGAGTGGTGTTCCCGCAGACCGAGCTCGGCGGCGACGCGGGCGCGGTCCGTGCCTACGCGCAGGGGGCCGCGGAACTCGGTTTCGCGCACGTGCTGGCCTACGACCACGTGGTGGGCGCCGACCCGGCCGCCTACCCGGGCTGGGACGGCCCGTACGACGTGCGCACCACGTTCCACGAGCCCTTCGTGCTCTACGGCTACCTGGCCGCGCTGACCTTCATGGAGCTGGTCACCGGCATCATCATCCTGCCGCAGCGGCAGACCGCGCTGGCCGCCAAGCAGGCCGCCGAGGTCGACCTGCTGACCGGCGGGAAGTTCCGGCTGGGCGTCGGCATCGGCTGGAACCGGGTCGAGTACGAGGCGCTCGGCCAGGACTTCCGCACCCGCGGCCGGCGGATGGAGGAGCAGATCGGGCTGATGCGCCGGCTGTGGACCGAGCCGGCGGTGACCTTCGAGGGCACCTTCGACCGGATCACCGGGGCGGGCCTGGCGCCGCCGCCGGTGCAGCGCCCGATCCCGGTGTGGATCGGCGCGCAGTCACCGGCCGCCTACCGCCGGATCGGCCGCATCGGCGACGGCTGGTTCCCGCAGCTGGCGCCCGGCCCCGAACTGGACGAGGCGATCAGGATCGTGGCCGGGGCGGCCGCCGAGGCGGGCCGCGACCCGGCCGGCATCGGCATGGAGGGCCGCGTCAACTGGCGCGGTGACCCCGACCGGCTGGCCGGGCGGCTGCGGCAGTGGCGGGACGCGGGCGCGACCCACGTGGCGGTCAACACGATGGGCGCGGGCCTGGGCACCGTGGACGGCCACCTGGCCGCCCTGGCCACCGCCGCCGAGCTGGCCAAGGCGGTGGCCGGATAGGCCGGGCAGGCCGGGGCGCTACGGGTGGCCGGTGCGGTCGGCCGCCACGGCCTGCTGGTAGAGCCGCATGGTGGCCGCGTCCAGGCGCGGGCTGTAGGAGACCGAGTCAGTGTCGCCGCCCTCCTGGTACCCGCCGATCACGCCCACGATCGTGCCGGTCCGCGACGACGCGTTAAACCTGGTCACCCACGGGCTTCCGCTGGTGCCCCCGGAGTAGCCGGCGCACTGGAACCGCAGCTGGCTGGTGCTGTGCCGGGACGTCCGGTTCACGCAGGTGATGGGCGCGTCGGCGCTGCTGGGGTATCCGGTGACGTGGACCAGGTAGTCGTAACCGGTGTCCTCGGCGAGCTGGTTCGCCCCGAGCACCTGCTCGATGGTGCGCCCATCGCTGGGCTGCAGCAGGACGAAGCCAACGTCGTAGTCCGGGTCGGATGACTGCGCCCACTGCGGCGCGACGATCAGCTGCGCCGGGGTCCACACCCCGAACGGCGCCTCGCCGTCCCGGTAGCCGGGGATGAAAACGATGTCCGACTTGTAGCCGCTGCTGCCCTTGCCGCCGTTGATGCAGTGCGCCGCGGTGATCAGCAGGTCCTTCCCCGGGCTGGACACCACGCTGGCGGTGCAGAAATGGTTGCCGGTCGCGTCGTGCTCGAACAGTGCCCCCACCCGCAGGGCGGCCCGCGTCCCGGCGGTGCGCGCGCTGGCCGACTGGTCAGGCCGGCTCGGTGCCTGCCCCCGGCTGGCCCGCTGCACCCCGGACGGCAGCGCAGCGAGCAGCCGGGACCGGTTCCAGAAGCCGGGCGGCCCGCTGAGGCCGGCGGCGCGGTGCCCGGCCGGCCCGCGGTGCCCGGCCGGCTGGCCCGCTGAGCACCCTGCGGCCAGGACCAGTGCCACGACGGCGGCCCAGGCCCAGAGTCGTGTTCTCACGCGGCTCACAATCCGGCGTCCGTGCTGCCCGTCCGGCCGCACTGTCCCCTCAGCTTACTTCCGCAGCCCGGATCGGACCGGCGGCGCCGGCCGGTGCTTGCCACATGCCGTGACCGCGTGACCGCGTGACCGCGTGACCGCGTGACCGCGTACGTGTCGCGCCGGCCCTGGATGACAGGTCCGGGCCGGCGCGATGGGCGTCAGTAGGCCGGCGGGTAACCGCCGGGCGGCGTGTAGCCGGGCGGCGGGTGCTCGGGCGGCGGGTGCTCGGGCGGCGGGTGCTCGGGCGGCGGGTCGAAGGGCGGCGCCTGGTTCTGGTGCGCGGCGGTCAGCCGGTAGTAGGCCAGGCTGACCACGATCGCGATGAACGGCGCGATGAGCGTGCCGGCCACGACGTCCGCCAGGGAGCTGCGCAGCCATTGCGGCAGCACCGCGAAGATCAGTGCCAGCACGACCCTCACGGCGACCAGGATCAGCCAGACCAGCACGATGGTGCCGAACACGTTCCACGCGTACCCGCGAACCGTGCGCCAGCTACGGCCGAACGACGCCAGCGCCGGTGATTCGCCGAGCACGATGCACGGCACGATCAGCGACCAGAACGTCAGCAGGATCAGGCCTGGCACGATGATGAACACGAACCCGACCGCGATGCCGATCACGGCCAGGATGGACGCGCCGGCGACCGGCAGCAGGTAGGGCACGGCCGCCGACAGCGTACCCCGCAGGTCCAGGTCGACGCGGCCGTCACGGACATCCTGCACCGCCTTCACCAGCGCGGCCTGCAGCAGGAACATGACGAAGAAGTCGATGACCGCGGCTGCGGCGCTGCCGGGCACGCCGAAGGCGCCGGTGAGGAGTCCGGAGATGATCGACGCGAAGGCGTAGAGGATGAACGCGATCAGCAGAAAATGCGCAGCGAAATTCCTGTACATCGCCCACGCCTCGCGCAGCACCCCCGTGAGTGGGCTCATGGCAGCATGGTAGGGCGCGGGGACGGCAGAGGCCAGCACCGGTGGCCAGCGGTCCGGCGTTCCCGTGCCGCGCAGGTGCGGCCGGCTGCTGACGCCGCGGCGGATGGCGATCCGCGAGCCGTCCCGGGCGCTGCTCGTCCATCCCCGGCCCCTGCCGTACGCCGTGGCGCGGTGATCGCCGGCGGCGCCTGAGCGGCCCGGAATGTCAGGCCGTATCCGGGTCAGCGGGGACTCGCATGCCGAGGCAGCGGGCCGCGTCCCGGCTGCCGCCGGGCAGCGGGACGAGGCGGAGCCCGCTCCAGCTGAGCCGGCGATCCGGGACAGCCGAGCCTTTCGCCGAGCCCGGCGCATAGCAGCAGGCAGGAGGCCCACGAGGGTGGTAGCCCTCGTGGGCCTCCTGCCGTTCACCGCACTCTTGTGCACTTTCTGCGCCGCGGCGTCCCCTACGGCACGGTATGGCCTCGCGCAGTACCGCTGCTGCGAAGCTCACGCGCGCTCAGCCGCCTGGCCGCGCAGCCCCTCCCCTCCTGGCAGAGGGGAGGGGCTGCACCCCGCCTAATACCCATAAGGGATACCGTTCGGGTCTGAAATAGCGTTCGGGTCTGAATAAGAGCTATCCGAGGTCCCTGATAGCGTGTCGCCCCACCCCACCTCCCCGCTGGACACCGGAGAGTCTGAATAGGAGCCTGAATAGTCGCCTGCCGAATCGGTGCTGGCCGATTCTGCATACCCGGACCCGTAGCCCTGCGGGTACTCGCCCGGGTAGCCCTCCTGCGTGTAACCGCCCTGATCGGAGGCCGCGGTGGACTGGGACTCGTCCGTGCCGTACTGATCCCAGCCGGCCTGCTGGTACTGGCCCGGGTCCTCCGGCCCGTAGCCGTCCTGCTCGGAGGCCGAAGTATCCAGGCTTGCTGTCCCACCCTCATTTGACTCGGTGGCATCGGCCGGCTGATATTGGTCAGGATTCTCAAAGGAGAATGGATCAGCCAGCTCATAAGCCTGCTCGTAGCTCTCGCTCATGGGTTGTCGTTCCTTTCTGGTTGCCTCAAGCGAGCGCTGCAGCTGCTCTTCGGACAGCACCGGCCGCTAGACAACCGCCCGCTGGTCCTCCGGCAGCCCGATGCTCTCGGCCAGGCGCAGCCCCAGCCGGCACGACCGCAGCAGATGTTCCATCGGCTGCCCCAGGCCAAGATCGCTCGCCAGCGATACCGCGGCGACCAGCTCCGCCAGCCGCAACCCACAACACTCAGCACCATTGCCCATTGGCAGTCCGGGGCACGGTGCCTCAGCAGGCCCGTTTCCCCTCCCCTTTCAATCCGTGTACGTGCGGTTTCCCCGGGCGGGACCTGCTCGCCGTGGCCAGGCGCAGCGCCGCGTACCAGGACGCGCCGGATGGATGCGCTGGCCCGGCCCCGGGCCGGTGACCGGCGCCGGCCAAAAACACGCAATAACACGGCAGCCTGCTGCTTCCTGGCCGGCATTACCGCTGGTGGCCGCGGCCGCCCGGCCGCCATAATGTGAAGAGCGGATCTGCCCCTGGCTGCGGATTTAGCCTTACCCGAGCTAGTAATCCATGCGGTCAAGCCCGAAGTCAAGAGGGCCAGCGGGAGGTCCCCGGAAATAGGCACGGGCACGTACGTAACCGGTGCTGGCCGTGGGTCTTCCGGGCAATGCCGTCCAGCTTTTGTTTCACGCTTATTAACTAGCCCGCAGGCTCAGGCTCCCAGAAATCACAGCCGTAAGGGATTTCCACAACTGAAACAAATGGATGCGGTTGACGCATCGCCCAGGCAATCGACCCCTCAGGCCAGGCCAGAGACGCCTTATCTGGCAAGGACCGGACAGCCGGCCGCGATCCGGCAAGCCCGGTACCCGACATCAGCAGCTCGTGAACGGAGGTACCGGCTAGTCACCCGGTTACCCGATCCGGACGGGCCGTAAGCTGGGGACATGGGCGGGTTCCAGCGGGCCCGGGCGTTCGCGCTGTCGCTGCCGGGGGTCAGCGAGGCGCCGCACCACGACATGTCGTCGTTCCGCGTGCACGGCAAGATATTCGCCACGGTCCCGCCCGGTGAGGAATACCTCCATGTATTCGTCGATGAGGCCGAAACGCAGGCCTCGGTCGCGGAGGATCCCGGCGCGTTCGCGCCCCTGGTCTGGGGCAACCGCCCCCGCGGGCTGCGCGTCAACGTCGCGGCCGCGGACGCCGCGCGGCTGGAGGAGCTGATCGAGGAATCCTGGCGCCGTAAGGCCCCCCGGCAGCTCCGTGCGGAGCGCGACGGCGGGTAGCGAGCCCGCCGGCCACGGTGTGCCGGCCGCGGCGATGAATGGCGATGAATAAGGTCACCGCGCCGCGTCTGCACTCGCAATGACCGTAAATGCCGTGCGCAGGCCCCGTCCTTGAGGGCGGGGTTAGCCCCGGAAGTTGCTTTGGCCGGGCGCTTTTGCTGCTCGATATATTGCCGGATGATGCTCAGCGGGGCGCCGCCGCAGGATGCGGCGAAATAGGACGGGGACCAGAAGTGGCGGTGCATGAGGCGGCGGTTCACCCGGCCGGTGAACTCCGATCGGAGCCGCCTGGCCGGCACGCCTTTGAGGCTGTTTACCAGGGCGGAGACGGCCCTCGGGCAGGACGAGAAGGGGATCAACCGCGCCGGCGGCCGGTACATCGCGTGGTTCCGGGACCCGGCGGGCACATCCTGGCCGTACTCCAGCAGCGCGGTTAGCCAGCGGCACTGCGCGGAACCCCCTACCCGCGTGCATTCCTGCTGCTTACCCCGGGGTAGGTTGGCCATTGGGACCTTGAGCATTGTGTTCTTACCCGCGGAGGTACCAAACGTGGCTGACTCCTATGCCGGCGTGTCCGGCCTGGTGGAGCGTTCCGCGGCCGCCTACGCGGCCAGCGTGCCGGACCATCCCGCCGATGACGGCTTCTTCGGCCCGGGCAGTGTCACCTGGCGGCTCAGCAGCGACCTGTCCGGCCCGGTCGGTGGCCTGCGGTCACTGATGATCCAGGCGCTGCACCCGCTCGCGATGGCCGGCGTCGACCAGCACAGTCACTGGCGCAGTGATCCCGCCGGACGGCTCGCCGCCACGTCCGCCTATGTCACCACGGTCAGCGTCGGGGACAAGGCGACGGCCGAACGGGCCTCGGCCCGGGTGCGCCGCATCCACGAGCACGTCCGGGGCACCGACCCGGTGACGGGCCAGGAATACGCCGCCGGGGATCCCGCCCTGCTGCTGTGGGTGCACGCCGCCCTGGTGGACTCCACCCTCGTGGCGGCCGGGCTGTTCGGCACCCCGGTACCGGCTGCGGACGCCGACCGGTACGTCGCGGAGATGGTCAAGGCCGCCGAGCTGGTCGGCGTGCCGGCCGCCATGGTGCCCGTGAGCGCCGCCGAGCTCGGCACGTACCTGGAATCGGTACGTCCCGTGCTGCGCGCGACACCTGCCGCGCGCGAATCGATGGCCTACCTGCTTGACCCGCCCGGCCTGGACGCCGACATCGCGGAGATCTGGCAGGACGTCCGGGAGGGCACGATCGCGGCGCTGCCGGACTGGGCCGGGGAGATGTACGGGTACGCGCTGCCGGGGCCGCTGACCGGCGCCCGCCGCACCGAGATCCGCCAGGCGCTCGGCGTGCTCGACACCGTGTTCCTCGGCGAGCCCGGCGTGCTCGAGGCCCGGCAGCGGCTGGCCCTGCGGATGCGCGCGGCGCGGGCCGCCTGAAAGCCACCCATGAAACCGGCGAGCCTGGTGAAAAACGAGCACGTGAAAAGGGGAACCATCGCCGCGCTGACCGTCACCGCGGCGATGGCGGCGGGCACGGCGGCCGCGGGCACGGTGGCGCTCCGGCGCGCCCGCGGATCGGGCCCGCTCCGGACCGCCCGCGGGTCCGGCAGGCTCCGGCTGAACCGCGGCCTGGCCGCCCTGCACCTCGCCGTGCGCGGCGGCGCGCGCTACGCCGGCAGCGCCCCGCGGCTGTTCCTGCTGGCGGGGGAGAACCGCCAGCAGCTCCGCAACGACCTGGCCCTGCAGACCGCCGAGGACGTCGCCACCACGCTCGGGGCGATGAAGGGCGTGCTGATGAAGCTGGGCCAGATGGCCAGTTACGTGGACGACGGCCTGCCGCCGGAGGCCCGCCGTATCCTCGGCCGGCTTCAGGACAGCGTGCCGCCGATGAGCGCCGAGCTGGCCGCCGGGGTCATCGAGGAGGAACTCGGCGGGCCGCCCGGGCAGATCTTCGCCGAGTGGGACCCCGAGCCGGTCGCGGCCGCGTCGATCGGGCAGGTGCACCGGGCCATCACCGGGGACGGCCGTGCGGTCGCGGTCAAGGTGCAGTACCCGGGGATCGCCGAGACGATCGAGGCCGACCTGGGCAACGTCGCCCTGCTGCGCCGCCTGCTGCGCGTCATCGCCCCCGGCCAGGACGTCGAGTCCCTGCTCAGCGAGCTGCGGGAGCGGATCGCCGAGGAGCTCGACTACCGGCGCGAGGCGCACAACCAGACCCTGTTCGCCGAGTATTACGACGGCCACCCGACCATTCACGTGCCGACGATCGTCGCCGGGCTGTCCACCCGCCGGGTGGTCACCAGCGAGCTAGCCGCCGGAGCGCGGTTCTCCGAGCTGGCTGGCTGGTCCGCCCGCGAGCGCGACCTGGCCGCCGAGACGATCTACCGGTTCGTCTTCCGCAGCCTGTACGACATGCGGGCCTTCAACGGTGACCCGCATCCCGGCAACTACCTGTTCCACGGCGGCGGCAAGGTCACCTTCCTCGACTTCGGGCTGGTCAAGCACTTCAGCCAGGCCGAGCTGCGCCCGCTCATGGACATGGCCCGCTGCCTGTGCGTGGAGAACGACCCGGAGGCGTTCCGCCGGAGCCTGGAGCAGGCCGGCTTCCTGGCCCCGGGCGCGCCGGTCGGCACCGACGCGATCGTGGATCACCTGGCCGTGTTCTACGACACCATCCGCAGGCCGGGGGAGCTGACCATCACCGGCGACTACGCGTCCGCCGTGGTCCGCCGGCTGTTCGACGTGCGCAGCCCGATCGCCCCGTACGCGCAGGTCCCGCGATCGTATGTGATCCTGCAGCGGATCAACCTCGGCGTGTTCGCGCTGCTCGGCACGCTGAACGCGACGGCCAACTGGCGCGCGATCGCCGAGGAGATCTGGCCCTTCGTCCAGGGCCCGCCGTCCACGCCGATGGGCGAGGCCGAGGCGGCCTGGCGGGCCGGCCACCCCGCCGAACGGGTCCACCGGATGCGGCGGCTGGCCAGCTGAAGCCGGGCCCCCGCCCGCGCACCGGCAGCCACGGTGGCCCGCCCGCTGAGCCGGCCCCTGGCCCGCGTCCCGGTCACAACGGCAGCATCATGCCGATCTCGGCCCGCGCGGGGTCCGACGGCAGCGGCTGGCGCTCACCGGCTGGCGCGAAACCGCACCGCTCGTACAGCCGCCGCGCCTCCTCGTTGGTGTCCGTCACCCACACGTCCAGCCGGGTCAGGTCCTGCGCCAGCGCCCACCCGATCACCGCGCTGACCAGCGTCGTGCCCACCCGCCGCCGGCGCGCCTGCGGCCGGACCCACATCGACACCAGCTGGCCGGTGTGCGCGGTCTCCCGGATGCCGCCCACGATCCCCACCGGGACGGCGCCGAAGTTCGGCAGGTAGGCCAGGAAGCCGTTGCGGCCGCTGGCCCGGCGCCGCCAGTCGGCCTCGGTGAACACCGCTTCCCGCGCGTAGCTGGACCCGAATGCGGATGGCATGTCCCGCAGCGCGTCGAGCCGCACGTCACGCATGATGGCCCAGTCGTCCTCGGCGACCTCGCGCACGTCCGTCATGGTTCCATGATCGCGCCCGGCGTCCCGGGTACGCGAGCGGAATGATCGCGGTCCGGCGGCGGCCGCGCCCGGCGGCCCGGGTACGCGGCCGACGATCCCGGCCCGGCGGCCGCAGTACCGGGTGGCGCCCGCCCCATGCTGTTCTGCTCAAATGGGACCATGTGCACAGCGATCCTCCGGCTGGGACCCGCCGGGACGGTCCTGCTGGCCGGGGTCCGTGATGAGTTCGCCAGCCGGGCGTGGCAGCCGCCCGCGCGGTACTGGCCCGCGATCCCGGACGTGCTCGGCGGGCGGGACCTGCTGGCCGGCGGCACCTGGCTCGCGGTCGCGCCCGCCGCGCAGCGGGTGGCCTGCGTGCTGAACGGCCGGGGGCAGATGGCGCCCGCGGGTACCCGGCGTTCCCGCGGGACGCTGCCGCTGAGCGCGGCCGCGGAAGGCAGGCTGGAGGCCCCGGCCGACCTGGCCGCGTTCGACCCGTTCCGGCTGCTGATCGCCGAGGCGGGCCGGGCCGTGCTGATGAGCTGGGACGGCGTCGACCTCACCGAGCGCGAGCTCAGCCCCGGGCTGCACATCGTGGTGAACGGCGGCGTGGTCGGTGACACCGCGCCCGGCGCCATGACCGGACCGGCGGACACCGCAGCGGCGGCAGACACCGGGCCGGGCGGCCTGACCGCGGAAGAGGCCGCGGCCGCGCGGGCGCGCGAACAGGCCCGGATCGGTCATTTCCTGCCGCGGCTGCACGCGGCCCGGCCACCGCAGCCGGTGCCCGGCCGCACGGTCGCGGCGGCGTGGGGAGACTGGCTTCCGCTGCTGGACGGCGACGGGATCCCGCCAGAGGACCAGCGGGCGCTGATCGTCCGGCGGGACTTCGGCCACGGCCGGATCTGGGGCACCACGTCCATCTCGCTGGCCGCCATCACCCCGGCCGGCCTGCGGTACGACTTCACCGCCACCCCCGGCGACCCGGCCGCCTGGTACCCGGTCCCGCTGGAGCCGGTCCCGCCGTCCTGACCCCGCCTCCTGCGCTGGCTCCCGGCCGCCGGCCTGACCGTCCCGCAGGTCCCGCGGGCCCCACAGGTCGCGCAGGTTCCGCAGGTCCCGGTGCCTGATTCGCGACGGTAGATTTGACCGACAATGAACAGGGCAGGCTGCGGGATGGGAGGCGCATGGTCACGGCGCTGGCGATCGGCGGAGCGGAACTGCTCGCCATGATCCTGCTGTCCGTCTACGGCGCCATGAAACTGCCCCCCGGCGCCCGCGTCCCGCTGGACTGGGGCGGCCGCTGGGGTAGCTTCCAGGGCAAGTACGCCGGCCTGATCGCCTACCCCGCCATCGGCGCCGGGATCTTCGTCCTGCTGGCGATCCTCGGCGCCACCCTGCACCCGCACGGCCGGCCGGCCGCGTTCGCGCCCGTCCTCTTCGCGCCCATCGTGCTGTGCGTGCTCCCGCTCACCCAGGTAGCGGCGATCGACAAGGCCCGGCGCGGCGCCGCGGACACCCCCCGGGCGCCGAGTCGTGCTGGCACGCGGTCCGCTCCGACGAGCTGTGGCTATGACACGCCGGCGGCCCGCTGACCCTGCTGCTGGGCGGGGCCGGCCCGCGCCCCGCGGCCGAGCCGCTGGCGGTCACCCTGGGGCCGGACGTGGCGGCCGGCCAGCAGCCCCAGCACGTGGTACGCGGCGGCGGCTGGCAGTCCGCCCGGCCCGCCGCCGCCCAGGAGGCCCTGCTGAGCTGCGTCGTCGCCCCTGGCTTCGATGTCGCCGACTTTACCGCCCTGCCCGGATCGGTACCGGGTTAGCCTGCGGGTATGGCGGCGGGCGGACCGGGCGGATTGCACGGCCGGGCGGCCCTTTCCGCCGAGGTGGCCCGGCTGCTGTTCCGCGGTTTATGGCCGCGTGCTAAGTCCGCCACGGATAATGCGGCCCGGCGCGACATGCATTTCAGCTAAGATGGGTAATTTTCTGGGGGACAAAACGGCGGAGCCAGCGGCGCGGCCGCCAGCGCGGGCAGCCGCACAGGGAACAATCACTTCCGCGGCGGTAATGCTGGTGTGCATCATGGGCGTGGCTGCAGACGCACCGGGCCGATGACCTGGACCGCTCCACCACATCCCTCCCCGCCGCCGCACGCCGCCGTCCTCGGCGCGTGCGACCATTATCGGGCCTCCGGCCGGGCGTGCACCGGACCGGGGCAGCGTCCGGGGCCCCCGGCGCGTTACAGTTACGCATTGGTCGGGGGGCCGCTTTCTAAAGGTTCTGGAGGCCTTTGTGGCCGGAGAGGATCGATCGCGCTACATAAAGTACCCACCTCAGGGTGTGGACGCGAAAGCACCCAACATCGCCCGGGTGTACGACGCCTTCCTGGGCGGAAAGGATAATTTTGCCGTTGACCGCAGGGTCGTGGAATCGGCCTTGCGGATAACACCGCATGCGCGGGCCGGGGCCCGGGCCAACCGGGCCTTTCTGTACCGGGTGGTGCGCTACCTGGTGCGCGACGCGGGGATCACGCAGATCCTGGACATCGGCTCGGGCCTGCCGGCCGAGCCGAACGTGCACGAGGTCGCGCGCGAGATCAACCCGGCCGTGCGGACCGTATACGTGGACAACGACCCGGTCGTCTCCATCCACGGCCAGGCCCTGCTGGCGGACGCGCGCAACACCGAGGTCATCACCGCGGACGCGCGCCGGCCGGCCGAGATCCTGGACCACCCCGGCGTCCGCCGGTTCATCGACTTCGGCCGGCCGGTCGGCCTGCTGCTGCTGGCGATTCTGCATCACATCCACGACAGCGAGGACCCGCCGGGCATCATGGCGGCTTTCCGTGACGCGATGCCACGGCAGAGCCATCTCGCCATTTCCGCCTTCTGCATGCCCGGCCCGGATCTGGCCGGGCAGCGTGCCAAGAGCGCCGAGCTGGAACAGCTGTTCCTCGAGCGCCTCGGCTCCGGCTACTGGCGCGGCCCGGAGGCGGTGCTCGGGTGGTTCGGTGACTGGCCCGTGGTCGAGCCGGGCCT
>Ga0335078_10002143_pt1 | contig 29941 bp, 27 predicted proteins | sample Lox_Sample_32_FD_206711 | JGI IMG/M metagenome (GOLD analysis project Ga0335078, IMG submission 206711) | Soil microbial communities from Loxahatchee National Wildlife Refuge, Florida, United States - Lox_Sample_3.2 | ecosystem: Environmental > Terrestrial > Soil > Wetlands | place: USA...
TGACCAAGCTCGAGACCGAGTTTTTGTTCAACGTCGAATGGGGCGAACTCGATTGTCTGGTGCTCGATCTGCCGCCGGGCACGGGCGACGCCCAACTTACGATCACGCAGCGCGTCGCGCTGGCCGGCGGAATCATCGTCACCACGCCGCAGGAAGTCGCGCTGATGGACGTGCGGCGCGGGGTCACGATGTTCCAGGAAGTCGACGTGCCGGTGCTCGGCGTGATCGAGAACATGAGCTATCACATCTGCCGCAAGTGCGGCGCCCGGCATGAGATTTTCGCGCACGGCGGCGGAGAACGGCTTGCGCAGAGCCTCGGCGTGCCGTTTTTGGGCGAGATTCCGCTGGTCCGGGAGCTGCGCGAAGGCGGCGACTACGCGCGTCCGCTGGTCGCGATGCGCCCTGATCATCCGGCCGCCGCCCCGTTCCGTTCGATCGCCGAAAAAGTCATCGAGGGGCTCGAGCGCACGGAGGCCTGAGCGCCGGGCGGCGGCAAGCCGCGCGGCACGATTGCTGTGTTCGCCATATTCGATATCGAGACGCGCGTCGACAAACGTCTGCTGAATCAGGCGCTATGCGCGGGGGAGGGGTTGAGCGATGAGGACGCCTTTCAGCGCTACCGCGAGCGGTTGCGCGCCCGGCGCGGCGATTTTTTTCCGCTCACTCTGCACATTCCGATTTCGATCGCGATCGGCGCGGTCGGCGCCGATCACGCGTTGCGCTCGGTCGAAAGCCTCGCGCTGAACGACTACTCCGAGGAGCAGCTTGCGCGCGAGTTCTGGGCGCGCGCGGAGCGTTTCGCGGGGAGTATGGTCACATTCAACGGACGGCGTTTCGATTTTCCGGTGCTCGAGCTCGCCGCGCTGCGCTATGGAATCGCGGCGCCCGAGCACTTCGCGGAGGGAAGCGGAACCTCGCGCGCGCGCTATTCCACCGAGCGCCATCTCGATCTCGCCGACTACCTGACCAACTTCGGCGCAAGCGGCCCCTTAAAAGGCGGGATGGATCTGCTGCTGAAAATGATCGGCCTGCCCGGCAAGATGGAGGTCGACGGTTCGCAGGTTCAGGATTTGTACGAGCAGGGACGGATGGCGGAGATCCATCGCTACTGCCGGAGCGACGTCGTGCAGACGTACTTTCTGTTTTTGCGGGTCGAGCTGATGCGCGGGCGGATCGATGACGCCGGCTATCGCTCCGCACGCGACACCTCCGCGCATTTCCTTGCCGAGATCGGTGCGCCGCCCCCCGGCGAGCCGACCCCGGAGCAAAGCTGATGGCCGCGGCAGCGAACGGCGTGCCGAAGATCTCGCTCATCGTCATCACGCGCAACGAGGAGGAACTGATCGGCCAATGCCTCAAAAGCGCCGCTGGGTTCTGCGACGAGTTGGTCGTGGTCGATTCGTTCTCGACCGACCGCACGGTTGAAATCGCACGCGGGCTGGGCGCGCAGATCTTCCAGCGTCCCTTCGAAGGATATATTGCGCAGAAGCAGTTCGCGCTCGAGCAGGCGCGTGGCGAATGGATCTTCTCGCTCGACGCCGACGAGCAGGCGACGTGGGAGTTGGGCAGCGAAATCCGCGCGGCGCTTGGTGGGCCGCAGCCGGCCGACGGCTACCGCGTTCGCCGCGTGCTCTACCATCTGGGGCGCTATTACATGCGCGGACTCTATCCGGATTGGCATCTGCGGCTGTTTCGCCGCGAGCGCGCGCGCTTTGGCGGACACGAGCCGCATGCGAGCGTCGAAGTGGGCGGCAGTATCGCAAAACTCGACGCGCCGATTCTGCACTTCAGCTATCGCGATGTCGCGGACCATGTCGCCACGATCAACCGGCTTAGCTCGCAGGCGGCGGCCGAGGGCAATCCGGGCGCGATGACCGCGGTAAAGATGGTCGCCAATCCGGCCTGGCGCTTTGTGAATTTCTATTTTCTGCGCGGCGGCTTCCGCGAAGGCGGACGCGGCTTGTACGCGGCGATGAGCGCGGCCTTTTACGTTTTTCTCAAGTACGCCAAGCTATACGAACGCCGGCTGCGGACGCAGCGCCGCTTGTGAGTCCATCCGGCGCCGTAGCCTGTTTTTTCGCGCGGCGTAACTGGTAACGTGATTCGATCGTGCCCGCACACGAAATAATAGATGGCGTCATGGAACTGGCCGCCGGTCTCGACCCGCGCGGCACCCGCGCGCTCGACGTGAGCTGCCGCAATGGCGAAGTGATGCGCGCGCTGGCCGCGCGCGGTTTCGAGGTCCGCGGCACGCGCTTCGAGCGCGGTCTGCCGCCGATCGAAGGTTTGCCGATCGACGAAGGCGTCGATCTCACGCGCGGGCTGCCGTATCTGGATGAGAGCTTCGACCTGGTCGTGCTCACCGAGGTGATCGAGCACCTTGAGAACCATCGCGCAGCGATAAGCGACCTCGCGCGCGTCCTGCGTCCCGCCGGCCATCTGATCCTGACCACGCCCAACATCATGCGCCTGGATTCGCGCCTGGGCTTCATGCTGTCGGGGATGCACAAGGCCAAGCGGCGCCCGATTCCGCTCGACACGCCGCTCGACCAGGCCCATCGCTTTCACAACTACCCGATCCCGTTCGCGCTGCTCTACTACCTGATGCGTATCAACGGGCTGCGGCTGGAGCGGCTCGGCCACGGCAAGGTCAAGCCGTTCAGCTACGTGCTGTATGCGCTGATGTATCCTGTGGTCGCGCTCGATACGCGGCTCAGACTGATATGGCGCGAACGCAAGCCGACGCTGCGCGAACTCAACCGGGAGCTCGCGCGCTGGATGCTCGATCGGCGCGTGCTGACGGAAGACAATCTTATCCTCATGGCACAAAAGACGCTTGCGCATAAAACCATGCAGGAAAATCCCGCGGTTTCATCCTCGGCCGCGGCTTCGCCCGCCGCTTTGTCCCCGGCTTCAAACGAGAGCCCTTTTGGCTCCCGCTCGGGCGTTCGATAGGCCGGATGACATGAAACGCCTGCTCGGTTACGTTCGGCCCTTCTGGCACCGTTATACCCTGGCTACGCTCTGCACGCTTGCCACCGTAACGCTGGGGATGCTGCTGCCGTACCTGACCGGCAAGGCGATCGATTCGATCCAGACCCACGATTCGCGGCGTCTCAACCTGCTCGCCGGCGAAATCCTTGCCGCTGCCCTGACCATGGGCGTGGTGCGATGGTGTTCGCGGTTCATGTTTTTCAACTGCGGGCGCGATATCGAGTACAACCTCCGCAATGACCTCTTCAAACATCTGACGCTCCTCGACCGCTCCTTCTATGAAAGGCTCAAGACCGGCGACCTGATGTCGCGCATGATCAACGACCTGACGGCCGTGCGCATGATGGTCGGAATGGGCGCGCTGACGCTCGCCAACACTCCCGTAACCTACGTTTACGCGCTGAGCTTCATGGTCGCGCTGCAGTGGCGGCTGACGCTGGTAACGCTCGCGCCCTTCGCGATTCTCTTTTTCGCCATCCGGCGCCTCACGCAGTCGCTGATGGAACGCAGCTTACGCGTGCAGGAAGAACTCGGCGCGATCGGCGCCAAGGTGCAGGAGAGCCTCTCGGGCATCCACGTCGTCAAGGCCTATACGCTCCACGCGCGCGAGGCCGAAGAGTTCCGCCGCCGCAACGACAGTTACAACGAGCAGGGGCTCGCGCTGGCGCGCTCGCGCAGCGCCCTGATTCCGCTCATCCGCGGCGCCTATGCGACCGCGATGATGCTGGTGCTGGTGTACGGCAGTTACCTGGTCACGCGCGGACAGATGTCGATCGGCGGCCTGGTCGCCTTCATGGGCTACCTGGCGCAGTTGATGTGGCCGACCACCGCGATGGGCTGGGTGATTTCGATTTACCAGCGCGGCCGCGCCTCTATGAAGCGGCTCGACGATATCTTTTTCGCCACCGCCCCGGCCTCGATCGAAGGCGGAGAGATGCGACTGGAAGTGGCGGGTGCAATCGAGTGGGACCACGTCTGGTTCAGCTATTTCGCGCACCAAGGCAACGGGAACGTCGGCAACGGGAACGTCGGCGACGGCAAAGGCAACGGACGCGACGGTCACTACGCGCTGCGCGACGTCTCGGTCAAAATCCGCGCCGGAGAGAAGCTGGCGATCGTGGGCCGTACCGGCTCGGGCAAATCCACGATGGTCAAGCTGCTCACGCGGCTGGTCGAGCCGACCGCGGGCCACGTCACGCTCGACGGACGCGACGTTCGCGATTTGCCGCTGGGGGCGTTGCGCAAGACGGTCGGGATGGTGCCGCAGGAGCCGACGCTGTTCTCCGACACGATGGGCCGCAATATCGCCTTTGGCCGCGGCGACGCCTCGCTCGACCAAATCACCCGGGCGGCGCGCGTGGCGGGCCTCGAGGCCGATATCGCCGTGCTGCCGCATGGTCTTGCGACGATCGTCGGCGAGCGCGGGATGTCGCTCTCGGGCGGTCAGAAACAGCGCGTTACGATCGCGCGGGTGCTCGTTTATGATCCTGCGGTGGTCGTGCTCGACGACGCGCTCTCCAGCGTCGATACCGAGACTGAGCGCGCCGTGCTCGACAGCCTCGCCGAAAGCGTGCGCGGCCGCACCAGCGTCGTGGTGAGCCATCGCGCATCGACCGTGCGCGACGCGGACCACATCGTCGTGCTCGAAGACGGCGTAATCGCCGAACGCGGCACGCACGAGGAATTGATGGCGCAGCACGGAATCTACGCCGAGCTGTTCCATCGGCAATTGGTCGAGGAGGAACTCGCGCGCTACTGACGCGTGCGGCGGACGGTGATGGAAATCGCGGCGGAAGAGAAGCTCGGCCGCGTCTATGACCTGAAACTTCTCAGGTGGGTGTGGAGCTATGTCCATCCTTACCGCCGGCTGTTTTTTATCTCCGTCCTCCTGATGCCGCTGAACTCGCTGTTCGCTCTCGCCCAACCCTTCATCTGGAAACTTACGATCGATCTTTTCCTGACCCACAATCGAAGCGCGCCGCCGCGATGGCTTGAGCCGGTGCTGGCCCTGTTCGGTAACCACGGGCTGCTCGCGATGGGCTTCATCTACCTGCTGCTGGTGGTGGGAGAATTCTCGACCCTCTATGGGCAGTCCTATCTCACCATGATGGTCGCGCAGTACAGCCTCTCGGACCTCCGGCTGGCGCTGTTCAAGCACGTCGAACGTCTGCCGATGTCGTTTTTCGACCGCACGCCTACCGGCCGGATGGTCAGCCGGATGACCACCGATATCGACGCGATCACCGAGATGTTCAGCGCGGGATCGCTCACGCTCTTCATCGACGTGCTGACGATGCTCGGAATCGTCGCGATTATGTTCGCCTTCAATGCGCGCCTGGCAATGTGGGCGATGTGCGCGGTGCCTCCACTGCTGATCATCCTCAAGTTCTTCGGCGGCCGCTCCCGCGCGATTTACCGCGCGATCCGCGAGCGGCTGGCGGCGCTCAATTCCTACCTGGCCGAGGCGCTGGCCGGGATGGCGGTGGTGCAGATCTTCACCCGCGAGCGGCGAAGCCGTGAGGAGTTCGACGCGCTCAACATAAGGAGCCGCGACGCCCAGATGGTCGCCAACATCTACGAGGCCGGTGTCTTTTCGGCGGTCGAGGCGCTCAGCTCGGCGACCGTCGGGATCATCGTGTGGGCCGGCGGTGGCCAGGTAATCCGCCGCGTGATTACCGCCGGCACGCTGGTCGCGTTCCTCGACTATGCGCGCATGTTCTTCATGCCGCTGCGCGACATTTCGAGCAAATACACCACCCTGCAATCGGCGCTCGCGGCGATGGAGCGGATCGAGGCGCTGATGGAAACGCCGGCGTCGATCGCGAGCCCGCAGGCGCCGCGCCGCCCGAGCCCCGTTCGGGGGGAGATCGTTTTCGAACGCGTCGGGTTCGCCTATCGCGCGGGCGAGCCCGTGTTGCGCGATCTGAGCTTCACCGTCGAGCCGGGGCGCAAGATCGCGATCGTCGGGGCAACCGGTTCCGGCAAATCCACCATCATCAAGCTGCTCACGCGTTTTTACGACGTCAGCGCCGGACGCATCCTGGTCGACGGCGTGGACGTGCGCGAATGGGACCTCGCGGCGCTGCGCCGCGCGATCGGCCTGGTGCAGCAGGACGTGTTCCTCTTTGCCGGCGACGTCTTCGACAACGTTCGTCTTGCTCGCACCGAACTGGGCGAGGCCGAGGTGCGTCAGGCGCTGCGGCGCGCGCAGGCGCTGGATTTTGTCGAACGCCTGCCCGGCGGACTGCACGAGGAGATTCGCGAGCGCGGAGCCAACCTCTCCTCCGGCCAGCGTCAGTTGCTCTCCTTCGCCCGCGCGCTCGCCTACGATCCGCGCGTGCTCGTGATGGACGAAGCGACCTCGAGCGTGGACAGCGAGACCGAATCGCTCGTCCAGCGTGCGCTCGACGAGTTGCTCAAGGACCGCACCGCGCTGGTGATCGCGCATCGCCTCTCCACCATCGAGCGCGCAGACCGCATCCTGGTGCTGAGCCAGGGCGTGCTGCGCGAGAGCGGCACGCATGCCGAGCTGCTCGCCCGCCGCGGGCTTTATCACCGACTGTTCGAGCTCCAATACGCCACCGCAGCCGAGCCCGCCGGCCAGGCTGCGGATTGAGCGCGCCCGCACCTCTCCTTGCGATGCGCGCGCTGACCCTCACGATCGCCCTGGCGCTCATCGCCGGCACGCTCGCCGGATGCGAGGCCGGGTACATCGCGCGCGCGGCGTACGAGGAAAGCTTGCTTCTGTGGCGCCGACAGCCGATTGACGGCGTGCTCGCACGCGGCGATCTGTCGCCCGAGGTCCGCGCGAGCCTCGAAACCGTCCTCAAGGTGCGCGGATTCGCGCAGGATGGCTTGGGGCTCAACGTCGGCGGCGCCTACACCAGCATCTCCGAGGTCGACCAGGGCGCGATCGCATGGGTCGTGATGGCCGCGCCGCGCGACTCGCTCGAACCGTACACCTGGTGGTTTCCGATCGTCGGGCGAATTCCCTACCGCGGCTACTTCAACAGGGACCGCGCCGAGGCCGAAGCCGCCGAGATGGAGCAGCGCGGCTATGACACCATGGTGCGGCCGGCGGTGGCGTTCTCGAGCCTCGGATTCTTCAACGACCCGCTGCTTTCCAACCTCCTGCGGCTCGACCGCGTCGAGTTGGCTGGCGTGATCGTCCACGAACTGTTCCATCGCACGTATTTTCTCGCCAGCGACGTGATGTTCGACGAATCGGCCGCGACCTACGTCGGCAGCGCGGGCGCGGTAAAATTCTTCGAGGCAGCTGCCGGGCCCGGCTCCGCCGACGCCGAAGCGGCGCGGGGAGTGCTCGACGCCGATCTGAAATTTGCCCGCTTCCTCAATGACGAGGCCACGCGGCTGGACGAGCTCTACAAGAGCGGGCTCCCGCGCGAAGAGATCCTGAAGCGCCGCGCCACGCTTTTCGCCGCCATCAATGCCGACTACGCGCGGCTGAAGCCGCATCTGTCGGGTTTGGAGCGCTTCGACCTCGACAAGCAGCCGATCAACAACGCGGTGCTGATAAACTACCTGATCTATTTTCACGACCTCGACAGTTTCGCCAAGCTCGACCGCATCTACGGCGGCGACCTGCGCAACACGATCAAGGCGATAATCGCGCTGGCCGAATCGGACCGCGACAATCCCTTCGACCCGATCGAACGCGCCGCGCGCACAGGTCAGCCGCTCGCCGCCGCTCAAGCCGGCGACCCACAATCGACACCCCCCGGAGCGCCTCCTTCGGTGCCCGCTCCCGCCAGGTCCGGCCCATAGGCCCAACTCTGCGTCTGTAAACCGGTCGGCGTGTTATGCGAGTATTGGCCGCGGCCGGGAACCAGGTCCCGTCCGTAGCTCGGTGCGAAAAAACGCGCCGGTGAGGAAAACCCAATGTCCAGCAAGCGCTCACGTCCCGCAGGCGGTTCGATTTTCCTGGTGCTGCTCGCAGTTGTGCTGTCGGCCAACGCCCAGGCCGGATCCGCGGACGAGCCGAAGGATAACTCGAAATTCCCGTTCGGATGCCCGGTGAAAGAGGGCTACGTCAACGTCACCGGCGGCAAGGTCTGGTACGAAATCGTGGGCGGCGGCGACGCGATACCGCTCGTCACGGTTCACGGCGGTCCCGGCTTCACTCACGATTACCTTGAGCCGATCGGCAAGCTGTGCAGGGAAAGGCCGGTCATTTTCTACGATCAGCTCGGCGCGGGAAAATCCGATCATCCGCACGACAAATCACTGTGGACCCTCGATCGCTTCGTCAAGGAACTGGCCCAGGTCCGCAGCGCGCTCGGCCTCAAACGCGCCCACTTCCTCGGCCATTCGGCGGGAACCCTGATCGTCACCGACTACGCGCTGACCCAGCCGCAGGGCGTCGTCAGCCTGACCTTCTCCGACGCGCTCTGCTCATACCCCGAATGGTCGAAGGACGCGGCCCTGTATCGCAGAGAGCTTCCGGCCGAAACTCGGGCCATCCTCGACCGTCATGAGGCGTCCGGATACACCGATTGCCCTGAGTACCAGGGCGCGCTGATCCAATACTACAAGCTGCACGTGTGCAGACTGCCGGTGTGGCCCGATTCGCTGGAGCGTTCGTTTGCCGCGCACAATGACGAGATTTACGTCACGATGCAGGGCAAGAACGAATTCTCCTGCACCGGCAATCTAAAGGACTGGGATCGGACCGCGCGCCTGAAGGAAATCAAGGCACCCTCGCTTTACATCGCGGGCCGTCTGGGCAGCGAAACCAGCGTCCGCGCAACCACGCTCTGCCACAACGCATTGCCGGGATCCGAGATGGTCATCTTCGAAGAAAGCTCGCACATGCCGATGTACGAGGAACCTGACAAATACCTGAGGGCGTTGCGCGAGTTCATGCATCGCTCGGAGCAGCGCGCGCCAGCGAATTGAGGCGGCCGAGCGGCTGCTGCGGACGGAGCTACAGCGTCGTAGCGATGAACAGCGCGGCGCCGCAGATGCCAACCGCCATCGAGCCGTACCATACCATCCGCACGCGCGTGAGCGCCGCAACCGCGCCTAGCGCGATCGCCACCTGGAACAGCGCGACACTGTCGGCGAACCGATGATGCTGGTGCATCAAGTGGTCGGCCTCTTCCGACCTGCGGTCGCGTTCGCGTTCCTTGTCGTGGGCGACCGCTGCAATTTCGGCCTGCTCGTGCGCATAGCGCTCGCGCTCCTGGCCGAATGATGCGGGCGGCTGCTTGCCGAGCGCGAGCCACGTCGTCTCGGACGCTTTCTGGATAGCGGACTTGATTCCTTTGGCTTGGTAGGCAGTCCACTGGTCGGAAGCCTCGGCTTGAAGCCTCGTCGCCTCGGTCTTCATCACCAGCGCCTCGTTGACGGTTCCGCCCGCGCGCAATGCGGCGACCGCCGCCAGCGCAGCAAAGAGCGCGGTCGTAAGCGCAATCGCCTTGAGCAGCGCGCCGCCCTCGCGCTCGACCTCTTCGTGGATCTCCTCGTGCAGCTTGTCGGTGTCGACTTCTACTTCTTCGGGCACGGCGTTTCCCTCCGCGGCCGCGGCGGCCGCCGCTACAATGTCGCCAATGCCTCGCCGAGTGCGGCGACTATTGCATGCTCGCGGCCGCCGAAAAAATGGTCCGCGCCGGGGATGATCTTAAGCCGCGCGAGCGGACCCAACCGCTCGGCTAGGGCCGTCAGATGCTCGGCCGGACAATACGAATCCTGGTCGCCGGCGACCAGCACAATGGGCTTTGAGATCGCGCCCAGCACCGACGGATCGATCATCCCAAGCGGCAGCGCAATCGCGACTATCGCCGCGACCGCCTCCGTATTCGCCGCCGCGCGAAGCGCCGTCGCCGCGCCGAACGAATAGCCTGCCAGCAGCGCATCGGCGGCCTTCACTCCTTCATGTGCGGTCAGAAACCGGACCGCGGCTATCGCATCGTCGGCCTCGCCCCGGCCGTTGTCGAACTCGCCTTCGCTGCGGCCGACGCCGCGAAAATTGAAGCGCAAAGTCGCAAACCTGCGCGCCCACAGCGCTTCCAGCGCCGCATCGACCACGTTGTTGTACATCGAACCGCCGTAGAGCGGATGCGGATGGCATACGACCGCCGCGCGATGGGAGCCTGCTCCGCCGGGGAGCGCGATCATCCCTTCCAGCGTGAGCTCGCCGGACTTGAACGTGACCTTGTTTTCTTTCATCGATCTCTTCCTCGCGTCATTACCACTGCGGAATCGAACGTGCCGGTTCTGCTGCGCCCGACAATGCGGCTTCAGGCGTCACGGCGGCCCATCTGCGACGCCTGCTATACTATATCGGCGCGCGATGAACGAATCGTTCAAATCGAGCGCTGAATCAGCGCCTAAATTTGCCGCCGACCGGATGCTCGCGCGGCTCGCGCGATGGCTCCGTCTGCTCGGTGCCGACGTGCTCTTCGATCCGCAACTGGGCGGCGATAAACTGCTCGCCAGGGCACGCGCGGAGGGCCGCCTGACGCTGACTCGCGACAAGCGCCTGCGCACCGCCGCCGACGCGCTCTATCTCGAAAGCTGCCTGTTCCGCGATCAGCTGCGCGAGGTCCTTGCGCGCTTTCCGTTCGACCCGCGCCGCGGAGCTTTTACGCGATGCTCGCACTGCAACGAACCGCTCGTCGACGCCGCGCGCGAGTCGGTCGCGCGCCGCGTGCCGCCCTTTGTTTACGCGAGTCAGGAACGATTCTCGAGCTGCCCACGATGCGGCCGGATCTATTGGGGCGCTACCCATCCCGAGCGCATCCGCCGCGAACTCGACGCGATGGGCTTGTAGCGACCTCCAGGGCGCAAGCGCGGCGCCCATTTGCGATGCGGCCGCGGGAGCTTCAATGCTACAATCGCCGCCATGACACGCGGCGGAAAATTTGTCACCCTCGATGACCGGCTCTACGACTACCTGCTTGCCCACGGGCACAACGGCGACCCGCTGCTGGAGGACCTGGCGCGCGAAACCCAGGAAAAGCTGGGGCGGCGGGCCGGGATGCAGATCGCGCCCGAGCAGGGCGCGTTCATGACGCTGCTCGCGCGCGCGATCGGCGCGCGGCGCGCGATCGAGGTCGGCACGTTCACCGGCTACAGCGCGATCTGTATCGCCCGCGGGCTCGCCGCCGGCGGTAGCCTGCTCTGCTGCGACGTGAGCGAGGAGTGGACCGCGATCGGGCGGCGTTACTGGGAGCGGGCGGGCGTTGCGGCGATGATAACGCTCAGGCTTGCTCCGGCGCTCGAAACGCTGCGCGCGCTGTCGCCCGACGCGGTATTCGATCTCGCCTTCATCGACGCGGACAAGACCAACTATCGCCACTACTACGAAGAGATCCTTCGCCGCACGCGCCCCGGCGGCCTGATCCTGGTCGACAATGTATTGTGGTCGGGCGCGGTGCTCGACGATACGGATCAGACCGAAGATACCGTCGCGATTCGCGCCTTCAACGACTTCGCGGCGGGCGACCGGCGGGTGGAACTGGTAATGCTGCCGATCTCGGACGGTCTGACGATCGCGCGCAAGCTGTAGGAGCCACGCTCAGCCGGCCTGTTCGCCGCGGAACCATTCCATCGCGAGCGCCGTTCCCTCGCGCAGCGTCACTTTCGGCGTGACGCCGAGCAGCGTGCGCATCTTGGTGTTGTCGGGCACACGGCGCGGGATATCTTCGTAGCTCTGGCCATAAATGTCGGCCTGGCTGACGAATTTGATCTTCGATTTCGTCGAGCCGTAAAGCTCGATCATCAGGTTGGCGAACTCCAGCACCGTGGTTTCGACCTCGGTCCCGATATTGATCGCATGGCCGTCGGCCGCGGGATTGATTCCGGCCGCGACCGTCGCGGCCACCGCGTCAGTGACGTAGGTGAAGCATCGCGTCTGCTTGCCGTCACCGATCACGGTGAGATCGGCGCCGCGCAGCAATTGGCCCATGAAGATCGTGAACAGGCGCCCGACGTCCACGCGGTCAAGCCGCGGCCCGTAGATATTGAAGTAGCGCACAACCGTCACGGGCAGCCCGAGCTTGTGATAGGCGAAACAGAAATGCTCGCCCACCGCTTTCGAGGTCGAGTAGCACCAGCGATCGATCGTGGTCGCGCCGAGCACCCGGTCGTCGTCCTCCTTCCACGGCACCTTGGGATTGCGTCCGTAAACCTCGGAAGTCGAGCTGAAGACGAGGCGCCGCCCGTGCTTGTAGGCCGCCTTCAGCACGTTCTGCGTGCCGTTGACGTTGACGTTGAGCGTCTCGTACGGGTCGGCGACGTAGTGCTCGACGCCCACCACGGCGGCGAGATGGTAGATGAGGTCGGACTTCGACACCAGGCTGTCGATAAGCTCCAGGTTGAACACGCTGTCGTGGACGTAGTGGAAGCGCGGATTGTCGAGGAGGTGGCGTACCTTGGCGATAGCGCCGGTGTCGAGCACGAAAACTTCGTCGCCGCGCGCGATGAACGCGTCGCTCAGATGCGAACCCAGAAAGCCCGCGCCGCCCGTAATCAAAACCCGCATACTGCCTCCGCTACTCCAGCCGCGCGCGCGGCCCATCGCCGCGCGCATGCTGCAACAGAACTTCAGACAAGACCTCGGCCGCCGGACCTTCCGCCGCGCCGTCAAACTGCGCCCGCGTGATCAAAAGACTGCCCTCGCCCGCCGCAACCTCGACCGCGCCCCCGTCCGCCCTTGATGCGATCTCGCCGGGCGCGCCGCGCTGTCCCGCTTCGGCGGCGATCCTGCTCTCCCAGATGAGGAGCCTGCGTCCGTTGAGCGAGCAGAAAGCGCCGGGATACGGATGCGTCACGGCGCGCACGAGATTGAAGACGCGCCGCGCCGGCCATCGCCAGTCGATCCTTCCGTCTTCGGGACGCCGGCGCCCGAAATAACTGCCGCGCGAAAGATCCTGCGGACGCCGCGGCGCGCGCCCGGCCGCGATCAGCGGATGCATCTCCGTGAGCAGCGCGGCTCCCGCCGGCACCAGCTTGCGATATAGCGTCAGCGCCGTGTCGCAGTCGTCGATCGGGACGGCGCGCTGACCCACGATGTCGCCGGCGTCCGCGCGCGCGACCATGTGATGCAGCGTCACGCCCGCCTCGCGCTCGCCGTGGACCAGCATCCAGTTGACCGGCGCGCGGCCGCGGTAGGCTGGCAGCAGCGAGCCGTGGAGGTTGTACGCGCCGAGCGGCGCCGCGCGCAGAACCGCGTCGGGCAGCAGGTGGCGATAGTAGAACGAATAGATGATCGCCGGGCGCATCGCGGCGATCCGTTCGATCCATCCTTGGTCGAGGCGCTCGGGCGTGTAAATCGGCATGTCGCTGCGGCGCGCAAGGTCGGCGCATGAGCGCCACCAGATTTCCTCGTGCGGATCGTCCTCATGCGTGAACAGCGCGGCCACCTGCGCGTCCATCCCGAGCAGCGCTGTCATGCACGCGTAGCCCATCTCGTGATAAGCGAAGAGCACGCATCGCACGGCGCCCTGCGGCGGAGCGGTCGAACGCGGATTTTCGGCGGCCACGTTTTCCTAGCGGCGCTCGAGCGAAGCGGACTCGTCGCCGTGCACGGCCCGCACGATATAGGTCGGGCGCTTGCGCACTTCGAGGTAGACGCGCCCGACGTACTCGCCGATCAATCCGACCGCGAGCAGGACAAAGCCCAGCACCAGGAAGTTGAATGCGAACAGCGTCCACAGCGCGCCTTCCTGCTGCGGACCGTACAAGATGCGGTGGGCGAGCAGCACCAGCACCAGCAGCGCGTCGAGGATGAACACCAGGACTCCGGCGACGCTCACTGCCTGAATCGGCATCATCGAAAAGCCCGTGATCAGGTTCAGACTCAGATGGAGGAGACGGAACAGGTTGTACTTCGAGCTGCCGCTCTGGCGCTCCTCATGGGCGACCGGAATCTCGGCCACGCGCTTGGCGAACGAATTGGCCAGCGCCGGGACGAAGGCCGCCTTCTCGTCGCAGGCGACCACGGTATCGACGATGTGGCGGCGGTAGGCGCGCAGCATGCATCCGTAGTCATGCATCGGCACGCCCACGATCATCGATGTCACACGGTTCTGCAGATTGGAGGCAAAGCGGCGATAGGCGATATCGTGGCGCACCTCGCGCCATCCGCCGACCACGTCGTTGCCTTCATCGATCGCGGCTAGCAAACGCGGGATTTCTTCGGGCGGATTCTGCAGATCGGCGTCGAGCGTGACCACGACCTCGCCGCGGCACTGGCGAAAGCCGGCCAGGATCGCCGAGTGCTGGCCGAAATTTCGCGCAAGTTCAATCACGCGAACGGCGCCATGCGCGCTCGCGGCTATCCCGCGCAGGATTTCGAGCGATCGGTCGGCAGAGCCGTCGTCAACGAACAGGACTTCCCACGGCCGTCCGCACGCGCGCATCACCGGCTCGAGCCGCGACCACAATGCCGGCAGGTTCGCCTCTTCGTTGTAGACCGGCACTACCACCGACACGAGCGACCCGTCGGGCAATGTCGCCGGTTCGCGAATCGCAGCGATCTTTTCGGCTGAGCTCAAGTTCTTACCGCCAGTCGGCGCGCGGCGCGACTCCGTTCATCCCGAGACGAACTAATCGCAGCGCCGTGCGCGATTGTTACAGACGACCTCGTGAAGTCAAACACGATACCGCGCCGGACAATCCGCGGAAAGAGCCGGTTCCACCACGGGAAAGAGATGGTTTCGGCGCGGAGAAAACGGTTCCGGTGATGAACCCGCGGTTGACGGCGCGCGCCGTGGCCCGCAGACTCTTGCGATCATGTCCGCGACGCCGCCTGCGCTGCCCGCGCCCGCTTCTCTCCTCGCCGAGCACAACCGGACGCGGCGTCTCCTCGTTTGCGCGGCGCTCGCGGCAATCCTTTATCTGCCGGCGCTCGGCCGGCCCGCGCTGTGGGAGCCCGACGAGGGCCGCTATGCGGAAATCGCGCGCGAGATGGTGCTGACGCACGACTACGTTACTCCGCGCGACAACTGGGTGCGGTATTTCGAGAAGCCTCCGCTCGTCTATTGGGCCGAGGCGATCTCGATAAAGCTGCTGGGCCCCACTGAACTGGCCGTACGTCTGCCGGCCGCGATCGCGAGCGTGGCCGAGGTCGCCGTGACCGCGGCGCTCGGCGAGGCGATGTTCGGCCCTGCGGCGGGAGTCGCGGCCGCGATGGTGCTCGCGCTCTCGCCTCTCTTCTTCGGCTTCGCCCGCTTCGCGACGCTCGACCCGGCGCTCGCGCTTTTCGTAGCCGCCGCGCTCGGCGCATTCCAGGCGGCGGCGCATCGGCCGGGGTTCGACGACGCCGGGGCGCGCCGATGGTTCTTCCTGTCTGCTGCGATGGCCGCCGCGGGCACCCTCGCCAAGGGCCCGGTTGCGCTGGTGCTGACGGGCGCGGTCGGACTCGCGTGGCTACTGGCCGAGCGGCGCGGGCGGGAGATTCTCCGGATGCCGTGGCTACGCGCGATCGCGATCTATTTCGCGATCGTAGCGCCATGGTTCGTCCTCGCGGCGGAGCGGAATCCCGAATTTCTGCGCTTCTTCGTCATCCACGAACACGTCGAACGCTATCTCGCGAACGCTGAACACGGATGGGGCCCGTATTTTTTCGTCGTGGTGGTGATCGCGGGAATGTGGCCGTGGATCGTGTTCGTTCCGGCAGGGGTGCGGCAATTGATGCGTGCGTCGGACGGCGGGGGCGGCGACGGCCTTGAGCAATCCTCCTGCCGGTCCAACGCGCGAAGCTCGCTCAAGTTCCTGCTCTGGTGGTTCGGAATCATCCTGGTCTTCTTCTCGATCCCGCGCGCCAAGCTCGGCTCATACATCCTGCCGGCACTGCCACCGCTCGCGATCATGGCCGGCTATGCGCTCACCTGCCTCCCTTCGATGGATGCATCGAAAGTGCGCAGGCTCTTCGGCACGCTGGTGATGCTCAACCTCGCGGCGGCCGCGGCTATCGGGATGGCCTGTGGGTATTACGCCTCGCAGCCCGAATCGATGCTGCTTGCCGACGCGCTGGTAGCGATGACGGTACTGACCGCGGCGTCGCTCGTATGCCTCGCGATCGTATCGCGTGGACGACGTCCTGAACGTCCCGCCGCGGCCGTGGCGGCGCTTGCGCTCGGCGTCGTGGCAACGCTGGGAATGATGGTGAAGGCGCGCACGGACGCACAGCCGCTGGTCTCGTACCGCGAACTCGCGCACGCGATCGAACCCTACCTTGTCCCCGACTGCCGGCTCGCCTCGTATCGTCATTTCGTCCAATCGATGCCGTTCTATACGGGCCATCGCGAAGCGCTGGTTGACTATCGCGGCGAATTGGCCCCGTTCGGGCGCGACGCCGACGCGAGCGCAAGTTTTGTCGCAACCGACGCCGGCCTGGCGGAGCTATGGCGCGCGCCCGGATGCGCCGTTCTGATCGTCAATCGCACCGACCTCGGTCACGTATTGAACCTGCTCGGGCCGGACGCGACTATTGTCGGATGCGAGGGTAAGAAGCTTGCCCTCTACAATCATGCGGTCGCCGAACCGGTGCCGGCGCGCTTGTGCACATCGGACTTTCGTCCATGAAGAGGGGACTTGGTTTCAAGGCGCGCTAATTGTAAGTTTCTTCTGTCGTAAGTTCGTCTGGCCGGCGCGGACCTCGCGCGTCTTGCATTGTACGCGCGGCGGGGAGGGGGGACGGCGGATGTCTGCCGCACGGGAAACCGAAGAAACCGTGAGTTCCGGAAGCGAGACCAAGCCCGTTGGTAAGCCTGAGTCCGGCGTCAATCCTCGCGACGAGGCCGAGGCGGCGGATAATCAGCCCAAGCCTTCGAAGCCAGGCGGCGAAACCGGGCCTTCGGAAGCGGCCAAAGCCGACGACGCGGGCGCGGCCGCTCAATCGACGCCGACCGAACTGCCCAAACCTGGCGTCGACAAAACCGGCGCCGAGGGCGAACCCAGTCTCGGCAAGATCCTCACCGCGGCGCGCGAGCGGCGCGGCGTCTCGCGCGACGAAGTTGTGGCCGAAACCCGTATCCCCGCCCACTACCTCGACATGATCGAGCGCAGCGACTACGACCTCATCTCCGATCAGCTCTACCTGATGCCGTTTGTGCGCCGCTACGCGGCTTTTCTTGGCCTCGACGGCGAAGAGGTCGCGATGCGCTTCGTGCGCGAGGTGCAGCGCGCCGAAGGCGCGGCGGCCGCGCCGCGGATGTCCGAGCCGCTGACGCTGCACGACCGCAAACGCGCCCCTTGGGGGCGCATGGCCGTAGTGATAATCGTGCTCTCGGCGATCGTCGTGCTTTACGTGATCGTCTCCGAACGCCATCGCGGCGAATTCGGATTCCATCATGCGGAGACGGTTTCCGAACCTGCCGCGCCGGCCGGCGCGATGCCGCCGGCAGCCGAGGCACCTGCACCGCCGGCCGCCGAGCCGCCCGCTGTTGCACCGGCGCCAATGACCGCGCCCGCACCGCAGAGCGTATCGCCGCCGCAGGCGGCGGCTCCCGCGCAAATGCTGCAGACCAGCGTCGTCGGCGGCCCGGCGGCGCCGGGCGCTTCACGACAAACGCCAAAGACACCGCCGCCCAAGCGGACCACCGCGCCTTCGGACAGCACCGAAGAATAACCGCGGATACACGGACAGCCGGGTACGCGCTCGGCCGCCGCGCGATGCCCGTCTAGTGGAGCACGCTGTTGGCGATTTCTTCTGCGATGAGCTTGCGGACTTCGTGCGCATCGAAGCCCGGATGAGCCACGGCCACCACGGTCAGCTCGGCGCTTGTGTCTCCGGCCGTCGCGCGTGCGATGAAAATCGTGTCGTAAACGTCGCTCGCTTCGTGCTCGTGGCGCGTCTTCTCGAGCGAGTTGCCGGCGCCTTGCGGGTAGGTCTGCATGTAGGGCGGTATCGCTGAGCGCTGCTGCGCGGTTGCCGGCGGCACCGGCCAACCGGTCATCGGCAGCGGCGGCATCGCGCCGCCCATCGGCATTTGCTGGTGCGCGACGTGGCCCTGTTGTTCATAGCTGTCGACGTCATTCTTCACGCCCGAGTTGCCCTCGGCCGCGTTGTTATCGTCGTCGTCGGAGCCGTTGTCATTGTCTGAATCATCCTGCGCCTTCTGTTCCGGCAGCGGCAGCGGCTTGACGCCGGCCTTCTCGAGCAGCGCGACCGCGGCGCCATTGCCCGGCGCGACCTCGCTCAGCGCCATTCCCGGCTCGAGCGCGCGATGCGTCAGAGTGACGGTCAAGGTCACCTCCGAGGTCGCGCTCGCACCCGCCAGCCGTCCCGCAACCTCGAAATCCTGGCTCAGGACCTGCTGCAAGACAGGATCGGTCGCGATAACCCCAAGCGCCGCGGTGGGCGGAACCGGCAACTTGCCGCCGGTCTTGACCACGATTCGAGGCTCCTCGGCGTGCGCGGGCCTCGCGCTCCCGCCATAAACCACGACGGCCATCGCGGCAAAAATTCCGGCGCTGACGGCCGCTCCCAGGCGGCGCGCCGCTCTTGCCGTCAGCTCCAGCCTCGAACCTTCCATCCCGCGTCTCGTCAGGGCAGCTTTTGCTGAAGCACTTCCTGGGCGCGCGCAGCTCGCCATTTGATCAGTTCTTCACCGAGGTCGGGGCGGGCGAGCGCGAGAATCGTGACCGCGAACAAGGCTGCGTTGGCGGCGCCGGACTTGCCAATCGCCATCGTCGCCACCGGCACGCCGCGCGGCATTTGTACGATCGACAGCAACGAATCCATCCCGTTCAGCGCCGATGACATCATCGGCACCCCGATCACCGGCAAGATGGTCTTGGCCGCGATGACGCCGGGCAGATGCGCCGCGCCGCCGGCGCCGGCGATCATCACCTGCAGACCGCGTTCGGAGGCCGAGGCGGCGTAGTCGAGCGTGATTTCGGGGGTGCGATGGGCCGACAGCACTCTTACTTCATGCGATACTTTAAATTCGTTCAGAATCTCGGCCGCTGCCGACATCTGCTCCCAATCGCTTTTGCTCCCCATGATAATGCCGACTAGCGGCGATGCGGCCTGAGTCATCGATCGCTCTCCTTTGCTTGCGTCCGACGAACGAGGCTTGTCCGCCAACGCATGGTTGTCAAGCCGCGTCGAGCCACGTAATCACTGTTAGGTCCGTTTTTGGATCATGCGCCGCGAACCGCGCGGACCGCAACGATGGCAACGCCGATACCAGTCAACCAGTGCGCCTTCCGTCTCGACGAGGTTGCCGCCGCAACCGGCGGCGAACTGTTCGGAGGGCCGGAGACGGTCGTGCGCGGAGTCACGAGCGACACGCGAACGCTCGACCGAGGCGCGCTCTTCGTCGCGCTCAAGGGCGCCGATCGCGACGGACATGCGTACCTCGGCGAAGCGGCACGCCGCGGCGCAACGGCCGCGATCGTCGCGCGCGGCTGCCGCCTCGCCGGCGGCGAGAGGCTTGCCGCGATAGAAGTTGACGACACGCTGGCCGCGCTGGGCGACCTTGCGCGTCATCATCTGCGGCGCATCCGCGCCGCCGGTCCATTTGCGTGCGTCGCGATCGGCGGTGCCGTGGGCAAGACCAGTACCAAGGAGCTTTGCGCCGCCGCCGTGCGCGCGCTCTTCGGAGAAACGCTGGCCACGCCGGGGAACCTTAACAACCTGATCGGCGTACCGATGACGATCTTCATGATCAACGAGCGCTATCGCGCGGCGGTCCTGGAATGCGGCACCAACACGCGCGGCGAGATCGCACGTCTTGCGCGAATCGTCGAGCCCGACGTTGCCGCCGTGCTCAACGTCGACGTCGAGCACAGCGAGGGCTTGGGAACCCTCGAGGAGATCGCCGACGAGGAGGCGGCGCTGTTCAGCACCGCGCGGCGCGCGGTTGTAGCTTCCGCCGAAGAACGCCTCGTGCTGGAGCGCGTCCCGCGCGGCGCCGAACTTCTTACCTTCGGCGCCGAAGCGGCCGCCGACGTGCGCGTGGCCGGGCGAGCGCCCGCCGCCTGCGGCGAAGGCGCGGGCGGCGGGCGCTCGCGCGTGACGCTCGCGCTTAGCCCGCGGCTCGTCGCCGCGGGCGCGCCGGCGCGGCTGGAGGTCGCGCTCGCGCTGCTCGGCGCGGCCGCCGCGCGCAATGCGGCGGCGGCCGTCGCGGCGACCGCCGCATTACGCGCCCGGCCGCTTGAGGCTGACGAGCTCAGCGCCCTCGCGCGCGCGCTCGAAGGCGTCGCGCCCGTCGCTGGGCGCCTGCAAATACGTGTGCTCGGCGGTCTGCTGGTGATCGACGATACCTACAATGCCAATCCGCGCTCGGTGCGCGCCGCGCTCGACGCCGCGCACGAAAGCGCCGCGGCGTCCGGTGCGCGGATGGTCGTCGCGCTCGGCGACATGCTGGAGTTGGGCGCCTTCGCGCCCGCGATGCATACCGAGGCCGTGGCCAACGTGATGCGCCTTGCGCCGGCAGCGTTCATCGCCGTGGGGCCGGAGATGGGAGCGGCGGTTGGCGCGGCCGGTTTTACCGGGCGCGCCGGCATGCATGTCGCGCCCGACAGCGCCGCCGGCGCGGAGATCGTGTGCGGACTGGTTCACGCGGGCGACGTCGTGCTGGTCAAGGGCTCGCGCGGCATCCGAATGGAGCGCATAGTCGAAGCACTCGGGGAGCGGTTTGGAAGTCGCACTGAAAATTGACGTCGATACGCATCAGGGCCTCGAGTTCGGCGTGCCGCGCCTTGCGCGGATGCTCACGGCCGAGGCCGTCGCGGCGAGCTTTTACGTCGCGATGGGGCCGGATAACTCGGGCCGGGCAGTGGTGCGTGTGCTGCGCAATCCGGGCTTCCTGAAAAAGATGCGCCGCACCGGGGCAGTCAGGATGTACGGTCTGCGCACGGTGCTCTCGGGCACGCTGCTGCCCGCGCGGCCGATTGCGCTCGCCTTTCCCAATATCGTGCGCGGGCTCAAACGCGCCAGCTTCGAGGTCGGCGTCCACGGATGGGATCACGTGCGCTGGCAGGACGGAATCGACAAGCTGGGCGAGGCGGGAATCCGTGCCGAACTGAACGACGCGTTCGAGGCGTATCGCGCGATCTTCCGCGAGCCGACGCGCAGTTTCGCGGCGCCCGGATGGCGCACCAACGCGCTCGCTCTCAAGACGCTCGATTCGATGGGGCTCAGCTATCGCAGCGACACTCGCGGCAGGACGCCGTTTCGATGCCGCGTGGACGGCCAAATCCTCAATACCCTCGAGATTCCGACCACCCTGCCGACCCTGGACGAAGTGATGGGCCGCGAGGACCTGCCGGACGCGGCCGCGGTGCTGGAATTCTACCTCGCGCAGTTCGATCCCGGTCGCCTCAACGTTCATACGGTTCACGCTGAAACTGAGGGGATGGCCCAACTGGAGAGTTTCGCCGCTCTGATTCGTGCGCTCAAGGAACGCCGAGCGAAATTCGTCCGGCTCGAGGAAGTAGCGGCGCGCCTCGGCGCGGCGGAACTTCCGGTCTGCGAAGTGGTGCGCGCGACGCTGCCCGGGCGCGCCGGATGGATCGCGGCGCAAGGGCCCGACCCGACCTGATTGGCCCGCCGGCACGGCGAAGAGGTTCGTCGCCGCCGCGCGCGCCGGACATGCGGCGCGGGCTACGACAGCGCGCGCAACGCCTCTTCCACGAACATCAGCCGGTCGTTGCCCCAGAACATCTGATCGCCGACGAAAAACGTCGGCGCGCCGAACGCGCCGCGGGCGACCGCCGCTTCGGTCGAGTCGCGAAGCGCCTCCTTGACCGCATGCTCTTCCGAAAGCGCCGCCACTCGCTCGGCATCCAGGCCCGCGTGTCCCACCACCTCGCGCATCACCGCGGCCTCGCCGAGGTTGAGTCCGTCGCGCCAGAACGCGTCGTAGATCGCGCGATGGTATTGCGGGAACACGCCCAGACGTTCGGCCGCGACCGCGCCGCGCATCAGGCGAATCGTGTTGATCGGAAAGTGCGCGTTGTGAAGCGGCGGCACGCCGTAGTGCTTCGCCCAGCGCTCGAGATCGGCCATCATGTACTTGCGCTTGGCCTCGATCGCGATCGGCGACGAATTGCCGGTCTCCTTGAACACGCCGCCGAGCAGCATCGGGCGGTAAATCACGCGCGCGCCGGTGCGCTCGGCCAAACCCTTTAGCTGGGTGTCGGCGAGATAACTGAACGGGCTCCCGTAGTCGAAGAAAAATTCCACTTCTCTGGCCATGGCTGGCTCCTCCGCGAGCGGCCGGCGCGGCGCCGGCTTTGGTTGCATCATGCAACTTTCTAATAGACCTACATAGCATCATTCGGTTTCATGACGCAACTGAAACACACTTGGTGCGGCAGGTCGCGTGTGGCGCGTCCTCGCCGGTGGCTCGTTGGACCGGCGCCGCGCCGGTGTGTTATTTCTCGAAGAGAAGTTCCTTCCGAGGAGAGACCGCTACGATGTCCGCATCCGAGTTGTTTGCCGAAAGCCCGCGCGAAGTGGGGCTCGATCCGCAAAGGGTCGGCGCGCTCTTCGAGCGCGCCGCGCGCGAAGTCAGCGAAGGATTGCTGCCGTCGTGTCAGATCGCGATCGCGCGAAGCGGCCGGATCGGCGCGATGCGCACCTTCGGCCGCGCGGTCCAGGGCGGCGCCGACCGCCCCGCCACCAACGACACGCTCTACACCATCTTCTCGTGCACCAAGGCGATCATGTCGGCGGCGGCCTGGATGCTGATCGGCGAAGGCAAGCTCGACGTGCGCGAGCGCGCGGCCGCCATCGTTCCCGAGTTCGGCACCAACGGCAAGGACTCGGTCACGGTCGAACAACTGCTGCTGCACACCTCCGGCTTTCCCAACGCGTCGTTTCCGCAGAACGAATGGAACGACCGCGACAAACGCCTGGAGCGCTTCGCCAGATGGCGCCTCGAATTCCCGCCCGGCGATCGTTTTTTCTATCATCCCACGGCCGGCTTCTGGGTAATCGCCGAGATCATAGAGCGGCGCTCCGGGATGGATTTCCGCCGCTTCGTGCGCGAGCGGATCGCGCTGCCGCTCGGATTGCCCGGAATGCATCTCGGACTTGCCCCGGAGCTTCATCCGCGCGTCGCCGATCTGGTCTATGTCGGCGAAGCGCTCACCGACGAGGAGTGGCGCAAGCTGGGCTTCCCGCCGCCGTTGGAAAGCGAGGTTACCGAGACGGCGATAATGGGCTTCAACTATCCGGACGTGCGCCGGGCGGGCGTGCCGGGCGGCGGCGGCGTGATGACCGCGGCCGAGCTGGCGCTGTTCTACCAGGGCGTGATGCACAACCGCGGCAAGGACGGGCGGCCGCTCTGGCAGCCGGAGACTCTCAAGGAAGCGCTCAGGCCGCGCTCAGGCGATTACACCGATCCGTACCTGGGGCACAAGGTTAATCGCGCGCTGGGCGTGGTCGTGGCGGGCGACGACGGCTTCGCCAATTTCCGCGGCTTCGGTAAGACCAATTCGCCGGCAGCGTTCGGGCACGGCGGCGCGGGCGGACAGATCGGATGGGCCGATCCGGCAAGCGGAATCTCGCTGGGGTACTGCACCAACGGCTTCGACCGCAACGACCTCCGGCAGGGCCGCCGCGGGGTCGCGATCTGTAGCCTCGCAGCGGTCTGCGCCGCCTGAATTCTGCCTCCGCTTCGGGCAAAGTATCGTTTCGCGATCTTTTGAGCCCCTCTCCCGCGTTTTTGGGAGAGAATTGATAGATCTGACTTCCTAGAACTCTTCGTGGCGCTCGAGCGCACGGCGGAGCGCCGCCACGTTCTGCACCAGCACGCTCGGCAGGTTCAGCGTCCCCGCCACGGCCGAGTACGGGTAGAGGCGAGAATTGATATGCGCGTGGAGCGGCAATCCTTCGCCCTGATGAATCTCGTAGTCGAGCGGCAGCGGGCCCAGTACGCGCAGGATGCGGCAGATCGCGCGCGCGAAAAGGCGCAGGTCGGCCGGCTCAAGCTCAGCCAGCGTGCCGCGAAACCGCGGCATCATCACATCGTAGCTTCGCGGGAACGCGCCGATTGGGCTCGCGAAGCTCACCACCCCCCCACGCCGCTCGATCAGCAGGCCCAGCCGCTCGACGAGCTCGATCAACTCGTCCCAAAGTCCCGGCGAGCGCCGTTCGGCCTCGGCCTCGGCCACGAGCGCCGGCAGCGCCGACGGTGCGCCGATGAGCTGCTGATGAAGATGCGGCTGCGAGGCGCCAGACTCCCGCCCCTGGTTTTTGCGAATCACGATCGACCGCGCCGCGCGATTCTCGGCCACGCGGCGCATCACGGCGACGTCGGTCTGGACGAGACGCAGAAAATGTTCCTCGCCAAGCGCGCCGGTGCACATCAGGTCGCCGGCGCGCGGATGCAGAGTCGAAAAGTGACGCGGATCCTCGACCACGATGTAGGACTCGTTGCGTCCGCCGGTGAGCTCGGCCGGAACCCGCGGAAAGAGGTTGTTGAACACGCGCATCACCCATCCGGCGCCCGTGCCCGCGCCCGCCGCGGTCCCGTCGCCCTTCCATTGCGGGAACTCGGCGGGCGTGATGCGCAGGATCTCCGCCGGCGCCATAGTCTCGTTGCCGGGGCAAAACGGACACGCCGCCTGCACCTTCGCGATCTCGTCCGCGTCGAGGGTGGGTGCGGCCGGATCGAGTTCGCTGCGGCCGCCGAGCGTGAACGCGAAGCTCTTGCCGCGCACGTCGACGACGTACGAGATGACACCGTTTATCGGATTCCTAATCCAGAGCAACGCGCCGTTGCGGACTTCGTATTCGATCGGCATCCGTAGTATGGAGCGGCGTGGCTGGCCCCGGCCGCTCAGCGCGGGAGCAGCAAACGGAGCGCCGCGAAGACTGCGATGAAGACGAGGATTGCCGCGACGATTCTGAGCGCTTCGTTTACCGGGTCGCCGCGCTCGACCGCGGGCCAGAACGGCCACCACGGAAAAGGGTTGATTTTGCGCATCGCCTCGTTCCGCCTGGAGAGACAGTCCGCCCGGCGAAAAAAGCTCTTCGCCGACAGCTTCGATGCTAGCGAAACGGACGCCGCCTTGACAGTGCAGGAAGCCTCGGTTATCGGTTTTAGGGGACGCGATTTGCGCTTGGGCGATCTCGGGGTCTGGCGCTCCGCTCACGAGCGGGCACCAGGCTTTTTTTTGGCCGACGCCCCCGCAGACGCGCAACGAACGTGGCAAAAAGCCCGGTAAAAAAATATCTGTTCACTCCCGGACCGGCGCCGGTTCCGCCGGAGGTCCTGCTCGAGATGGCGCGGCCGATGATTCATCACCGCACGCCCGAGTTCAGCGCCGCCCTCGACCAGGCGCGCGAGCGGATGCGCCCGCTGTTCGGCACCCGCCAGGAGGTAATCCTGCTCGCGGCAAGCGGCACCGGCGCGATGGAAGCGGCGGTCACCAACCTGCTGGCGCCGGGCGAGCACGCGGTTTACGTCAACGGCGGCAAGTTCGGCGAACGCTGGGGCAAGCTGCTCGCAGCTTACGGGATAACCGGCCACGAGGTCCGCGTCGAATGGGGCCGCGCAGCGCGCCCGGAGCAGGTCGAAGAGGCACTGCGCGCCAATCCCGGCGCGCGCGCCGTGCTGATGCAGGCAAGCGAGACCTCGACCTGCGCAGTGCATCCGGTGGCCGAAATCGCCGCGCTCACGCGCGCGCGCGACACGTTACTGATCGTCGATGGCATCACCTCGGTCGGCGTCTTCGAGCAGAAGATGGACAAATGGGGCATCGACGCGCTGGTCACCGGCAGCCAGAAGGCCTTGATGCTGCCGCCGGGGCTCGCGATGCTGGCGCTGTCGGAGCGCGCGGTCGAGCGGGCGCAGCGATCACGCACGCCGCGCTATTATTTCGACCTGATGCGCGAGCTCAAGGCCCAGCGCGACGAGCATACCACCGCATGGACCGCGGCCGTCTCGCTGGTGCTCGGGCTCAACAAGTCGCTCGAAATGATTCATGCCGAGGGATTGCCGCAGGTCTTCGCGCGCCATCGCACGATGGCCGAAGCGACGCGCGCGGCCGCCCCGGCGCTCGGACTGAACCTGATCGCGCCCGACAATCCCGCGCCGGGGGTGACCGGAATTCTGACACCGCCCGGGCTCGACGGATCGAAGCTGGTGCGCTACATGCGCGACGAGTTGGGCGTGTCGGTGCAGGGCGGACAGGACCAGATGAAAGGCAAGCTCGTGCGCATCGGACACATGGGATATCTCAGCCCCTTCGACATGCTGATCGCGGTTGGCGCGCTCGAGATGGCGCTTCGGCAGCTTGGCCATCGCTTCGAGGCGGGCGCGGGTGTGGCCGCGGTCGCGCGCCGGATCGCCGAGGCGGCCTGAGCGAACGCCATGGCGGAGACGGCGATGCGCGTGCTGCTGAGCGATCCCCTCAATGCGCAGGGCGTCGAAGTATTTCGCCGCTATCCCGAGATCTCGGTTGACGTAAAGACCGGCCTCAAGCCCGCAGAGCTGGCTGAAATAATCGCGCCTTACCATGCCCTGGTGGTGCGCAGCGCGACCCACGTGACGCGCGAAGTGATCGAGCGTGCGGACTCGCTGCGCGTGATCGGGCGCGCCGGCGTCGGCGTGGACAACATCGACCTCGAAGCGGCGACGCGACGCGGAATCGTGGTGATGAACAGCCCGCTCGGCAACAGCGTTACTACCGCCGAGCACGCGATCTCCATGATGATGGCGCTCGCGCGGCATATCCCGGCGGCCAACGCGGCGGTGCGCGCGGGGCGATGGGATCGCGGGAAGTTCATCGGGATCGAAGTAAGCAACAAGACCCTGGGCGTAATCGGGCTCGGCAATATCGGCCGCATCGTGGCCGACCGAGCACTCGGGCTCAAGATGAAGGTAATCGGCTACGATCCGATTCTGACCGGCGAGGCGGCTGCGCGGATCGGAGTCGAGATGGTGACGCTGGAGCAGCTTTACCGGCGCGCCGATTTCATCACGGTGCACGCCCCGCTCACGCGCGACACCAAATCGCTGGTGGGCGCGGCGGCCTTCGCGATGATGAAGCCGGGCGTCCGGATCATCAATTGCGCGCGGGGCGGAATCGTCGACGAGCAGGCGCTCGCCGGGGCGCTCGCGTCGGGCAAGGTGGCGGGCGCAGCGCTCGACGTGTTCGTCGAGGAGCCGCCGCCCAGGGATCACCCCCTGCTCAAGTTCGACAACGTCATCGCGACGCCGCATCTCGGCGCGGCGACCGACGAGGCGCAGATCCAGGTCGCGATCGACATTGCGCAGCAGACCGCGGAATTTCTCATCCATGGCGTGATCAGCCATTCGGTCAACATGCCGGCGCTCTCGCCCAAGGAACTGGAGACGCTCGGCCCCCATCTGCGGCTGGCCGAGCGCCTGGGCCGGCTCGCGGCGCAGCTTATCGCGGAGCCGCCCGCGCAAATCACCGTCGGACTCGGCGGCGAGGCGGCCGGACTCAAGGCCGAGCCGATCACGGCGGCGGCGCTCAAGGGACTGCTGAGCGGCTTCCTCGACCAGGATTTCAACTACGTGAGCGCCCCGTTCATCGCGCGCGAACGCGGCATCGCCGTGACCGAAAGTCGCTCGCGCGAGACCACCGACTACATCAACACGCTCACGCTGAGCGTGCGCACGGCGCGCGGCATCCATGAGGTCGCGGGCGCCGTAATCGGCAACCGCGGTCTCAGGCTCGTGCGCATCGACGGCTACCGCGTCGAAGCGGTGCCCGAGGGGTATTTCCTGATGCTGCACAACCGCGACGTGCCGGGCGTGGTTGGCGCGGTCGGCTCGATACTGGGGCAGGCGGGAATCAATATCGCGGGGCTGGAACTGGGGCGCGATCGCGCGGGCGGGATGGCGCTCAGCCTGGTCGAGGTTGACGGCGCGGTTCCACCCGAGGTGCTCGAGCGCCTCAAGACCATCCCGGCCATCGTCTCGGCCGCGCTCCTGAAACTCTAGAATGGCCGCGCAGAGAATATTCCCGGGGCGGCCGAAGCGGAGCGCCGCGCGGCGGCGCCGCGCATGGATGTGACGCGATGAAGACAGTGGCGGTGGTCGGCACCCAGTGGGGTGACGAGGGCAAGGGCAAGATCGTCGACATGCTGGCGGCCGACGCCGACGTGGTAGTCCGCTTCCAGGGCGGCAACAACGCCGCGCACACGCTGGTCGTGGACGGCGAAAAATTCATCCTGCGCCTGATCCCGGCCGGCGCGCTGCATCCGAACAAGGTCTGCGTGATCGGCAACGGCACCGTGGTCGATCCAATCGCGCTCAATGAGGAGATTGCGGCACTGCGCGCGCGCGGCCGCTTCACCGACCCCTCGCTGCTCAAGCTCAGCTGCGATGCGCACATGGTGATGCCGTATCATCGCGCGATCGACCGCGCGCGCGAGGCGCGAGCCGGCAGGCGCGCGATCGGGACCACCGGCTTCGGTATAGGGCCTGCGTATGAAGACAAGATGGCGCGGACGGGGCTGCGCTTCGACGAACTGGTCAACTACGCGCGCTTTCGCGAGAAGCTCGAGCGCAATATCGCCGACAAGAACGCGTATCTGCGCGCCGTGCTCAAGGCCAAGCCGCTCAAGGCTTCCGAGATCATCGATCAGATGAAGCGGGTGCGCGCGTGCGTCCTGCCCTATCTCTGCGATACGGGCGCTTATCTCGCCGAAGCGGCAGACGCCGGCAGGCGGATCCTGTTCGAAGGCGCGCACGGCACGATGCTCGACATCGACCACGGCACCTATCCGTTCGTGACCTCGTCCAACTGTATCGCAGGCGCGGTTTTCTCGGGCGCGCCGCTCGCTCCCGGCCGCCTCGACGCGGTGCTCGGCATCAGCAAGGCCTACACGACGCGCGTCGGCGGCGGGCCGTTTCCGACCGAAATCAAAGGCGCGCTCGCCAACCGGCTGCGCACCGAGGGCGAGGAGTTCGGCAGCGCGACCGGGCGGCCGCGGCGGATCGGATGGTTCGACGCGGTGCTCGCGCGGCTCGCGGTGCGGCTGAACGGGATGTGGGGGCTCGCGCTCACCAAGCTCGACGTTCTCACCGGGATCGACCCGCTGCGCGTGTGCATGGCGTATGAATTGGGCAAGGAGCGCCACGTCGAGATGCCGCCCGGGCGCGCCGCGCTCGAGCGCGTGCGGCCGGTGTATGAAGAGATGCCCGGATGGCGCGAAAGCCTAAGCGGCGCGCGCGCGCTCGATGACCTGCCGCTCAATGCGCGGCACTACCTGGAGCGCGTCGCGGAGCTTGCCGGCGTGCCGCTCGCGATGGTCGGGGTGGGCGCTCCGCGCGAGGCGACGATCGTGCTGAGGAATCCATTCCTCGTGTGAGCTCCGCATCTGTGCGCGGCTAATGATTTGATCTCTCCTCCAAGGTCTCGGGGAGGGAGTCAGAAATTCAGAACAGCTTACTCGGCGCGCCAGACGGGTTTGCGTTTTTCCAGGAACGCGCGCACGCCCTCGCGGGCGTCCTTGCTCGCGCGCACCATCCGGCCCATCTCCAGGATGTCCTCGTGCCACGTGTCGTTGGCCGCGCTCAGCGAGCGCCGGATGCTCCGCTTCATCGTGCGCAGCGAGAGCGGCGCGTTCGCCGACACCTTCTCGGCCCAGGCGACCGCCGTCGCATCGAGTTTGTCGTTGGGCACGACCTCGTGCACCATGCCCATGGCGAGCGCGCGCTGCGCGTTGACCGGCTCGCCGGTGTAGAGGATTTGCGAGGTGTTCGCGGTCCCGATGATCTCGATCAGCTTGCGGATAAAGTCGTAAGGCACGACCAATCCGACCCGCGCGACGGTCATCCCGATTCGCGCATCCTCGGCGGCGACCCGCAGATCGCAGTGCAGCGCAAGTTCGCATCCGCCGGCCAGCGCCGCGCCCTGCACGGCGGCGATGGTCGGCACCGGGATCTGTTCGAGGCGATGGAACGTGCGCTCGATGCTGACCGGGGTGTGGCCGCCCTCGAGGCGATCGGCCTCGGCCAGGTCGAGCCCGGCGGAGAAGCTCTTG
>Ga0335078_10002144_pt1 | contig 29940 bp, 22 predicted proteins | sample Lox_Sample_32_FD_206711 | JGI IMG/M metagenome (GOLD analysis project Ga0335078, IMG submission 206711) | Soil microbial communities from Loxahatchee National Wildlife Refuge, Florida, United States - Lox_Sample_3.2 | ecosystem: Environmental > Terrestrial > Soil > Wetlands | place: USA...
CCCCTGATCCGCCTGGAAGTCGACCAACGCGCGCTCGAAATCGGCGGTTTTGGCGCTATCACCCGCGGCATTGACACCGTTCCCGTCCGGACCTCCGGAGCCAATCTGGTAGCCGAGCATGCGCAGCCGCTGCTGCTGACCGCGCACCTGGTCCGCCGGATCGAGCGCCCCGCTATCCACCGTGATTTCGTAATCGGCCACGGATGCACCATCCACCAGCAACTGCAACGTGGAACTGCCGCCGGGAGGCACGCGCACGTCGATGCGGCCGTCTTGCGGCGTCACGCCCGATTGGGCCACCGCGCCGTTGATCAGAACTTGAAAATGCACGCCCATAATTCCGCGCACGTCGCCTTGCGGCGCATCCGGTGACATTTGCAGAAAGATCGGGACCGTGGGCGGAAGATTCAGCGTGTTGTGGGCAATCGAATCACTGACGAGCCTGGAGATCGGTGTGGAAATCATTGTCCATATTTGTCCTTGAGGCGGAGTTGCGTGTTGGCGTCGGCTTCGCCCGTCACCGGCAGGCCCTCTTTCTGCTGGAAGGCTTTGATCGCCTCCTGGATATCGTCCACGCCAAAACCAAGGCTGGCAAGCCGCCCGCGCACTCCGGTGTCGGTATCGAACGGATCCAGCGAACCAAATTGTATCTCATACGCCTCCCGGGTGGTCCCCTCGCCGACCGTCAATCTGCCGCGCTGCGCGCCGGGCGGCAGCGGCTCCTCGATGTAACCGTCCGAATCCGTTACCCCGGATTTCAGCGCGCCGTCCACTTCGAGTTGATAGGATACCCCGGCCAGCGGCTTCTCCTGATCGAGCAGGCGGATTTTCAATTTCGCGGGAACGCCTTTCCGGACGAAGGTGTGCAATTGATCGGTCGGCCGATCGACCTCTTTCGGTTGCAGATCGGGCACAAACAGCTGATCGCCAGGATACAGAACGTTGGGGTCTTTCCGAAGCTGGCGGAGCTGAGCGTTATTGGGATGATTCCAGACCGTCGTCCAGAGAAGACCAGAGCCGGCGGCGATATTTGTCAGACAATCACCCTGCTGGACAGTGTAATTTGGCATATCCCAGAGAGCAACGGCCTTATTTCGGCTTCCAAGCGTCCTGATCCAGATTTGGAAAGGAAACCTTACAGGTGCCCGGATCGAGGTTGGTTATCTTAGCGCGTCCTTTGTCGTCCAGCGTTCCATCCGCCACGGTGGTTCCATCGGGCAGCGTGATCTTGTAAGGCTCACCGGCTACCGGCTTGCCGGCCTCATCCAGAAGCTCGATTTCGATCCAGTGCGTCTTATCCTTGTTCTCTTCGGAGGTGGGATCGTGCGTCGGCGCATTGGAAGCCGGCGACTTGCGCACGTCGGAAATCCCCGCCAGAGTCATGCTCGCGGGAGTAGCCGCGGTGGCCGATCCCGCGGACGTCACGGCACCCGGATCCGCCTTATCCGCCTCGGTGGGATCGGTCGGCGAAAGCGGTGATACCAGCGAGCCCGGCGATCCGGATAAGGCCGAGCCGCCGCTGTTGATCTGCACCATCGGCATACCGCTGATGGCGATCCCCGCCGGATTGATCGTGATGAAGTTGCTGCCTGCCTTGATCGTCAAGCCCATGGAGGCTTCGATCACCACCTGCATGGCTTTCAAGTAGAGATTTTGCGTCACCTGGCTGCTGTGATTGCCCTGAAACTGCTCGATCACATCGCCTTGCACGCTCAGCGAATTCGAGCCGGTGATGGAAACGGCCGCTTTACCGGAGATCGAGACATGGTGGTCGCGGCCGATTTTCTCAATCTGATCGCGGGTAATATCGATGTGATTGTCCCGCTGGACCTGTTCCATCTTGTCGCGGACCACGATCAGGTGGCGGTCTTCCCCGATCCACTCCTTGCGGTCGTTTTCAATGCGAATGTCGAGGTCCTTCTGCCCGTGAACGAAAACCTGCTCGCTGCCCTTTTTGTCTTCAAAACGAATCTCGTTGAACCCGCCCCCGCCCTTCGAGCTCATGGATTTCAGGGTGCTTTTGGTTTGCTCATCGGGGAGCGTGTAAGGCACGCTTTGGTCGGCATTGTAGACGCGGCCCGTGATCAGGGGCCGGTCCGGATCGCCTTCGAGAAAATTGACCACCACCTCCTGCCCGATTCGCGGAATATAGATGGCGCCCCATTGTTTGCCGGCCCATGCTTGTGAAACGCGAATCCAGCAGGAGCTGTTTTCATCGAGCACACCCTGGCGGTCCCAGTAGAACTGCACTTTCACGCGCCCGTACTTATCGGTCCAGATCTCTTCGCCCGATTTGCCGACCACGACCGCGGTCTGCGTGCTGGGGATAACGGGTTTGCGCGCTGTCCGGGGCGGCCGGAAAGGCACCGAGTTGGCTATCGCCTCGAAGCGGTTGCCGTATTCGAAGGGATCCGGGTTGCCGGCGCGGTAGCTGGCATTGCGGCCATGGTGCTCGAGCGCGACCACAGTGTAATCAATGTTCGCGCTGTCGCGGTAGTGATCCGCCAAAGTGAACTTGTATCCGCACTCGAAGCCCATGCAATTGCTCTCGCCGTGGAGCGTGACCAATCGGACTTCGTGTTCTTCCAGACGAATTCGGGCGTAGCGGCCGCCATCGGACTTGGTCGTGTACTTGCCGGGATAGTCGTAGTGCTCGCCCTTCCATTCACTCGAAAGGGTGGAAAAGAGGCTGGTATTGGGCTTTTCGAAATTGTAATCGGTTAACGAGGCGGTCCCGGTTTCCACCCGGTATTCGGCTTCGACCAGGTTCACCGTATCATCGTCCTGGACACCGCCCTCCGCTGCCAAGAAATGCGCCGTGGCCTGGTTGGGACAGGCATCGGCGGCGGAAGACTGGTCGGCCAGCACCAGCGTATGCTTGTCTTCGCTCTGCTCGAAATAATAGTAGATGCCCTCTTCTTCGAGCAGGCGCGAGACAAAATTGAAGTCCGTCTCCCGGTACTGCACGCAATAATCGCGCTGCGGATAGCTGCCCTGCAACTGCAGTTTGTAGTCCGAAAAACCGCGGTCCTGGAATACCTGCTCCACGATATCGGGCACGGCTTTGTTCTGGAAGATGCGGCAATCGGCGAACAAGTTCAGAAACCAAATCCAGGCCACCATTTCCAGCTCGTAGGCGGCATATCCGTCTTCGCCATATTCCAGCAACTTCATGCGATTGATGTTGCCGTGGATGTAGCGCTCGGAGCCGTCATTCAGGACGATCGACAGAACCGCGGCCTGGTTGAGCTGGCTCTTCATATCCACGTTGGGATCGAGCGACAGCACCTTCAGCACAAAGCGAAACGGCGTAGACACCCGTTCCTGTCCCTGAAAACTGTCGAGCAGGAGCGCGTCCTCGCCCAAGGGCGTTTTGACGCGGAAGGGACGCTTGTCTTGTGACGCTGGCAACGGTTTTCCTTCTCCGCACGCACCGGCTGCCGGGCCGGCCGCTTACAGTAACAACAAAACGGTGTCTCCGGGAGCGCGGTCGAACTCGGTGCCGGACTTCATCCAGGTAAACCAGCCGAGTCGCGGGCCTCCCGCCGAATCATCTCCCAAATCGCAATTGGGCACCTCATCCTGCTTCAAGAACAGCTGGATCTCGACCTCCAGATTGGGTCCGCAGAAGAACCGGATCAAGCTGCGCAAGGCGGCGTGCGCGGTACCCGCAGGCAGGAACCCGAGGTACTGCCGTTCGCCCAACGGCCCCATTTTGATCCGCACGCGCGATTGCTGATCCCACACGGCATCGCCTGCCACTAAGCCGATAGCCAGTTGCTCGGAAAACGAATCCCCATCCTCGAACACGGACTGATCGGCCGTATCGAGCACCTGCCACGAGCCGACGAACTGCTCCACGGCGACGCCGACGCCAAAGTAGTCCTCCAGCAGGTGCTCGAGCGCGATGGCCGAGCGCGGTTCGAGCGACAACAGGCCCGAGTAAAACAGCAGGGCCTCATCGCGTACGTCTTGCCGCTCCGCTAAGCCGGAAGTACCCAATCCGATGACCGACATCAGATAACGCGACAGACGGTCTTTGCCATCGCGCTCGTACGCCACCTGAAACCGGTATTTCTCCCAGGCCTGATAGAACAGCGAGATCATGCGGTGGTTGAAAATATCCAGGAACTCCGCCATGGTGCGATCGCGGCCGCGGATTCGGCCGAGGATCAATTCCGAATAGGCGTACGGAAGGACGCTGACGGGACCCGTCAGACTCATGAAATTCACGGTCATTCGCGGAACCGAACCGCTCCAATCGATGGCCGCGATCTCGCTCGGCGGAAACGACAGCGAGGTGTTGCTGGCAAAGCGCACGGCTTCGCGCTCGGGCGGCACAAAACGGCCTACGGGCTCTCGCCCGGGAAACAACAACAGGAGGAGACGCACCGCCTGGAAGAACTCGAAGGTTCCGGGATTGGCCCGCAGCTCGTGTTCGACCTCGGCCCAGGGACGGGAGGATGGCTCGACTATACCAGGATGTTGTATCCCGCTCTCGGCGGCCATTCGCGCATCACCTCCTTCCCCTGGCGAACTGTGGCCACAAGTTGGGTGAAGCTGTTCATGGACACGTAAAGTCCCAGGAATTGTTCGAGGACGCTGGCGAAGAGGTAGGCGCCGCCGCCGACGAATTGCTCCTCGTCCAAATCCATTTCGACGCGCGTACCGCGGGCGAACGCAATGCCGTTCTCGGAAACCACGCGGGCGAAATGCGGGCGGCTGCTCAACCCGGCGATTCCCTCGATCATCTTCTGCGTGGATGGCGAATCGGTGAAATCGTAAAGCCGCAGGATCTGCTGCAGTGCGTCACGGCCTTCGCTCACCAGCGACAGGTAATTCAATGAGAGGTGGGAAATCAAGTGCCACAAAGCCAACTTCCCGGTGGAGGGCCTTAGCGGCGTGGTGGGTTTCTTCAGCGCAACAATCTTCTTGAGGGGAGCGTTGCTCTCCAGCTCAAAGTCGCCGTCCTCGTTGCCGAAGGCCAACCGCGCAGGGAGATTGCGATTGGAACAGATCGTACGGACGGTTAGCGTGTCCACGGCGGGGTTGACCGGCCGCATCGACCGGTCGACCAACGACAGGTACACGTCGAGCGCCTCGTCATTCACTCGGCTCGACGGCCGGCTGTTCGCGATCCAGAAGCACTCGTGCTGTTCCAGGGTTTCGTGCCGGTAGGAATAAAACGGCCGGTATGTGACGATCTGCCGTGTCGCGGCATCGATGCTCGCGACTTCCTCCACCGAGAACACCTCGGTCGCCGTGGAGCGCCGGATGTCCGGAATCACTGGGTATTCGTACTTCTTCTGATCGAGCAGGATGGGCTCGGCGGTCTGCGGGAAAAGATTGATTGCCGGCGTGCAGCCAAGGCGGAACGTCTTGGGCGAAATACCGATCTCCAGCCTTTGGCGCCGATCCTCGTTGCCGGCGCTGGAGAAGAGAAAAATGATTTCGGCAGTATTCTTGAAGCCGGTGGCCCACACCGGCTCCAATCCGGTCACATCCACGAACAGAAATTTTTCGGGAATGGCGAAGTATTCCTGCAGCAGCCGGTAGCCCACGAACGAACGGCGCGGGTAGGGGAGCATGCCCTCATCATCCGCGAACCCCACGGGCCGCAGACAGGAGGCCGGTAACGACACGGCGGGCAATTTGGCATTGGCCGGATCGCGGACCACGATGGAGGTCAGTTTCGAGTTCAGTAACTGATAAAGAATGTGCACCAGGCTGCTTTCGCCGAACAGATGAAATCGAACCCGGTCCATCTCCAGCTTGGGTAGCATCACGTCCGGCGTGGTGCGCAATTCCAGGCGTAGGGCAAAGGCGGCATCCGCGGCGCGCAGCGCGGGTTTGAGACGATCGGGGCTGGTCCAATCGGTGGCCGTCACCGACAGCGGCCACAAGGTCGTGTCATAGCAGGTACGAAATTTACAAGGGACGCCCGCCACGGGCCTTGAATACAAGATCGACTCCCGGTCGATTTTCAGCCCGGTGGTGAGCTTGCCCTGCTCCAGATCTACCTGAAACTCGACGATAGACATCGACGGAATCGGCCGGACAAAGTGCGGGTAGACGATGCCGAGAAGGGCTTCCGTGATTTCGGGAAACTCATCATCCACCTTCAGGTGAACGCGCGCCGCCAGGAACGCGAAGGCTTCGAGTAAGCGCTCCACATGCGGATCTTCACACTTGGCGGGCTCGAGCAGCAGCCGGCCGGCAATTTTGGGATACTTCTCGGCGAACTGGGCGCCCACCTGGCGCAGGAAGGTCAGCTCGCGCTCATAGTAGAGCAGCAAGTCATCCCGCATTCTGGACCTCGTACTGGCCGCTGGTCAGCTCCAGGACCGTATCGAACGAGACGTGTTCCGGAGCGGGATCCACCAGCATCAGGCCCTCGATGCGCAGGCGCATGGTCCGCGCGCTGATCAGCCCGGCTTCGCTAGGCACGACCTTCACGTTGGCCAGCCTCGGCTCGAAGATTTTGGTGGCGGTCTGAATATAGCGCAGCAGCCTGGTCTGATCCGCGGGCGAGGACAATTTGTAGCCGGAGAAATCCGGCAGCCCGAAGATGTATACCGACTTATTGACCTCTTTCAACCCTTCGTCCGGCGGCACGGCCACCTTTCTGGTATTGAGCAACCACTCCAGGTCGCGGCGCAGCGCGTCCTTGAACTGGCGGACCGATTGCGCGCGGGTCAGTGGCACCTCGCGGGAATTACGCGGGTCCAAATCGATCAGCCGGTCGAGCACGGAAAGAGTGACGGCGGATTCGGGAGCGTTGCGCTGCATGGTCTTAGACGCGGAGCGCCTGCACGGGGTCGATCCGGCAGAGGCGTTCGAACATCGCCTGCTTGGCCTTGGCGTCGCCCTGCACTTTCTTGCTGTTCTGGAGCAGATAAACCATAGCGGCGGCGATTACGGCGCGGTCTTCCCAATCCTCGAGCTTGTGAGTTTCGATCGCGGCGGCCACATCGTCGAGCAGCATTTGCGCAATCACATCCTTGCCCGCCGCAATGCAGATCTGCGCGAGCTGAAGTTTGCGCTGGAACCGGCCGCGGCCGCTGAGTTGCCGTTCGAGCTCCTTTTGCAGAATATCGATGGCCTTCTCTGGTTGACTGGTGCGCATGGCTTCCTGGGCCAGCGCGTGCGGATCGATAAACTTTCTTTGCCAGCCCGGCGCGGTGGAGTCTTGAGCCACTGGAGCGGCACTGTTCGCCTCCGGCGCGCCAGTCGACGGCTCGGCGATCAGTTCTCGCAGCCAGGCTTGCGTCTCGGCGTTGGCTGCCGGAGTGTCGTCGCTGAGAGTAGCCTCGAGGAGTTGCGGAAGGTCGCGCAACAACGTGCGCAGCTCCGATCGGATGGCGATGGCGATCGCGTTGTACTGCTCACCCAGCCCCACGCACGCGTCCACCGTGGCGCGCTGTAAGTCGAGCCATGCCCGGCTGCAGGGCAGCCCCATCAGGTATTCCGTGATTTCCAGCAACTGGGACCACTTGCCGGCTAAAGTGAGGGCCTTGATTTGCTGCCGGTACTCGGTACCAGGGGCCGTCAGCATGAGGGGGTCGGAGGCGGCCCGCAACTCACCCCAGCGCAGACCGCGCAGCATCATGTACGGCGCCGGGCTATAGGGTTCGCGCTTGCGCAGGACGGCCGCGGCGGCAATCACGCTGGCGACGGCTTCCCGGCGGTCTTCCGGCTCGGCGGCAACCAGCCCGGCAATGTCCAGCAGCTGCACGCCTTTCGCGGGCGCCGCCGCAGTTGCGCCCTCCCCAGCAACCTCGCCTTCCGCGGCCGCAACTTCGGGCGCGACTTCTTCGACCGGATCCGGCTCCGTTTCCCGCTTCTTCTGCAGCAGCGTGTGGACTACGTGGCGTACTTCGCCAATCGCCTCGTTCAACTGGCGGAACGAGGGCGCCGCATCCGCAAATTTCTCCTGACAGACGCGGTTCAGCTCCTTCAGCGTTTGCAGGCTGCTATCCAGTTGTTTCTCGGATTGCAGGTAGAAGGCCTTGGGTGTCTCGGCAAACGACTTATCAAAGACTTCGGGGGCCAGTTTTCCTTCTTTCAGGAGCTTTTCCCGTGCGGCCTTTTGTTCGTTGCTTTTGGCCTCGTCCTCGTAACCTACCGTCCGCGAATCTTTGTGTTGGTAGAAGTTGTAGCCGTCCTGGCAGAGAGGCCTGGATTTCACGACCACATCCAGCTTGCCGCCGACCCACTCTAGCGGTGCTGCCCGCGGCTCCAGATCGCCGTCGTCAATTTCCGGGTAGAGCGTATCCCAGAAACCGTTGAGCATGCCGACGCACAACTGCAACCCTTCCTGCAAACCAGCGAATCCGTTTCTCTTGAGCAACGCCTCGGTGAGCCAAGCCGCCAACTGCAGATCCTTACTCTGGGTCGCGATGGCCTCTTCCGTCAGCTTGATGACGAGGCCGGTGTCGGATAGCTTGCGGTCGTGTTGCCAGGCGCCCTGGGCTAGCTCATCGTCTTCGCGCCGGGCCTCCTTGATCTGATCGTAGATCGGGGCATAGCGCAGGTTTTTCCCTTGTGATTGGTCGCCGGGGATGGCTTGCAGAATATCTTCACGCAGTGGCATGGGAAGCGAACTCCAGCGACCGGATCTCCAGCAGCGGCACTTCCTCGCCATCCACGACGAACATTTTCTGACCCACGGGGAACTCGTGGCCGGCGTCGTCCTGGACCCAGGCCGTGGTTCGCCCCAGCCAGATGGATTCGTCGTCGGACTTCCAGGAGAAAGGATACATCACCGGGATGATCACTTGCCCGATATCGGTTCCATTGAAACTCGGGCCGGTCATGACGAATGCCGGCGCCCAAAGCGTATCGCGCAGAACGCGAGGCGGACCCATCTCAATGGAAGCGATGTGCTCAAAGGGAATCCAAAGATACGCCCCCGCGGCATAGAGTTCCAGACGTGCTCCGATTGAGGGGTCGGCATCCTGGATGGATTCGAAACTCTTGCCGTTTAACGTGCCACGCGGAGACTGGGGCGCGGGCTCCTTGGGGAACTCCTCTTTTTGAAACATTGCGTTTCGGGACTTCTCGCCGTGCAACGCTGAAAAATACAGCGTGGCACCCATCTCAGCCTCATGACTGCTTTGGGCTAAAATGCTCAGCTGCTTCTCCGCGCGTTCGTACTGGCCGGAGAAGCAGAGGAGCTCAAAAAGAAACGTTCTACTGGCGACGTCGGTGGGATTCGAGCGGAGATGGGCGCTGAGAGCCTTCTCCGCTTCCCGAACCTTTCCGGCACCGAGGAGTTCCTTGGCGGTCATCGCGGGGCCTTAACCAACTCACAGGCAGAAGAGCCTTTGTCTCTGCTACTCAGCCCCATCGCCATTAGAACTTATCCGGCGCTGCGAAGTCCGGCGTCAAATGCTCCAAGTCGAAGCCCTTCGGGCTGGCAGCATCCAGGGTCCCATCGTCCTTTTCCGGTTTGTAGCCGATCTCCACACACTGAAAAGCGAAACTCACAGACTCGGTGGGGTTCTCATTGCTACCTGATAATTGGACCGAGGTGACCAGGGCGTCCTTCAAATAGACGCGGAAATAATCATCTTGCTTGGTGCCAACCGGCTTGTCGTAAAGGATATACACCTTCTTCAGAATGTTACCCGACCAGCAGCTGTTCGCCAGCAAAGGAGTGGTCTTGTCCAGAACCTTCATGATGGTGAGGTTGGAAAAGTCCGCCCGTCCGGCTTTGGCTTCCTTGCCGGATGCGCCGGTGCCATAGACGGCCGTCTGGCTCACGCCCCAACTGAATGAAAGTACGTCGATGAAACCGGTCTTGCTGGTGCTCGGTCCGGGAATCCCATCGATATACAGATATGCATTTACTGCCACGTTATACTCCTTTCACTTTGAGCCCTATGTAAACAACACGAATTGGAAAGTACTGCAGCCGGTCTCAGTTACTTTGCCTGTGCTGGCAGGTCAGCCACCAGGCGCAGAGACACCGTGAGCTCTTCCAGTTGGAAGTGCGGTCGCAGGAAACAGACAGCCCGATAGGCACCTGGCTTGCCGGGAACCTCGGTAACGTCTACACGAGCTTCACGCAAGGGACACCTGGCTTTCATTTGGGGTGACGCTGTGTCGTCCGGAACCACATACTTGGTAATCCAACGATTCAGGAAGATCTCTGCGTCGGTTCGGGACATAAAGCTCCCGACCTTGTCGCGCATCATCGCCTTCAGATAATGGGCAAAGCGCGAAACGGCCATAATATACGGGAGCTGCGTAGACAGTCGCGCATTCGCGTTGGCCGAATCGGTGTCGTACACCTTGGCCTTTTGGGCCGATTGCACGCTGAAGAATGCGGCGTAATCGGTATCTTTGCAATGCACCAAGGGGACAAATCCCAGGTCGGCCAATTCCTTCTCGCGCCGGTCGGTGATAGGCACTTCGGTGGGGCACTTCATCGCCACGTCGCCCTCATCCGTGTAGAAATTGTGAACGGGAAGACCGGTGACCAAGCCGCCGCCTTCCACGCCTCGCATGGCGACGCACATGCCATGCTGCGCGAACGACTGCGTCATGCGGCTGGCAAGAGCAAAGGCAGCATTCATCCAAAGATACTTGGAGTGATCGCTTCCATCGACGTGCTCTTCGTAGTTGAATTCCTCCACCGGCTTGGTGTCCTTGCCGTAAGGCAGCCGCCCCAGCGTTCGGGGAAGCGCCAGCGCCACGTAGCGGGAGTCTTCCGACTGGCGGAAACCCTTCCACTTGGCGTATTCGGTGGTATCGAAGATCTTCGCCAAATCGCGCGGCGCACTGAGCTCCGTCCAACTGGGAAGATTGAACAAGTCGGCGCCTGCCGCGGCGCAGAACGGCGCGTGTGCGGCCGCCGCCACGTGGGAGATACCCTCCAGCAGCTCGATATCTTCCGGATGCTTGCCGAAATCGTAGTCTCCTACCAGGGCGCCGAAGGGCGCGCCGCCAAAGACTCCGTACTCTTCCTCGTAAATCTTCTTAAAAAGCGCGCTCTGATCGAACTCCGGCGCGCGCTGCAGGTCTTTCAGCAATTCTTTCTTGCCGACATTCAGGATGCGGATCTTCAGCATCGTGCCGGTTTCGCTCTGGTCCATCAGGTACTTCACGCCGCGCCATGTGGATTCCAGCTTCTGGAACGCCGCATTGTGCAGGATCTCGTTCAATTGAATCGAAACCAGGTGATCGATCTGCGCGATGCGAGCGTTGATCATCATCTCGGCATCGCGGGCGATCGTCATGTTCCCTTCCAGGAACTGCGCCACGAACTCTTTCACCAGATCCTTGCCGCGTTGCCTGGCAGCCGGCTCGCTTCCGAACCGGCCTTGCTCGACCATTTCGTCCAGCAGGCTCTTCTCCTGAACCTGCCCGACTGTCTGGGAGCCGGCTTGTGCGCTTTGTGGATCAGCCATTGGAGCCCTCTCCTTTTCCCATTTCCTTCTTCAGCTTGTCCAGCTTCTCGGTATTGCCAACCGATTCCAGAAGCAGCTCTTCCAGCTTGTCGTTGCCCTGCAGGCTGCCGCGCAGGTCCGACAAGCGCGTCCGCAGGTCCAGGAGCTCCTTTAACGGTTTGACTTGCTTGGCCACATTCTGCGGTTCAAAGTCCTCGAGCTTCTTAAATTTCAGATCAACTTTCAAATTTGGCGCGTCGGGAACATCGCTCAGTTTGTTCTCCACCGACATCGACAAATGCGGCTTCATGCCTTCCAGGACCGTGTCGAAATTGTCAGGGTTCACCTCAACGAATTTCCGGTCTTTTAATTTGGCCAGGGGTTGCTCCGGTTGGCCCGTGAAATCCCCCAGCACGCCGACGACAAACGGAAGTTCCTTGAGTTCGATAGCTCCGCCCACTTCGACGTCATAGGTAATCTGGACGCGCGGGGAGCGAACCCGGTCTAGCTTATGCTGCGTACTTTCTCTGCCTGCCATATCCTCCTCCAAGCCAATTGTGCCGATGCCAACAACTATATTCCTGACGGATTGTAAGGTCAAGCAATTTGCCGCAATAGCACCTTCCGACAACGATTTTCGGGTACTGACTCTTCGGGTACCGGACGCCGCGGCGCTTTCGACACCGCTCCGTAACGGAAAGGAGCGAGCAACCTGCTAACGGGCAAGCTGCAGGAATCGCTGCTGCGCCAACTGCCGCACGACCGCGCAGCACTGTTGCCGCACCTGCTCCGGGGTGGCGCTCGCCTGGGTACTCAATTGGCGCGCGAGTTCCTCCAAGGTCTGCGTGCCATCGCACCGACCGAGAAAGTTGGCCACCTCCCGTTCCACAGCCTGGGATGCCGGCACACCCCCGGTCAACCGAAGTACCAGCGAGGTAGGGGTCCACACGCCACCGGAGGCGCGCGATTTCTGTTCGAGTTGGGCGTGCGGCGAAAGGCGTGGCTTCATGCCCAACAATTCCTCATTGGAAGGGTCGGAAGACAGGATGTCCTGCGTGGCGAACACCTCGAGTACGGTCTCCCCGAATGGCTCCATGGCATCCGTCGGCATCTCCTCAATCCGCAGCCAGTTTTTGCCGGACCGCCGGCGCATGGCCAGCAAGCCTCCATGGACCTCTTCCACACCCCGCGCCCGGTAATACGCCATCCATTCTTCGAACTTGGCCGAGGAGGTCAGGTGCGGCCAGGTTTCCCGGATCCGCTGCTGGGCATAGTTCGCCGCATCGCGCGCATATCCCCGCAGGATCCATGCGTCGCATTGCGTTCCCTCCAGCCATCCGGCGAGCCGCTCCTGCCAGACTTCGCCTCGAATCTGGACCCACTCGAGAACGGCCTGAAAGTAACCGCCCTCGTTTAAATGCGACGCTGCCTCGCGCACCACGCGGCGGCAGTACTGATCGAGTTCCATCTCATTCTCACAATAGAGCTGGTCTCCCGACGGACTCACAAAGAAAGGCGGATTGGCCAGAATCGAATCGAACTTGCGTCCCTTTACCGGCTCGAACGTATCGCCGTTCCGGTATTCGATGTTGTGCACGCCGTTAAGATGAGCATTGAAAACGACGAACTGCTCGGCGCGCGGATTTAGATCTGTAGCGCAAACGCACTCGCTGTAGGAAGCAGCCAGGATTCCGATAATGCCGCAGCCCGTGCCCAAGTCCAGCGTGTTGTGGCAGGGCGTATGGATGGCGAACTGCTGCAGCAGACGAGTGGTGGGGTTGGGCCATAACACCACATCGGCGGAGTGCTCTGACTGCATGCGCGACGCCGTATCCGCGACAAACAGGTAATCGTCGCACGGCGTCATCAGGACGTTGGCGGTCAGCCGGTCCCCCTCCTGCCTGAGGAGACCCGCGTTCAGCATGATCTCGAGCACCGGCTGCGGGAGAAATTCCGCGGCAGCCTTCATTTCCTGCGGCACTCCCAGGAAAAACCAGCGCAAGAGCGTGTTGAGCGTGGACGCCTCGTGCGTGAGTTCCAGAAGACTGGCCAGGTTTCCGCGGCGGCCTGGAAGCTCGCGGAGCGAGGGGTTGTTGCGAAAGTGTTCGTGCGTGAAATGGGCGCCCGTGAAAAAATCGCGCAGCCGCCCCGCGTCGCCGGCAGAAAGAGGCACTAGCATGTAGTTATCCTCCTGACACCTTACCGCACTCCTTGATCCCCGCTCATTCAATTGACCGCAGATGCTCCGGCAACTAGAATCTAGTTCTGCAAAACGATCTGTTGACGCAAGCCACCGAGGCCTTACAACGCGGTCAATTTCGGGAAGCTGCCGACCTTTGCGCGCGGGTTCTCGCCGCCGAGCCAGGCAACCCGCAGGCGTGGTACCTCATAGCAATGAGCGCCCATCGTTCCGGCCAACCGCGGGCCGCTGCGGAAATCATCCGCAAGGCCATCAGCCTGGAACCCCAGTTTGCGCTAGCCCATAACGATTTGGGCAACATGCTGATGGAGCAGGGACGGATCTCCGATGCGGTCGCCTGCTACCGGCGCACCATCGAGATCGCACCGGACTTTCCGGAGGCCCACAACAACCTGGGTAACGCTTGCCAGATGAGCCATTCTCTTCCCGAGGCCTTCGATTGCTACCGCAAAGCTATCGAGCTGCGGCCGGGGTATGCCGAAGCGCATCGGAATCTGGGCAGCGCACTGCTCCGCGTGGGGAGGGTGGCGGAGGCGGGCGCGGCCTTCGAAACAGCGCTCACCCTGGATCCGGCGCTGACCGAAGTAATTCCTCTGCTCGTGCGGGAAATGCAGCAAGCCTGCGCCTGGGACGGACTAGACCGCTGGTCTCAACGGGTTATCCACCTCGTGGAGACTGGTTCCGGCACGGTCAACCCGTTCCTGTTTCTTTGTCTGGACACCACCCCCGCTCAACAATTGCGCTGCGCCCGGCAATGGGCTGCTCAACACTTACCCGGGGGTCCGCCGAGGTGGGCGGCGCACCCGGAGGGCGGTCGCATGACCGTCGGATACCTTTCCGCCGATTTTCAAGAACACGCCACAGCCCACCTGATCTCCGAGGTCTTTGAGCGGCACGACCGCCTGCGGTTCCGTGTGTTCGGCTACTCCTACGGCCGCGATGACGGCAGCGCGGCTCGCCGGCGTATCGTCCAGTCACTGGATCGCTTCGTCGATCTGGAAAGCGCTTCGTTTTTCGATGCCGCCCAACAGATCCGAGCCGATGGCGTGGATATCCTGGTGGATCTGAAGGGCTACACCGCGGGAGCGCGTCCCCAGATTTTGGCTTTGCGCCCGGCGCCCGTGCAAGTGAGCTACCTCGGTTACCCGGGCAGCCTGGGAACCGATTTTGTCGACTATCTTTTGGCCGATCCATTTGTCGTTCCGGCGGACCAACAGCCTCACTATGCGGAACGGATCGTGCACCTCCCGGACTGCTACCAGGCGAACGATAGCACGCGCGCCATTGCGGCGCGCATTCCGACCCGCGCCGAATGCGGCCTGCCCGAGACGGCCACGGTGTTCTGTTGTTTCAGCGCGGCCTACAAGATCACTGCGCGGATGTTTGATGTGTGGATGCGTATTCTGACGGCGGCGCAGGGAAGCGTCCTTTGGCTGCTCCAATCCAACCCGACGGCGACGGCCAATCTGCGCAGGGAGGCGGAAGCCCGTGGCGTCTGTGCGGACCGGCTGGTCTTCGCCCCGGAGCTTCCCAATCCGGAACATCTGGCGCGGTTCGCCGTTGCCAATCTATTTCTCGACACTCTCCCCTACAATGGGCATACGCTGGCGAGTGACGCACTTTGGGGGGGCTGCCCCGTGCTGACTTGTGCGGGCGAAACGTTCGCATCGCGTGTAGCCGGCAGTCTACTGAGGGCCATCGGGCTGCCGGAACTCGTCGCCACCTCGCTGGCCGAATACGAGGCCCTCGCTCGACGTCTGGCAGCCGCGCCGAATCGATTACGTGCTCTCCGCGAGAAACTGCGCCGCAACCGCGGCACGTTTCCGCTGTTCGACTGCGCGCGCTTTACGCGAAACCTGGAAGCAGCCTACGCGGCCATGGTAGCGACGGCGTCCGGGCCTGTCCGCCGATGAGCCTTGAGACCAAAAACACCGGCGCAAAGCGACCGCCGGCGCTACAATTGAATCTCGTGCGCCAACTGGAACCGGTCATCTGGACCCGAGGCACTTTTCTCAACCCGCAGTACCTGCAGCTACAGGACCGCTTTCTCGAGAATTCGTTGCAGTTTCATCTCCAGGCGATGCATTTCCGGCCGTGGGGATTCCAGGGTTTGCGCATCGACCAGGAAGCGCTGGCTTCGGGAACGTTCTCCCTGTCGGAAGCGTCGGGGATTCTTCCGGACGGCCTTCTCTTCGAGATCCCGCGCTCGGACGCCCCCCCGCCTCCCCGTCCGCTGGCGCCCCACTTCGATGCGGACACCAATCGCCTGGACGTTTACATGGCGATTCCGCACTACCGCGAGGGCGGCTTCAACGTGGCCAGCCCGCAGCGTGGCGCCGAGACCCGCTACCGTGCCGAAGTGGAGTTGATGAAGGACGAAAACACGGGCCAGTCGGAGAAGCCCGTGCTGGTGGCGCGCAAAAACTTCCGGTTGTTAGTGGAAGGCGAGAGCCGCGAAGGCCACACTGCGCTGCGCGTCGCCAGCGTGGAGAAGACGCCCACGGGACTGTTCCAGTTACAACCTCGCTTTATTCCGCCGCTGGTGGAGTTCCGGTCGAGCGACTATTTGACCTCGATCGCCCGCCGGCTTCTGGAAGTGCTTTCTTCCCGAAGCAGTTCCCTGTCGGGCCTTCGCCGACAAAAGAACCAGACCTTGGCGGACTTTACGGCTGCCGATATTCCCAACTTCTGGCTCCTCTACACCATCAACTCGGCGCTGCCCATTTTCCGTCATCTGTTTGAAACCTCCGGCGGCCATCCGGAAGAGCTCTTTGCGGCCATGCTGTCGCTGGCCGGAGCGCTAACGGCGTTTTCCCACAAAATCCATCCGCGCGATTTTCCCAACTACGATCACGACAATCTGAGCGCCTGTTTTACCGATCTGGATGAAAAGCTGCGCACGCTGCTGGAAACCGTGGTACCCAGCAATTTCGTTTCGTTGCCTTTGAAGTTGGTGCAACCGGCAATTTACGCCACATCGATCGACCGCGACGAGTATCTCATCAACACCCGTTTGTACCTGGCGGTGCAAGCCGAGACCAGTCAAGCGGAGATTATTACCAAGACTCCGCAGTTGGTGAAAATCGCGTCAGCCAACATGATTGATCACCTGGTGCAGCAGGCGTTGCCGGGACTCCCGCTGACGTATGTCGCAACGCCACCCAGTGTGATCCCCCACAAGCTCAACTATCAATACTTCAGTTTGACTCCGGGTGGGACGGCCTGGGAGTCGATCGGACGCAGCCGCAATGTGGCGGCCTATGTGCCGGCCGATTTCCGCAATCCGCAATTGGAGCTGATCATCCTGTTGCCCCAGCCGCTGTAAAGAATCTAGTGGGATGTAATTCCGTCGTACCTACGGCCACACCATTGAAGACGCACGGGCCGCCAATAAGCGATGCGCGCGTTCGCGGGGCAGGCCGGAAGGGCCGACCCCACGGACTAATGCTTCGCCAACACCAGTATCAAAATCAGCGCGATCAGCAGCACCAAGACCAGCCCTAAAACGATGCCGAGCACCAGATAGGGGGGCTTCCCGGCGGCGGGCGCGGGCTCTTTCGGGGCGGCGGCCGGCGCGGCTGCCGCGGGCGGAGCCGGGGGGCGAGTGTTGATCACCTGGGTAAAGCTTGGACCCGCCGCGACAGGCACCGACGGCCCTGGCCTCCCGAACAGATCGGCGTCCGCAGGTCCACTTTGCGGCGGCGGCGCCAGAACTCCTCCGGACGGAGCGGGCGACCGCATCATGCGAGTGAATTCCCCTTCTGCCTGAGGCGCGGCCGGCGCAGCGCTCATTCCCGGAACGGGCGGCGACGCTTGCGGCCGCTGGAACATTCCGGTGAACCCTCCCGCACCGGACGGTGGCACTGGCTGCGCCGGTGGAGGTGTAGGCGCGCTCGGAGGAGCAAAGTCCCACGGCGCCGCTGCCGGTGGAGGCGGAGCCGGCGGCGCCTCACGCGGCAGCATCGGGGCGGCAGGCTCCGGCCAGGCAGGCGCACTCGGTTTCGCAGCCGGGGGAGCGGGCGCCACCAGGTCGTCCGCAATCCGCGCGCTCTCTGGCGGCGCCGCCCGTTGCGCGGACGGCGGCGGAGCACCCTGAAACGAGCGGAGCATTTGGGTAAACTCGCCCGGTTGGTTCTGGGGAGGGCCCGGCGCAGCAGTAGGCGCGCTGGACATTCCCGGGCTCGCCAGAGGAGCCGGCTCACTCCTGCGCAGTAATCGGGTGAACTCACCGGGCTCACTGGTCGGCGCCGGCGGAGTGCTCGGAGGCGTCTTGGGCGCTTCTGGCACAGCCGCTTCTGGCGCGGCGCTGGGGGCGGCATTCATGGTTCGAAGCATGCGCGTGAATTCGCCCGGTTCCTTCGCAGGCGGCGCGGCAGTTTGCGAGGGCGCCGGAGGCACATCGGCCACCGCAGCCGGCGGTGGCGTTGGCGGGGGTGGTGGCGGGGCTTGCGTCTGGGCTGGAGGCGGCTCCGGCGGTGCGGATTTGGCCGCGGCATTGAACACGGGTATTCTCCAGGTCCCGGCGTGCGCTAGAGAACCAGGCTCCGGCGCTTCGGACTTCGGGGCTGCCGGACTGGACGCTTGGGTAGCGGGAGACTTGGGCTCCGGCTTGGCCTGAATCTTCTCAATCCACTGCCGCAGCGAAACACCCCACGGCAACGCGTCCGTGATCACGTAGGCGCTGCCGGAATGGTCACCGGCGCCTAACACGTGTTGGCGGTGTTCGGGACTCAGCCGGCCGACAATCGAGAGGACGGCATTGTTTTCGGCGCTATAGCCGCCCGCCAATAAGTGCACAAAGACCTGCTTGCCGGTAGATCGTTCCCAGGCGGGGATGGTCTGGTCGCGGTCGCCGTGGAGGTCGGAGATCGCTTCCAGAAGCTCGTATTTTTCCTCCAGTTGCATGTTTCTACCAATTCCTTAAGATCGGTGAAAGCTTCATTTGTGCCTATGATACAGTGTCTGGTTGGTAAGCACATTCCCCCAGAGTTTTGGAACCTGTCTATGAGACTCCTCTCGAGAGTGGTGTGGTCGGAGGGAATGTATTTAGGGCCGCACCAATTTCAGGCCCAAAACCGATACTTCGAAGATTCTCTGCATTTTGCCGCGACCGCTTTTGGTTTTGAGCCTTATGGATTTCTGGGGTACAGCCTGGATGCCGACGCCCTGCGAAACGGGACGGCGTGCCTGTTACACGCGCGTGGACTTTTTGCGGACGGACTGCCATTCAACATGCCGGAGTGCGATCCGCTGCCGCCCCCGCGCGAAATCGCCGAGCTGTTTCCGCCCACCAGCGACAGCCTGACGCTGCTGCTGGCAGTTCCCAGCCGGAAAGCCAACGGGCCGAACTGCTCGGTCGCCGATGGTGCGGGGAACTCGCGATACGTCGGCGAGGTCCGCTCCATTCCGGACGAGAACACCGGCAACGACGAGCGCCCGGTTCGCGTAGGGCGCAAAAACATCCGGCTGCTGCTCGACCCCGAGCCGCGGGAAGGTTTCGAATCCATGGCGATCGCCCGCATCATGCGCGATGGCTCGGGGCATTACATCTTCGATCCGCATTTCATCCCTCCCTGCCTCCAGATCAGCGCCAGCGATCGTCTGCTGATGATGGTCAAGCAGCTCATTGAGATTCTCGAAGAAAAGAGCGCGACGCTCGCGGGTACCGGCAGCGGGAAAATCAACGAATACTCACCACGCGAAATCGCCAGTTTTTGGCTGCTGCACGCGGTCAACACGAGCGCTGCGGCCCTGCGGCATTTGTGGCAATCCAAGCGAGGGCATCCGGAGGAGGCGTTTCTGGAAATGTCACGGCTGGCTGGCTCGCTGTGCACGTTCAGCCTGGACTCGCATCCGCGCGCGCTGCCGCTGTACGATCATGAGCGTTTGGGCGAGCGCTTCGCCGAGCTCGAACGCCACATCCGCAGGCATTTGGAAATTGTCGTCCCGACGAACTGCCTGGAAATTCAGCTCCGCAAAACTGACGCCTACTTCTGGGAGGGCGAGATCAGCGATGCGCGTTGCTTCGGCCAAGCGCGCTGGGTTTTGGGCATTCGATCGGCAGTTGGTGACGCGGAGTTGATTACGAGAGGTCCTCAACTGGTCAAGGTCTGCTCCAGCAAGTTTGTGGGGGAGTTGGTGAAGCGCGCGATGCCGGGCTTAACCTTGACTCACCTTTCGGTTGTGCCCTCGGCGATTCGCGCCAAGATGGAGATGCAATACTTCGGAATCAACCGCTCCGGTCCGTTCTGGATTCACATCATGGAAACAAAACGCGTGGGCGTTTATGTTCCCGAGGAACTGCCCAACCCGGAGCTGGAGCTGCTGGTCGTGTTGGAGTGACACCTGATGCCGCAAACCATGCCAGTTTCGACCGGACGAATTGAAAATTTGGCCCTGTATTTCCAAGAAATTCTCACCGCCACTGTGCGCCTGCGATCCAATCGGCAGGTAGCCAACGACGCCGAGGCATTTCGCCAGCACATCCGCGATGCGCTCCGCACCGCCGCGCAGGATGCCCATAACGTGGGCGGGTACTCCACGGATTTCGTGAAACGCGCAACGCTGGCTGTGGTGGCTTTCCTGGATGAGTCCGTTCTCAACGCCCAGAATCCGCTGTTCGCCAACTGGCCCCGCAAGCCGCTGCAAGAAGAGTTGTTCGGCACACACATGGCGGGCGAAACCTTCTTTCAGAATCTGCAGGCGCTATTGGGCGCAGACGATTCCATCGAGTTGGCGGATCTGCTCGAAGTGCACTATCTCTGTCTGTTGCTGGGCTATCGGGGCCGCTACAGCACGGGCGGTGGGGGAGAGTTACCCGCACTCATGCAGCAAATCGCCAACAAGATCCGGCGCATTCGCGGCGCCTTTCCAGGGCTTTCGCCCAACTGGGCTCTGCAGGCCGAGACGCTGGGCCCTGCCAAGGACCGGTGGACCCGCCGGTTCCTGTGGATCGCCGTGGGTTGTTTCGCCGTAGCCGTCCTTTTGTTTGTGGTGTTCAAAATTTCGCTCGGTTCCGGCGCTACCGAGATTCAGTCAACAACATCGCTAGTGAGGAACTAGGGGGACGACGTGAAGAAGATCCTCTTAATTACTGCGGCTTCATTCCTGGTGTACCTGGCGATCACCTTCCTGATCGGGAACTTCGTGGCGCTCACAGGAACGCGCCGCTGGATTCTTCTAATCGGATTGTGGGTGCTGGGAATCATCGTCGCGGCCGTGATCGTGTGGTTTTTCTCGAAGGCCGAAAAGGCCGCTTCGGGAGAGCCTGCCGCCGCGGATGCGCCCGGCGGAGACAACGAGATCGATCTCATGATCCGCGCGGCCGAAGCCAAGCTGGCGGCCGCGCACCTCCCGCCCCTGGGCGCCACGCCGGTAATTGTTGTGATGGGCGACCCGGGCAGCACCAAGACCAGCACCGTCGTGCATAGCGGCTTGGAACCGGAACTACTCGCGGGCCAGGTGTATCAGGAGGGCGCGATGGTGTCCACGCGATCCGCCAACGTGTGGCTGGCGGGCCGCATCGGAATTGTCGAAGCCGGCGGCGCGGTGTTGGGCGATGCGGGCAAGTGGTCGCGGCTGGTGAAGCGCCTTCAGCCGGGCAAGCTGAAATCCTTGGCGGGGCAAGGCGGTCAGGCGCCTAGGGCGGCGCTGGTTTGCTTCGATACCGAGACTTTCACGCAGCCCGGAGCGGCGGAGACCGTAGTAGCGGCCGCCCGCAAGCTGCGGCAGAGTCTGGGAGAGGTCTCGGCGCACTTAGGAATCAATATTCCGGTTTATGCGCTGTTCACCCGCATGGATCGCGTGCAGTTCTTTTTCGAGTACGTGCGCAATCTGAGCGACGAAGAGGCCCAGCAAGTGGTGGGCGCTTCTTTGCCGATGCCCTCCGGCAATCGCGCGGAATATGTGCAACAGGAAACCGCGCGGCTCAACAATGCCTTCGAGCGGCTCTTCCGCGCACTGTGTGACGGGCGGCCCGAGTTCCTGAGCCGCGAGCACGACCCGGCACAATTGCCGGGTACTTATGAATTCCCGCGCGAATTCCGTAAGCTTCGTCCGGCAGTCGTGCAGTTCCTGGTGGAGTTGTGCCGGCCCAGTCAACTGGCCGTTGGGCCCTTCCTGCGTGGATTCTACTTCTCGGGAATCCGGCCGGTGACCATCAGCGATGCCGCTCCCGTTCCGCGTGTCCAAGCCCGGCAAGAGGCGGGCGAGGCTGCCAACCTGGCGACCGGAATCCTGCGCGTGGGCGGCGCCATGGCGCAACCGCGGCCGGGAATCGGTCCGGTTTCCGGCGGCGGCACACGCCGGGTTCCGCAGTGGGTCTTCCTCAGCACTCTGTTTCGAAAAGTGCTGCTGGAAGATAAGGTCGCCATGGGCGCCAGCAGTAGCAGCACCAAGACCAGCATGCTCAAGCGCGTGCTATTGGCTTCGGCAGCGGCTCTCTGCCTGATCTTCAGCATCTGCTTCATCGTTTCGTACGCCCAAAACCACGGGCTGGAATCCGACGTCCAGCGAGCGGCTATGGGCATCACCGCAGGTGCACCAACCGGAAACAACCTCGCCTCGATAGACGACTTGCGCCGCTTGGAGAGCCTGCGGCAAACGCTGGCGGTGCTGACCACGTACAATCGCGAAGGTGCGCCGCTCTCCTACCGGTGGGGATTGTATGCCGGCGATAGCCTCTATCCACCGGCCTACAAGCTCTATTTCATCCGCTTCAAGCAGCTTCTCTTCGGACAGACGCAAAACGGTATGGCGGACGATCTGTCTCGCCTGCCCGCCATTCCCGGCCCTTCGACGCCCGCCTACGGGCCAACCTACAATACGCTGAAGGCCTACCTCATCACCACATCCAATCACGACAAGAGCACGCGCGCCTTCCTTGCCCCGTTCCTGCTGAACCGCTGGAGTGCCGGCCGGAACGTGGATGCCGATCGCATGCAGCTCGCGCAAAAACAGTTCGAGTTTTATAGCGACGAACTGCAACTGGCGAACCCGTACTCGAGCAACAACGACACCCAGGCCGTGAAGACGGGGCGCTCCTACCTGGCGCAATTCATGGGATTCGAACGCGTGTACCAGGCCATGCTGACCGATGCCGCCAAAACCAGCCCGCCGATCAATTTCAACAAGAAATTCCCCGGCTCGGCCGAAGTAGTGGTCGACAACCAGGATGTCGCCGGTACATTCAGCAAACCGGGATTCGATTTCATGAAGACGGCCATGCTGAATCCGGAGCGCTATTTCGCCGGAGAGGCATGGGTGTTGGGCGACCAGGGTCCGGTCACGATCGACCGCGCTAATCTGGCGCAGCAGTTACAAGCGCGGTACTACGCGGACTTCATCAACGCCTGGCGCGCGTATTTCGCGGCCGCTTCCGTAGTGCGGTATAAGGATCTCAAGGACGCCGCGCAAAAGCTAACCATCCTTTCGGGTCCCACGTCTCCGCTGCTGGCATTGATGTGCCTGGCATCGCAGAATACGGCCGTGGATGCTATGCCGGTGGCCGCGGCGTTTCAACCCTCGCAGGCCGTGGTGCCTGCTCCCTGCGCCAACTACGTTCTCCCATCGAACCAGGATTACGTTACGTCGCTCGTCACGCTCCAGGCCTCCGTGCAATCCGTAGCCGACCAGCCGCAGCCATCCGATGCGGCCATGAACCAGACTTTGGACAATGCATCCAAGGCAAGAATCGCCGCCAACACGCTGCGCACCAAATTCAGTCCGGGCGCCGATCTGGCAGTCCAAACCAAGGTCCTCAACTTGCTGTTGGACCCGATCACGTATCTGGAAGCCCTGGTACGAAGCGTTGGTCCGGAACAATTGAATGCGGCCGGCGCGGGGTTCTGCGCGCAAATGAATAAGGTGTGGGCGAAATATCCGTTTAAGCCGGATGCCAAGCCCGAGGCCGAAATCGCGGATCTGAATGCGCTTTTCCATAAAGGCGATGGGGCGCTTTGGATGTTCTATGCGAACACGCTGCAGAAGATGCTGCCGCGCCAAGGGTCCTCCTATGTTGCTGCTCCCAATAGCGGGTTGACTCCCGCTTTCGTCGCGTTCTTCAATCAAGCCGCCGCATTCTCGGACCTGCTATACCCGGGAAATGCCATGGACCCCGCCTTCAGCTATACATTGAAACCGCTGCCCGGAGAAGGAATTCCGATCCCCTTCAATTTAGATATTGATGGACAGAAGCTGGCCTATTCGGGGACCGGCAGCGGGATGCCGCAGCAAATCCAGTGGCGCGGCGCGGCTGCCAATCAACTGACGGCCACGGTAGTGATCGATAAGGCACCCAGAGATTGGGGGAACGCCACTGGCCGCTGGGCGATCTTCCACTTCCTGGCCACGGCGGACAAATCCATGCCAAGCGATAGCGGCCAAACCGCCGAGTGGGTGGTCAAGACCACCATCGGCAAAGCCAATTTGGGCAAGGCGGGCGATACCGTCAAGCTCCAGGTGGACAGCCCGATCTTTTCGCGAGATTACTTCTCGCGGATGCGGTGCGTTGCCACCGTGGCCAAACTGTAGCCCCGCGCGGGTCAGTATGTTCGTGGCATAAAGGCCACATCGTCGCGGGCATCCAGACTGAAGCACGCGTTCCCCGCGGCGTGACGCCACTGCCGCGGAACATCCCGTGGACTCGATTGCGCGAAGGTGGCGCAGAGGCGGTAGCTAGTACCCTGTAGAGGAGCATAGCCATAGGCCTGGCCAGTTACGGGATCGGCGGCGTCGGCGGTCGCGATCTGCACATCCTGGAGGGTGGCAGGAAGCGTAAACTCCGTCCGCCCGCGTCCCAGCCACTTACCATGGATCGCTTGCGCGAGGGAAGAAAGGTCAAACAAGCGGCGGGCATCTTCCGAGGCCGAACGCTGCACGGCCGGTGACCCGCTCTGCGCGAATCCCACGACAATTCCAAAAGCCACCAAAACCACGGCGGCGATGGCAAAGGGCCGGTTTCGACCGGAGGAGGCCCTGTCGGCACGCAGCGAGTCGAGGTAGTACGCAAAGACGCCGCCGGCAATCACCAGCACCGTGATCACTTTGAACACGAATCGCGTATCCAGGTCGCCGCGCAGCAAGTATGCGAGAAAAGTGACCAGATCGCCGATCATGGTGCTCGCCGTGATCACCAGCGCCAGGTAGGTGAGCCACTTCCGCACCGCGCTCTCGAGACGCTCCGGTTGGAGCTCGACGCTGCGCGCGATTCCCCAGGTCACCAGCAGGAACAAGGGAAATCCGACGATAATGCTCGCCAGTTCGTCCGCCGTTTCGCGAACGACCGCCGGGGAGTTCAGACGATCGAGTGTGGGATTCGGAAAAGTGTGGTCGATGGCAGTGAAGAAAAGAGCACCCAACTGGATGGTCCAGATGCCCAGCGTGATGAAGGCCAGCAGATAGAGGAAGGCATCCTTGGCAGCTTCGATTCGTCCGCCGCCGCTCGGAACCGCTCGTCCGCTGCGCGCTTCATACCAGGCGGCGAAGGCCTGGTAAATGCGCTTCTCCGACCAGCCGTTCTGCCGCAGCAGAGCTACCACGAACTCATCCGCGGCCCCCTGGCTTTTCACGGCGTCGATGAAATCGATCAGGGGTTGGTTATCGGCAGGCATACCCGGCGGCAGTATAGCAGGCGGCGCCAGTAGAAGTGACTACTCGTAACGTAGCGCTTCCACCGGATCGAGTTGCGCCGCTTTTACCGCGGGCCAGACGCCAAAGAAGACGCCCACAGCGACGGAAACACTGAAGCCCGTGCCCACTGCCCAGGCCGGCACGGCCGATGGCAGCGCCGGGACAAGCTTGCCCATCAGCAGTGTAATCAGCACCGCAATGATGATCCCAAGCACGCCGCCGGCGCCGGTCAGCGTCACGGCCTCGATGAGGAACTGCCCGATGATGTCGCGCCGGCGCGCGCCGATGGCCTTGCGGACGCCGATTTCCCGCGTGCGCTCGGTGACGCTCACCAGCATGATGTTCATCACGCCGATGCCGCCCACCAGCAGACCCATCCCCGACATGGCAATGGCCACCAGCCCCACGACTCCGGTGATTTGATCGAATTGCTGAATCACCTGGTCGGGAGTCGTGATATTGAAATCGTCATCGGCGCCGGTTCCCAAGCGGCGGATGCGCCGCATGGCCGATTCGACTTCATCGAAAGCCTCCTGCCGCTGGCCGGGGCGCGCTTTGGCGGTGATGTAGTAATCGTTCAACTGGGGATAGCGGCTCTGGCCCACACGCAACGGCAGTTCGACGACATTGTCCTGGTCATTCTGTCCGAAGAAGCCGCCCTTGGCCTTGTCGAAGATGCCCACCACGGTGAATTCGGCGCCGTCCATCATGAAGGTGCGGCCCACGCCTTTGCCGTCGGGATAGAGCGCATCCGCGAGGTTGGTGCCGATCACCGCCACTTTCGCGCCCCGGGCGTTTTCTTCCGGTGAGAAGAAGCGGCCGGCGCGCAAATCGCGCGGCGAGATTTGCTGGTAATTCGGGGACACCGCGGCGATGGTGAGGTTGTCGGATTCATAGCCGGGCACGCGCGCGGTAATGGCATTGCCATCCACCACCGGCGGAATGTACAACGATAACCCGACATCCGTGACGGCGCGGCAGGAACGCTGGATGAAATCCGCGTATTCCGGAATCAACGGACGGCGTTTTCGTTCCTTGGGGATCATGCCGCCCATGCCGGGCCCGCCGGAGTAGCGCGTCAGAAAGATGTTGTCCGGTCCCAGTTCCTGAAAGAACACCACCATACCCTGCCGCAACCCGGTAAGCATCGACGCCACCGTAACCACGGTCGTGATGCCGATGACGATGCCGAGGATGGTGAGCATCGACCGGAAGCGGTGCTCCCACACCTGCTTCATGGCCAGGCCCATGTTTTCGGTTGGGTTGATGTTCATTTAGGTCTCCGCCCGCAGCGCCACCACCGGATCGAGCTTGGCCGCCCGCGATGCCGGGTACCATCCCGAGATGATTCCCACGATGCTCGACACTCCGACCGCCAGCAGCACATATGCCGGGCTGATATATAAGGTCAAGCCGAAGATCCGCCCGATCGCAAACGTCAGCACGGCGCCAATGCCAATCCCTAAGCAGCCTCCCGTGATCGCCAGCGCCACGGCTTCGATCAGGACCTGCATCATGATGTCGTTGTGCCGCGCGCCTAGCGATTTGCGCAGACCGATCTCCTGGGTGCGTTCGGTGACGCTCACCAGCATGATGTTCATAATGACGATGCCGCCGACGACCAGAGAGATGCAGGTGATCGGCACCACCACCGCGGCTACCAGTCCCAGCACCTGATCGATGAACCCGCGGACGGCGTCCGGGGTGATTGTGTCGAACTTATCTTCTTCGCCGGGACGCTCATGGAACTTGGTCCGTAAGGCTACCCGCGTCTCGTCCAGCGCTTGTTCCAGGCTAAGCCCGCTACCGGGCTTTGGCCGCGCGAAAACGGCGTAGCCCAACCCCGGCCCGTAGAGCCGGTCGAAGGCGCCGGTCGGAATGTAGAGGATGCGGTCCTGATCCTGGCCGAACGAAGAACCCAGTTTGGCCAGCACGCCAACCACGCGAAAGTCGATCCCATCTACACGGATGATCTTGTCGAGCGGCGAAGAGCCCGCCACGAACAGGGTATCCCTCACCGTTTCGCCGATCACCGCCACGTTCACGCGGGCGCGTTCTTCGGCGTCGGTAAAGAACCGGCCATCGGAAAGATCGACATCGCGAATGGCCGGCATGTCCGCGGAAACGCCGTAGACATTGGTGTCTTCGCAGATCAGGTTTTCCCGCTTCACGTCGGAAGTGTGGTTGTGATAGGGGCTGAAGAGAACGTCGTTACCCACTTCCGTCTTCACGAAACGCAGTTCGTCGTTGCCAATCGGCTTGTTGCGCTTCAGGCGGTCGAAATACTCGCGACGCGACATGCCATTACCGGCAATCCGCGCCACCACGAAGGACTCCGCGCCGAACGCTTTGGAAGTGCTGTTCTTGGCGTAGACGCCCACCCCGTCAATCGCCGCGCCCACCAGGATGACGCTCGCCACACCGATAATCACGCCCAGCAGGGTCAGAAAGCTGCGCAGTTTGTGCGCTCGAATGGAATCGAACGCCAGCCGGCAGGCATTTTGAAATTGTTGCCGGGAACGGTAGGACTCGGGATTGGACGCGGCCATCTGTTCTCCAGGATACCGTAAGATGTAGGTTCACCCGCTCCGAATGCCCATACTACGGCTTGCCTATACGACGCAATTTCTCATCGCTTTGTTCGTAGTTTTTGAGGTCTGGAGTCAGGTTGGCGGCCAGAGCCATTTGGATTTGATGCCGTGGTACCTCAAACTCGGGTTGGCCGGCGGCGCGGCATTCGCCACGGTGCGCGCCACGATTTCCGCCGTATCGCACGAAAAACCATGGAATGTGCTGACTTTTCGATGGCTGGTAGTGCTGCTCATCCTGCTCACGTTGTGCGGGTTATCGAGCTACTACTTCCATCTATACGGCGAGGAACCGGATGATGACGAGGATCAGAGCCAGACATCGTCGCTGGTGGTTCAGCCAGCCGTTTCCGCGACCGGTTTCCGGGCCACGACCATAAGAGAGTGTCCCCATGGCCCTGCGGGCCACCAATACCGATGAAAGCGTTCGTGGGGGCAGGCCTTCCGGCCTGCCGCCGGCTTTCCAGCCGGCGCGCCGAGCGGAAGCTCGGCGGCGGCCCGGAAGGGCCGGCCCCACGAACGCGTTTTCAATGGAGCGGGGGTTCGGCGATAACCTCCGCGCCCTGACGGTCGCGGCTCAGTAACGGACTGCGACCGGCGCTCCTTGGGACAACGCCATCGTCTCCCGCCCCAGAATTCGGCTGTGCCTGATGCCGACGAAGTAGATGCAGACGGCGAATATCGCCGGGCACACCGCCAGCACCGCGAAAATGTTTCGCACGGGAAGACCCGTGGAGAGAACCCAGCCGCCCACCATGGGCCCGGCCACCGACCCGATCTTGGCAACCGACGTCGCCCAGCCGGCGCCGTTCCCGCGATACGCGCTCGGATAAAAAATCCCACAGATGCTGTGCATGCCGAAGTGTCCACCGATCAGGAAGCCGCCGATCATCGCCTCGAGCACCAGGAACGCGCCGTGGCCGATGGGGGCGAAACTCGCAGCCAGGAGCAGGACGAAGGTGGTGATCGGCATGATCGTGATGGCGCTCGCGCCGCGCCGGTCCGTAAAGCGCATCAGCAGGATCCCGCCGACCGCTCCCATCGCCGAGTTCAGCGAGGCCGCGGTGGCTGCCTCGGTGCGCGAGAACTGCAGCGCCTCAAACACCAGCGGCGTCCAGTTCACCATGAAGAAGACGGCGAACGAGCTGGCGATGTACGCCATCCAAATCAGCGGCGTGATCCAGCGCAGATCGCCGCGAAACAGCAGGGACGGCCGAAAATCCTTGCTATGCCCAGCCTCGTCGCCCACTTCGAATTGCGCTCCGGCCGGAATCGTTTCGCCGGGCGCGAAGCGGCGAACGATGGCGGCGATGCGGTCGGGACGCCGGCCTTTCGACGCCAGAAAGCGAATCGACTCCGGCAGCAGCAAAAATAGGACGAGCGTGCTGGCGATGGCGGCCACACCTCCGAAGATAAATACCGCTTTCCAGCCGAAGATGGGAATCAGCCAGATCGCCACGGGACCGCCCAGCGCGGTGCCCAGCGAGTAGCCCATCATGATGACGGTCACAATGGTGGCGCGATATCGCTTCGGCGCGTATTCGATATTCAACGCCCAGGCCAGCGGCAGCATGCCGCCGAGCGGGATGCCATCGATCAGACGCAGCGCGAACAGCGACCAGTAGCCGTTCGCCAGGTAGAAGCCCAGTGTGAGAATGCCGAACGAACCAGTTGCCAGGACGATGGCCGGACGCCGCCCGATGCGATCGCCCACGTAACCCAGCAGGAAGCCCCCGATCATGGTGCCGAGCAGGCCCATGCTGAAGATATTGCCCGTCTGAATGCGGCTCAGGTGGAAATCTTTCGCGAAGTAGGGGGATGCGAAACTGATGAGGTTGGAGTCCAGGCCGTCGAAAAAGGTGATGATCCAGGAGATCACCACCAGCCCGATGAGAAACCGGCCGAGCTTCTGTTCTTCGATAATCCGGGAAACATCAATCGCCATATCTCGCTGAAGACCACTCCCTTGAAGGCGCATCCAGAACCTCCGCTCCATTGAAAACGCGTACGTGGGGTCGGCCCTTCCGGGCCGCCGCCGAGCTGCCGCTCGGCGTGCCGGCTGGAAAGCCGGCGGCAGGCCGGAAGGCCTGCCCCACGAACGCCTTCATCGCTATTGGTGGCCCGCAGGGCC
>Ga0335078_10002145_pt1 | contig 29937 bp, 32 predicted proteins | sample Lox_Sample_32_FD_206711 | JGI IMG/M metagenome (GOLD analysis project Ga0335078, IMG submission 206711) | Soil microbial communities from Loxahatchee National Wildlife Refuge, Florida, United States - Lox_Sample_3.2 | ecosystem: Environmental > Terrestrial > Soil > Wetlands | place: USA...
GCCCTACGCACCAGCGGTTCAACAAAATGTCATCCGCCTGTGGGGCAACACGGTGCTGGCTGTCGATAAACTCACCCAATTTGACACAGGCGTCCAGACCGTCAGTGATACGGAACTGGATTTGCGTGCTGGTCGTATATTTTTTAACATCAAGAAAATGTCGGCCACCTCACGTTTTATCATCAAAATCCCCAATGGCGTAGCGGGTATTCGCGGTTCCTATGGTTATTGGGATGCAAACGGTGATGGTGGCATGGGAGACGGTTCCATGCTGGTTTCCATCATTGACTCCACCGGCAAGGCGATTACCCAGCTTGTTAATGCGGGGTTTCAGTTCAGCGCCCAGAGCGGTACCGTCTCACCCCTGCCTGCAGGGGTTTTGAACAGCTTTGCAGCCACGTCGACGGCACTGTCAACGTCATATCAAGGCGACGGCGCCCAGCCCACACCAGGACAAGATACAACGCAGTCATATTGTTCTACCGGCACGGGCGTAAAAGAATAAGTTTCCTTCGCCGACAGGCGAAAGCGAGGACCAGAGCAGCCTTGAGTTGCTCTGGTTTTTCGTTTAATCCGGCGGGGTGCAGTTGAAACCCATCCAACGGACCGCAGCCCTCCTGGCCGTGGCAATTCTCGTTTGCTTGTGCGTCGTTCGCCTGCTGCGGCTCGATTTTTTTGAGCGTTTGGAGGGCATCACCTATGACTTGCGCGCGCGAACGGCCCTGCATTTTCGCGCGCCGGTCGTCACCAATCTTGCCTTTGTGGCTATTCAAGATTCCAGCATTGCTGTCGTCCAGAGCGGCCAGTTGGGATATCAATATGGGCTTAAATGGCCCCGTCAGGTCTATGGTCGGATGGTTGAAGAACTCGCAGCGGAAGGTGCCAAAGCCGTTGCCTTCGATGTGCAGTTCGGTGAATTGCGTCCCGACCATCCCGCCGTGCAAATGGCCGATGGCAGTTTGATTGACTCCGACGTTTTTTTTGCTTTGCAGTGCCGGCATGCCGGGAACGTCATTCTGGCCGCCACGCCGGATCTGATGCCTCCTTCCTTGTTCACCACCAATGTGCTCGCGCTGGGAGATATCACAACGGAGAAGGATTCCGACGGCGTTTTGCGACGGGTAAAAGCCTTTCAGATCGTTCGTCGCTGGCATCCGCTTATAGAGAGTGCAGCGGAGAAATATGGCGTCAGTTTGAGTGACATTCTGATTGAAAAAGACCAGGTTGTCCTGCCTGTGGAGCAAGGCCAAACGCTTGAAATCCCCCTCGATAAAAATGGCGAGATGGACGTCAAAAGCAGAACCTATCCGGCAGAACCTCCCGCAAAAGCCAGACCGTTCGCCGATGAGCGCGTCTGGCATATGGGCATCGTCCTCGCCGCTCAGGAATTGGGACTTGATCTGGCCCATGCCGACGTGGATCTGCCTGATGGCAGCATTACGTTGCACGGTACGAATGGTCTGGTGCGCGTGATTCCCGTGGATGCCAATGGCTACTTTTATGTGGACTGGCGGCTGAAGCCCAACGATCCGCATCTGACCTGTGCACCGATTGAGTTTTTGCTCGAGCAAAACAAGAATCGGCTGCTCGGCGAAACCAACGGACTCAGCGACCTGTTCCGGAATAAACTGGTCGTGGTCGGTTCGGCGGCCCAGGGCAACGATCTCACCGACCGGGGCGCGACCCCACTGGAGCGGGACACGTTGCTGGTCAGCAAACACTGGAATGTGGCCAATTCCATTATCACCGGGCGCTTCATCTACCGGGTTCCGTTGAACATGGAACTGGCCCTCATCGTCTTTCTCGGCGCGTTGACGGCATTTCTGACATGGCAACTGCGGGTGGACGTCGCTTCCTCCATGGTCTTCCTGCTGGTGGTGGCTTATGTCGTCGCTGGTTTCTTCGTGTTCGTGGAGTTCCGCGTCTGGCTCCCGCTGGTCTTTCCGGTTGCCGGCATTCTGGTCGAACATTTAAGCCTGGTGACTTATCGCGTCGCGTTCGAGGAAAGCGAACAACGTCGCGTCAAATCCGTCTTCTCTAAAATCGTTTCGCCGGACGTGATGAACGAACTGCTCAGCGCGAAAAAACTCTCCCTGGGCGGCGCGCGCCGTGAGGTGACGGTGTTTTTCGCGGATATCCGTGGTTTCACCTCGATGACGGATGAAACCCAGGAACGCGTGGCGGAATCCATCCGCAAACATCCGTGGGATACCGCAACGCAAGAAGCCTATTTTGATGAATCCGCCCGCGAAATACTGAACACCGTGAATCTTTACCTCACCGTCGTTGCGGACGCGGTAAAGAAGCACGGCGGTACCCTGGACAAATATATCGGCGACTGCGTCATGGCCTTCTGGGGCGCGCCGACGCCAAACGAAAAACACGCGCTGGCCTGTGTGCGGGCTGCGATTGACACACAACGGGCCGTTCATGAGTTAAACCAAAAACGCCTGGCGGAAACCCCCAAGCGCGAAGCCGAGAATCACCTGCGGGTTTCTGCCGGTCTGCCACCCCTGCCGCAGTTGACCGCCCTCCAGCTTGGCACCGGCATTAATACCGGTCTGGTAACCGTCGGTTTGATGGGATCGGAAGTGCACCAATACAACTACACGGTCTTTGGCCAGGAGGTGAACCTTGCCAGCCGCCTTGAAAACTTTTCCGGCAGCGGGCGTATCATCATTAGTGACAGCACCTACAAGCGTTTGCGTGGCGACGATCCGGTGCTGGCGGCCACCTGCATTGAGATGTTCCCGGTCACGATTAAAGGCATTCGTGCCGCCGTGCGGGTTTTCGAAGTACCGTGGCAGACTCCCAACGCCAAATGATTTTTCTTCCTCGTCAATTTTACCGTGCGTGTTAAGCTGAGGGTGATGCGCACGGCAATTTATCCTGGCAGTTTTGACCCGCTGACCAACGGCCATCTCGATGTGATTCAGCGCGCGGCCAAGCTGTTCGATTCCGTGGTGGTGGCGGTGGCGAAAAATGAGGACAAACGCCCGCTGTTTCCATTGAAGGAACGCCTGGCCCTGGTGGAACAGGCGGTGCGCCATCTGCCCGGCGTTCAAGCTGATACATTTGACGGCCTGCTGATCGATTATGTGGTGGGCCGGAAGGCCCAGGCCATCGTGCGCGGATTGCGCGCCCTCTCGGATTTTGAATTTGAGTTTCAACTCGCGTTGATGAACCGCAAACTGAACGAGAATATTGAGACCATTTTTATGATGCCGAAGGATACCTACACGTTTTTGAGTTCGCGCATTGTGAAGGAGATCGCGCGGCTCGGCGGCGACGTCGCGGCGTTCGTGCCCGCGCATGTGCGGGTGGCCTTGGCCAGAAAATTTCCCGCGCCCGGGAAAGCCTGAAGGGAGCAGGTCATGCCGCTGACTGTCAATCTGCGCCACCTGGAGGAGCACAACGTCCGGTTGCGCGGCGAACTGCCCCTGGCCGAACTGGACTTGGAGACGGGTGACGAGATGATACAGGCTGCCCGGCCGTTGCGATATGATGTCGAGGTTCAAATGCTCGAGGACGCTTTGCTGGTGCGTGGTTCCCTGCAGCTCGGGCTCGAATGCCGCTGTGTGCGGTGTTTGCAATCCTTCTCGCGCCGACTGGATTTGAAGGGCTGGACCAGCCACGTGCCGCTGGAAGGCGAAGACCGGGTGGCCGTGGTCAATGATTGTGTGGACTTGACGCCTTTGGTGCGGGAAGATATGCTCCTCGAATTTCCGCAGCATCCGCTGTGCAAACCGGACTGTGGGGGATTAAAGGCTAAAACCGGCAAGGGCCGTAAAACCGCAGCGGGAAATACTCCCGCGGTGTGGGCTGAATTGGACAAATTGAAATTGTAATTTTTATTTATGGGTGTCCCAAAACGCAAACCGTCTCACAGCCGACAGCGCATGCGCCGCGCTTACAACAGTGTCTTGAAGCTGCCGCAGTTAAGCACCTGCCCGCAGTGTGCCGCTCCTTATGTGCCCCATCGGGTCTGCCCGGCGTGCGGCTATTATAAGGGCCGTCAGGTGTTGAGCGTCACGGCCGGCGCCTGATTGGCCATCCCGCTGCGGAAATTTCCGCGTTCTTTCATCTATGCGAATAGCAGTGGATGTCATGGGCGGCGACCACGGGTGCGGAGTCGTCATCGAGGGCGTCCGGCGCGCATTGGAAGGCAATCATAAAATCACTGCCCTCTATCTGGTGGGCGATCAGGCCAGAATTCATGATGCCCTGCCGGCCCGCGGTTTTCGCGACCACCGTGTCCGCGTCGTCCATACCAGCGAAGTGGTGGAAATGGAGGACAAGCCTGCCAGCGCCCTTCGCAAAAAACGTGATAGTTCCATTGCCCGCGCGGCGGAGCTGGTTCACGAAGGCAAAGCCGACGCTCTGGTATCGCTGGGCAACACCGGGGGTATATTTGCCGCAGCGACTTTCAAGGTTGGCCGCATTCCCGGTGTGGATCGCGGTTGCATTGCGACCGTCATCCCCCGGCAGGGAAATGAATTTGTCCTCCTGGACGCCGGTGCGAATATCGAGTGCAAACCCATTCACCTGGCTCAATTTGCCGTCATGGGCAGCATCTATTCGCGTGAGATTTTGCGGCGAAAAAATCCGCGCGTGGGGGTTTTAAGCATAGGCCGGGAGGATTCCAAGGGCAATGAGCTGACCCTGGAAGCCTTCAAACTCTGCCGCCGGCTGGATTTGAATTTCATTGGCAATGTCGAAGGTCATGACTTGTTCAAAGACCACGTGGATGTCGTGGTGTGCGACGGGTTTGTGGGCAACATCGTTTTGAAAACCTCCGAAAGTCTCGCGGTCGCCATGTTCTCGATGCTCAAACGTGAAGTGATGCACTCGGCCCAGCGGCAGATCGGCGCCTTCCTCGCGAAGGGCGCGTTTCAAGCCATTCGCAAGCGCATGGACCCGGAGGTTTATGGCGGCGCACCGCTGCTCGGCTTCAAGGGACTGGTGTTCAAGGCGCACGCTTCCGCGCGCGAGCGCGCCGTCGCCAGCGCGCTGCACGTTACCGCCGAGGCGGTGCAACATCATATCAACGAGATCATCTCGTGCGAAATCGATCGGGCCAATGAAAAATTGAATGGCGGCAACGATTCCGCTTCCGCAGTCCCGGCATGAACCCAAAATTTAAAAACCCTCGCGCCCGGTTCAACTTCCAGGGGCGTACCTGTTCCATCACCGGCGTCGGCTCCTATGTGCCGGCCAGAATCCTGACCAATGCCGATCTGGAAAAAATAGTGGACACCTCGGATGAGTGGATCACCTCCCGCACCGGCATCAAGGAACGGCGGCAGGCGGCGAAGAATGAATTCACATCGGACATGGCAGTCAAGGCGGCGCAACGGGCGATGAAAATGGCCGGCGTCACCGCCGAACAGATCGACCTGATCATCGTGGCGACCATCACCCCGGACATGCCATTTCCTGCCACGGCCTGCCTGGTGCAGCAGAAACTCGGCGCCCGGCGCGTGGCGGCCTTTGATCTGGAGGCGGCCTGCTCGGGGTTCATTTACGGCCTGGAAATCGGGCAGCAATTCATCATGTCGCGCACCTACGACACCGTGCTGGTGATCGGCGCGGAAAAACTTTCCTCGATTGTCAATTGGAACGATCGCAACACCTGCGTTCTCTTCGGTGACGGTGCCGGGGCGGCGATCCTGCAAAATCGTCTGAACGCCCACGGTTTGTTGACGGCGGTGATGGGCGCCGATGGGGGCAAGGCGGATTTGCTTTTCATGCCCGGTGGCGGCAGCCGCAGTCCCGCCACCGCGGATACCGTGGCCGGGAAACTTCATTATCTGCAAATGGAAGGACGCGAGACATTCAAGAATGCCGTCCAGGCCATGTGCACAGCCGCCCAGGAGGCGTTGCACCGATGCGAACTGGATATTTCCAAAATCAAGTGCATCATTCCGCACCAGGCCAACCGCCGCATCATCGATGCCGTCGGCCAACGTCTTGGCGCGGCGCCCGAGCAATTATTCGTGAATGTGAACCGCTACGGCAACACGTCCGCGGCCTCGGTGGCCATTGCCCTGGACGAAGCGGTTGCCTCGGGGAAAATCCGCCGCGGCGATCTGGTGCTGTTGATTGTTTTTGGCGCCGGCCTGACCTGGGGCGCGGCGGTTATTGAGTGGTAATTGTAATCTGTTTGATTGTAGGTCCTAATTTGACGTTTGCGTGTGACGTGGTAATTTGTGGGGTCTTTATGAGCGCAAGAAAACTCGGGAACGAAGGTGCTTTTCGACAACAAATCACGGTCGCGGCGCGGCAAACCCGCCTGGAACTTTCCACGGATGCGGTTGTCATTCATAAAAGCGGAGTGGAATTTCGCAGCCCGGCGCCGTTCAGTCTGTGGACGGAAATGACGGTGGCCCTGCAGTCGCCGCAGGACGAAAGCCCCATCCAGTGCAGCGGGGTGGTGATCGCCTGTTCCGGCAACAAACATACCGGGTACCAGGTCTCCCTCCTGTTTACCGGCATGTCCAGGCAGGCGCAGGCGCGCCTGAATTCCATGGCCTATTCGGCCTTGGGTGCGGGTTAAAAGAGCAATATTTTCATCGCAATTCGCAATTTTTGCACAACCTCCGTCATTGCCACGGAGGTGTTTTTTTTTCATCCTGAAGGACTGAAATTTTGCGATAAATGCTATGAAGATTTTGCTGACAACCACTTCCTTTCAAGACACGCCCGGCGCACACCACGATTTGCTCGCCCAGACCGGCTGGGAAATCATCCGCGCCCGCGGCCCGCTCAATGAAGCCGACACGCTCGCACTGGTCGGTGACGCGGAAGGTTATATTTGCGGCGACGATGCCATCACGCGCCAGGTGTTGGAAAAGGCGCGTCCGAAACTCAAGGTCATCAGCAAATATGGCATCGGAGTGGACAAAATCGACGTGAAGTCGTGCACCGAATTCGGAATTCCCGTACTCTTCACACCCGGCGTCAACCACACTACGGTGGCCGAGCACACGTTTCTATTGCTGCTCGCGCTGGAGAAAAATTTTCTATTCCACACCGATTCCACGCGCAGCGGTGGCTGGAAACGCAAGACCGGCCATGAACTGTTGGACAAGACCATCGGCATCGTTGGCTTGGGTCGCATCGGCAAGGAAGTCGTCATCCGCGCCAGGGCTTTCGGCATGAACCCGATTGGTTTCGACATTTATTGGGACGACAAGTTTGCCAAGGAACACGGCGTAAAGCGCGCTTCGTCGCTTGACGGGATTTACGCCGCCAGCGATTACATTTCGCTCCACACCAACCTCACGCCGGAGACGCGCGGCATGATCAATGCGAAGTCCTTCGCCAAAATGAAGAAGGGCGTGTTGATTTTAAACTGTTCGCGTGGCGAAGTGGTAACCACGGATGACATGGTCGCGGCGCTGAAGTCCGGCCAGGTCGGCGGTTACGGCATGGACGTGCTGGACAAGGAACCGCCCCCACCCGACCATCCGCTGCTCAAATTGCCGAACGTGGTCTGCACGCCGCACATCGCGTCACGTACCTACGAAAGCGTGGTGCGCCAGGCGACGACCTCGGTGAAAAATCTCATCCTCGCCATGAAAGGCGAAAAACCGATTGCCCAGGTTAACCCCGAAGTGCCGGTGAAAAAGGTGGTTTAATTCCCCTTTTAATTTCTGTCACAAAATTATGCCCGAATCCTACTATATCGTTCCCGGGGAAAAACATGATGCGCTGGTAAAGAAGGCGTATTTGGCCCGTGGTTATAATTCTGATGAAGCCGCCGCCGGTGCGCGGTTTTGTTCCAGCGCCTCCTATTATGGCATCCGCACGCATAACGCCATCAAAGCGCTGCACCTGGATGAATTGTTCGGCAGCAAAGTTGGCCGTTGGAAACCCGGCGCGAAAATCGAGAAGTTGCCGTCACGTTTCGCCGCCGCTGAAATCTGGAATGCGCATTTCAAGCTGGGCCAGGCCGTAGCCTACGAAGCGATGGATACCTGCATCAAGCTCGCGGACAAATTCGGCATTGGCATGGTGAGCGTGGACAACGCGACGCATTATCTCTGGGGCGGTGGCTACGTCATGGATGTCGCGCTCAAAGGCTACCTCGCTTATACGAACTGCACTTCGGCCACATCCGAAGTTGTTCCGTTCGGTGGCCGGACGCCGACCATGGGCACCAATCCCCATTCGTGGGCGTTCCCGACGCAGGACGCCATCGGTTTTCCTATCGTGATTGACTGGGCGACCTCCACGGTGGCAATGGGCCGGGTGCAGGTGATGAAACGCGAAGGCAAACCGCTTCCGCCCGGCTGTGCCGTGGATGCCGAGGGCAAGGAAACGACCGATCCGAACAAGGCCGTGGCGTTGCTGCCGTTCGGCCAGCATAAAGGCTACGGCCTCGGTTTGATTGACGAACTGTACGCCGGGTTCATCGGCGGCGGATTGCCGGAGATTCGGGGCACGGCTCGCGGGGACAGAGGTGAGAAACACGGTTCGACTTTTTATTTTCAAGTCATCCATCCGGAGGCGCTTAAAGGCAACGATTATCCCAAAGGCCGGTCGCAATTTGAAAACGTAAAGGCGGTCATTGCCGACATTTTGGGCCACGGCAACGAGAAGTGCCTGTTGCCCGGCCAGCCGGAAGCGCGGGCGGGGGAACTTTCCCGGAAACACGGCGGTTTGCTGTTTACCAAAGCGGAGATCGAGGAATTCGGTCATCTGGCCCGGGAAGTCGGTGAACCGGCCTGGCAGGCAACTGATTTTAAATCCGTGCAGGTGTAAATTTTAACCAATCAATTGACAAAACTATGGCCATTCAACTTCGTGACAAATCACAAAGCAAATACGACATGCTGGCACTTGGCGAAATCATGTTGCGGCTGGATCCCGGCGAGGGCCGCATCCGCTGCGCCCGGGAATTCAAGGTCTGGGAAGGCGGCGGCGAATACAACGTCGCCCGCGGCCTGCGCCGGTGCTTCGGTTTCAAGACCGCCGTCGCCACCGCATTCGCCGATAATGACGTGGGCCGGTTGCTCGAGGATTTCATCTTGCAAGGCGGTGTGGACACAGACTTCATCAAATGGGTGCCGTTTGACGGCGTGGGCCGCACGGTCCGCAACGGCCTGAATTTCACCGAGCGTGGTTACGGCGTACGCGGCGCAGTGGGCATTCCTGACCGTGGCAATTCCGCCGCCAGCCAGCTCAAACCGGGTGATTTCGACTGGGACCACATCTTCGGCAAGGTCGGCGTGCGCTGGCTGCACACCGGCGGCATTTTCGCCGCATTGAGCGACAGCACACCGCAACTCGTCATCGAGGCGGTCAAGAATGCCAAGCAATACGGCACCATGGTCAGCTACGATTTGAATTACCGCCCGTCGCTCTGGAAATCCATTGGCGGCCAGAAACGGGCCCAGGAAGTGAACAAGGAAATCGCCAAATATGTGGATGTCATGATTGGCAATGAAGAGGACTTCACCGCCTGCCTCGGCTTCGAGGTCGCCGGCGCGGACGAGCACCTGCTGCACATTGACGTGGGTGCATTCCAGAAGATGATTGAAACCGCGGTGAAGGCGTTCCCGAATTTCAAGGTGACGGCCACCACGTTGCGCGCGGCGAAGACGGCCACGCGCAATGATTGGGGCGCGATTTGTTGGATGGACGGAAAATTTTACGAATCGAAGAAATATCCCGATTTGGAAATCCTCGACCGCGTGGGCGGCGGCGACAGCTTTGCCAGCGGCCTGATTTATGGTTTAATCACGACGGGTGATCCGCAGAAAGCGGTGGATTACGGAGCGGCGCACGGCGCATTGGCCATGACAACGCCCGGCGACACCAGTATGGCGTCGAGGGCCGAGGTGGAAAAGTTGATGAAAGGCGGCAGCGCGCGAGTGCAACGATAAAGCTTGAACCCTCACCCGGCCTGTGGCCACCCTCTTCCATCAGATGGGCGACGACTGGAGCAGGCACCTCGCTAATTTTATGAAGACACCAACGGAATTATTTTCACTCAAGGGCAAAACCGCCGTCGTCATTGGCGGTACGGGCGAATTGTGCGGGGCGATTGCGGAAGGACTGGCGGCGGCGGGCGCAATCGTGGTTTTGGTGGGACGCGATGCGGCGAAAGCCCAGAAACGGCTCGAAAAGATCGCCAAGGAAGGAGGCAAAGCGGAGTTTTTTTCCTGTGACACGACGTCCAGGACCGGCCTGCAAAAGCTGCTGGCGGACGTGCTCGCCAAATTCAAGCGCGTGGACGTTCTGGTCAATGGCGCGGGCGTGAATTCACCAACTCCCTTTTTCGATATTCCGGAAGAAGAAATAGACCGCATACTCGCGGTGAATTTGAAAGGTCTGATGCTGGCCTGCCAGATTTTCGGCAAGCACATGGTCGAACGCGGTTCCGGAAGCGTCATCAACGTCGGCTCCGCCTCCGGCCTGAACCCCTTGTCCCGGGTGTTCACTTATTCGGCGTCGAAAGCGGCAGTTCATAATCTCTCAAAAAATCTGGCGCGCGAATGGGCAACGCAGGGCGTCCGCGTGAACGTCCTCGTGCCGGGCTTTTTCCCCGCGGAGCAGAATCGGAAGGTGCTTAGCCCCGACCGGGTGGCCACCATTATGGCCAAGACGCCCATGAAACGCTTTGGCGAGGCGCACGAATTGGTGGGCGCGGCGTTGCTGCTGGCGACCGATGCAGGCAGCTTCATCACCGGGGCGGAGCTGGTCGTGGACGGCGGATTCGACGCCATGACGATTTGAAACAGACGTAACGGCTTTCGAGAGAAAGCCGCATTTCTTCTTTTTCCAGAAACAGCGGCGCTCTGCCGGGACACCGCTACTCGATTCACAAATCCGTAATCGGCTCGTGGCGCGGCACGAGCGCCTTCATCATGCCCCACGCAATCAAATAACTCAGGGCGCAGACAACAAACATGATGAGGTAGGCGGTCTGCGGCGTTTGGACGAAGGTGTCACGCAGCCGGCCTTGGAGCAATTGGATCAGCACGCCGCCGATGCCGCCGGCCATGGTGCCGATACCGGTGATGGAAGCGACGGTTTTCTTGGGGAACATGTCGGAGACGGTTGTGAACAGGTTCGCCGACCACGCCTGGTGGGCGGTGCAACCGATGGCAATCACGGAAATGGCCAGCACGGATGCCCATCGCCCAAAATGAGCCACGTTACCGAAGTATTGTGTCGTCAGCACGGCCAACGGAAAAAGGGCAATGACGAACATCGTCGTCATTCTCGCGCGGTAAACCGCCATGCCGTGTTTGATAAGGGTGAACGGAATGCTGCTGCCGTAAATGCTGCCGAGAATCGATATCCCATAAACGATAAAAGTGGGCATCCGCACTTCACTTTGCGTCATCTTAAATTGATCGTGCAGGTATGCCGGCAACCAGAATAAATAGAACCACCAGATGCCGTCGGTCATGAATTTGCCCGCGATGAACGCCCAGAGCTGGCGGTAGCCAAAAAGTCGTAGCCAGGGAACTTTCGCCTTATCGCCCGCCTGGGCCTCCGCGGCGACTTCGTCATCAATGTGGATATAATCGTATTCCGTTTTGGAAAGCCGCGGGTGTTTCGAGGGCGGGTCATATAGCCAGAACCAGAAAATCAGCCAGAAGAACCCCAGGGCGCCGGTAATGACGAAGGCCCATTTCCAACCCTGTTGATCGCCAAAATAGACCATGCAGGTCGGGACTACGAGCGCCGCCACCATGGCGCCGGCATTCGAACCGGCGTTGAAAATTGAGGTGGCCAGGGCGCGTTCGCGCTTGGGAAACCATTCGGCGACCGTCTTGATGGACGCAGGAAAGTTGCCCGCTTCGCTGACGGCGAACAAGCTGCGCACCATGATGTGCATCATCAGCAAACGCCCGACGAAGGCGTTCAAAATTCCAAAAATGGACCACGCAATAAGTGAAAGCGCCAAGCCCAGCTTGGTGCCGATCCGGTCAATGAGCCATCCAGCGAAGACCGTTGCTACCGCATAAACACCGGTGAAGGCCGAGGTCAGATAGGAAAAATCAGCATTTGTCCATCCGAAGCCGCCCTGTGTCTCCGGTCGGCAGAAATACGGTTGCAGATAGCTGATGACTTGCCGGTCCAGGTAGTTGCAGGTGGTCGAAAAAAACAACAGTCCGCAGATGATCCAGCGATAACTACGAAAACCCGGAGCAGGTTGGGTGGGGGAACTCATGCAAGGATAAAAATATCCGGGAAAATGAAGGCGATTCAAGTGTTAAATCGACCTTTACAAGTTGCCCGGGCTTGTGTAAAGCTGCCTTCATTATGTGGAAGAAAATCCTGCCGGTTCTATCCGGGTTGTTGCTGACGGGTTGTGCCGCGACTTTTACCAATGTGTCGTCGTTGCAGCAACCGCGAAATGCCAACAACCTTTATCCCGTGGAGGTCGCCTTCGCGTCGCAGCAACAATCGTTGCGATGGGACTCCATTCATCCGTACGTGGTCGCGAATGGTCAGCTCTATGACATGCGCCTGACGCCGTTGATGACCAACCGCTGGGAAGGTTTCGTGCCGGTGCCGCCGGGAGCCAGTGAGGTCACCTATCGTTACAAGTTCCAATACCTCTACAATGATTTCGGCAAGGCACCCTCGACCGGCAACGCCCTTTCGCGGGAATATAAATTGACCATCCTCAATTCCATGACTCTCCCCAATCCCTGAAGCCGTTCAGTGTCTGGGGCGGAGGAGGATGGCTTTCTTTTCGGAGCCTTCGACCTCGACGCTGTGCGTTTCCACATCGGGATCGTCCTTAAGCGCCTGATGCACCACGCGGCGGTCAAAGGCGCTCATGGGTTCCAGTTCCACCGTGTCGCCCCAGCGCCGGACCTTGTCCGCGGCATTTTGGGCCTTTTTGACCAGCGCTTCGCGTGCTTGCGAGCGGTAACCGCCCACATCCACCATCACCTTGGGTGCGGTGGTGTCCTGTTGAAAAAGCAGGCGGTTGGTAATGTATTGCAGGTCGGATAGCGTTTGTCCCTGCCGGCCAATGAGCCGGCCGGCGTCTTCGGTCTTTATCTCCAGCAAAAGACCCTCTTCCAATTTATGTTCCTCGATGGTTGAGATAAAACCAAGGGTTTCCAGGATTTTCTCCAGCGTTTCTTTGGGTTGAGCAGGCATTGAATTGGTAACTGGTTAAACAAGCGACTGGTTAAATGCACGATTCACTCATTTAACCGATCACGAATTACGATTTGTTTCATTTTTTCTTTTTTGGCGGTGGAGTCAATGCCGGATTTGCCGCGGCCGGGGCCGGCGCCTGGTTCATTCTGGTGACTTTGGTTTGCAACACGCTCATCAGCGTGCTCACCGTCATGTAAAGGGCCATGCCCGACGAATAACTGTAGAGAAACACCAGAAAAATCAACGGGAGGAAACGCATGATTTTCGCCTGGGCGGCGTCCATGCCCGGTGAGGGCGGTTGCAGATGCGCCTGCCACACCATTACCCCCACCATCAACAACGGCAACAGGTTGAATGGAAAATTCAGTCCCGGAATCATCAATATCGTATCCGGTTTTGACAGGTCCGCCACCCACAGGAAATGCGCGCCCCGCAGCTCAATCGCACTGCGCAGCATGGTGAAAAACCCGAAGAACACCGGCATCTGGATCAGCATCGGCAGACAGCCGCTCATCGGGCTGACCTTGTGTTTGCGGTAAAGCTCCCATTGCTTCTGGGTGAGCTTTTGCATGTCTTCCTTGTATTTTGCCTGGAGCGCCTTCAATTCCGGTCCGAGCGCCTGCATCCGTTTCATCGAGCGTGTGCTGGCCGCCGTCAAGGGCCAGAATATTCCCCGCAATATCACCGTGATCAACACGATCAGCAGGCCGTAACCGGCGTGCGTCAGATCGTGCAGCCAGTTCATACACAACAACAGCCCCTTGGCAAAAAAGGTTCCCACGCCCCAAAAAGTAATATAACCCGAGCCGAAATTCATGGCCAGGTCGGCATGATTTTGAAACTGTTCGCCGATGTGCGCGAGCGTCCGGTATTCCTTGGGGCCGGCATAGAGAATGATCTGCCGTTCGATCACCTGATTGGTTCCAAGAGTTTGTGCCGGATAAACCAGGGCGGTTTGAATGCCTTCCGGCAACGGCATGCCGGGGACCGGCTCGACGTCGGGGAACGGTGGCAAAACCGTCGGGCGGGCAATGACCTGTGCGGCCGGCGTTTTCGGCATCGCCAGCAGAGTGAAAAACTGGTTGTAAACCGCCGCCCAAACCACGTTACTCGTGCCCGCGCGATATTCGGTCTTCGGCGTGTGGGGAATAACGAACAAGAACGTGGTGTTCGTGCTGAAATAGGACAGACTGATCTGTTGCTCCCTCGTCCCGTCAAACCACATCGTCCCTCCATATATGGGGAAACTGTTGTCATCCAGGTCCATGGGAGTTGCCGTGCCGATGACCCATTCCTGCGTCGGCAACGGAAGCGATTGGCTCGACAGGTTATCCATCCGCACGGTGACGTTCACCAGACCGTCGTCGCCGATATGGAATTCCTTCACGATGCGCAGGCCGTTGGGGAGAACCTTTTCCGCGTGAACCCCGTCGCCGGTTTTTATCAGGGTGAAATTACCATCGCCCACCAGACTGGCCTCGCCCAGGATCGCCAGCACCGGCACGGGGGCGCGCGTATTCAGCGTGGCCACGCCAGCGTTTGAAGTTGTCTTTTTCCAACGGGCTGAAATGGTTTCCGGGTAATTCAGCATCTCCACCGTTTTTATTCCGCCGCCCCACGATGTGAACGTGTAGCGCTCGTGCGCGTTGGTCAGCACCAGGAGTTGCTCGGACACGTTGGTGTTGGGAAGGAAACCGGCGGTCCCGGCGGAAGGGGCGGTCAGGCTTGCCGGCGCGACGTTCGAAACCGTGGCAGCCGTCCGGGCCTCCGCCGCCGCCAGCGCATTGGTGCCCGTTTGTGACTGGGACACCTGCGAGTAATAATTCCGCTCGTTGACAAACCATACGACCAACAGAACGGCGCAAAGCGAGACAACGATGATGCCGGTGCGGTCCATAATCAAATTCGGAATTCCTTTTCCGGCGCCGGGTCGTGTCCGCCATCGCCCCACGGATGACAGCGGCAAATCCGCTTGACGGCCAGCCAGCCGCCGAGCAACACGCCTTGCGAACGAACGGTGTCCACTGCGTAATGCGAGCAACTCGGCGTGAAACGGCAGCCACCGCCAGGCCCGAACAGGAAGACCAGCGCGGGAGAAACCGTCCAGCGGTACAGCTGAAGGGTGAAAATTAAAGCCGTTTTGGGAACATCCAACATCCAATCCCACAAGGCGCGACTGAACATCCAACGAGCGTACACGTGCGAAACCATTGGACGTTGGATGTTGGGTGCTGGGTGTTGGCAGTTGTTCATTTCAACAGTCCCGCCCGCCGCAGGGTTGTAAGGAAATCCTTTTCGACCTCGGCAAATTTTTTCCCGGCGATGGAATTCCGGGCGACGAGCACCAGTTCGACCGGTTGCGCAAATTCGTTTTGATGCTGCCGGAAACTCTCGCGCAACAACCGCCGCGCCCGGCTCCGCACCACCGCGCCGCCAATCTTGCGGCTGGTGACGACCCCCAATCGCGGAACGGCGCCGTCCGGCAGTGAATGCCAATTGGCAATGAGGCACCCCAGCACAAGCCGCTGTCCCTGCTGTCGCACGCGCGCAAAATCGCGCTGCTGCCGTAGCCGGGCCGGGCGGCGCAGCCGCAGGCGTCTGACTTCCGGCATCGGGCCTCCGGCATCTTGGGACGGGGCGGGCATGGGCAGGCGCATCAAACCGGCGTCAGGCGCTTGCGGCCCACACGACGGCGGTTGCGCAAGGTGGCACGGCCGCTTTTGGTGGATTTGCGGGCAAGGAATCCGTGCTGCCGCTTGCGCCGGATTTTTGACGGTTGATACTGGCGTTTCATAAATCAAATTCAATTCGCGCCTTTTTGCGCGGGAAAATAGGTTCCCTTTTTGCCCGGAAATTGATTTGTCATTTAATCAATTTGCCGGATGCAAAAAGGCCCCGTTTGACGGAGCGCCGAGAGTAGCAGTGAAACGCCTCGTGTCAAGGCGCGGTTCGGGAAATGATGGCTGCTTTGGCTTGTAGCGGTGCTCGGTGAGCACCGCATTTCCGTGCATTTTTTTTTGAAAATTGCTGCAGTCATAGACCGCTGCTGCAGGCCAGGTTCCGGTAGTGGTACGTTTTGGTGGGGCGAGGCTACTGACGAGCCGGCTCGCGAGGACGCTCGCCCCACCAAAAGTCGCAAAACGTACCAGCACCCAAGTTCCGACTTTATTGCCGATCGGACCCGATGTCTGTAGGATACGCCTTCATATTTTGATGATGGACAAGCTCATTGACGCGCTTTGTTTGCAATGCGGCCTGTGTTGCAACGGGGTTTTGTTTGCCGATGTCCGGCCGGAACCGGGCGATGCTTCGCCCCTGTTCAAGGAAGGCCGCTCGCGTGTCACGCAGCCTTGTCCGGCCTTTAACGCCGCCACCTGTGCCTGCGCCATTTATGCGGAGCGCCCGGCGCGCTGCCGGAAATTCGAGTGCCGCCAGCTCCTCGGCGTGCGCAACGGAACCACGACCATGGACCAGGCCTTGCGCCAGATCCGTGCCGGCCGAGGGCTGGCCGTCGAAATTGAAAAGCTGTTGACGGAACTGGATTTCAACGACAAACGGCTGCCGCTCAGCCGCCGGTTTCAACGCTGCCAGCGTGCGGCGGAGAATGGGAAACTGCCGGAGGCGCAGTACGACCAGTTGGCTGATTTGCAATTAGCCGTACACCGGTTGACCGGTTTATTGGCCAGGGAGTTCTACGCGTGAGAACCATCCGTTGGACGGAATATGGTGAATTGGCGGTACTCTTCCTGATCCAATCCATGGCCACCGGTATCTGGATGGTGCCGTTGAGCGTGGTGTTCAAGGCGCACCAGCTGGTGGGCATCGCCCCCTACGCCTTTGCCACCTCCGCTCTCGCCGCGTTGGTTTCACCGCTGATCTTTGGTGCCATGGCCGACCGCCACGCCTCACCCGTCGCCGTCCTGCGCGGGCTGTCCGTGGCGAGCGCGGCCACCGTGTTGCTTGCGGCCTGGAGCATCAAACAAGGCGGGTCGCCGGGCCTGGTGCTGCTGCTGGTTCAAATCTATGCGCTCTGTGCCGCGCCCACCGGCAGCATTGTCAGCGCCATCGTTTTCTCGCGGCTGCACGATTCCCAGCGGCAGTTCGGACCGATTCGCGCCGGGGCGACTATCGGTTGGATGGCCGGCTGCTGGCTGGTGAGCGCGCTGAATGCCGATACTTCCGTACTTTCGGAATACACCTGCGCGGTCACCTGGTTGGTGCTGGCGGCTTTCACCTTCCTGCTGCCCAGCGTGCCACCGCCGGATTCCACCGGACACCCGACCCTGTTGCAGCGGCTGGGCTGGGACGCGCTCGTGCTGATGAAGAATCATGATCATCGCGCCGTCTTTATTACCGCCGCGTTGTTCAGCATTCCGCTGGCGGCGTTTTATCCGTTCACCCCGCTGCACCTGCAGCAACTCGGTTTTCGGCACACGTCCGCCTGGATGACCCTGGCGCAAACTACGGAGTTGATCGCCATGTTTTCGCTCGCGGGCCTGTTCCGGCGCTGGCGGTTGAAATGGATTTTTCTTGCGGGCCTGGGTTTTGGCCTGCTGCGCTTCGTCCTGTGCGCAGTGAACGGCAAGGTATGGTTGCTGGCTGGCACCAGCCTGCACGGTCTGTCCTTCACCCTGTACTTTGTCACCGCGCAGATTTACATCAACGAACGGGTGGGACCCGAGTGGCGGGCGCGGGCGCAGGCGATGATGGCGTTGATGACCAACGGCATCGGTAACCTCATAGGCTATCTTGGCACCGGCTGCTGGTTCAATGCATGCACACACATTAACGGTACCCAATGGCAGTGGTTCTGGGGTGGGCTGGCCGGGGTGATTGTGCTCGTGCAAATCTATTTCCTCACGGCGTATCATGGAAAATATTCAGGGACGACCCGCCCGCAGACATCGGTCTCCGCCATCAAAGTGACCCTCCCGCTGGGTGAGACACCTTAAAAAGTGTGTCTGATAATCCCATTTTCTCCAGTAGGAGCCGAGGTGACGAGGCTCAAACCCTCCGAAGTTATAGCCTTTTCAAAAATATGTAGCCGCCGACGTTAGTCGGCGCAAACCGAATATAGGGAATGATTTAGCGCGAACTGACGTTCGCGGCTGCGAGATTAATCAAATTGCTTAAATGAGCGCCTGGGTCTCCTGACGTCGTCTGCCGCTATTTTTCAGACACGCTCTTCGCCATTATGTAATCGTCCATGACGAAGCCATCCCCGATGTCGGTGATCACAGATTCAGTGATGACAAAACCGTTTCGGCGGTAGGCGGCAATGGCCTGGGCGTTGCGCTTGTTTACGGAGAGGATCAGACGGCGAGCGCCGTCGGCGCGGGCTTTGCACTCGCATTGTTGCAATAACCGGCTGCCCAGTCCGCGTCTCTGCCATTGCGGCAACAGGTAGAGCTTGTGCAATTTCAGCACGTCCGGTTCGGGCGTGGGGCCGCAGGATGCAAACCCGGCCGGTTTGCCATCTACCAGCAGAAGGTTATAGAGGATGCCTTGTAAACGGATTTCATCACGCAGGGTGTCGAGCCCGTACATCCGCGCCAGCATGTAATCAATCTGCGTGTGGCTGATAATGCTGGGATAGCACGCCCGCCAGATGATACCCGCCAATTCGGCAATGGCCGGCAGATGTTCCTCGCCAGCGTCGATGATTTGCGGGCCGGATGGTTTTCCCACGTTCAAAGCTCAACCGTATGGTGTGACAAAGTCCGACCCTTCGCAAACCACGCAAGAAATCCGAATTGACCGTAGCGGCGTCTCGGTAGAGCGCCGCAAACTTCAGAAAATTGTAGAGTGCGGCTTTCTGCCGAAAGCCGCTACGCCTGTTTCGCAGAATTTTCTGACGGCATTGTTGTAAAAAAGCCGCTCCCCCCCGCCCTGAGGGAAGGAGCGGCGTTGATATTCTACGTCTTAAGGCGCCGGAGTGACGGAGAGAGCACGTGTATCGTAGCTGATGGCGCTGCCATTCGGGTCGAGGAACTCCAGGAGCACTGTCCGGGTTTCAAACGGGTACAGGACTTCGTCGCGGTCACCGTCACCGTCGCCCACGGGAACACTGACATAGGGACTGCCCAGGGGTGCGAGCACAGATGTCGTTCCCGCGGCGTTGAGCACCGTCGCATTGGCGCTCAGATTATCCAGGACGAGCCAGACGGGCGCGGGCACGGTTGTGAAGCCGGCATTGGTGACAAACACCAACTGAAAGGCATGGTGCGTTTTGGGATCCACGAACAAGCGGCCGCTGTTCACGGATAGCTTTGCGGGGGCCGGGATGGCGCCGGGCACGAACAGGTCGCTCAGCTCGTTGACGACGGCGACGTTGTTGTAACCGATGCCGGTGACGTCGGTTTCGTTGGTCGGGATGGGGTTGCTGACGAACGGCAGGTGGAAGACTTCCGACCAGGTTTTGATGTCCGATGAATGATTCAACGGTACGCTGCTGGCATAGGCATTGCCCTTGGCCAGCGGCGAAATGATGATTTCGGGAATCGCATGGTTGGTGTCATCGCCGCCTTCGGCTTCATCCCACCAAAGAACAATCACGCCGTTGTCTTGGTATTCCGGCGAAGCCATGATTTGCGGGATAACCTGGGAGAGGAAGTTGTCCGCTGCCGCGATGGAGGATTGGTCACCGGTGTAATGAACCCCCTGATAAGTAAACCCGCCGTTTAATGAGCTGTGCGCTTCGTTGTATTGATCGGGCGTTATCCAGTTATAGCGTCCCACCGTGCCATTGTGGAGGTCCAGAAAGAACTGGGCGAGCGGATAGACATTCGCGGTGGCAGTGTCGGCAAAGAAGGCCATCGGGTTGTGCTTGACGGCGTAATTGTATTGCGTCGTGCCGTTATAGGTATTGACCGGGCCGTTGGTCCCCGACGCGCTGTTCGTCGGGCTGAGGCTCAAATCAACGTCCTCCTGGTAATTCTTCCACGGAATGTTCGCCGCATTCAGAAGACCGGCAAAGTGGACGGACTGGGCATAGAAGGTGTTGCCGTTGGCGGCGCGCGGATCCGCATCGGTATGCACCCCGAAATCCGTTCCGGCCTCGGCCCAGACGTAATTCGGCTCGGACGGATGGTCGCCGATGGCGGCATTGAAGTAGGCCGTAGCATACGAAACCTGCACTGCGTTCGAGTTCCCCGGCGTGATCAGACTGTTGATGTACGGTGCGGCCGGATTACCGAAAATCTGCTGCGGACTCGTCATGTTCGTGGGTTGCGTGAAATTGTGATTCTCCAGCGCAATCACAAAGATATCGCCGACCCGTTGCACCGGGAATGGGAAGGCGGGGGCGGTTTGGACCGCCAGCAAAACGCCGGCGGCGGCGGCACCGAGCAGAACTGTCTTGCTTGTTCGATGGGTGAGTAGTTTTATTTTCATAGTATTCTTCTCCTTTTGGTTGTGTTTATCCCCTTTATGGTCGGGGCTACTTAATCACACGCTGGCGGAGGAAGTAAACGTGACAATGGTGAAAATCCGGTTACGAATATGGCGGCAGAATGACAGCGGAGTTACAAGTCCATAAAGTACCCGTGAAATGGATGAAACGAAATCTTTCTGTTAATTTTCGCGTCCCGGCGGAACGAATAAGCCGCGAGAACCTCCCAAAATAAATACTACTCGATTGATTCACCCTCTCCGCCTCGGGCGGGGCAGGGTGACCATGCTGTTGAAAGCCACCTCGTAAAGGCTGACAAACACCGACATTCTTCCTGCTATTTCAAGCACGGGGAAGAGGGAGATTACAGTCCCAGTTTCTTGAAACGGGTGTTCACTTCCTTGAAGTGGAAGTCCAGCGAACAGAGTTTCTCCAGTTCACCCGGCTTGAAATGTCCAGCTACCGCCGGGTCGGACCTCAATTGTTCAACGAAATCGGTATCGTCGCGGCCCGCGTGTTTCACGTCCCACGTTTTCATGGCCGCATCCTGGACCAGTTGGTAGGCGGCTTCGCGGGTCAGGCCCTTTTTGATGAGCGCCAGGAGCACGGTCTGCGAATTCCACATGCCCAGGCTCAGGCCGAGGTTGCGCTTCATGTTTTCCGGATAGACGGCGAGGCCGTCCATGACCCGGATGAGCAGGCCAAACATGTAATCGAGCAATGTGCAGGAATCGGGAAAGATGATGCGCTCGACGCTGCTGTGGCTGATGTCGCGTTCATGCCACAAGGCGACGTTTTCCAGGGCGGCGATGGCGTTGCCGCGCAGCACGCGGGCGAGACCACTGAGACGCTCCCACGTGATGGGATTGCGCTTGTGCGGCATGGCACTGCTGCCTTTCTGGCCTTTGGTGAACGGTTCCTCGGCTTCGAGCACCTCGGTGCGCTGAAGGTGACGGAACTCGACCGCCCAGCGCTCCATGCTCGCGCCGACCAGGGCCAGCGTGGTCATGAATTCGGCGTGGATGTCGCGCTGGATAACCTGCGTGGCAATCGGTGCCGGATACAGGCCCAGTGTTTTACAAACCACCGACTCGACGCGCGGGGAAAGATGGGCGCTCGTGCCCACTGCGCCGCTAAGCTTGCCGACCGCTACGGCCTCACGCATCACCACCAACCGTCGCAGCGACCGCACAAATTCATCGTGCATCAGCGCGAGCTTCAAACCAAAGGTCGTCGGTTCCGCATGGATGCCGTGGCTGCGGCCGATGCACGGCGTGAATTTGAATTCGTTGGCGCGCCGCTTGAGAACCGGCAGCAGCTGCTTTACATCGGCAATGAGAAGGTCGGCGCTTTGCACCATCTGCACGGCGAACGCGGTGTCAATTATGTCGCTGCTGGTCAGGCCGAAGTGGAACCAGCGGCTGGCCGGACCGTTTATTTTTTCGGCAACCGCGGTTGTAAAGCCGATGACGTCGTGGTTGAGGGTTTTCTCCAATTCCTTCTGCCGCGCGACGAGGCCGGGCAAATCGGCGAACCATTTTTCCGCGCCTCGCTTTATCTTCGAGAAGTCTGCCCGCGGCACGACGCCTTCCTTGACCAGGGCTTCGCTCGCGAGGAGCTCGATTTGGAGCCAGAGACGGAGCTTGTTTTCATCGGTCCAAATGGCCCGCATCTCCGGTCGGGAATAGCGCGTTATCATGGCACGAGCCTAGAACGTCGAGAGTCGGGAGTCGAGAGGCGAGTGCCATAGAAAAAGCTCTCGTCTATCGACCCTCAACCCTCGACCGGATCAATGTTTCGCCATTTTACTGCGGGCCTTTTCGAGAGTTTCGCGCTCGCGCGCGGTCAGGCTTTGAATGCCGTGCGCGGAAATCTTGTCGAGAATGGGGTCCACCTCGCTTTTTACAAACTCGTCGGTGGGCAATTCCTCGTCGGATTCGCCCGCGGTCGAATGCCAGAACCTGCCCTTGCCCGAGCGGGTGACGGCAAATTCGCGCCGCGCGGCCGGTCGCGATGACGGCGCTCCCCATGGCGACCGGGACCAGCGGCCCTGGATGAATAGCCGCGCAAAAACAAAACCCATCAACATGCCGCCGAGATGTGCGGCATGAGCGATGTTACCTCCCATCAACGCTGCCAGCCATGAATCGGGGAAAAGGATGCAGAATGCGCTCACCAACGCCGTGCCCCATAGCAGGTATTTCGCCCGCAAGGTAACGGGCAGCACAAAAAAAAGGAGCAGGGTCAGTTGTTGCTCCGGATAAAGAGTGGCGAATGCCGCAACCAGCCCGAGTGCAGCGGCCGAGGCGCCCACCACGGCCGTGCCGAAATGACTGGGCCAGACCAATGCTCCCAACATTTCCACCAATCCTCCCAGTATTCCGCTGGAAAAATACAGAATCAGGAATTTCCCGGGACCCAGGGTTTCCTCCATGGCCCGCCCGAAAACGTAAATGGCCCAACAGTTCAGCAGAATGTGCAACAAACCGCTGTGCATGAACTGGTAAGTTAGCAGTTGCCAGACAAAACCATGCTCCAAACCCTCAAGGCTCAATGCAAAATAATTGTAAATAAATGGATTGTCCGGGACCAACCGCATCGGGTTGGAGGAAAGGATGCACTCGACCAGAAAAACGATGGCGTTGGCCACCAGTAACGCCACAGTCAGGGACAGATAAGGCCGGTAATGAACCGGCTGGCGCATATAATCACGATCTTCAAGCATGGCGGACGCAAACTAATCGCCGGAAAGCCCGTTTTCAACGGCCATTTTGCGGCAACTCTTCGACAATGCAGCCGTCCACGAGTTCAAACACGCGCCGGGCGTGCGCGGCCACCTTGGCGTCGTGCGTGGCGATGACGAGCGTGGTTTGCCGTTCGACATGCAGTTTCTTGAGCAATTCGATGATTTCCCCGCCCGTGTGTGAATCCAGGTTGCCAGTTGGTTCGTCGGCCAAGACCAGTTCCGGTTCATTGACCAGGGCGCGGGCGATGGCAACGCGTTGTTGCTCGCCGCCGGAGAGCTCAAACGGCTTGTGTTCCACGCGGTCACTGAGGCCCACCCGGGCGAGCAATTCACGTCCGCGCGCCACGGCCCGGGCGACGGGGACACGGGCGATGCGCGCCGGCAGACAAACGTTTTCCAGCGCGTCCAGTTCCGGTAAGAGGTGGTATGCCTGAAAAACGAAACCCACCCGGCGATTACGGAGGTCCGTCAGTTTCTGTTCGGAAAACGCGGCGATGTTCTGCCCGGCAAAATGGATTTCGCCCCCGTTGGGCGAATCCAACCCGCCGATCAAATGCAACAGCGTGCTTTTGCCGGCGCCGGACGCGCCGCGCAGGGCGAGGAATTCGCCACGCGCGACCTCGAGATTGACCCCGCGCAGTACTTCGAGCGTGCGCCGGCCCATCGTGTACGATTTCGTCAGCGCTTTGGCGGAAAGCAACGATTCGCTCATGGCATTTATGATCTATGATTTACGATTGACGATTTAAAGCAGGCGGTGGCGTTGCCAAAATCATCAATCCCAAGCAGCAAATCGAGGATGTCACTCATAACGCAGCGCCTCCACGGGTTTCAGGCGGCCGGCGCGCCACGCGGGAAGCACACCTCCCAGAATGCAGATAATAAACGAACTCCCGCAAATCACCGCGATGTCCCGGAAGTCGATCACCGCGGGCAAAGCGTTGAAGCCGTAGATGGAGGCGGGGAACAACTCAAATCCGGTCCAACGATTCATGAAATGCAGGAATTCGTTGCGATACGTCAGGGCGAGGATACCGAGACCGTAACCGGCCAGGACGCCGAGCACCCCGATGATGGCGCTCTGGGCGAGAAACACGCCGGAGATTTGCAGGTTGGTGGCCCCGAGCGCCTTCAACATTCCGATTTCACGCGTTTTCTGGACCACGAAAGTGATTTGGGCGCTCAGGATGCAGAGCGCGGCCACGATTACGATGAAAAACAGCAGATAAAACATCACATTCTTTTCGACAATCACCGCGCCGAGGAGGGCGGAGTTTTCCTGCATCCAGGTGGTGATGGTATAGCTCGGTCCCAACGCATTCGCCAGTTCGTTGCTCACGGTCGCCGCCTGGTAGGGATCGTGCAAGATGACCATCAGCCCGTGAACATTGTCGCCGAGGTCGTAAAGCTCCTGGGCGTTTTCCAGCGAAGTCACCACAACGGAATAATTGTAATCGTAATAACCGACATCGAAGATGCCGGTGACGGTGTAATCATCCGGCAGCACGGCTTCCTCGTTTGATTTACCCTGGTGTTCCTTCAATTTCTTCAACTCGTTCGGCGAATAAATCGACACCCGGTCGCCCACGGCCAGGTTCATGCTTTGGGCCAGCGCCGTGCCGATGACCATGCCTTGCCGGCTCAGGTCGAATTTCCCGGCGATAATGCTCTGGGGCAGCACACTCACCGAATTTTCACGGGCGGGATCTGCGCCCCGCACATAGGGCGCGGCAAAGAAAGGCTGTTCGTTCCCGACGGGTTCCGTTTCCATCAGCACCGGGCCCAGGACATACGGCGCCACGCCCGCCACGTTTTTGTTGGCGGCGACAAGATTCATCACCGCATCGTCATTGGCCATCGTCTGGCCGGTGGCGACGATTCGCAGGTGGCCATTGAAGCCGAGGATTTTTGCGCGCAAATCGCGGTCGAACCCGCTCATGACACTGATGACAATGATGAGCACGGCGACGCCGAGCGCGACGCCGAGGATGGAGATGAGCGTGATGATGGAGACGAAAGTCCGTTTGGGCCGCAAATAACGCAGCGCGAGGAGCAGTTCAAACGGCAGTCGAGACATGGAGGAAGGCTAGACACGCACCCGACAAGTGTCAACGAAGTGCGTGAGGTTCATTCGCGTTTCGTGCGCGACCGCCGGAATGGATTAGTCCCGCTTGTAGCTGCTACTGTGCGCGGAACGAAAAGCAGGCTGACGAACAGATAAATCCAGCCAATGACAAAATGAGCGCCGAAAATAAAACCGAAGGACACCAGATTCAAGAAACCGATACCGTAGAGAAAAACGGCCGCCGCCATCAGCAGGGCTCCTGGTATCAAGGCCGCACCCGCCAGCCGCCAGCATTGACGGAAGTTCAGCTCTCGATTCGCAAAAAATCCCAGCAACCAGAGCGGCAGGAAATAAAGTGTCGCCAGCAACGACCAGCACAGCAGGAGAGCAACCGTCAGGGCGGCTGCGGCCAGAAAGAGAAGTTCCGTGGCCCAGGCGCCCCAAAGAGGCTCCAACGCGTTGCGGTTGAATGCAAAGAAATAGCCAGCTGGGTAATTCCATTCCAGGTAGCCGAGCAGGGAATAAACCCGGACGGTCTTCCTGCCAAACTCGATTTGCACATCCGACGCCGGGCCGATTTGGCCGGAGTGGTCCGGATCCACGTCCAGCGCCAGGAAATGGCCCTGGGACAGCAGCTCCGCCGGACCCCCCTGCCAGTCCAGTTTGCCCGCGCGGATTTGGCCGGCAGCCGGCAATTTTTGGATGGCGGTGGTTATTACCGGGAAATAATTGCTGCCGATAAACCAAACGACCGCCCCCGCGGCCAGCACCGCTGCGATGAATTGCACGAGCAGCAGACGCCCGAACCCCGCACGCGCAAAAGCCGCGATGCCGCGCGGGGTGAAGGGTTCCCAGGCGCGAATTGATTCGGCAGGTGCACTCATCGGAGGCAGATTACTTGAAAGGATTGGACTGTTAAAGAAAACCCGTTTCGCTGGCGTTCGGAGCGCCGAGCGCCGCCTCGGCACGTCGGAAAATCCATCGCATCGTGCCGAGTCGATGCTTTGCGCTCCCGGCAATGCGCTTTAACGCGCCCGCCTCATCAGGCCGGGTTGGCTTCCGGCGGCTCCGGCGGTTTGGGCGGCGGATTTTGCACCGGGGCCGGCGTAAACAGAACCGGGATGGGATAACGCAATTTCATCACGTCGTCCACGAGCACCTCGACAAAATAAGTCCCGGCGGTTTTGAATTCAATCTGGCCAAATACCATCACGTTCGTCGCGTGCAGAGCCGCGTCCTTCAACTCCAATTTCATCTCGCCTTTCCGCAGAACGGTCGTCTGGTCGGGAGCGATGAATTTGATGCTTTCGATGAACTGGCCGATGCCCGCGGTCCAGCGGTTGAAGATGCAGAGCCGCGCGGCCACGACGGGGAGTTGCGGCACGCGCAGAAAATTAATGACGCCGATGAGAATCAGATTGCCGGAAGCTTCCTGGCGGACATCCTCGCACACCAATGAGCATTGCAGATCAGGCAGAATTCGAGTGGGTTGCATATTCTTTTTATGGTAGCGGTGCTGAGCGCGCTCCGCAGCTTCTTATTTTAAATCCGGCGGTCACCGACCGCCGCTAAAGCTACAAAGTCATCTCCGCCGCACGCACCGTGTTTGACATCAACATGGCTATGGTCATCGGTCCGACCCCGCCGGGATTGGGCGTGATTTTTCCGGCGACGGATTGCACGCCCGCGAAATCCACGTCGCCCACCAGGCGGGACCCGTTTTTTGCGCCCGGGTCGCTTATGCGGTTCACCCCCACGTCCATCACCGTGGCGCCGGGCTTGACCATGTCCGCCTTTACGAATTCGGCAACCCCCATCGCGGCAATCAGAATGTCGGCCCGGCGACAATGCGCCGCGATATCGCGCGTGGCGGAATGACAGAGCGTCACGGTGGCGTTCGCGTTTTTGTCCTTCTGACAAAGCATTGCGGCCATCGGTTTGCCGACAATATTGCCCCGGCCCAGAATCACCACCTCCGCACCGCTGATTTTCACCTGCGACCGGACCAACAATTCCCGGACGCCTGCCGGTGTGCACGGCTGGAAGCCGAGGGGGTCACCCAACATCAACTTGCCGACGTTGACCGGATGAAATCCATCCACGTCCTTCTGCGGCGACACTTTCGAATAGACCACGGATTCCCGGATTTGTTTCGGGAGGGGCGCTTGAACCAGGATTCCGTGCAAGCGCGAATCGGCATTCAATTTTCCCAGCAGCGCGAGCAACTGGCCTTCGCTCGTTTGTTCGGGCAGGACGTGCGTTTCGGAAACGATTCCGAGTTCGGCGCAGGCCTTCTCCTTGCGTCCGACGTAAACCTTGGACGCCGGATCCTCGCCCACGCGCACAAACGCGAGGCCGGGTACGATCCCGCGTGCTTGCAACGCGGCGATGCGCCCGGCCAGTTCGCGCTGAATTTGCGCGGCTATGGCGCGGCCATCAACGACGGTTGCCACGTTGTCGGGGACTGCTGAGGTCAACGTGTTTGATGGCATTGGTGGAAACCACCTGGATGCTCTGGATGGCAATGATCGGGCTGCTCGGCCAACGCTGATCAATGCCTTCCACACCGGTAACAATGATCCGCATGTTGACATAGCGGCCCAAGTCGAGATCCGGCGCCGTCGTGTATAGGTAATCAATCGTCTGGTACGTATCAGGATCGAACAACATGTACTTGGTCGGCGCGGCTATACTTGAAACCGGTCCCACCACGCCTTCATGCGACACCACACGGTCTGTCGGCGGCGGCTGGGCCACCGGTTGGGCCGGCGGGGGTGGCTGGGCCACCGCGACGGGCGTCGGTTGCGAAGCGGGTGCAGCTTGCGTCAAATACATGGCGGCGACAAACGCGTAGGCATTGGCCGGCGGCTCGATTTCCATCCACTCACCCTTGGTCCGGATTTCAGTTACGGCCGTGCCGTGTTCAATGGTCCCCAGCACACTGTAATTTTCGCCGGGCCCGCCACGCAGATTCACTTTCTTTGTCAAAACGGTTTTGTTGTCCTTGTCAATAAACTTGGCAAAAACCCAGACGTGGGCGCTCGCCGGATAGGCAATTTGCGCCCATTGCGCGGGTTCGTTGGCCTTGTGTTTGTCGAGATTGATTTGGGATAAAACCGTCACCGTGTCACCTTGTTTGAGGTGGGCCACCACTTCGCCCTTGAGACCGGCCTGGCCGCGGACGGTGAGGCTCTTGACGGCAACCTGGGCCGGACCGGAAACCAGCGTGACGGTGGGTTCGGACAGCGGCACCACTTTGGCGGGGGCGCGGTGTCTATGTTTGACGGGCTTGGCTTTTTCCGTGGGCGCCGCAGTTCCGGTGGCGGCCGGCACCGTGGCGGGGGCGGCTTCAGCGGGCGGGGCAGCGGTGGGTGCGGGAGTGGCCGCACCTGAATTTGAGTTGTCCTGCGCAACGGCGCTTGTGGCCAGCATCACGCCCAGCATCAACCAGCAATTCGTTTTCATATTTCTGCAAGTAAAGTTTTAATCTCGGTTTCTGTCAATGCCCGCCAACGGCCGGGCTTCAATTCGCCTAGTTTAATTCTACCAATTTGTGTCCGCTGTAGCCGTTCGACCGCCAACCCCTGCGATGCAAACAGCCGTCGTACTTCGCGGTTTTTGCCTTCAGCCAATTCAAGCTCCACAACGCTGCGCCGACGGCCGGCTGAAATGAGACTTGCCGCCCGCGCCCGGAGTTTTTCGCCTGCGTGCCATACGCCCCGCAAGAATCGTTCCAAAATCGCCTTTTCCACGCAACCTTCGACCGTTGCAAGGTATTTTTTGCCAACGCCATAGCGCGGATGTGTCAGGCGCAGGGCAAATTGTCCATCATTGGTCAAAAAAAGCAATCCTTCCGTGTTAAAATCCAGACGGCCCACGGAGTGAAGATTTTGCCATTCCTTGGGCAAAAAATCATAAATCGTCGGCCGGCCCGACTCGTCCCGGCGCGTACAAATGCAACCGACCGGCTTGTGCAAAGCCACGTAGAGCTTGCGCCGGGCCCGGACCGGTTTGCCGTCCAACGTCACGGCGTCCCGGTCGGGATCCACCCGGGTGCCGAGCACGCGAACCGACCGGTCGTTCACCTGGACCCGCCCGGCCAGGATGAGGGGTTCCGCCGCCCGCCGGGAAGCCACGCCTGCCTCCGCCAGAAATTTCTGCAAACGTATGGCAGGTGACATGTGACAAGGGACAGGTGACAAGAGCGGATTCCGCGTCACGCATCACTTGTCACGCGTCACGTTTTACACTCCCGGTTTGGTTTTGCGCAGGCCAGTGATACGGTCGCCGTCTTTCCACTGACCGCGCTTTTTGAGTATCTCGACGCGCTCGAAACGTTTGAGCACATTGCGCTTGCCGCCCAAAATGGTTGCCGCGCGCAGACTGCGATGCTGTGACATAAATTTTCTTTGGTTAAATTATCGGTAAAAACGAAGCCTGATTCTAACAGGTTAAACCGTCCCGGCAATGACGAAATTTCAGCCGATCCGGTCCCATCCACACCATTCCCGCCAAACGAACCTTCCGCGGGGACGGACGAAGCCTCACGCCTCCGGCAACCGCTGTAATTCCAGGAGCAATCGTTCCGGGTGCACCGGC
>Ga0335078_10002146_pt1 | contig 29930 bp, 27 predicted proteins | sample Lox_Sample_32_FD_206711 | JGI IMG/M metagenome (GOLD analysis project Ga0335078, IMG submission 206711) | Soil microbial communities from Loxahatchee National Wildlife Refuge, Florida, United States - Lox_Sample_3.2 | ecosystem: Environmental > Terrestrial > Soil > Wetlands | place: USA...
GCCGTCGCACCACGACGCCATCGCGTTCCCCAGGCGACTGAGGCCCGGGGCCACCCGCCGCTGCGGCACTGGAGGCACCTCCTCGTCGGCGCGCGAAACCAGGACGAGGCGCACGCGCTCGCCGCCGCGATCCACGCCAGGCCCCGCCGTGCGCGGTCATCTCCGTGCTCCGCGCCCCTACACCGGCCTCGACATGACCCGTTTTGCCAGGCAGCAGATCTTCACACAGATGCCCCCGCTCTAGCCAGCCGTCGCTGGCCGCCGGGGCGGACCGCCGGCAGCTTCCTGTCGGCCACCTCCGCGCGTCAGATGTCGTAGGTGTCTTCGATCGACAGGCGGCGCATGGAGGAATTGGCGCGTCCGCCTATTACCGGCTCGTTGCCACAACCATCCGGCCCGCACGCCGGTACTGCCCCGTTCTGGACCAGGGCAGGGAAAGAACCGTGAACATCGCATGGATGTCGTTAGGTTGGTCTGGGCGACCTGCGCGGATGCCGCAAAATTAAGAGCATGGGCGGATACAGTGAGGGCCGCGCTACGCCACGCGGGCAGCTGCGGATTTACCTGGGGGCCGCCGCCGGGGTCGGTAAGACGTACGCCATGCTCTCCGAGGGACACCGGCGCGCGGAGCGCGGTGCCGACGTGGTGGTCGCGTTCGCCGAGCCACACCAGCGGCCGCAGACGATCGCGCTGCTCGACGGTTTGGAGGTCGTCCCGCGCAGGAAGCTGCCCTACCGGGGCAGCGAGTGGGAAGAGATGGACCTCGACGCGGTGCTCGCCCGCAAGCCGCAGATCGCGCTCGTCGACGAGCTCGCGCACACCAACGTGCCCGGCTCGCGGCACGTCAAGCGCTGGCAGGACGTCGAGAAGCTGCTCGACGCCGGCATCGACGTGATCTCCGCGGTCAACGTACAGCACCTGGAGTCGGTCACCGACGTGGTCGAGCAGATCACCGGGGTGCCGCAGCGGGAGACCGTGCCCGACGCGGTAGTCAGGGCCGCCGACCAGGTTGAGCTGGTCGACATGACCGCTGAGGCGCTGCGCCGCCGGATGGCGCACGGCAACATCTACCCGCCGGAGAAGATCGACGCGGCGCTCACCAACTACTTTCGGGCCGGGAACTTGACCGCGCTGCGCGAGCTAGCGATGCTCTGGCTGGCCGACAAGGTCGACGAGGGCCTGCAGAAGTACCGCGCAGAGCACGACATCACCTCCACCTGGGAGGCGCGGGAACGGGTGGTCGTCGCGCTCACCGGCGGCCCCGAGGGCGACACGCTGATCAGGCGGGCGGCGCGGATCGCCGCCAGGTCGTCGGGCGGTGAGCTGCTCGCGGTGCACGTCACCAAGTCAGACGGGCTCACCGGGGCCAACCCGGCCAACCTGGCCAGGCAGCGGCAGCTTGTGGAGTCGCTCGGCGGCACCTACCACCAGGTCGTCGGCGACGAGATCTCCGAGGCGCTGCTCACCTTCGCCAAGGCGGAGAATGCCACGCAGCTCGTCCTCGGCGCGAGCCGTCGGTCCTGGCTGCTCGCGCTGCTGACCGGCCCGGGCATCGGGTCGCGGACCATCCGCGACTCCGGCGCCATCGACGTGCACATCGTCACCCACCCGCACGCGGGCGGCCGGTGGCGCATCCTGCCCAGGTACCGGGGCGGCATCACCGGGAACAGGCAGCTGGCCGGCTGGATCCTCGCCGTGGTGCTCGCGCCGGTGGTCACGGTCGCGCTGGCCAGCAGCCGTTCCGGCATCAACCTGACAAGCGACGTGCTCGCGTTCCTCGTCGCGGTGATCGCCGTCGCCCTGGTCGGCGGCTTCCTGCCGGCCGTGGCCGAGGCAGTCGCCGGGTCGCTGCTGCTGAATTACTACTTCACGCCGCCGATTCACCGCTGGACGATCGCGGAGGCCAACAACTGGCTCGCGCTGGCCGTGTTCGTCGCCGTCGGGCTCGTGGTGAGCTGGGTGGTGGACACCACCGCCCGGCGCACCAACCAGGCGGCCCGCGCCAACGCCGAGTCCGAGTTGCTCGTGACCACGGCCGGCTCCATCCTGCGCGGCCAGGGCGCGCTCGACGCGCTGCTCGAGCGGACGAGGGAGGCGTTCGGCATGCGCTCGGCCAGCCTGCTCGAACGGCAGGACCCTTCGGTCAGCGGCGGGCGCGGCCTGGGGGCGGACTGGGCCGTGGTCGCCTGCTCCGGTGACGCGCCGGTCTCCCGGCCGGACGACGCCGACGTGGACATCCCGGTCACCGACGTGCTGTCCCTCGCCCTGGCCGGCCGGCCGCTGCCCGCCGAGGACCGCCGGGTGCTCGGCGCGTTCGCCGCTTACGCGGCGGTCGCGCTTGAGCAGAAGCGGCTCGCCGCCGAGGCGGAGGCCGCCAAGCCGATCGCCGCCGCCGACCGGATGCGCACCGCGCTGCTCGCCGCGGTCAGCCACGACCTGCGAACCCCGCTCGCCTCCGCGAAGGCCGCGGTCACCTCGCTGCGGTCTCCCGACATGCACTGGGACGCCGCCGATACCGCGGAGCTGCTCGCCACCGCCGACGAGTCGCTCGACCGGCTCACCCACCTGGTTGGCAACCTGCTCGACATGTCCAGGCTGCAGGCAGGCGCGCTGTCGCTGTTCCCGCGGCCGTCCGGGCTCGACGAGATCGTCGCGCTTGCCCTCGACGACCTCGGGCCGGCCGGCCGCGACATCATCGTGGAGATACCTGAAACGTTGCCCGCCGTACGCGCCGACCCGGCCATCCTTGAGCGCGTGGTGGTCAACCTGGCGGAGAACGCGCTGCGCTACGCGCCGGCCGGCAAGCCGCCGCTGCTCGCCGCGTCTGCCCTCGGTGACCGGGTCGAGCTGCGGGTGGTGGACCGCGGGCCAGGCATACCGGAAACGGACAGGGAACGCATGTTCGTGCCGTTCCAGCGGCTCGGCGATACGGACAACACGACGGGGGTCGGGCTCGGCCTCGCGCTGTCCCGCGGGCTGACCGAGGCGATGGGTGGCACGCTCACCGCCGACGACACCCCGGGCGGCGGCCTGACGATGACGGTGAGCCTCCCGGCGGCTCCCGGTGACTAGCGGACCGCGACCGGGCCCTGGCTGACAGCGGTCCGGCAACGGGCAGGGAAGAGGGTGAGGGCATGACCCGGGTGCTTGTCGTCGACGACGAGCCGCAGATCCTGCGCGCGCTGCGGATCAACCTGCGGGCGCGGCGGTACGACGTGGCGACCGCGGCCAGCGGCACGCAGGCGCTCGACGAGGCGGCCGCGCACCCGCCGGACCTGGTCATCCTCGACCTAGGGCTGCCGGACATGGACGGCGTAGACGTGATCGGCGGGCTGCGTGGCTGGACCGCCGTGCCGATCATCGTGCTGTCCGGGCGGGCCGACTCCACCGACAAGGTGGAGGCGCTCGATGCCGGGGCGGACGATTACGTGACCAAGCCGTTCGGCATGGACGAGCTGCTCGCCCGGATGCGCGCGGCGGTCCGCCGCACCCCCGCCGCGGAGGCACCGCCGCGGGTGCGGCTCGGGGACCTGGTGATCGACCTCGCCGCCAAGCGGGTGACAAGGGACGTGGCTGGCACAGCCCGCACCCGTTCTGCGGACGCCGCGGCAGCAGACGGGGCGGGGCCGGGTGCGGGTGGGGCAGACGGCCAGCCGGACGGCGACATCAGGCTGACGCCCACCGAATGGCACCTGCTCGAGGTGCTGCTGCGGAACCCGGGCAAGCTGCTCAGCCACCGGCAGCTGCTCAACGACGTGTGGGGGCCGGGGTACGGCAACGCGGGCGGCAACCTGCGGCTGTACATGGCGCAGCTGAGGCGCAAGCTCGAGCCGGACCCGGCGCGGCCGCGCTGGCTGATCACCGAGCCGGGCATGGGGTACCGCTACCAGCCGCCCGACCCCGCCAAGCGCGCCGTGGAGGCGGAGCCGTAGCCGGCGCCAAGTGCCCGGTCACGCTCGTCAAGGTGCCGGACGGGAAATAACGAACCTGCCTTTACAGGCGGGGCAGAAATTGCAAACGTGACATGTGTAAAACCATGTTAACCACTTACATAGTGGGTTAGCCATGTCATATGCGATTTAGCTGTGCATTTACCTAATATTCGGTAACTGCACGCTTTAGGCAACCTTTGCAACCTACTAAGTCGGCTTTACGGTCGGCTTGTGAGTAATGACACGGTTCTCGTCCTGGTGGTCATCACGGCCCTGGCCTTTGACTTCACCAACGGATTCCACGACACGGGGAACGCGATGGCGACATCCATCGCGACGGGGGCGCTTCCGCCGCGGGTAGCGGTTGCGATCTCCGGAGTGCTGAACTTCGTGGGCGCGTTCCTCTCCCTGGCCGTCGCGGCCACCATCGCGAGCGGCCTCGTTTCCACCGGCAAGGTGACCCTCACCGTCGTCGCGGCCGGCCTGGCGGGCGGCATCATCTGGAACCTGCTGACCTGGCTGCTCGGCATTCCGTCCAGCTCGTCGCACGCGCTGATCGGCGGCGTGATCGGCTCCACGATGGCCGCGGCGGGCGGCAGCGCCGTGCTGTGGCACGGGCTCGTCTCCAAGGTCGTCATCCCGGCCGTGCTCTCCCCCGTCATCGCCGCGCTCGTGGCGGCCTGCGGCACCTGGCTGCTGTACCGGATCACCAGGTCACTCACCGACGGGGCGCGCAAGCACGGCTTCCGTATCGGGCAGATCGGCTCTGCCTGCGTCGTCTCGCTGGCGCACGGCACCAACGACGCGCAGAAGACCATGGGCGTCATCACCTTGGCCCTCATCGCCAACGGCACGCTTGACAAGGGCTCGAACGCGCCCGTCTGGGTCATCACCTGCTGCGCGCTCGCGATCGCACTCGGCACCTACATCGGCGGCTGGCGGGTCATCCGCACACTGGGCAAGGGCCTGGTCGAGATCGAGTCGCCGCAGGGCATGGCCGCCGAGTCCGCCTCGGCTGCGGTCATCCTGCTGTCGAGCACCTTCGGCTACTCGCTGTCTACCACGCACGTCGCCACCGGGTCGATCATCGGCACCGGGCTAGGCAAGAAGGGCGCCCAGGTCCGCTGGAACGTGGCCGGCCGGATGGCCACCGCCTGGGTCTTCACCCTGCCGTCCGCGGCGATCGTCGGTGCGACCGCCTACGGGATCGCCTACGGCGTCGGCGGCACGGTCGGCGTCATCGTGGACCTCGTCGTCCTTGCCGCCCTCTGCGGCGTCATCTACTGGCGCTCCCGGGCCACCAAGGTGGACCACAACAACGTGAACGCGGAATGGTCCGGCGGGGTCGCGCCGGAGCAGGTCCCCGCGGAAACAGCCGCGGCCTGAGCAGCGCGAGAGAGGCGAAACTCACCATGTCCTGGATTAACCTGACCGCGCTCTGGAAGATCGTCGTGTTCGGCCTGGTCGCCGGGGCGGGCCTGCCCGCCCTCTTCGCGGGGGGCCTGTACTCGCTGTCGCTCGGCCCCAACCGCGCGCGTGCCGCGGCCGCGGGAGCCGAGGGCGGCGACTCCGACGTGCTCGTCGGCGGCAGCGTCGTCGGCATGGTGCTCGCCGCCATCGCCTTCCTTATCATCCTGGCGGCCATCGGCTGGTGCGTGTACGAGATCTACACGCTCGGCCACCCCTCCCCGGCGAAGAAGTAGGGACGAGTACCGACCATGGCGCTTCCACCGCTGCTCTCCAAGATCATCACCTGGCTCCGGGCCGGCTACCCGGAAGGCGTGCCCGAGCACGATTACATCCCGCTGTTTGCCCTCCTCGGCAGCCAGCTCACCAACGACGAGGTCACGCTCATCGGCGACGAGCTGGCGTTCTCCTCCGACCCTGAGTCCGCCGAGGCCATCAAGAAGGCGATCGCGGATGTCACGCACACCAAGCCGACCGAGGCCGACATCAACCGGGTCCGCTCGCACCTCGCGGCGGGCGGCTGGCCGCTGGCCGCGCCACCACGGGACTAGGGCCCGTTACCACGGCAGCTCGCGGCCGTCCCTGGTGAAGGTGCCGGTGGGGCCGCCGTTGGGCAGCGTGATCGCCCAGACGACGCTGGCGGCGCCCTGGGCAGCGGACCTCCTGCTGCCCAGGGCGCCGTCCGTCGTTACCGCGCCCGGGCACACGGCGTTGACCAGGATGCCGTCCCGGTAAAGCTCGCCGGCCAGTGTCCTGGTCAGCGCGTTCAGTGCCGCCTGCGAGACGCTCAGCGCCGGGCGTCCGCCGCTCATCAGCGCGATCGAACCGCTCTCGCTCGACACGTTGACGATGCGCGGCCGCGGCGAGGAGCGCAGCAGCGGCAGCAGCGCCTGGACGACGCGCCAGGCGCCGAACAGGTTCACGTCGAGCGCCTCGGCCACCGCGGACAGGTCCGTCGTCCCGGCGATTCCCCACAGGTCAGGCGCGGTCGAGGCGTTGTTGACGATGGCGTCCACCCGGCCGAACCGCTCGCGGACCCACTGGGCGAACTGCTCGATGTTCACCGAGTTGTCCACCTCGATGCGGGCGGGGACGACCCGCTCGCCCTCCGGGTCGAGTTCCTTGGCCGCGAGCTCCGCCCGGCGCAGGTCACGGGAGCCGAGCAGCACAAGGTAACCGAGCGCGGCGAGCTGACGGCACACCTCGAGGCCAATCCCGCGGCTCGCGCCGGTGACCACGGCAACCGGCAGCGCGGCACGCGCGGGCGTGCTCACCGCTCCCGCCCCGCGTGGTTGCCCATGACGCATATCTTGCCATCCGCGGGCATTCCATGCGGTATGCCGCCGAACGGGCACCCGGCGCCGCCGGCCGGCGGCGCCGCCGGCCTCGCTAGCGGCCGGCCTCGCTAGCGGCCGGCGCCGGCCGTGACGAGCACGACGAGGATCGCTTCCGGCTCGTAGGCGACGTCGGCCCGCCCATTTTCCCATGTCACAGCAGGTGTCTCGGGTCCTACAGTTGAGCAAACTGTTATCTGGAGGGGAATAATGAGCAACCAGGTGCAGATTGTGAACGGCAACGCTGACGGGACCGGGGTGCACGGCACCGGGAGGGACCCGGACCGCGGTGCCGCGCTGGCCGGGCGCGTCGCCGTTCCCTGTGACGCCGGCCGGACCGGGGGACGGCCGACCATGAAGGACGTCGCATCCAAGGCCGGCGTCGCGCTCAAGACGGTGTCCCGGGTGGTGAATAAGGAGCCGGGCGTCACGCCGGAGACGGCGGGCCGTGTGCTCGGCGCGATCGAGGAACTCGGCTTCCGGCGGAACGAGTCGGCCCGGCTGCTGCGGACCGGGCGGACCGCCACGCTCGGGTTCATCGCCGGCAGCTGGGCCGAACCGGACGACGTGGCCGCGTACCAGGGAGTGGAGAGGATAGCGCGGGAGCAGGGATTCCTGATGTACTCCGGCTCCACCGACGGCGACCCCGCCAGGGAGGAAGGGCTCGCGCTCGCGATGTGCGCCCGGCGGGTGGACGGGCTGGTCATCATTCCCGCGCCCGGTTCCCATGACTACCTGGTGTCCGAGATCGAGGCGGGCGTGGCCACCGTGTTCGTGCTGCACCCGCCGGAACTGGCGCGCGCCGACGCGGTGCTGCCCGACGTGCGCGGCGCCGCGCAAGCGGCCATCGCGCACCTGGCCGCGCACGGGCACCGCAGGATCGGGTTCGTCGGCGGCCCGGTCGGCGAACAGCGCACGGCACTGCGGGACGGGTACGTGCAAGCGATGGCGGCGGCCGGCCTGCCGGCCGATCCCGCCTGGCAGGCGCTTGACGCCGCGGCGCTGGCCGGCGTCGGCCCGCCGGTGACCGCCGTGTTCTGCGCGAGTCAGGCGCTGACCAGGGCGGCGCTGCGCGCCCTTGCCGTGCGGGGGGACGGCCCGTCCGCCGAACGGCGCGTGGCGGTGGTCGGGTTCGGCGATTTCGAGCTTGCCGGCGCGGTCTCATCGCCCGTCACGGTGGTGAGCTACGACCCGGTGCGGATCGGTTACGCGGCCGGCGAACTGCTGCTGCGCCGACTCGCCGGGCAGCAGGCACCGCCGCGCCTTGTCGAGGTGCCGGTCAGGCTCATCGCCCGCGGGTCGGCGGAGTTCCCGCCCTCGAGCGGTTCGCCTCTCTGGTAACGCCCGGCCCCGCTCAGCCGACGAGCAGCACGCCGAAAATCGCGGCGAGAACGGCGACCACCACCACGATGCCCGCGAGCAGCCCGATCTTAGACCCCGGGGCGTTCATCTGCCATGCGGGGGGCAACTCGTCGCTGCGGTCCTTGAACGCCTGGAAACGAGCCGTGTCCGCGCCTGCGCCGGTGTTTGTTTCTGGCATGGGGCAGACACTACCCGCCGATAACGGGATATGCGGCGCAATCGAGTCAATGCGCTCGACGAGTCTCGACAGCACGATGACGCTTCGCGTGCGCCGCACGAAGGGCTCGGCGGCGATACGCTCCACCACCTGCTCGAAGTGCCTGATGTCCGCGGCCCTGATGTGCACAAGCGCGTCCGCCTCGCCGGTTACCGTGCAGGCGTCGGCCACCTCCGGGTGCCGCCGGACGGCCGCCCTGATCTCCTCGGGGGTGGTCGACCCGCCGCAGAAGAGCTCCACGTAGGCCTCCGTCGTCCAGCCGAGCGCCGCCGGGTCGACCCGTGCGGAGAACCCGGTGATGGCGCCGGACGCGCGCAGCCGGTCCACCCGCCGCTTGACGGCCGGCGCGGACAGGCCGACCTCGTTCCCGATCACCGCGTAGCTAGCACGCGCATCCTTGATCAGCGCGGTAACGATCCGCGCATCAATATCATCCAAGCTCATCGCGACACCATCATGACACCTGAACCGCCCGGCGCACGGTTTCGCCTGATGACGGCCCGCCGCATGCCGGTGAAGGAGAGGCTACCGAGATCAATGGGGCCTGAGGGCCACGTGATTACCTCGTACCTTCCGTCAGGGGCCATGATCCTGAAGGGTTCTGGTGTTGTGAAGACTACTTAGTGCGATAGGGCTGAAAGGTCTTCAGGATCATGACATCAAGCCAAGGGTCGTCCCCCGGAAGACAGCAGAGGCCCGGTGTTCCCGCCCACCGAGCCTCATTGGTGAGACGCGGGGGCGGCGGGTCTGGTTTACCTGGGGACGAGGAGAATGATGATCATGCAGGAACCAGAGATGACGCCCGCCATGTACGGGCCGGAGATCACCTTCGCCGGGGTGCCGCGGGCCGTGCTCGAATCGCTGACGGGCGACCCCCTGGACATCGCGATCGTCGGGGCGCCGTTTGACGGCGGGACCTCGCACCGGGCGGGGACACGGTTCGGGCCGCAGGCGATCAGGGGCACCGATTACCTGCCGCACGACGGGTCCCGGCCGCACCTGGCACTCGGCGTCGACCCGCTGCAGGAGCTCCTGGTCGCCGACCTTGGCGACGTGGTAATGCTGCCCGGTGAGATGGACCAGTCGCTGCGGCGGCTTGAGACCGTCGTCCAGGCCGTCTCGGCGTCCGGGGCCATTCCGGTAATCCTCGGCGGCGACCACACGATCACCCTTCCCGACGCGACGGGCGTGGCCAGGCACCATGGCTGGGGGCGGGTGTCGCTCATTCACTTCGACGCCCACGCGGACACCGCGGACACCCAATGGGGCTCGCTGTACGGGCACGGCACGCCGATGCGCCGGCTGATTGAGTCCGGCGCAGTGCGCGGCGACAGGTTCCTGCAGATCGGGCTGCGCGGTTACTGGCCGGAGCCGCCCACGCTCGCCTGGATGGCACAGCAGCGGATGCGGTCGTTCGAGATGACCGAGGTGGTGAAGCGGGGCCTTGACGCCGTGCTCACCGAGACGTTCCAGATCGCGCTCGACGACTGCGACAAGGCCTTCCTCTCGGTGGACGTGGACGTGGTTGACCCGGGGATGGCGCCGGGAACAGGGACGCCGGAGCCGGGCGGGCTGACCGGCAGGCAACTGCTCGACGCGGTGCGCCGCATCGCGATGGAGGTGCCGCTGGCCGGCGTCGACGTGGTAGAGGTGTCTCCGCCCTATGACCACGCCGAGATCACCGGGTACCTTGCCAACCGGGTGGTGCTCGAGGTCCTCTCCGGGATCGCGTGGCGCCGCCGGGCCCTGGCCGGAGATCCGGAGCGGCCCGCGCGGATGCCGGACTCCCCGCTGCTCGAGGGGCGAGGCTAACGATCCTGACCTGGACGAATTAGCCAGGTATCGGCATCTGGGCGCATTAATCAATAGCGTCTATAGTCGGACCATGCTGGATGTTACGAGGCTCCGCGTGCTGGTCGCCGTCGCCCGTCACGGGTCGGTCACCGCGGCGGCCCGTGCGCTGAACTACGCCCAGCCGTCGGTCAGCCACCACCTGGCGCGGCTTGAGGCCGAGACCGGCATCAAGCTCGTGCAGCGGGCCGGGCGCGGCATCCGGCTCACCGACGCGGGGCGGCTGCTCGCTGAGCGAGCCGTCGAGGTGATCGGCCGCCTCGACGCTGCGGAGAACGAGCTCGCGGTCTTCTCCGGGCTGCGTGCCGGGCGGCTGCGGCTGGCCGCCTTCCCCTCCGCGCTCGGTACGATCGTGCCGGCCGCCGCCGCGATCATGCACGATCGGCATCCGAGCGTGGACCTGCGGCTGACCGAGGCCGAGCCGCCTGAGGCGGTGCGGATGCTGCGCGCCGGATACGTCGACGTGGCGCTGATCTTCCGGCACGAAGCCACCGACGGCGGCCGGCTGGGGCGGTGGGACACCACGGCGGGGCGCCAGGATAAGGCGGGCTTGCAGGATAAGGCGGGCTTGCAGGATAAGGCGGGCTTGCAGGATAAGGCGGGCCGGGCCGGGCAGGACGATGACCCGGTGCAGGCAGCGGACGGCGACGACATCCGCGAGCAGGTACTGCTGTCAGAGGCGGTGTACCTGATCATGCCCGACACCACGATGTACGGTGGCGAACCACCGCTGGCGCCCGCGGTGACCGAACTGTGGCCCGCCGACCTGGCCCGGCTGTCGGAGCACCGGTGGATCGCCGGATGCGACCGCTGCCGTGAGCACCTGCTGCAGCAGTGCGCGTCGGCCGGCTTCACCCCGCGGGTCGCGTTCACCACCGACGACTTCGTCGCGGCACAGGCCCTGGTGACCGCCGGCCTCGGCGTCACGCTGCTGCCCGACCTCGCGCTGCGCGCGGCCCGCAACCCGGGCGTGCGGACGGCCCGGCTGCGCGGCACCCGGCGCTGCGTGGTCGCGGTCCGCTACGGCGAGCCGCCCGACCCGCCCGCGACCGCGGTGCTGCTCGACGCGCTCCGGCTCGCCGCGGCGCCGTCATCCAGGGCAGCGGAGCCGTCGGCCAAGCCGGAAGAGCCGTCACCCGGCGGCGTCCCCGTGGTGTTAGGGAACCTCGCCGCCACCCGGTGGCCGAGCCGCTGCATGGGCTTCTCGACGAGGTAGTAGGTCAGCGCGCTCAGCCCGATGATCACCGCGACGAGCGCGGCGAATAGCAGCACCTGGTCCGGCATGGTGTGCGTGCGGTGCAGCAAGGGAATCGAGCGGTAAGCGTTGAACACCAGCGGGTGCAGCAGGTAAACCGAGTAGCTGATCATGCCAAGCCAGGCGCACCAGCGGGGCACCCGCCAGCGCCGTACCCCGAGGCCGACGCCGAACGTCGCGCCCGCGAGCAGCACCGACGTGACCCACTGCACCTCCCAGTGACGCCCGTACTTCGCCCCGTGCCACACCCCCGCCACCGTCGCCAGGACGAGCACCGCGACCACGAGCGCGGCGGCCGCGATCCGGTTCACCTGGCCCTGCTCGGCGCGGTAGATCAGCGTGCCGGAGAACATCAGCGCCAGGATCACGCAGCCGGACCACGGGAAGGGGTAGCCCTGGTTGAACGTGAGCAGCACAAGGGCGACCAGGGCGGCTAGCGAAGTCCCGCCCTTGACCAGCCAGGACCGCGAAGAGACCGCGAACACAAGGCCCGCGAGCAGCAGCGCGTCGGTGACGGCGTTGAGCACGAGCGGGCCGAGCGCGGGGCCGGCCGACCAGTGGGCAAGCCCGGACATCGGCAGCACGCCGCCGAGCGCCACCGCTCCCACCCCGAAGGCCGTGGCGTACCAGCCGCTGCGCCGGTGCACCCCCCAGCTGAATAGCCCGGCGAGCAGCAGGTAGAACACCATCTCGTAGGACAGGGTCCACGTCACCACCGGCACGTTGAGCCCGGCGTTGAGGTTCTGCAGCATGAACAGCCAGCCGAGGATGGCGGTCAGCCGGTGCTCGCCCGCGTTCGCGATCGTGCCGTGCCCGGTCTTGTAGGCGACCGCGGAGAGCACGAGGCCGACAAGGAACATCGGGTACAGCCGGAAGGCGCGGCTGATCCAGAAGCCGCGGACGGAGCACTTGCGCTCCAGCGACGCGGGCACGATATAGCCACTGACCAGGAAGAACACGAAGACGCCGTACTGGCCGAGGTTGAGCCAGTGGTACAGGAAGGACCGCGCGGGCAGCAGCAGCAGCGTCGACCCGTGGTCGAAGACCACGCACAGCGCGGCGAACCCCCGCAGGGCGTCAAGCCACGCCAGCCTGCTGTGCCGAGGGGCACCTGCGGTCGCGGACATTTGCTTGACGTTACCGTACCGGCTCCGATGCGCATCGCTCGCGCCGCGTAGGTGGCTTACACAGGGAGCGCCGGGTAGGTTACCTCGTATGCCGACAGAGCCCCTCACTGACGGTGTTCCGCGAACCAGCGCGCCGCGTTGGCTCAGCGACGAAGAGCAGCGCGCGTGGCGCGCCTACATACGCCTTGCGCAGCTGCTGATGCGCCAGCTCGACCGGGACCTTCACCCCTTCGGGCTGTCCATGCACGATTACGAGATCCTCGTCGAGCTGTCAGAGGCGCCGCACCGCCGGATGCGGATGACCGAGCTCGCCGACCGGACCGCGCAGTCCCGCAGCAGGCTCTCGCACCAGATCAACCGGATGGAGGCCAGGGGCCTCGTCGGCCGGGAGGACTGCGAGGGCGACAAGCGGGGCACGTTCGCTGTCCTCACCCAGCACGGGGCGGCCACGATCAGCCAGGTCGCGCCGCACCATGTGGCCAGCGTGCGCCGGCACTTCATCGACCAGCTCGGCGAGCTTGAGCTCAGCGCGCTGACCGGCGCCTACGAGCCGCTACTCGCCGAACTGCGGCTCACACGCGACCGCGACTAGAACAAGACCGACATGAACTCGCCCACCTCGCGGAAGCCCGCGCGCAGGTAGGTGGCGCGGGCCGGGATGTTGAAGTCGTTGACGTACAGGGACACCACCGGGGAGATCGACGCGCGGGCCAGGCGGACCACGGCCGCCATGCCTGGCGCGGCAAGGCCGCGCCCGCGGAAGTCCGGGTGGACCCAGACGCCCTGCACCTGGCAGGCCTGCGGGGTAGCCGCGCCGACCTCCGCCTTGAATATTACCTGGCCGTCCTCGATCCGCGCGAACGCCCGGCCGGACCTGACGAGCTCCGCGACCCGCGCCCGGTAGGACGCGCCGCCGTCGCCGGCCAGCGGTGAGATGCCGACCTCCTCGGTGAACATGGCGATGGAGGCGGGCAGCAGGGTGTCGATCTCGTCGAGCCGGACGCGGCGGACCGCGGGATCCGCGTCAACCGGGGACAGCCCGTCGATTGCCATCAGCGGCTGGGCGGCCCGCACGTCGCGGGCCGGGCCCCAGTACGGGCGGAGCAGCCCCCACAGCTCGCCCACCGCCTCGGACGCACCGACAATCGACGAGCAGCGCCTTCCCTGGCGCAGCGCCCGCTCGGTGAAGGCGGCGACGGCCTGCGGGCTGGCCTGCACCGGGACCAGGTTGGCGCCGGCGTAACAAAGTGAGACCAGCCGGCACCCCTGCTCCAATCCCCACACCTGGGCGCCGAGCCGGCCGGGGTCAAGCCCGTATGCCCTGATCCGTGACTCTACGAAGACGTTAGCCACCGGGTCCGCGGCACACAGGTCCAGGGCCGCGTCCCGGTCGCGGTCGTCGAGCAGCCGCGCTTGATCGGAACGCTGCCTAACGCGCAACATATTGCCAGCCTAGTCGCACTCCCTGAGATTAACCTCTTAACCTACCGGAGTGGGATCGGGCACCGGCGCGCATGTCGCGTTCACCGGGCCCGGCTTTTCCGGGACCGCGCCGTCGGCCAGGTAGCTGTTGAGGTAATTGTTGACGCAGGAGTCGGGAGGGGACTCAAGCGACTGCCCGTGGTTGCCCCCGCCCTCCACCACGACCATGCGGGCGGTCGGCAGCAGCTTGTGCGCGTCCTGCGCGCCCGCGTACGGGGTGGCCGCGTCGAGCGTGCCCTGCAGCATCAGCACCGGGGGCAGCTTGGCGCCGTTCACCTGGAACGGCTTGGCGGGCCCCTGCACCGGCCAGAACGCGCACGCCGCGTTGAACCAGGCGTTGTCCCAGGCCTGGTACGGCGCGGTCCGGTAGACGCGCTGGGTATCCGACTGCCATTTCGCCCAGTTCCTCGGCCAGTTCACGTCGCCGCACTCGATCGCGTTGTAGACCGCGAAGGCGTTCTCGTTCTGGGCGCCGTACTCCTGGTACTGGGTGACCAGGCCGGCGCTGCTTCCCTGGGTGAAGTACTGCGAGAGCGCCTGCGCGAACCCCGGCCACAAGGTGTTCAGGTACCCGCCGATGAGGATCGTGTCGTCAAGCTCGTCGGGGCCGATCATCGGGCCGTTCGGCCCGGCGATCGGCGACTTCTCAAGCTTCGCGCGTATCTGGTAGTACGCGGCCTGCACCTGCGCCGGCGCGGCGCCCAGGTGGTAGACGGAGTTGTATTTCGCGATCCAGGCGAAGAACGCATCAAGCCGCCCCTGGAAGGCGTAGTCCTGGCCGATGTTGTCCGCGTACCACGCGCCGGTCGGGTCCACGGTGGAGTCAAGCACCATCCGGCGCACCCGGCTCGGGAACAGCGTGCCGTACACCTGGCCCAGGTAGGTGCCATAGGAGAAGCCGTAGTAGGTCAGCTGCCTGACGCCGAACGCCTGGCGGATCTGGTCCATGTCCCGCGCCGTGTTCACCGTCGTCTCGTACGGAAGGAACCAGCCGAACCGCTTCTCGCACCCGGCGGCGTAGTCCTTCGCCCGGTTGATGAGCACCTGCTCGGCCGCCGCGTTCGCTGGGATGTAGTCGGGCCGCACCCCGTGGAAGAACGTCGGGTCGCAGCTGAGCGCCGGCGAGGAGCCACCGACGCCGCGCGGGTCGAATCCCACGATGTCGTAGTCCGCCCGCACCTGCGGGCTGACCCCGGACGCGACGAAGCCGGCGAACGACCGGCCAGGCTCGCCGGGACCGCCCGGGTTAACGAGCATGATCCCCTGCTGCTGCGACGCCGGAGCGGTGGCCGGCGCCATGGAGAGCGCGATCGTGATCTTCCTGCCGCCGGGGTCGGCGTAGTTCAGCGGCACCTGGAGCGAGGCGCACTCAAGGCCGGCGAGCTGACCGGAGCACGCCCGCCAGCTCAGCGTGGACGTGGCCGCCGCGGGCACGATGGCCGCCGACCCCGCGGGGTAGCTGGCCGGCGCCCCCGTGCCCGATGACCCCGTGCCGGGTGACGCGGGTGACGAGGCTGGCCCGCCCGGCGCGGCGGACGTAGCCGGGCCGCCGCCCGCCGTCGCGGACGAGCTACCCGGCGTGCAGGCGGCCAGGCCGGCCAGCGTGCCGAGTACGGCGAGCGAGGCGAGGGCGGGCTGCGCCGCGCGGGTAATCAACATGGGCTCCATCCTGCCGCATCTCGCCCGCCCCACGGCGCGGCGCACCGGGGACGACGCCGCACCCCACGGCGGCGGACCGACCCGCACAGAGTAGGTCACCCGCCGCCATCTTTCCGACACAGACCGCCATTAATTCGACGCCCGTCGTTCCACTTTGCCAGTTTGGGTCACACGATTCGGGACAAGGGGCACAACGCCGAATTTTTTCTCGCGTTTCAAGCAGATATCCGACAGTGTTGGCCGTAACCCAACAAGGCGGTAAAGCGTCATACTTTTAAGTGTTCGGACACTATTGAGGGGGTAGTGAATGCTGGCTAGACATCGCCAGTCGCTGATTCTGCAGGCCGTCAGAAACGACGGAAGCGCGCGCGTCAGCGACCTCACCCAGCAGCTCGGCGTCTCTGACATGACCATCAGGCGCGATCTCGAGGTGCTTGCCAAGGACGGGCTGGTGGAGAAGGTCCACGGCGGCGCCGTGCTGCCGGGCTCACATGCTGGTCACGAACCTGGCTTCGAGGACAAGCTCGTCCTCGAACGCCCGGAGAAGAACACGATCGCACGCGCGGCGGCGGCCCTGGTCAGGCCCAACACCGCGGTCGCGATCGCGTCGGGAACCACCACGTTCGCGCTGGCCCAGTGCCTGATCGACATGCCGGGCCTGACCATCGTGACCAACTCGCTGCGCGTGGCGGGCCTGTTCGGCACGCCCCGCGGGCCGGAGGGCGGCACCGTGGTGCTGACCGGCGGCATGCGCACCGCATCGGACGCGCTCGTCGGGCCGGTAGCGGACCTGACCATCGGGTCGCTGCACTTCGACACGCTGTTCCTCGGCTGCACCGGGCTCGATCCCGAGGTGGGCCTGACCACGCCGAACCTCGCCGAGGCGGAGACCAACCGGGCCCTGATCAACCGGGCGCGCCGGGTGGTCGTGCTCGCCGACCACTCCAAGTGGGGCGTGGTCAGCCTGGCCTCGTTCGCTCCGGTCGAGAAGATCAGCGTACTGGTCACCGACGCGCTGTTCCCGGCGGAAGCGCACGCGGCGCTCGCCGGGCGGGTCGGCGAGATCATCAGCTAGGAGCCTGTGCTGGCCCCTTGCCTCCGGCGCGCGCCCCGGGGGAAAGGGGCCGGCCTGGTCAGCTGACGGTAACTACCGGCTGGCCTGGTGCCTCCTCGGCACCTTCCGCGATGGCCAGCTCGGCCAGTCGCATCGCCTCGTCGATCAGCGTCTCCACGATCTTCGACTCGGGCACGGTGGCGACCACCTTGCCCTTGACGAAGATCTGGCCCTTGCCGTTGCCCGATGCCACGCCGAGGTCCGCCTCGCGGGCCTCACCAGGGCCGTTCACCACGCAGCCCATCACCGCGACGCGCAGCGGCACCTCGAGGCCGGTCAGCCCGGCGGTCACCTCTTCTGCCAGCTTGTATACGTCCACCTGAGCGCGGCCGCAGGACGGGCAGGAGACGATCTCGAGGCCGCGCTGGCGCATGCCCATCGACTCAAGGATGCCGATGCCGACCTTGACCTCCTCGACCGGCGGCGCGGACAGCGACACCCGGATCGTGTCGCCGATGCCCTGCGAGAGCAGCGCGCCGAACGCGGTCGCGGACTTGATGGTGCCCTGGAAGGCCGGCCCTGCCTCGGTCACGCCGAGGTGCAGCGGGTAGTCGCACCTGGCGGCGAGCAGCCGGTAGGCCTGGATCATTACCACCGGGTCGTGGTGCTTGACCGAGATCTTGATGTCGCGGAAGCCGTGCTCCTCGAACAGCGAGCACTCCCAGAGCGCGGACTCGACCAGCGCCTCAGGCGTGGCCTTGCCGTACTTGGCGAGCAGCCGCTTGTCAAGCGAGCCGGCGTTGACGCCGATCCTGATCGGGGTGCCGGCCTCGGACGCGGCCCTGGCGATCTCCTTGACCTTGTCGTCGAACTCCTTGATGTTGCCCGGGTTCACCCGGACCGCCGCGCAGCCGGCGTTGATCGCCGCGAACACGTACTTGGGCTGGAAGTGGATGTCGGCGATCACCGGGATCTGCGACTTCCTGGCGATCGCGGGCAGGGCGTCGGCGTCGTCCTGTGACGGCACGGCGACCCGGACGATCTGGCAGCCGGAGGCGGTCAGCTCGGCGATCTGCTGCAACGTCGCGTTCACGTCCGCGGTCAGCGTGGTGCACATGGACTGGACGCTCACCGGCGCGCCACCGCCGACCGGAACGGTCCCCACCATCAGCTGACGCGACTTGCGCCGCTCGGCCAGCGGCGCCGGAGGAGTAGCTGGCATGCCAAGGTCAACGCTCATTGGTATCCATCCCGTCGGGTGATCGGCACACTTCGGGGGGTTCGGTGGCTCTCCCCCCGAGGGACTACGGTCCATTCTCGCCCAGTATCTTGGCCCCTTGCCCGCCTAACCTGACCCTCGCGTCAGCCTAGTACCTAGATGTCACCGGGCGATCACCCGATGTTCACCGGGTTGACGATGTCCGCGAGGATGAGCATCATGCCGAAGGCGACGAGCACGAGGAAGATGCTGAAGCTCAACGGGATGAGCTTACGGTAGTCCACCAGGCCAGGGTCTGGCTTGCGGCGCAGCCGGGCGAACCAGGCCTTGATCCGCTCCCAGATCACCACCGCGACGTGCCCGCCGTCCATCGGCAGCAGCGGCAGCATGTTGAAGATGCCCACGAAGATGTTGAGCGACGCGACGAGCAGGAGCACGAAGCTGACCTTGTTCTTCCAGCCCACGTCCGCCGCGACGGCCTGGCCCGTCTCGCGGGCCGCGCCGACCACGCTCGTCACGTTGCCGGCCGCGGTCGACGAGCGGTTCTGGGAGAACAGGTGCGGCACGGCGGCGGGCAGCTGCGCGAGCGCGTTCACCGAGCCGGTGACCACCTGCGAGAAGCCGGTGCCCACGTACCCGATCGCCCCAAGCAGGCTCTGCCGCTGAAAGACGGTCCCGATCCGCGCCGCCTCGCTCGGGGGGACGCACGCCGCGACCGTGCCGACGTTCGTGGAGGTACCGGTCGTCGGCGACATGCCGAAGAAGCTGCCATGCCCTGGCACATTGGCCAGCGTCGTGCGCAGCGTGAGCGGCTTCCCTGCCCGCAGCACCTTCAGCGTGATCGGGACGCCCGGCTTGGTCCTCGAGATGTCTTTGGACAGCTGGGTCCAGTTGGACACCGTTGCCCCGTCGAACGACGTAACCTGATCGCCCACCTGCAGGCCGGCTGCCTGCGCGGGCACCGGCGCGCTCGTGCACTCGTTCTCCATCCCGATGGTGAGCGCGAGGCAGAAGATCAGCACGGCCGCGAGTACGAAGTGCATGAACGACCCGGCCGCGAGGACGATCAGCCGCTGCCAGCCTGGCGCGCGGCGAAAGGACCGCTCCTCGTCCTCGGGGTCCACGTCGTCCAGCGAGGTCATGCCGACGATCTTGACGAACCCGCCGACCGGGAGCGCCTTGATGCCGTACTCGGTCTCGCCGAACCAGAAGGACCAGATCGTCGGGCCGAAGCCGATGAAGTAGCGCGTGCACTTCATGCCGAACCGCTTGGCCGCCACGAAGTGCCCCGTCTCGTGCAGCATCACCGAGACGAGCAGGGCAACAAGGAAGATCAGCCAGCCAAGCGCGTCCACCTAGTTGTCCCTCACTTCCTGGTCAGTTCCCTGGCTCGGGCCCGCGCCCAGGCGTCCACGCCGAGCACATCCTCAAGCGTGGTCGCCCCGGTACGCGACGTGTCGTGCTCAGAGACTACGCGAGCCACGGTGTCAACGATCCGCGGGAACGAGATACTTCCCGCGAGGAAGTCGGCCACGCATGCCTCGTTGGCCGCGTTGTAGACGGCGGGCGCGGTGCCGCCGAGCCTGGCGGCCTCCCTGGCCAGCGCTACCGCGGGGAACGCCGCGTCGTCCAGCGGCTCGAACGTCCAGGTCGCGGCCGTCGTCCAGTCGAGGCCTGGTGCCGCGTCCGGTACCCGGTGCGGCCAGGCCATGCCGAGCGCGATCGGTATCCGCATGTCCGGCGGGCTGGCCTGGATGATCGTGGCGCCGTCGGCGAACTCGACCATCGAGTGCACGATCGACTGCGGGTGCACCACCACGTCGATCTTGTCGAGCCCGAAGCCGAACAGCAGGTGCGCCTCGATCACCTCGAGCCCCTTGTTCACCAGCGTGGCCGAGTTCGTGGTGACGAGCGGCCCCATCCGCCACGTCGGGTGCGCGAGCGCCTGCTCCGGGGTGACCGCCTCGAGCCGTTCCCGCGGCCAGCCGCGGAACGGACCGCCGCTCGCGGTCAGTACCAGCCGCTTGACCTCGGAGTTCGCCCCGGCGCGCAGGCACTGGGCGATCGTGGAGTGCTCGGAGTCCACCGGCACGATCTGCCCGGGCCTGGCGCGGCCGGTCACCAGCGGGCCGCCGATGATCAGCGATTCCTTGTTGGCAAGCGCCAGCGTACGGCCCGCGTCGAGCGCGGCGAGCGTGGCCCGCAGCCCGGCCGCGCCGGTCACGCCGTTGAGCACGACATCGCAGGGCATGGCCGCCAGGTGGCACACCGACGCCGTGCCCGCGAGTACGGCGATCTCCGCGACGGGTGCGGCGGAGCCCGCCCTCGTTCTGGCTGACTCTTCCTTGATCGCAGCCGTCACGGCCGGGACGGCGGCCTCGTCGGACACCGCGACCACCGGCACGCCGAACTCCACCGCCTGACGGGCGAGCAGCGCGGGATTGCCGCCGCCCGCGGCGAGCGCGGCCACACGGAAGCGCTCCGGGTTGCGGCGGGCGATATCCAGCGCCTGGGTGCCGATCGACCCGGTCGAGCCGAGGATCACCACGTCTCGCCGGGGCCCCGCAGGAGCTCCCGACCCCCCGGGGGACGGCGCGCCCGATACGATGGCGGAGCCATCGGGCGCGCGGCGGGGGGTACGGGGGGGCGTCCCCCAGGAAGACAGCCGCGTCTCAGTCACCCGCCCATTATGCGGTGCGAACCCGCGCGGTGGATTCCGCCACCGGATGACTTCGGCGAGTCACCAGTCAATCGCACTTCGTGTTCGATAGCATCCCCTACCGATGAGAGCCACGTTCAGTAACCGGATGGTCGCGATCTTCGCAGGGCTCGCGATCGCCGCCACCGTGCCGGCGCTGGCCTCCCGGCCGGGCGCCGCTTCCGGCGCCTGGGTGAGCCAGCAGGCCGTCGGCACTGCCGCGCAGGCCGCCGCCGTCCGCTACTGGACCACCGGCCGGATGACCAGGGACCTGGTGCGGCAGCCGCCGCCTGGCACGCGGTCGGCCTGGCTTTCCGGTGACACCGCGGGCGCCGGGCTGCGCTGGACGCACGGCGGAACGGTGGCCGCCGCGGTCGGCAGGATCTTCTTCACCCTGGGCGGCGCTGACTACGTGTGCTCCGGTGCGCTTGTCGGCGGCGGGCACCCGGGCGTGGTGCTCACCGCCGCGCACTGCGTCACCGGCGGTCCCGGGCGGGGCCGCGCCACCCAGTGGGCGACGAACTGGGTGTTCGTGCCCGGCTTCACCGACGGGCGGCTGCCCTACGGCGAGTACACCGCGCACCGCTTCCTCGTCTCGCCCGGCTGGACGGCGCCCGGTGGCGGCGAGCCGGACGATTTCGCGTTCGTCCAGGTCGCCGCCGCGACGCTGCACGCGGGACCCGGCGCGGCCAAGCCGCGGCACGGGTTGCCGCACGGACTGTCCGTCGAGTTCGCGAGCGGCCAGGACGTGGCCGCGCTCACCCGGTCGTACGTATTCGGCTACCCGGCCGAGCCGCCGTACACGGGCCTGTACCCCGCCTACTGCGCCGGCCTGGTCACCGCGTGGGGCGGCAGCGTGCGGATGCCGTGCGGCATGACCGCCGGCGACAGCGGCGGGCCGTGGCTCGCCGGGTTCCGCCCGCGGTCGGGCACCGGCGCGGTCGCCGCGGTCACCACCTACAAGATGTCCGGCGACCTCGCGGTGCTTTACGGCGCGGTGCTCGGCCCGCAGGCGCGTGCCCTGTACCAGCGGGCCGTCAGGCCAGCTCGCTGATCTCGCGGGCCAGCGCGAAGTCCTTCCCTGTCAGCCCGCCCGCCGAGTGGGAGATCAGGTTCAGCGTCACCGCGTTCCAGCTGAGCTGGATGTCCGGGTGATGGTTGGCCCGCTCGGCGAGGAAGCCGACGGCGTTGACGAAAAGCAGCGCGTCACGGAAGTCCTTGCGCGTCACCGTGCGGGTGAGCTGACCGTCGCTGACGGTCCAGCCGGGGGTCGCCGCGAGTTCGGAAGCTACCTGCTCGGAAGTAAGAGTCGCCATGCCACGTCCATACCCGTCACCGCTAGGATCAGGCAGGTGACCTCTACCGTTAGAGACACGCGGCCATCGTCCTTGGGGACGACCCCCCGTACCCCCCGTGCGTGCCCGATGGGCAAGCCATGATATCGGACACGCCCCTGCGCGCCGTGCACGAACGGCTCGGCGCCACCATGACGGAGTTCGCCGGCTGGCTCATGCCGCTGCGCTACCGGAGCGAGACCGCCGAGCACAACGCGGTCAGGACCGGTGCCGCGCTGTTCGACCTGAGCCACATGGGCGAGATCGCGGTAACCGGGCCCGGCGCGGGCGCCGCGCTCGACTACGCGGTCACCGGCTGGCCATCGGCGCTCGCCGTCGGCCGCGCCAGGTACACGATGCTGTGTGCGCCCGACGGCGGCATCCTTGATGACCTGATCGTCTACCGGCAGGCGGACGAGCGCTTCCTCGTCGTCGCCAACGCGTCCAACACCGACGTGGTACTCGCCGAGCTCGCGAAGAGGTGCTCAGGCGCCGCGCTTGTCGCCGACGAGTCCGCGGTCACCGGGCTGGTCTCCATCCAGGGTCCGAACGGGTGCGGCATACTCTCCTCCGTCACCGGCATCCCGGTGGCAGAGATGAAGTACTACGCGGGCGCGTACGGCACGGTGGCGGGACGCGAGGCGTGGGTGGCCAGGACCGGGTACACCGGCGAGGACGGCTTCGAGATCTTCTGCGCGCCCGCCGACTGTGAGCCGCTGTGGGACGCGCTGGCCGCCGCGGCGCCCGGCGGCGTGCCGCCGGCCGGGCTGGCGGCCCGCGATACGCTCCGGCTCGAGGCCGGCATGCCGCTGTACGGCAACGAGCTCGGCCCGGACGTCACGCCGTACGAGGCGGGGCTTGGCCGCGTGGTGCGGCTCGACAAGCCGGGCGACTTCGTCGGCAGGGACGCGCTGGCCGCACGTGCAGAAGCCGGGCCGCGGCGGAAGCTCGTCGGCCTGCTCTCCGGGTCGCGGCGGGTGCCGCGGCACGGCTACGCCGTGCTGTCGGGTACGGGGGCAGCCGGGGTGGTCACCAGCGGAGCGCCGTCGCCGACGCTGGGCAGGCCGATAGCGATGGCATACGTCGAGCCGTACGCGACGGGGCCGTTCGGCATCGACGTCAGGGGCACGACGGAGCCGGCCGAGGTGACCGCGCTGCCGTTTTACGACAGGAGAAAATGACGATGAGCGTTCCGGCGGAACTGCTGTACACCCAGGAGCACGAGTGGATCGCGATCGCCGGCGGCACCGCCACGATCGGGATCACCGATTACGCGACGCAGGCGCTTGGCGATGTCGTGTACGTGTCGCTGCCCGAGGTCGGGGCCGCCGTGACGGCCGGCGAGCCGTGCGGCGAGGTGGAGTCGACCAAGTCGGTGAGCGACCTGTACTCCCCGGTGGACGGTGAGGTCACCGAGGTCAACGAGGAGCTCAACGACGACCCGGGGCTGATCAACGCGGAGCCCTACGGGCTCGGCTGGATGTTCCGTGTCCAGGTCGCCGGCGGGCAGGCGGCCGGGACCGGACTGCTCTCCCCCGCCGAGTACGACGCGCTGACCAGGAGCGCCGGCTGAGCTACTTGCGGAGCATGGCTTACTTGCGGAGCTTGCGCCAGATCACGTAGCAGGTGACGCTGACGACCGCCAGGGCGACGGCGCCGCCGATGAGGGGATCGACCCGGCTGAGGCGCTCCTTGGCCTGGTCCACGGTGCGCCGCGCGACGTTGCCAGGTGATACCCGGTCAGCGATCTCGTCGATCGTCCTGGCGAGGTCGGCGCGGGTGCGCTCGATCTCATCGACCAGCGCGCTTGGCGCGAGGTCGTCCGGCGCTCCGCCGCTCGCCTCGATGTCGGTCTCAGCCATGTTCGTACTGTACTAGCCGGGCGGGCGGCATCCCGTCCGCCCGGCACCGTGTCCCGCACAGAAAAACGTTTCTGTCAACAATCGCGGATGCCTGGGCACATCAAGATTTGCGCGATTAGCGGCAAACCTCCCCGTTTCACCGGGCCGCTTCATTACCCTCGTGGTCAGAGATCCCTTTCCTCCTGGCGCTCGCGGCCGTCCGGCCTCACGGACGAAGGCAGGACGAAATGGCTCAGCAATGAGGGAGAATCATGCGGCTCATTAACAAGCTTCTATTTTGCCTGGCGGCGGGCATCCCTGCGGTCGCGCTCGCGGCCTGTTCCAGCGGCGGCTCAAGCGGCGGCGTCGCGTCCGGTCCGCCGCCCGAGCAGTCCACCATCGTGATCGACATGGTGCCCACGGCCGACGCGGCCGGCGTCTACATCGCGCAGGACGACGGGTACTTCGCGCAGCAGGGGCTGACCGTCAAGATCGTGCCGATCAACGGCGGCGAGTACGGCATCGGCGACTTGCAGACCGGCAAGGCGCAGCTCATCGAGGGCAACTACGTCTCGTTCATCCTCGCCCAGATCGCGGGCACGTTCGCGGCGCCCAACCCGAACAACCCCACGCAGACCGAGCCCACCAAGCCCATCAACATGCGCCTCATCGCCGACTCCTCGCAGATGCAGCCAGGGAACCAGGGCCTCTACGTGCTCCCGAGCTCGCCGTACAGGACCGTGCAGCAGCTAGTCGCGCATCACGTGGCGATCGGCGTCAACACGCTGCACAACATCGGCACGGTGCTGCTCGGCTCGCTGCTCGCCTCCGACGGCTACAAGGTGAGCGCGCTGGCGCAGTCGCCGCAGATCCTGCCGCTCATGCCGATGCTGCTCGCGCAGCACAAGATCTCCGCCGCCTGGCTGCCCGAGCCGTTCGCCACCGAGGCGCAGCAGGATTACGGCGCGGTGCAGCTGGCCGACTTCGACCAGGGCTCGCTGCAGAGCTTCCCGATCGGCACGGTCGCCGGCGCCGCCAGCTGGGTGCAGTCGCACCCGAACACGGTCGCGGCGTTCCTGCGCGCCTACAACGAGGGCCAGCAGATCGCGGACACGAACCGCGCCGCGGTAGAGGCGGCGCTGGTTAAGAACAAGGTCGCGCCGACCGCGGAGATCGCCGCCACCATGACACTTGACACCTACCCGCTCGCGATGGACCTCCCGGTGATGCAGCGGGTGTCCGACGCCATGTACGAGTTCGGCCTCATCAGCAAGCCGTATGACATCGCCAAGATGATCCAGCCGGAGCCCGGCGAGATCAAGTAGCGGGCACCCGGCCACGACGGCCGCACGGCAGCGCCAGGTTCCGTGACGGAACCGGGCGCTGCCGTTGTATTCGCGCCATTTACCGCGACCATTACGGTCGCCCGCGCGCCTTGACCACATCACGCACAATCTCGACATCTCTCGCAAAGAATTAAGTGCGATGAACGCCGCGTGCAATTGCATTAAGGTCGGTCACCTGGGGCATGAGAGGGCTGCCAATGTTGACCGGAAGATTGCTTTCCCTGGCCGGCGCCGTTGCGGGCATGGTGATCGCGGGCGCGCTGGCAGGCTGTTCGTCATCCGGCGAGACCGGGGACGCGGCGGCCGGCCCGCTAGAACAGCACGCCATCACCGTCGATGCCGTGCCCGCCACCGAGGAGGGCGGCCTTTACGTCGCCCAGGCCCAGGGCTTTTTCGCGCAATTCGGCCTTACCGTCAAGATCAACGCCATTGCCGGCGCCGAGAGCGGCATCCCAGACCTCGAGTCGGGTCGCGCGCAACTGGTCGCGGGCAATTACGTGCCGTTCATCATGGCGCAGCTGGCGGGGTCATTCGACCGCAGGCCGGTCAGCATGCGGATCATCGCCGCCGGGTCCGAGATCCAGCCGGGCAGCGAGGCGCTCTACGTGATGCCGCACTCCCGGTTCCAGACCCTGGCCGAGCTGGCGCGGGCGCACGCAAGGATCGGGCTCGACGCGGCGCGCGGCGCTGGCGACGTGATGGTCAGCGCGCTCCTCGCCCAGGCCGGCTACCGGCCCGGCGTCATCAGGCAGGTCATTACCGCGGCGGGCTTGCGCGCGCTAGCCGGCCTGCTGTCGTCCGGGCGGGTCGACGCGGCCTGGCTGCCGCAGCCGCTCGGCGAGGCCGCCGAGCAGCAGTACGGCGCGTTGCCGCTCGCCGACTTCGACCAGGGCTCGCTGCAGGACTTCCCGCTCACCGGCTACCTGGGGAGCACGCAGTGGGTTCACGCGCACCCGGACACGGTGGCCGCCTTCCTGCGGGCGCTGACCGAGGGCCAGGCGCTTGCCGACACCGACCGGGCGGCGCTGGAGAGCGCGATCGAGCAGTACACCGACGTCCCGCCGGTCATCGCCGGCACGATGGCCATCGACAGCTACCCGCTCGCGATGGACGTGCCGCAGCTGCAGCGGGTCGCCGACTCGATGTACGAGTTCGGCCTGACCCCGGGCGCGAAGGCCCCGTACCAGGTGGCCCGCATGATCCAGCAGGAGCCTGGGCTCGCCGGCGGGTAGCCGCGTTCGCGCGGAAGGCGTGACAGGTCCGAATTTCGGCAAACCTCCAACTTAGAATTAGATGCTGGTTTATCCTTCCTGGGCACAGGCGATCTGCGGCTAGCTCAGTGAGGTGTTCCAGTGACCGGCAGGCGTATATGGGGGCGCACGGCGGCGTGCGCGGCGGCGCTGACCGCGCTGAGCGGGCTCGCGGCGGGCTGCTCCTCATCGAGTAGCGGAAGCGGCAGCGCGATCTCCACTACCTCGCTGGGAAACTCGCTGCCCACCAACTTCGGCGCGCCGGAGAAGACCACGCTGAACGTCGCCGTGGTGCCCGCCATGGACTCCGCCGGGTTCTTCATCGCGCTGCACGACGGCCTGTTCGCCAGGGAGGGGCTGACGATCAACTACTCCCCCGCGATCAGCTCGGAGACCGCGGTGGCGCAGCAGCTCAAGGGTCAGCTCGACATCACCGGCGGTAACTACGTCTCGTACATCAACGAGGCGGCGGTGGATCACGAGCCGATCGAGGTCATCGCCGAGGGCTCGATCATGCAGCAGGGCTCGCAGACGATCTTCACCATGCCGAGCTCCAAGATCTCCACCCTGGGTCAGCTCAAGGGCCGCCTGGTCGGCGTGAACGCGCCGGGCAACATCGACTACCTGCTCGGCGTCTCGGTGCTGCAGGAGAACGGCATCGCGCCGAGCAGCGTGGACTTCCCGAAGGCGCCGATCCCGTTCCCGCTGATGGCCGGCCAGCTCGCCGCCGGCAAGATCGCCGCGGCCATCATGCCAGAGCCCTTCGCCAGCCAGGCCGAGCAGCAGTACGGCGCCGTCCCGCTCGCCGACCTGAACCAGGGCGCCACCGCGGACTTCCCGATCGAGGGCTACGTGGTCACCAAGCAGTGGGCGGCGAAGTACCCGAACACGCTCAAGCGCTTCCTGGCCGCGCTCGAGGTCGGCCAGGAGATCTCCGACACCGATCGCGGCGCGGTCGAGCAGGCCTTCGAGGCGCTCAAGGGCCCGCAGAACGGCCAGGTCCAGGCCGGCATCGCGGCGGTGATGGCGCTCAACAACTACCCGATCGGCGTGGACGCCACCCGGATCCAGCGCGTCGCGGACGTCATGTACCAGTTCGGCGTGCTCAAGACGCGGTACAACGTGTCGAACATGCTGCTGCCGGCGTCGGCCTTCAACTTCGCCCAGTTCTCCTCGTCGAGCTCATGAGGCCAGCGGGGTAACCGCGGGCCCGCGGTGCGGAGCGGGTACAGTGCGGGACATGTGTCGTTTTCCCGCGGGCGTCGCGTCGGATACCGCGCGGTGACCGGCGCGTGCTGAGCGCGCCGCCGGGCCGTGCCCGATGAGCGGGCAGGAGTTCGGCCTCATCGTCCTGGTGATCGGCCTGGCCGGGACCGCGGCCGTCCTCTCCAACAGGCTAAGCGCCAGGCTTCGGGTGCCCGCGCCCGCGTTCTTCCTCGTCGCGGCGGCCACAGCGGCGCAACTCTGGCCCGGCGCCACGGCGCTCCCCGTGCGCACCGTGGAGTGGGTCGTCACGGTGGCGCTCGCGGTCATCTTGTTTGACGGCGGCATGCACATCGGGCGGCGGCGGTTCCGCACCGCGGCGGCAGCGATCGTCTGGACAGGAACCGCGGGCACGCTGGTCACCGCGGCGGGCACCGCGGCGGCCGCACGCTATGTCGCCGGCATGAGCTGGCACCTGGCACTGCTCGTCGGCACGGCGGTGGCCGCGACCGACCCCGCGGTGGTCTTCTCGGTGTTCGGCAGGCGGGAGATCGCGGGACGTACCGGGGTGCTGCTCAAGGGCGAGTCGGGCGCCAACGACCCGGTGGGCATCGCGCTACTGACGGCGCTGCTCGCGGCGCACGGCAGCGCGGCGAGCGTGGCGTGGCACGTGGTGGCCGAGTTCGCGCTGCAGATGACGCTCGGGGTGGCCGTGGGGGCGGCCGGCGGGCTGGCGCTGCTCGCGTTCATGCGCCGGGTGCCGCTGCCAAGCGAGGGCCTCTACTCTCCCCGGGCGCTTGCGGGCGTGCTCGTCATCTTCGGTGCGGCCACGGTCGCTCACGGGTCGGGGTTCCTCGCGGTCCTGGTGGCCGGCATCATCATCGGCGACGAGCCCGCACCGTACAAGGGGGAGATCGCCCGCTTCCACTCCTCGCTCGCGTCGCTTGCGGAGATCGTCGCCTTCGTCATGCTCGGACTGACCGTGCGGCTGTCCGATCTCGCGACCAGCTCCGCCTGGGCCTACGGCCTTGCCCTTGCCGCGCTGCTCGCGTTCGTGATCCGGCCTGTCCTCGGCGGGCTGGTGTCCCTGCCGGTCAGCCTCACCGTGCGGGAACGGACGTTCTTCCTGTGGACAGGCCTCAAGGGCGCGGTACCGATCCTGCTCGGCATGGCGATCGTAGAGTCTGGCACCGCGAATGCCACGTTCGCCTACCACGTCATCTTCGTCATCGTCGGGTTCTCCGTCACGGTACAGGGCGGGCTTGTGCCCGCGGTTGCCCGCCGCCTCCGCATCCCGCTGCGGAGCATCGAGCCGGAGCCGTGGTCACTCGGCGTCCGGTTCAGCGAGGAACCCGAGGGGCTGCACCGCTATCACGTCGCACCCGGCTCCGCCGCCGACGGCGGCACGGTGAGCGACCTCCCTTGCGGCGAGAACGCCTGGATCAGCCTGGTCATCAGGGACGGCGCGCTGCTGAGCGTCACCGGCGACCTCGCCCTCCTGGCCGGCGACGACGTGCTGATCCTCGCCGACCCCGAAGAGGCCCCAGCTCTTGAGCGCTGCTTCACCACCCCACGCGCTCCAGAGCCGCCGCCGTCCTCCACCGAAGCCCGCTAGCCTCACGGAATCGCCCAGGGGCTCTGGCCGGGCGGTGCGCGTCCGATACGATGGCGCCCTTTGCCATCGGGCGCGCGACGCCCGGCATCGGGGGTACAGGAGGTCGTCCGACCGGGGGACAACAGTGCGGGCGGGGGGATTCGAACCCCCACAGTGTTTCCACCAACAGGACCTAAACCTGCCGCGTCTGCCATTTCGCCACGCCCGCGAGAAACCCGGCGGGCCTGCCTGCCGGGTCGGGAGGCCTGCCCGCATCGGGAGGACGGATGCGACGACGCGCCGCATCCGCTGCGAATACTACTTCCTTTAGATTCCCAGGTCCTTACGTAGCCGGTCGACGTGGCCTGTGGCCTTCACCGCGTAGCGGGCCTCCTCGATCGTGCCGTCCGGGCCGATGACGAACGTGGAGCGGATGACGCCCATGATCGTCTTGCCGTAGTTCATCTTCTCGCCGTACGCGCCGTAGCCGGTCAGCACGGCCTTGTCCTGGTCGGAGAGCAGCGGGAAGGCAAGGTGCTCCTTCTCGCGGAACTTCGCCAGCTTGGCGGGCGGGTCCGGAGAGATGCCGAGCACCGTGACGCCCGCGGCGGTCAGGTCGGGCAGGGCCGCGGTGAAGTCGCACGCCTCCCTGGTGCAGCCGGGAGTCATCGCCGCCGGGTAGAAGTAGACGATCACCCGCCGGCC
>Ga0335078_10002147_pt1 | contig 29929 bp, 22 predicted proteins | sample Lox_Sample_32_FD_206711 | JGI IMG/M metagenome (GOLD analysis project Ga0335078, IMG submission 206711) | Soil microbial communities from Loxahatchee National Wildlife Refuge, Florida, United States - Lox_Sample_3.2 | ecosystem: Environmental > Terrestrial > Soil > Wetlands | place: USA...
TCCTGTCATCGTTTCCGCTACGGCTGGCGTCTCGGAGATCGTCACCAACGGAGTCGACGGATTGATTCTCGATGATCCTCGCGATGCCGCCGGGCTTGCGGCGCTGATTCGGCGTGTGTACGAAGACAGGGTATTTCGCGACCGCTTGGGCGAGCGCGCCTCAGAGACAACACGAAAATATACTTGGGAGAACAACGGGCGCGAATTGACTGCGATTTTCGAAGAAGTCCTTGCGCGGAAGTCAGATTTTGCCGCGCAGACTCAAATCCAGGAACCGTGAGATCGAGGGGAATGCGCGTCGATCCCGGAAGGACGTATCCGGCGAAGGAATATTGGACCGCGTTGGCGCAGGGAGACGCGTCCGCTGACGCCTCAGGATTTGCGCCGGTGCTCCACCCGGACGCGCCGGCATGGTTTAACCGGCTCATCGACGATCTGCAGTTTCGCGCGATCCGGCGGGCCTTGGCCGCTTGCGGTGCCGTTGCCGGAGCAAGCATTCTGGATGTGGGCTGCGGCACCGGCCGATGGGTGCGCCGCTACCAGGAGCTCGGCCTCCACGCCACCGGTATTGACGCGACCCTTCCGATGTTGCGGCTGGCGCGCGCACGAGGTACGACTGCGCCCGTGGTGGTTGGAGAAGCACAACGCCTTCCGTTTGCCGACGGGCAGTTCGACTTCATTTCCGACATCACCGTCACTCAGCACATCCCTACTTCGGTTCAAGTGGAGGCTTTTGGGGAGCTGGTGCGAGTGATGAAGCCCGGGGGACGCCTGATTATGATGGAACTGATCCGCGGGGAGGGACCGCACATTTTTCCCCGAACCTCCAGCGGATGGATCGACCAAGCCGCGGCACGCGGTCTGAAGCTAACTGGTTGGTTTGGCCAGGAGTATATGCTGCTCGACCGATTGTTCGTTCACACAGTGCGGGCAATGACGGCGCCGAACGGGAGCTCGACAGTGGCACTCCAAATTCCACAGAAGTCTGCGACCCGGCAATCGCCGGTCGCCCGCCGGCTCTTTTGGGCTTTCCGGCATGTTACGGCCCCGATATCGGCATGGGCAGATCCGATCGTCGAGAAGATTTGCCCTGGAGAAGCTGCTACTCACGGTGTTTTTATCTTCCAAAAGTGAGCGGGCGAGGAGTCGCGCTGCAAAACAAGAAGATCCTGGCGTTGTTTCCAGAGCTTCTCGGCGTGGGTGGAATCCAAGAAGCCGGACGCTTGACCGCCGCCGCCCTGCATGCGATCGCTCTCTCGCGAGGCTGGACGACGGAAGTTCTTAGCCTGAATGACCCGCCGGGCCAGCACTCCCTCGATGTGGGCAAGCACACGATTTCGCTGCTAGGCTTTGGGCGCGCGAAGTTAGCGTTCGCATTGGCCGGAATTCGGCGGGCGCGTTCGATGCGCCACGACGACAGCGGCATCGTCCTCGCGGCGCATCCGAATTTGGCTCCTCCAGCGATGTGGATGCGGTGGAGCGCCCCACATCTGAAGACAATCGTGATGTCCCACGGCATCGAGGTCTGGCAGGCGCTGCCCTGGTTCCGTCGTCGGGCGCTTGCCCGTGCCGATGTGGTCCTTGCGCCGAGCAGTGATACGGCAAGAAAACTTGTCGACGTGCAAGGTGTCGCACCAGACAAGGTTCGAAAGCTCGCCTGGCCTGTGAACCCGGCATTTCTTCGCATGGCCGATGCGCCGGCTAGTCTTCCTCTACCGCTCTCGTTTCCACGGGGCAGAGTGATTCTCACAGTAGGTCGGTGGGTGGCTTCGGAGCGATATAAGGGCGCCGACGAACTGATTCGAGCGACCGCGCAACTTCGAAAAGAATTTTCGAGTTTGCAACTTGTGGCAGTTGGAGGTGGAGACGACCTGCTTCGACTGCGAAAGCTTGCTGCAGATCTCGGCGTGACGGACTGCGTGCACTTTCTGGAAAATCTTTCGCGCGAAGAAATCGCGGCGTGTTACTCGCATGCGGAAACATTTGCTCTGCCGAGCACTGGTGAAGGGTTTGGGCTCGTCTTTCTGGAAGCGATGGCATTCTCCAGGCCGGTCGTAGCAGCGTCGTGCGGCGGTACGACGGACGTGGTCGAAGATGAAGTGAATGGACTGCTCGTTCCTCCCGGGAACTTCGAAGGGCTCGTGCAGACTCTCGATCGGTTGCTTCGCGATGAATCCTTGCGCGAGCAGATGGGCCGCCGGGGCGCAGAGATCGTTCGAGGGAAATACAGATTCGAAGTCTTTCAAAGCGAACTGGAAAGCGTTCTCGGAGATTAGTGGCTGTTAAGAACAGATGTTGGTCCGAAACAGTGCCGCATAGTATTCTGGCGCTTCTCAAGTTGTTGCGGTTGATATCGCGCCGTTCCCGTCGGCCGCGTTTTGGTTTCGCAACTTGGGGGCGATGCCGCCGTGCGCATCCTAAAAGTTGTCCAATCCTATTACCCATTCCAAGAAAAAGGTGGAACTGCCGTAAAGGTACGGGCGCTGGCCCGTGGACTTGCGCAGAGGGGACACCGAGTTACCGTGCTGACGGCGGACTTGGGGTTACGCAACCGCAACGGGCACGGCATTCCGCTCGAGCGCTGCGATTGGGGCTGGAGATCTTCGCAGGACGGCGTTGAGGCAATCTACCTCCCGTCGTCCGGCCATTATCGCGCTCTGACGTTGAATCCGCGTGTGATAGGATTCTGCCGGGCGTCGCTCGGTGAATTCGATTTGGCACACTTCTACGGCCTCTACGATTTGTTAGGCCCAGCTGTCAGCTACTTCTGCCGGCGCGGCGAGATGCCGTACATTATTGAGCCCATGGGAATGTATCGTCCGATTGACCGAAGCTTTCGGTTGAAATCTCTGTGGCACGGAAGCGTTGGCCGAGCATTCTGGCAGAACGCGACCCAAATCATCGCCACTTCCGAGATGGAACAGCAGGATCTCGTGGAGGATGGCGTCCCGCCCTCGAAGATCACGGTTCGTTATAACGGCGTTGATCCTGAGTGCTACGCCACTCTCTCGATCAAGGGAACCTTCCGTGCGAAATGGCGCATACCCACTGACGAGCCTCTGATCCTGTTTCTCAGCCGATTGATTCCTCGGAAGGGCGCTGACATTCTCATCGAAGCGTTTGCGCGGGCTTGTCCGGAATCGGGCCGCCTGGTCATTGCAGGACCGGAAGGTGAATCGGGCTACCGTGCCTATCTCGAAAGGCGAGCGCGAGAACATGGCGTTGAATCCCGGGTTATCTTTACGGGTCCGGTGTACGATGCAGAGAAAAATGCCCTCCTGGGCGACGGCGATATTTTCGTTCTGCCGTCGCGGTACGAGAATTTTGCGAATGTGGCCGCAGAAGCGATGGCGTCCGGAGTTCCGGTGATTGTTACGAATTCCTGCGGCATCCGCTCGCTAGTGAATGGGCAAGCAGGGCTTGTGATAGATTCGGACAAGGACGCATTGACGGAGGCGATTCGCAATTTAATTCGCGACAAGGCGCTCTACGGGCGTCTCAAAGAAGGATGTCGCCGAGTCTCCGAGAAGTTGAGTTGGAGCCGTTTGACCGAGCAGATGGAAAGCCATTACGTTCGCGCGATGGCAATGAGCAATGGGATCCACTGAACCGGTTACCTTCTACGATCACTATCCTTTTGGCTGGGACACTCCTGACGTGCCGGAGCCCATTGAGAAGGTCGTCTCTCCTCCGCTCGTCGACCTGATTGGGAACCTGGAACCGGGTCCGCCCGTTCTCGACCCCGGCTGCGGGCCGGTCCGTGTACTCAGCGTCGTTGCGCGACGAGGGGTGAAGTGCGTGTGGCTTGATCGCAGCCGAGTTTCCATGAGCTTGGCGGCGAAGCGTTGCGGCAGCCCCGGCGTCGTCGGAGACAATCTGCGGCTGCCATTTGCGGACGCATGCGCATCCTCGATAGCCAAACCTTCGATGGCTGCAAGAGGTGGCGCGAGATGAGCGAAGGCACCGCCGTGCGGAATATCCAGACGACTTCGGCCGCGGGCGAAGACTCGCTCGGGCAGCACAAGAGCGTGAAGACACTTCGCGCTGAGGCAAGCGCTGCGGACCGGCATACAATTTTCCGAGTGTTTTGGTACGGCGGGAATATACTCCTGATTTTTGCGATCGTTGTGGCTGCTTATTCGGGTGCATGGGAGTATTCGACGCGCAGATACCTGCGGGGTTTCTCCGACGCCATCGTGCCGGAATCATCTTCCACGGAACAGAAAATCGAGGCCATTTTGCAGTGGATGTCGCATGGCCCTGCGCGCCAGGAAATGGACCCTCCCGTACCCGGGCCTGACCGCAACCCGACCGATACGCTCAACTATGCGTCGCTGCTGCGAGTATGCGGCTCGGCTACAAACGCCTTCGTGAACCTCGCAGACAGCGCTGGATTGCCCGCGCGACGCCTGCTGCTTCTCGACTCTCACCGCATGACCAAGCACGTCGTAGCAGAGGTGTTCGTGGACGGACGATGGATCGTGGTCGACCCTGCGTTTCGCACGGTTCTTCGCGGCCCGGATGGCCAGCTCCTTACGCGTGAGCAGTTGGCGAACCCTGCAATCTTCGCGGCCGCCACGCGCGGTATCGCCGACTATGATCCGGCCTATACGTTTGATCGGACCGCCCACGTCCGCATCGCGCGTTTACGGGTTATCGGTGTGTCCATCCGGAGTATTCTCGATCGCGGCTTGCCGGGCTGGGAGGATTCGGCTGCCGTGAGCTTGATGCTTGAGCGCGAGTCTCTGGCGATACTGGTGATCGCGCTCATCCTCGTGGTCCTGCTCGGACTCTTGCGCGTCGGGCTACGCTGGTACGGAGAAAGCCGCTTGGGTGTCCGCCCGGTTCGTTTCCGCCAGCAGGTCCGGCGGGCATTCCACGCGTTTGTTGACACGGCGGGCTAGCCGCGGCCGGCCCTAACAGGAACCCAAGGCTCCGGCTCGCGTTCTTGGCATGTCAAAGATTGCGTCGAAGGCCGCTGATGTCTCCCTTCTTCAACTGATTGATTGAGCACACAACCAGCGCCGGTTTGTGCCCGGCACGCTGTCCCCTGCTACCCTTTTAAGGACTAGGCAACGCCCAAAATCGGCAGGCGAATCGAAATTCAGGGGGAATCCATGCGTACGTGGAATCGTTTCTCTATCGCATTGATCTTGGCGGGCAGCTTTGCGGGCATCGCCACGGCCCAGGCCCAAACGGCCGAGCAGACGCAGCCGCAAGCCAACAATTCGACAGCGGCCCCGGTTACCACGGTGAACGAAGCCGTCGACCGGATCATCGCCCGCGAGCACGACGAAAATGCGGTCGTACGGCGTTACAACCCGATCGTCGAGACCTATGTTCAGGACATGAAGGCCGATCCCGACATGGGCATCGTGCCTTTTCGTGATCACTACTTCCTAGGCCAGGCTGGCCTATCGAGCGGCGTGGTGGAAGACTCGATGCTCGATAAGAAGAAAAAAAGCAAGGCCGAGGACCTAAATCCACTTTCGCACTTCGGCGGATCCGGCGGAGGCTCGTACGTCCCCCAGGGCTTCCTGCAGATGATTTACGTCGATGCGAACGAGTTTGATCGACAGCACTACGAATTCGATTACGTTGGCCGGGAATTTCTGGGCGAAGTCCGCTGCGTCGTGTTCGATGTCACGCCGCTTCCCAAAACCGGCAAGGGGCGCTTCATCGGTCGCATCTGGGCGGAAGACCAGGGATTCGCGATCGTCCGATTCAACGGCATGTTTACTTCCGGCGGCGAAATGAACGGCTACAACGTGCATTTCGATAGCTGGCGAATGAACCTTCAGCCCGATCTCTGGCTTCCCGCATTCATCTTTAGCCAGGATTCCGATCTGAAGAATTCAGGGAATGGCGTGCGTTTCAAAGCGCAAACTCGCCTATGGGGCTACGACCTATCGCCGGTTGGCCGCAATGCGGCATTCAACCAGCAGACTCTCGATTCACCCACACCGGCGGGCGGCAGCGATATCGCGCAGGAAGGAGATCGCTCGCCCATCGAGGTGGAGCGTGAGTGGCAGGAACACGCCGAGGCGAACGTGATCGATCGTCTTGAGCGCATCGGGCTGCTCGCGCCGCGAGGAGAAGTGGACAAGGTTCTCGAAACCGTCGTCAACAATCTCGAAGTTACGAACAACCTCGATATCGAACCCGATATCCGTTGCCGCGTCATGTTGACCGGCACGCTCGAATCCTTTTCCATCGGCCACACCATCGTCCTGAGCCGCGGCTTGATCGACGTCCTCCCTGACGAAGCCAGCCTCGCCACGATGCTGGCGCAGGAACTGGCAGCGATCATCATCACGAAGCCCTCCACCGACCAGTGGGGATTCAACGACACGACCAACGTCACAACCGCCGAGGCACTCTCACGTTTTTCATTCAAGGCGACGCCCGCGGAAGTAGATATGGCCAATAAGAAGGCGCTTGATTTGCTGAAGCACTCTCCCTACCAGGACAAGCTCGGGACCGCAGCGCTCTTCCTAAAGCAACTCTCGGCAGACTCGGAGTCGCTCCCGGCTTTGATTAGCGCGCGACTCGGAAACGGCGTGCAGCTCAGTTCGGCGCTGCTGGCTCTGGGTCCGCCGCTTCAATCCGATAAGCTCGATCAGATTGCCGCGTTGCCGATCGGCGGCCGCGTCAAGGTTGACCCTTGGAGTGACCGCGTCGAGCTACTTAGGGCGAAACCAGTGGCAATTCATTCGGCTCGCGAGAAGATGCCGTTCGAAGTGACGCCGTTCTTGCCGTTCCTGACGCGCTATCACGAGCCGAAGAAAGTCGGAAAGCAGGACAGTTCCGCTTTGGCGAGCAAAGACACCGCGCATCGGTAATCGCTTTGCGGCGGGAGATTGCGCCCGAGGCACGACCGACTTGCCTCGGGCGCCTACTTCTCACCGCTGCAAGGGTCCGGCTGTCCCCATCCGCACGATTCCGCTTGGCAAGTACATTGAGTTTCTCTCCGAAGAGCCCAGGGGTGTATAAGAAACCGTCGAGGCGCGGATGACGCGGAATCCCGGCCGGCCTCGGAATATCTCCGTGCAAGCAACGTGAGGTGTGCGATGCGGACTCGCAAAGTCGTCTATCTTGTTTGTGCCGTGATTATCGCGATTGCCTGGTGCGTCGCGATTTCGTGGAACAGTGTCCACGCGCAACAAAGTGCGTCGGTGCGAGTCGGCGCGGGCGAAATCGGCGGCGTCGTCTCGAGCAGCAAGGGTTCCGAAGCCGGGGTGTGGGTCATCGCGGAGACGACAGACCTTCCCACGCGCTACATAAAGGAAGTAGTCACCGACGACCGCGGCCGCTATCTGATCCCGGACCTGCCGAAAGCGACTTACACAGTTTGGGCGCGGGGCTACGGACTTGTGGATTCGCCTAAAGTGCAGGCTGAGCCCGGCATGCAGGTCAATTTGAATCCAACTGTGGCGCCCGATGCAAAGTCTGCCGCCCAGTATTATCCGGCCAATTATTGGTACGCCCTGTTGAAGGTTCCCGAGAAAAATGAATTTCCCGGCACCGGCGCTTCGGGCAACGGTATTTCGCCCAATATCACGACACAAGGCCAGTGGATTCATCTGATCAAGACCGACAGCTGCGAATCGTGCCACCAGCTTGGCAACGCATATACGCGGACGATTCCATCGATGTTCAGCAACCTCGATCCGGCGCAGGCATGGATGCGCCGCGTGCAGTCCGGACAAGCCGGCGCAATCATGTTGGGCGGGCTGTCTCAATTGGGTGCCAAGCGCGCCACAGAGCAGTTCGGCGACTGGACCACGCGGATCGCAAACGGCGAACTGCCGAGTGAAGCGCCCCCTCGTCCGCAAGGCGTCGAACGCAACATCGTGATCACGCAATGGGACTGGGCCGATCCGAAGGCGTATCTGCACGACGAAATTTCGACCGACAAACGCAATCCGCACGTCAACGCGAACGGTCTGATTTACGGTTCGCCCGAAGAGAGCCGCGACTATCTGCCCGTGCTCGACCCGGTGCGCAACACCACCAGCCGCGTTACAGTTCCCTATCGCGATCCCGATACGCCCGGGCAGCCGAAGCCAGTACAACCCTCGGCGGTCTGGGGCGATGAGGCGATCTGGGACAGCCACACGACGGTTCACAATCCGATGTTTGACGAGCACGGCCGCGTATGGATCACGGCGCGCATCCGCGCGGGCGCTGATCCCGCGTTCTGCAAGCAAGGGTCGGACTTGCTTTCGGCGAAGCTCACTCCGCTCGAACGGTCCGGCCGGCAGTTGGCGGTGTACGACCCGGCAACCAAGCAGGTCTCGATGATCGATACCTGCTTCGGCACGCACCACCTGCAGTTCGCCGAAGACAACAGCGGAATTCTCTGGACGAGCAGCGGAGGCGGAGGTGGCGTCGTCGGTTGGCTGAACACCAAGATTTGGGACCAAACACACGACGCGGCGAAATCACAGGGTTGGACGGCGCTTGTACTCGACACCGACGGCAACGGCAAGCGTGACGCGTACGCAGATGCAGGGCAAAGCGTTGCGACGACGCCGGGCGGTGAGAGTTTGGGCATGGCCTCAGCTCTCGCTGCAGCAGCTGCGGATCAGACAAAGGACACCCGCCTCAATGCCGCGTTCTACGGTCTCGCCGTTGGCAATGATGGAATGGTTTGGGGGACTGTGCTCGGTTTCCCCGGTGGAATCGTGCGACTCAATCCGGGGCCGAATCCGCCAGAAACCGCCCTGGCGGAGTATTACGAAGTTCCCTGGAACGATTCTAGGGCTTCGGTATGGGGTTATTCGCCACGCGGATTGGACATCGACACCAATGGAGTCGTCTGGGTGGCGCTGGCAAGCGGCCATCTCGCAAGCTTCGACCGCAGCAAATGCAAAGGTCCACTCAACGGTCCGCTAGCGACCGGGAAACAGTGCCCCGAGAGCTGGACGCTGTATCAGACGCCCGGGCCGAAATTCAAGAATGTCACAGACTCAGGTAGCGCGGACTCGCACTACTACGTTTGGGTCGATCAGTTCGATACGCTCGGCCTAGGCAAGAACACGCCGATCATCACCGGCAATTCGTCGGATTCGTTGATCGCCTTGGTGAACGGGAAATTCGTGATTCTGCGCGTGCCCTACCCGCTCGGTTTCTTCGCAAAGGGAATGGACGGCCGCTTCGACGACCCTCAAGCAGGCTGGAAAGGAAAGGGAGTGTGGACCACGTGGGGCACTCGCACTCCCTTTCATAGTGAGACCGGAAAAGGCACGAGCCCAAAGGTCGTCCATTTCCAGATCCGGCCAGATCCCCTGGCACATTAACCGAAAGCGCTTACTTGGCCGGGATGTAGCTGAGGTCCGGACGGAACTGAAGAATTTCGGTGTACTCGCTCTCAATGGCACTCTCTAAGCGGTCATATACCGAGTCTGCTTCAGCCTGTCCGAACGCCTCCTTGAGCATGTCGCGGAAGGGCTTCACGTCCGGCTTGTCCTCAAAGTCTGCCCAGTTCGCGTGTGGTTCGGCTAGGACGAAGGTGCCGTCAACTCCCCCGTTGGCAAGTTCGTAGAATTCGTAACGAACCGGCCACTTGGTCTTCTGTGCCGCTTCGGCGACTCGGGACAGGGCCCCTCGAAATGTGGCGATCTTGTCGTGGCGTATGCGAAAGGTGACCAGTTCCGTAAACTTCGCAGGTCCTGAGGACGAAGTGTCGGGATTACTCACTTTCGGCAGATATTCATAGTAGCGGTCCGTCACCGACTGCACGTAGGAACCGACAACCTTGTTGTATTCCTCGGTGTCGGCGGCGTCGGAAATGGCCGGCTTGTCGAAATCTGCCCAGTGCTGATCGAAGCGGCCGACGAGATACGATCCGGTCGAGTCGCCGCTCATAACCTCGAAGACATACAGGGGCTGTGAATCCTTTTGCTGCTTGTGCCAGTCCGCTTTCTGTTTGCGGCCCTGTTCGTATTGTTGAGTCATCCCTGTTTTGGGCGTTTGGGTTTCAACGGCGGCGATTGTTCCGGGGTTGCTTTGTGCGAAGGCTGAACACGCCGCGAGTAGGGAAACGGCGACCACGTAGATTTGCTTCCTGAATTTCATTTTTCCTCCGGAAAGTTGAGGTGGGGAACCAGTGTGCTGCGGGAGGGTAGCCCCGACTCTTCATTTGTGTCAACTGAAATGGGGCGCGACTCCGTGCTTTTGAGCCGCACCTTTCGGGATATACTGTCGTTCCCGCCCGTACTCGCATGGTTCAACGCCACCTGCGAGTTGGTGTACGGAGTTGACAGCGCATGCGAAGGCTGCTGATTCAGAGCGCCACCGCGATCACGATGGATCCCCTTGTGGGAGATTTGCGGCCCGGCAACATTCTGGTTGAAGGCGACCGCATCACAGCCGTCGGCGCACGAGTCACGTCCAGTGACGCCGAAGTTTTCGATGCCAGTTCGTTTATCGTAATCCCGGGTTTGGTGAACGCGCACATGCACACCTGGCAGACAGGATTGCGCGCGGTTTCGGCGAATTGGACCCTTCTCGAGTACTTCCGGTGGATGCATGCAGGCCTGGCAACGCGGTTCCGCCCCGAAGACATTCGCATCGCAAATCTCGCGGGCGCGCTCAATCAATTGAACTGCGGTACAACGACGCTCGTCGATTGGTGTCACAACAATCCGACCCCAGCTCACACCGACGCTGCAATCGAAGGCCTTAAGGAATCGGGAATCCGCGCCGCTTTCTTTCACGGTTCACCGAAACCCGATCCGAAGCCGGGCGAGCCGCATTTCTCGGAGGTTCCCCACCCGCGAAAAGAAGTTGAGCGCCTGATGCATGGCCCATTCGCGTCGCGAGACCAACTGCTCACTCTCGGGTTGGCAATCCTGGGTCCGCACTACTCGACTCTTGATGTGGCCCTGCACGATTTCCGGCTCGCGCGCGAGCTCGGCCTCGTCGCTTCCATGCATCAGGGCGGCGGTCCGGCGAAGACGCCCGGCGGCTGGGAGGTGCTGGAACGCGAAGGCTTGGTTGGGGACTACGTCAACATCGTCCACGGCAACGATTTATCCGACGACCAATTGGCGCGATTTGTCGATCGTGGAGTGACGTTTTCGGTGGCACCCGAGAACGAAATGGCTCAAGGACATGGCCATCCGATTGTCGGGCGTTTGCGCAAACTAGGCGCCGCGCCGTCGCTCGGAGTGGATCTGGAAAGCGTGATTTCGGGGGAGATGCTGGTCGTGGCCCGGATTGCGCTGGCGCATCAGCGATCACTCGACAACGCAGCGTTTCGCGCGTCGCGTGGAGGAATCCCCGAAACGTCCACGATCCCGGTGCGGGAAGCGCTCAGCTGGATCACTGTCGAAGGCGCGCGGATGCTGGGCCTCGAGGATCGCATCGGCACAATTTCACCGGGCAAGCAGGCCGACCTCGTATTCATCCGCGCCGACGCCCTGAATGTTTGGCCTGTACATGACCCGGTGGCGACCGTCGTCACGCAGGCCAGTTTGGCGAACATCGATTCCGTGATGGTTGCGGGCGAGTGGCGCAAGCGCGATGGCAGGTTGCTGTTCCCGGGCCTCGGGCATGTGAAATCGGAACTCTACAAATCGGGCAGCCGGATACTGGGCGACGTCAACTGGCGGCCGGATCTGCGAGAACCGGAACGCCGCGAGCGGACCGCCGCGAACTGAAGAAAGAAGAGGGCCACGAGAAATGAAAGTGGGATTCATCGGTCTCGGCAACATGGGTTCCGCCATGGCCCGCAATTTGATCAAAGCGGGTCATGCCCTTACGGTTTACAACCACACGCCAAGCCGGGCGGAGGAATTTCGGCTCCTAGGCGTGACTGTTGCCCGGACGCCCAGCGAAGCCGCAGCCGGAGCCGAAGCGATCATTACGATGGTCGCGAACGACCACGCGGTCGAGGACGTGATCTTCGGAAGCGGCAAGGCTATCGAGACGCTGCCTGCGGGCGCCGTTCACATCTCGATGAGCACGATCAGCGTTGCGCTTTCGCACCGGCTGGTTGTGGCTCACCGGGACAAGAAGCAGAATTTCCTTGCAGCACCGGTCTTTGGCCGCCCCGACGCAGCCGCCGCCGCAAAACTCTTCATCGCTGCGGCCGGGCCTGCCGATCAGATTGCGCGCTGCCAGGTCTTGTTCGACGCCATGGGGCAGAAGACGTTCATCGTAGGGGATGAGGCGCCTGCGGCCAATGTGGTCAAGGTGACCGCCAATTTCTTGATCACGACCGTCATCGAAAGTTTGGGGGAAGCTTTCGCGCTGATTCGAAAATCGGGTGTGAATCCCGAAAAATTCCTGGAAGTTCTCACCGGGTCCCTGTTCGCGGCGCCCATTTTCCGAACGTACGGAGGAATGATCGCCGCCGACAATTTCGAACCGGTTGGCTTCAGCATGGCCTTGGGCATGAAGGATAACCGTTTGGTGCTAGCGGCAGCGGAGGACGCCGCCGTGCCGTTGCCGATGGCCAGTCTGATTCGCGACCGGATGCTGACCGCGACAGCGCAAGGCATGGGTGAGGCCGACTGGGCAGCGATTGCCAGGATTTCGTTTCAAGAAGCAGGGCTTTGATGTGCGGGATTTGTGGCGTCATAGGCATCGAGTCAAAAGACACGAGTGAGGCCATCACGCGCCGCATGATGGCGGCGATGCGCCATCGCGGCCCGGACGACGAGGGGATTTTGTCAGCTCCGCCGGTCACCGTGGGGATGCGTCGGCTCAGCATCATCGACCTCGCGGGCGGCAGCCAGCCGGTCTGGAACGAAACGGAGACGCTGGCCGTCGTCTACAACGGAGAGATTTACAACTTTCGCGAGCTGCGTGAAGAGCTCGAAGGCGCCGGGCATCGCTTCAGAACGCGCTCAGACACCGAGGTCATCGTTCATGCGTACGAGGCGTGGGGAGAAGACTGCGTAACGCGGCTGCGCGGAATGTTCGCGCTTGCCGTCGTGGAATTGCCGCAAGGGCCGGCTGGCTCTGCGGCGCGCGTGTTCTTGGCGCGAGACCCACTGGGAGTCAAGCCGCTCTATTATGCGTACGTCGATGGATATTTGTTTTTCGCCTCAGAGGTGCGCGCTCTGCTCGCGGGCGCGTGCGTTTCGGGCGAGCTGTGCGCCGATATAATTCCCGCGTACCTGTTGTTCGGTTCAGTCTGTGAGCCACTGACGCTCGTCCAAGGCGTCCGCTCTCTACCGCCGGGCCACTCGATGAGCATTCCATGCGGCAGACGCGTTCAATCGCCGGAGCCGGCGCCTTATTGGAGCGGTGGGCACGATGCTTCCGGCGCCCAGCCAGTTGAGCGTTCTCCGGGAAGCCCCTCGGAGTCGCCGTCGCAGAGAGTTCGGTCGCTGCTTGAGAACGCCGTGGCGACTCAGCTCGTCGCCGACGTTCCCGTTGGCGTTTTCCTAAGCAGCGGCCTCGACTCGACGGCCATCGCTGCGCTGGCAAGCCACGTTCAAAGCGGGATTCACACGTTTACCGTCGCGTTTCCCGACGTCGAATATAGCGAAGCCGAAATCGCCCGCCGTACAGCGAAGCGCCTCGGCACGGATCATCTTGAACTCACACTCTCGGGCGAAGAAATGGTCGCGCGGCTCGACGAATCGATCACCGCTTTCGATCAGCCGAGCATGGACGGCGTCAACACTTACTTCGTGTCATGGGCAGCGCGGCAGGCCGGACTGAAGGTGGCGCTGTCAGGTCTCGGGAGCGACGAGCTTTTCGGCGGCTATGGTTCCTTTCGCGCCACATCGAGCGCGGCCCGCGCCGGCGAGTTGGCGCGCTATATACCCTCCCCAGTGCGCGGATGGACCGCCGGAGCAATCGCGCGAATCGGCGCACTCGGCTCATCGCCCGACCGCATTCGAAAAGCCTCTGCGGCATTTCGCAATTCCGGCGCGCTGCCTCATCCCTACTTTTTCGCGCGCCTGCTCTTCACTCCGCAAACAGTTGCCGCCAGTCTGCGCGCGGATTGCGAATCGTGGGGGAACCTGCCGTGGTGGAAGTGGCTTGCCGAATCAGCGCATCAAGCACGCTCGATGGACCATTTCACGCGGATATCCTGGCTCGAGCTGCGCTCGTATCTGCTGAATACGCTCCTGCGCGACACGGACGCAATGAGCATGCGCAATTCGCTTGAAGTGCGCGTGCCTTTTTTGGACACGCGTCTTGTTGAATACATGCTTTCGGTGCCCGAATCCGCGAAAATGGACGCTCGTCCGAAGGCGCTGCTAATTGCCGCTCTTCGAGATATTTTGCCGGAAGAGATCGTCGCGCAGAGGAAGCGTACGTTTACGTTCCCTTGGGAGAAGTGGCTACGCGGCCCGTTAGGCAGGCGCGTAGCAGCGGGATTGGCCGAATGGTCGCCAGCGCTGGCGCCGCACATCGGCGGGGACTTCGCCTCGACCGTCTGGCAGAGCTTCCGCGACGGCCGAACAAGCTGGTCGCGCCCGTGGAGCCTTTACGTGCTCAACGAGTGGGCAAAGCGAAACCTCGGTGCCGAGCGAGCCACGACCGCTGCTTGCGAAAAGGACGCAGCGATCGCGTGACGTTTTGCAGTCGCCTCCCATCGCGAAGAACGGCATCTAACGAACGATGATCATTCTCGGAGTCAACGCGTATCACGCCAATGCCTCGGCCGCGATCGTCGTCGATGGGCGCCTGGTGGCTGCCGTGGAGGAAGAGCGTCTCAACCGCGTGAAGTACGCCGCGGGGTTTCCGGCGCAGGCCATTCAGTTTTGCCTCGATCAAGCGGGAGCGAAGCTGGTCGACGTGGATCACATCGCCGTCCCCCGCGACCCTTGGGCGAGGATCGGCACGAAGTTGCAATACGCCCTGCGAATGCCGCGGTTTGCGATCGAACGCGCGCGTGTGCTGAAAAAGTTTGCCGGGATCCGCGAAGAACTTGCCGCAGCATTTGATACGGATCCTGCCGGCATTCGCGCTCAATTTCATCGCATCGAGCACCACATCGCGCACATGGCGAGTGCATTTTTTGTGTCGCCTTTTGAGCAAGCAGCCGTTCTCTCCGCCGACGGGCTGGGGGACTTTGCCAGTTCGATGTGCGCCGTAGCCGAGGGTCCAAGAATGCGCGTTCTGGGCGAAGTCAGGTTCCCCCATTCGCTCGGGATGTATTACACGGCGCTGACGCAATACCTCGGCTTCTGGAAATTCGGCGACGAGTACAAGGTCATGGGGCTTGCAGCGTATGGCCAGCCGGAGTATCTCGACGAATTTCGCAAAATCGTGCACCCCAATGGGCCGCTTTCGTTTCGACTGGGCCTCGAATACTTCACGCATCAAAGCCAGGGGCCAGACATGTCCTGGCGGGAGGCTGATCGCACGCCCGTACTAGGCAAGATGTTTTCGAGCTATCTCGAAAAGCGGCTCGGCCCTGCACGCAAGCCGGAGGAACTGCTCACACAGCGCCATCACAATCTGGCGGCCACGATGCAGGCCGCTCTGGAAGAGGTCCTTGTCGCATATTGGAGAGGGCTGGCCGAGAAGACCAGGCAGAAATCTCTCTGCTTGGCTGGTGGCGTGGCGTTCAACTGCGTCGCGAACGGTAAAATCTTCGATTCGACGCCCTTCGAGCGAGTCTACGTGCAGCCCGCTGCCGGAGACGCCGGCCTTTCGGTCGGCGCCGCGTTTGCCGTGAATCATCAGGTCCTTGGAAGGCCGCGCGCGTTCACGATGGATCATGCGTATTGGGGGCCGAAGTTTTCGCCGGCGGCGATTCGCGCGGTTGTACAGCGTGTTGATTCCTCCGACGGCGTCGAGGTCGGCGAGTTGAACGAAGCCGAGCTGGTTCAAACCACGGCGCGCCACATCGCGGCCGGAAAAATAGTCGGGTGGTTCCAGGGAGCGGCGGAGTGGGGGCCGCGAGCACTTGGCAACCGCAGCATCCTTGCCGATCCGCGACGAGCCGAGATGAAAGAAATCCTGAATCGGCGCATCAAGCATCGCGAAACGTTCCGGCCGTTCGCGCCATCGCTTATCGAAGAGGCAGTCGGAGAATTTTTCGAAAAGACGCATCCCTCACCCTTTATGACGTTTGCCTACCCCGTACGGCCCGAAAAACGCGGCGTGATTCCCGCGCCGACGCACGTGGATGGCACGGCGCGCCTCCAAACCGTGAGTCGCTCGGCGAATCCTCTCTACTGGAAGCTCATACGTGCGGTCGGCGACGTTACGGGTGTGCCGGTCGTCCTGAACACCTCATTCAACGACAACGAGCCGATTGTCTGCCGCCCCGAAGAGGCGCTCGAATGTTTCCGCCGGACGCACATGGACGTGCTCGTCCTCGGAAATTTCGTTTTGGAAAGAAAGCCATCTTCCGCGAATGTCGAGGAGCCCGCGGAGCGATTTGCGGAGCGCGAAAACTGAAGCGCATGCACGTGCTGCTTTTGAACGAATACTATCCGCCCGATACTTCGGCTACGGCTAGAATGGCGGCGCTCGTGGCCGAGACGCTGGCACAGCGACACAAGGTCACGGTCGTTGCGGGTCGTCCGTCGTACGACCCCGAGGAGTATTATCCTTACGCGTTTTTGCGCCGCGACGTGCGCAACGGCGTGGTCGTGGAGCGTGTCGGCTCGACAGCCTACCCGCGCCACCGGATGCGCCGCCGCGTATCGAACTACCTCAGCTACCTTGCGCTCGCCATTCCGCGCGCCCTCGCGATTCGTCCGGACGTGGTTCTCGCAATGACGGACCCTCCCGTGGCAGGCATGGCCGGAGCGTTCATCGCGCGGCTGAGCGGCCGGCCGTTTGTTTACAACATTCGCGATCTTTACCCCGACATGGCGATCGGCGGGGATATCGTTCGTCCGAGCCGCTGGGTCGAGCGGTGGGAAAAAATGCACCGAAGCGCACTCAGGCGTGCCGCTCGTGTGATTGTTCTCGGAGACGACATGCGCGCGCGGATTCTGGCAAAGGGGGTGCCGCAGGAGCGAGTCGTGGTTGTGCGCGACGGAACTACGTTCCCCCGCTCAATGCCCGCGCAGGACGATCCGATTGTTCGCGAGATTCGCTGCGGCTTCCCGTTTGTGGCCTTGCATGCAGGTAATCTTGGTTTCTACGGTGCGTGGGACACGTTGCTTAAGGCTGCGGAGGTTCTCCGCAACGAAAACTTCGGACTCGTGTTCGTAGGAGATGGAGCGAATCGGGCGGCGCTGCAGGCGGCCACACTGAATTGTGCGAACGTGCGCTTCTTGCCGTTCCGTCCGGTCGATCAAGTGCCGCACGTGATGGTGGCGGGCGATGTGCACATCGTGACGGTGCGGCGGGGACTGGAAGGAGTCGTCGTTCCCAGCAAGCTCTACGGGATTTTGGCTGCCGGGCGTCCAGTGCTCGTTGTAGCGGACGCGAAAAGCGACGCCGCGCGTATCGCCGTTGAATCGGGTTGTGGTTTGGCGGCCGATCCCGACGACCCGGCCGCCGTCGCCGAAGCCATCCGAGAATTGCACAATAATGCACCAAGGTTGATTGAGATGGGCCGCCGGGCGCGGGAGACCGCACAGAAGTATGCTAGAGTGAATGAGTTGCAGCGATTCGTGGGCATCGTAGAAGAAGCAGCAAACGAACGAAACGGAGGAGCCGGTCATCTGGGATCATAAGAAAGTTTTAGTCACCGGAGGCACTTCATTTATTGGATCGCACCTGGTTGACGCGCTGGTTGCCCGCGGCGCGAGGGTGCATGTCGTAGACGATCTCACCAGCGGCAGGCTCGGCAACATCGAAGCACACGTCAAGAGCGGCCGCGTCACTTTCACGCAGGCCGATCTCCGCGAACCCGGCGTGACCCGCGCGGCGATGAACGGAATCCAGGTTGTTTTTCACTTGGCCGCCGACCACGGCGGGCGCGGGTACGTGGACCTCCACCAGGCCGGACCGGCCTCCAATCTTTTCCTCGATGGGCTCATTTTCTGGGAGGCCGTGAAAGGCGGCGTCGAGAAGGTTGTTTACGCCTCCTCAGGCTGCGTCTACCCGAACTACATGCAGACTGATCCCAAGAAAGAGGTCTATCTTCGCGAGGAGGACGTCAAACCGCCACACGATGCGGACAACATGTACGGTTGGGCGAAGCTGATGGCCGAGCTGACGCTGCAGGCGTATCACCGCGAGCACAAACTTGGCGCGGCATCGTGCCGGTACTTCACCGTGTATGGCCCGCGCGGCGTGGAAAATCATGCCGTGATCGCCATGATCGCGCGCGCCTTCATCGGACAAGATCCGTTTGAAGTTTGGGGCGATGGCACGCAGATTCGCAACTGGACCTACGTGGACGATATCGTGAGCGGCACGATTTTGGCCGCGGAGAAAATCAACGATGGCACGGCTATCAACCTCGGCACGATGGAGCGTGTGCGCGTGATCGATGCAGCGCGCATGGTGCTCGACTTCGCAGGACACAAGGCCGAAATTCGGCTCAGGCCGGACATGCCCACCGGGCCGGCAAACCGCGTGGCCGATAACGCGCTGGCAAAGAAGCTTCTCGGGTGGGAGCCGAAAACTCCGTTTCGCGAAGGTTTGCGAAAAACGATGGACTGGTACGCCGCGACTCATCAGAGGCAAGAAGTCCGCGGAGTGCTCGAAAAAATGTTGACCGCGAGGTAAGGCAGCGTGAGCGTCGCGTACGCGCTCATGAAGAAATTTGAAAACGAGCGATGACGTTTCCTCCTGATCTGATTGCATTCGTCGTGGCCCTGCTGGGCTCGCTCAGCCTGACTGTTCCGATTCGCCATCTCGCGTTGCGCTATGGGATGGTGGACCACCCTGGTCCCAGAAAAGTTCACGTCCATCCGATGCCGTTGCTCGGAGGGATTGCGATCTATCTGGGTTTCGTCTTGGCCATTGTGCTGGCGCTTCACCGCGTCCCGCAGCAGCAGATCGTCGGCGTCGTAGCCGGCGCCACTCTGCTCGCAATCATTGGCTTCCTCGACGACGGCGGCTTGCTGCATCATCAAGTAAAGCTCTTCGTCGGCATGCCCATCGCGGCTCTGTTCCTGCTGGCATCCGGAATTCGCGCGCAGCTATTCTCGGCTTTTGTTCCGGGACTTCCCGGCGTAATACTGGATAGCTGTCTGACAATATTGTGGGTCGTTGGCGTTACCGCTTCGTTCAGCATTCTCGATCACATGGACGGCCTGTGCGCGGGCATCGCGGCAGTAGCTGCGGGCTTCTTCACGCTTTCAGCTGCACTCAGCGGTCAGACGCTTGTCCGGACACTGGGCGCCGCCACGCTAGGCGCCGCGCTCGGATTCCTGAGGTGGAATTTCAATCCGGCGAAAATCTTCATGGGCGATGGTGGGGCGATGTTCCTTGGATTCTTGATGGCCGCGCTCGGCCTCAAGCTGCGTCCGGACGGCGCGCAATTCCCAATCACCTGGATCGTTCCGATACTCATCCTCGGCGTTCCGGTTTTCGACACGATACTCGTCTCGATTTCGCGGTCTCGTCGCGGATTGATTCCATTCACATCGCCCGGTAAAGACCACACAGCGCATCGGCTCTGTAATCTTGGTCTTGGCCATCGGGGCGCAGTGCTCTCGCTTTATTGCCTGGGGATGTTTTTCGGGGCTGTCGCGGTCCTGATTCCTCGAGTGTCGCCCGCCACGGCATACTTGGTAACCGGAGTTGTTGCTTTGTGCGGGCTGATCGCCGTTCTGCTCCTTGAAAGCGCTCCTTACGAGCGCCAGGCGAAGCTCCCAAAGTCCTCGCCCGCCTCGTGATTCGCATCGCAGTTCGTAAAACGGCGGTTGGACTTGCGAACGCGGTAACCGTTTTGCTGCCGGTTGTGTCCAACAGGTGTGTTAGATTGACACGTCGTCGCGAGTGTAAATGATCCGCATGACGCGCTCTCCTCTTCGGTCCGGCATCTGTGTTCTGGCAATCCTGATTGCCATCCCTTTTGCAGCACTCTCTTCGCCTCCGCGGCCGGATGTCCTTTTGCAGACGATGCAGCGTGAATTGCAAAGAGCGACGACATCCCTTGCGAAATCCGACCCGGCGCCCTATTTCCTGAGCTACTCCGTGGTGGACAGCGACGGCATCACGATCGCGGGCATCGACGGAAGCCTGGTCGGATCGGCGAGCGCGCGCCGTCGTCAGGCGGACGTCATGATGCGCGTCGGAGCTACGGCGCTTGACAACACTCACGGCCCGAGCCGGCCCTCGGGAATTGTCTCGGGAGCTCTCCCGCTCCACGACGACGCCGATGCAATCGCGCGCGTCCTGTGGCAATTGACCAACCGCGAATACGAGCAGGCATCCGGTGCGTTCCTGCGCGTGAAGACCAACGAAGCGGTTCGGTCGGCAGAAGAGGACCGATCGCCGGATTTCTCCCAAGAAAGTCCGCAAAGCCATATCGACGGATCGTCAGCAGCATTGTCGTTGGATCAGAAATTATGGGAAGAACGCATTCGGCGGATTTCAGCTCGCTTCTTGAAGTATCCTGACACGTACTCGTCTTTGGCGATGCTACAGGGCGGGACTACCCGCTCGTACCTCACAACCAGCGAAGGAACGGCCCTGGTGCAGCCGTCATCGATTGTCCGCTTTGTGATGGAAGCGTCGACGCGCGCCGACGATGGCATGGACCTCCTGCGCGTTGAGTCGTTTCAGGCATCCTCGCTTGAGCAGCTTCCCTCGGAGGCGGAGCTGATCGCGAAGGTGGACAAGATGGGTGCAGATCTGAAGGCCCTGCGTTCTGCGCCCAGTGCCGAACCGTATGTCGGGCCGGCCCTCCTTTCCGGGAGAGCTGCCGCGGTCTTCTTCCACGAGGTGCTCGGGCACAGGCTCGAGGGCCATCGCCAGCGCGACGAGCGCGAAGGCCAGACCTTCACGAAAAAAGTCGGCCAGCAGGTCTTGCCGCCTTTCCTGACAGTCGTGGACGATCCAACGATGAAGGAACTAAACGGCGTGAAGCTGGCCGGGCATTACGATTTCGACGATGAAGGCGTCCCGGCGCAGCGAGTCGACGCCGTGGATGATGGCATACTCAAAAACTTTCTGATGTCGAGAATGCCGATCACGAACTTCAGCCACTCCAATGGGCACGGCCGCCGCCAAGCGGGTCTCATGCCGATCGGACGGCAGGGCAACTTAATCGTCACATCTACCAAGACGGCAAAAGATTCGGAGATGCGCGCGAAGTTTATCGACGAAATCAAGCGGCAGGGCAAGCCCTATGGCCTCTACTTCGAGGACATCCAAGGTGGCTTTACTTTGACCACGCGCGCTCTCCCGCAAGCGTTTCAAGTGATTCCCGTGATGGTTTGGCGAGTGTATCCAGACGGCCGGCCGGACGAACTCGTGCGCGGCGTGGATATCGTGGGAACGCCGCTGCTCTCTCTGAACAACATCATTCTGACTGGCGACACGCTGCAGGTGTTCAATGGAATCTGCGGCGCTGAGTCGGGGCAAGTGCCGGTTGCCGCTGCTGCGCCTGCGATGTTGTTTTCCGAGATCGAGGTGCAAAAGCGCGCAAAGGGATCGCAAAGGCCCCCCATTCTGCCGCCGCCCGGCTTCGAGACGGCATCCGCGAGCGCGAAGCTGAGCGATTCGCAGAAAGCCAAGCCATGAGCGCTCGAACCAGCAGAGGGCAGCGCCTGCCAATGATCTTCTTGCTCTCGTGCCTCTGGACGCTTCCCGCGAGCGGTCAACAAAAGGCCCCGGCCCCGACTACGACGTCGCCATCCGACCCGTTACTCCAGGCGATGCGCGAGGAGCTGCAGCGGTCGAAAATGCAGCTCAAGATGGACAACGTAGCTGCGCCGTACTACATCGAGTATCATCTCTGGGACGTGGACGAGTATGACGCGGAAGCTGCCTTCGGCGCGCTCCGCGAAGAGCAACGTACCCACGCTCGGACGATCAGGGTCGTCGTGCGCGTGGGAAATTACAAGCAAGATAGTTACGGCCCAGGGTTCGCCGGAGTGAGCCTGGCGCCGATCGACGACGATCCCGTGGCGCTGCGCTGGCAGTTGTGGCTGGCGACCGATCAGGCCTACAAAGCCGCGAGCGAGGCGCTGGCCGCAAAGAAAGCGGCGCTGCGCGAGTTCACGGCGGACCAGCCGTTCGACGACTTTGCCCACGCGCCGCCATTGGAGTCGATCGAGCCGGTTGTGAAACTCGACTTCGATCCAAAGCCGTGGAGGGATGCGCTCGAGAAAGCCACGGCCCTATTCCGCACCGACCCGAAGATCGAATCGCTCGCAGCGTCATTCCGCGGCAGGTCCGTGAATCACTATTTTGTGAACACGGAAGGGACGGTCACGCGCGACGGCTACACCGTGTACTACATCACGTCCCAGGGTTCAACGCAGGCCGCGGATGGCATGCGTTTGGGACGTTCGCCGTACCATTCGGCCGCCACGCTGCGCGAGCTCCCCACGCCGGACGAATTTCTGGCCGATACGGCGAAGATGGTCCAGACGCTCAAGGAACTTCGCGAAGCGCCGATCGTCGACGAGGACTATCGCGGGCCAGTTCTTTTTTCCTCGGACGCCGCGAGCGATATTTTCAACGGAATGGTTGGCGGAAATATCGTGGGCAGGAGGCCCGCGCCCGGCCAGTCGGCTCGCACCGTGGGCGAGTACGCGTCCAACTACAAGAGCCGCGTTCTGCCTGCATTTTTATCGATTGAAGATGACCCCACGACGAAGACGTTTGAAGGCAAATCTCTTCTCGGCAGTTACGACACTGACGATGAAGGCGTCCGCGCAGAAAAAGTTGCCATCATCCAGGATGGAATGCTCGTCAACTATCTTCTCGGCCGGGAACCGATCCGGGATTTTCCCGAATCGAACGGGCACGGTCGCGCGGCGCCCAGCCAGCTTGCGTTGCCCAGTATCGGCAATCTGATCGTTCAGCCCAAGCAAACTCTCTCACCCGCCGAGATGAAGCAGAAGCTGATCGACATTTGCCGCCAGGAAGCCAAGGACTACGGCTACCGCGTCGAAACTCTGGGCGGGTCCGACTATGAGCCGCGCCTGCTGTATCGCGTCTACCAAAAGGACGGTCACGAAGAACTTGTTCGCGGCGCCGTCTTCGACGAACTCGACACGCGCACTCTGCGCAACGATCTGGTGGCCGCCGGCAACGATCCGCTGGTGAGCAACCGCGAAGGCGCGGTTCCCACGACCATAATCAGCCCGTCGATCCTCTTCGACGATTTGGAAGTGAAGCGCACCGATACGAAAAGCGCGAAACTGCCCGAATACCCGCCCCCCGATCTGACGACTTCTCACTGATTCATCCGGTTGACGTTTTGGGTGCTGGCCGAGGCGCTAGCGGCGGGGGAACTCGTACCTAAATCCGAAGCGCGCCGCGATAGGAAGTCCGAGTTCGGGAAGGCCCTGCAGCGCAAAAAGATATTTTTCGTTGAACAGATTTTCCACCGCGCCAAATATGGCGGTGCCCCCGCCCATCGAGCGGGACGCCTCGGCGTCCATCACGAAAAACCTGCCCATGGCGTCGGCGTTCTTTGCATCGTCGAATTGCAGGCCGACCATGCGTCCCTCGATAGAGGCGCTCAAGAGTCTCGGATTGGTGTAACGCGCTTGAAACGTGACGACGTTGTGCGGAACCTGCGCGACCCACAAGCCAGCAAGGCCGAGCCCCGGCGCGCTGTCCACCGTCGCATCGACGTATTGATAACCGGCGACCAGCTGTATGTGGTCGGTGATCTTGGCGATGCCATCGAATTCGAATCCCGGCGCCTGAGTGCGGCCGAGGTTTTGACGTTGCTGCGTCGTCCCGGTTGACGCGAGCGGGCAGTTTGGTGTCGACGCGGTGCAGGGCACATTGGAGACAGGATCGATCACTTCGTTGAAGAAAAATGTGCCGCGCACCTCGAGCCGATCGTCGAGTCCTTTGACGTCCACTCCGGTCTCACCGCCCGTCAGGCGCTCCGCACGCAGGAAAGGATTCGAGTCGGTCGTAACGCTTCCTTGCCGGAACGATCGGTAGAGTTCGTTGAGCGTGGGCGCGCGAAAGGCTCGGTAAACGGAGGCCGACCAGGAAACGTGGGAATTGAATTGGTGTATCAACGCCGCGCGCGGGTCGAAGACATCATAATTGCGTTCGGGATAAACCGTGAGGGGCGACATGCACGAATTCGGAGCGATGGGAACGCACTTCAATTCCGCGTTGAAGTCGCGCCAATCATCGAACCTGGCGCTCAAAATAAGCGTCCACCGGGGCGCGATCTGAATCAAATCCTCGCCAAACACGCCGACGGTCCGTTGGCGGCCGCCGCCAAAAGTGTTCTTTGACGGCTTTCCGGTAACGCCTGAAAAAATCATCTCATTGCTGTGGCCGATCTCCTCGTGCTCGTCGAACCCCGCCACCAGTTGCTGACGTCTTCCGAGTTGACGAGTCCACAAGACGGAACCGCCGGCGCCCTGGGCGGGCACAGCCTGAATGTCCGTGAGGATTTCACTGTCCCGAGGAGTTGCGACCGACGAAAAAGTCTGGTGGTAGGTCTCAGCCTCGCCATAAAACCGAAGTGTCAAAGCGCCAGCCTGGCCGAGGTCTAAGTTCGCGCCCAGCGCTCCCTGCACGAGCCGGATGCCATTCGCTTGATCGGGCGTTCCGTTCTTTCGCGTATCGTCCATGTACCAGCCGCGCCCAAAGAGCTCACTGCGCTGTCCAATTTTGCGGCCGATCATCCAGTCCGCGGTCCCGTGTTGCGATCCCGCCTTCGTGTCCACCGTTCCCCGGCTAGCGACGGGGACCAGGATGTAGCCGTCGGTGTGAAATAGATCGCCGGCGAATGTGGATTCCCACTTTCCCGCCTGGCCGCCTGTCCAGAACGAAAGGTCGGGCGTGTTCTGGTTGCCGTACGAAATTTGCACGGATGCGCCGAATGGCGGCGCCGGCTTGCTCAGGAATTGAACGACGCCGCTGAGGGCGGAACTCCCGTAGAGACTCGATGCGGCCTCTTGAAGCACTTCGACGCTGGATATCGATTCTTCCGGCACGCGATCCCAGTAGACCCATGAGCCGAATGGGTCCGCGAGTGGGATGCCGTCCTCCAGCACGAGGGCGCGGCTCGTCCCGCTGCCGCTGCCAAGCCCGCGGAGAGACACTCCCAGCGTCGTGGGATTCGCGATGCGGCTGCTGGATCGGCGAAACAGGCTGAAGCCCGGGACTTGGCGAAGTGAGTCGTCGAGCGTGAGAGCTGGTGTGGCTTGGAGATCCTGGCTTGTGAACTGCATGACGCTGAGCGGCGTCTCATTCAGAGGCGTCGCTGTGCGCGCCGCCGTCACGACGACTTGCTGATTCACCGCCGCCGGTTCGAGAGTCAAGCCCACTTGCGCGAAGCCGTTTGTCGCGGTCCACGATTGCTGCACCGCTCGGAATCCAGTGGCATTTACCGTGATCGTTCCGGAAGTCACCGGTACCGCCTCGAACGCGAACCCTCCCGACGTGTCAGTGAAAGCCGTCGCGGAGTAGGTGCCTGCTGTGAGCTCCACCTTTGCACCAGGCACCGAAGCGCCGCTCGCGTCGCGCACGACCCCTTCCACCCGAGTGCCTTCGGCCATTGCAGACGGCTCCGCGACGATAGCCACGAGGACTAAAAGTGGAATGAGGAGAAGCCTCCTAGCGACTCCACTGCGTCCAAGCCGCATCGAGAATCGATTCGACGGTGTTGAATTGATGTTGTTGAATAGGGACCCGGGCCGGGGGGGATTCATCGCGGGGCATTATATCGTGGTCTCGGTTCAAACCGGGAGTGGACAGAGTCCAAAGAGTCCAAGTTGGCCTCCGGCATTCCGTCCGCCCGGTATTCCGCCAAGTAATCGGCAGTGCATCCGGCGACAGCTTAACCCTTGTGAATAATGAGAGTTGCCGCAGGCCCTTCCGCTGCGTTATACTTCCTGGGTTGCGTCGGTTGTGTCGGCGTACTCAGAGTCAGTACGGCTCTAATACGGGAGGAACCACCATGGAATGGACCACACCCCAGCACGAGGAAATCTGCCTCAGCTGCGAAGTTAGCTCGTACGCAAACGCCGAACTGTAGTTTTGAATGCGTGTTAAGGTTCTCGGCTCCGCCGCCGGCGGCGGTTTCCCGCAATGGAATTGCGGATGTTCGAACTGCAGCCGTCTGCGCGGTGGTGTACTGAAGGGCCAGGCTCGCACGCAAGCGCAAGTAGCGGTTTCTATCTCTCCATCAAGCTGGGTACTTCTTAATTCGTCCCCCGATCTCCGCCAGCAGCTTTTGAGCGATCCCGAATTTGCCCCGACGGGCACCGCTCGCGGCACTCCGATCGACGCGATCATTCTGACGAGCGCGGACACGGATTGCGTTCTGGGTTTGCTTCACCTCAGGGAGTTCCAGCCGCTTCACATCTATTCGACTGCTGCCGTGCGGCGCATCCTCAACGAGGAGAACACGCTGTTCAAAACGCTCGAGCGATCTGTGCCGCCCGTGCGCTGGGAATCCCTTCCTCTGGACCGCCCGATGCAAATTAAGGGCCGCGACCCTTCCGGCGGCGAGATAGGTTTGTGCTGTCGAGCCGTACCGCTCCACGGCGAATTCCCGGATTACCTGAGCGAGCGCTTGCGAGCCAGTCTGGCACGCGACGAAGCCGTGATCGGACTTGAATTGACGCAAGGCGGGAAGAAATTCTTCTACGCGCCAACGTTGCCCGGGCATGACGACGGGTGGAAGCGGCGTGTTGCGGAAAGTCAGCTTGCTTTGCTGGATGGCACGTTTTGGACAGACAATGAATTGATCGACGTGCGGGGCGGCGGCAAGAGTGCGCGAGAGATTGGCCACGTGCCGCTCTCGGGGCCCGGTGGACTTTTGGAACAATTGCGGGACGTGCGAAACACGAACCGCGTTCTCATCCACCTGAACAACACGAACCCGGCGCTCGATGAGGAAAGCGACGCATACCGCACATTGCGCGGAGCGGGCTGGGCAATCGCCTACGACGGAATGGAGTTTGAACTGTGAGTGAAGCTCATCCTGCGGCGCTGATTCCCGAAGCGGAGTTCGTGGCGCAGTTCCGCGCCATCGGCAAAGAGCGCTACCACCACCAACATCCGTTTCACTTGCTCATGCACGAAGGCAAATTGACGCGCGGGCAACTTCAAGCTTGGGCGTTGAATCGCTACGCCTACCAGAGCTGCATCCCGATGAAGGACGCCGCGATTCTCGCTCGCAGCGACGATCCCGATTTTCGCCGCGCCTGGCGCAAGCGAATCATCGACCACGACGGCGACGGTAAAACACCGGGCGGCATCGAGAAATGGTTGCGGTTGGTCGAGGCGACAGGTCTTTCGCGCGAACAGGCCATTTGCGGTGAAGGAATTCTGCCGGCCACGCGCTATGCCGTCGGTGCCTATCTCGATTTCGTGCGCTCGCGGACGCATCTTGAGGCCGTCGCTTCGTCCCTCACGGAACTTTTCTCGAAAGACCTGATCACGCTGCGCGTGGACCGGTTGCGCGAGCACTATCCTTGGCTTTCGAGCGGCCTGGACTATTTTCAAGGCCGCATGACGCAGGCGCCCGAGGACGCTACCTTCGCGCTTGGCTGGGTCGTGACGCACGCGCGGACACGAGAAGAGCAAGAGCTTGCCCTGAACGCCTTGCGCGCCAAGTGCGATATTCTCTGGGCGATGCTCGACGCGCTCCATTTCGCGTACGTGACTCCCGGCTGGCCGCCGCCGGGCGCGTTTCGGCCCGCGGAGACGCCTTGAGCGTGCCAGATCAAGAGAGGCGCCCTCGTCTTGCTGTGGGCTGCCGCCTGAACGAAAAGTCGCAGCAGCAACGCGTGTTGCTGATGCCCGAACGCGCGCTGCGCCTGAATGGTCCGAGTCTCGAAATCATCGAGCGCTGCGATGGCAATCACACGGTACGGCAGATCGTCACGGAGCTGCAGAAGCTATACTCGAAGGCGGAGCCGGAAAAAGTCGAAGAGGATATTCTGGGTTACCTGGCGCGTTTGCACGAGCAGCGCGCTCTCGATTTTGAATGAGATTCGCGAAGCCCGCTTGCGGCTCGCACGGAACTTGGCATGAACAGCAGCACCCCTAATCCACTTGCGCTTGTGGCTGAAGTAACCCACCGGTGTCCGCTTCATTGCGTGTACTGTTCGAACCCCTTGGAACTGACCAAGCGCGAAAACGAGCTGCCGGCGGCCGCGTGGGTCCGCGTGTTGCGCGAAGCGGCCGGGTTGGGCGTGCTCCAGGTGGACTTCACAGGCGGCGAGCCGCTAGCGCGCCCGGATCTGATTGATCTCGTTCGCGCGGGGCGCAGCGCAGGGCTTTACGCCAGCCTGATAACGTCTGGTCTTCCTCTGGATGAAAAACGGCTCGACGAACTCGTTGCCGCGGGCCTCGACCACTTTCAGTTGAGTTTTCAGGGCGCGCATGAAGAGAGCGCCGCCGAGTATTCGGGCACGCGCACGCACGCGCAGAAACTTCGCGTGGCGGAATGGGTGAAACGGCGCCGCGTCGGGCTTACGCTCAACTTCGTGATTCACCGCCAAAATCTCGCCGAGCTCGAGGACATGGTTGCGCTCGCCGAAAAGATTGGGCCGGGCCGCGTCGAGTTCGCTCACGTGCAGTATTACGGCTGGGCGTTCGAGAACCGCGCGCGGCTGCTCCCGACGCGCGAGCAGTTGAATCGCTCTCTCGAAATCATCGAGAAAGCCGAAGAGCGCCTGCGCGGCCGCATTCGCGTGGAATACGTCGTGCCGGACTATTACGCGAAATATCCCAAGGCCTGCATGGGCGGCTGGGGGCGCAAAGTTTTGCTCGTGAAACCGGATGGCGACGTGCTGCCCTGCCACGCGGCAAATGTCCTACCCGGAATGAAATTTGAAAACGTGCAGAAGCGTTCCTTGCGTGAGATTTGGCAAGAATCGGATGCGTTTCAGAAATACCGTGGCGAGGAGTGGATGCCCGAGCTTTGCCGCACGTGCGACCGCCGCGCGCAGGATTTCGGCGGCTGCCGCTGCCAGGCGTTCTTGCTTGCGCACGATGCTGGCGCGACAGACCCCGTCTGCTCGAAATCCCCGCAGCGCTCCATCGTCGACTCCATCCTCGCCGACACGAACCCCGCTTCTTCGTCAGGGCACGACTTCAGCCGTGCCGAAAAGGGTTTAGCGCACGGGGTTTCAACACCTGAGGCCATCGTGCCCGATCTTTCCGCCGCCGCACCTCCTTCCTCGGCTTGGCTCTACCGCCCCAATCCGAAATGAGCGCAACGCTCTAGAACGACTTGCGCCGCAGCACGCCGAGCGTCAGCGAGAATACCGCCAGCGCAAAAACGCCGCTTGACCACACGGGGCACCACGAATGGATTTTCTCCGAATGCAGAAATGAGACTCCGATATCTTCCAGTTCCGAACACTTCGGCAAGATGCGATATGCCCAGTCCACGATTTCTCGGGCGAAACGCGAGGAGAAAAGCTGATAGAAACTTTCCTGCCGTTTGGCCAGCAACGGAGAGAGGATCCAAACCGCCACCGGCGCGATGATGGGAAGCGTTATCCCTTTCTGCGGCAACGCTGCCAGCGCCGCGACGGAAAGCAAGGCCGTGAAGCTGAAAGTCTCGATCAGTAGCGCTAGGCTGATTTGCCATGTCGCAACTCCGGTCCTCCACCAGAGACGCGCCGCCACCGGGAAAGTTGCGAGCGCGAACGTCAGACTATAAAGCGTGAGCCCTGCAAGAAATCGCCCCGTGAATATCCTCCATCGGGCAGCACCTTTTGAGAAAAGCAGCTCGAGCCAGCCTTTTTCGAGGGTTCCGTTCAGCAAGGGAGCGGCCGCGAAGACGGTGAGCAACAACCACAGCGATCCTGCCGCGTGAAGTTCGGATTCCAAGACCTCGGGTACTGCAATCGCGGCTGGAGAGGGAGCCTGCGTGCCAATCGCGATCACCGCGGCAGCGCCGACTGGCGTTCGCACGTGCACG